>Ga0126381_100000811_pt1 | contig 34042 bp, 31 predicted proteins | sample PanSoiMetPlot_28_FD_96465 | JGI IMG/M metagenome (GOLD analysis project Ga0126381, IMG submission 96465) | Tropical forest soil microbial communities from Panama - MetaG Plot_28 | ecosystem: Environmental > Terrestrial > Soil > Tropical forest > Bulk soil | place: Panama | collected 2016-02-17 | reverse complement strand
GTGTCATGGCTTCTTCGCTTGCCGCAAATCCTTCACGCGCACGGCCTTGCCCTGGGAGCGCGGTATCTCGCCCGGCGCCTTGAGCACGACGTCGCACGTGACGCCGACCATTGCCTTGAGGTGGTGGCACACGTCACCCGCGATTTTGGCGGTGAAAGGCTCGTCGCGCGAGGCAGCGGGCGCTAGCTCGACCTCGACCGTCATGGCATCCATGGGCCCCTCGCGGGTGAGCACGAGCTGATAGTGCGGCGCGAGGCCCGGAAATCCGACCAGGACCGCCTCGACCTGCGAAGGATAAACGTTGACCCCGCGAATGATCAGCATGTCATCGCTGCGCCCGGTTATGCGCAACATTCGGCGATGGGTGCGCCCGCACGCACACGGCTCATCGATCAACCGCGTGATGTCGCGCGTGCGGTAGCGTAGCATCGGCAGTGCTTCTTTGGTGAGCGTGGTGAGGACGAGCTCCCCGGCTTCCCCCAACGGCACCGGCTTGGCCGTCCCCGGATCAATGACCTCGCAGAGGAAATGATCTTCCCAGATGTGAAGTCCGTGCTGCGCCTGATGGCATTCGCTGGCGACGCCCGGCCCGATGATCTCCGACAAGCCATAAATATCCATGGCCTTGATGGCGAATTTGTCCTCGAGCTCGCGGCGCATCCCCTCGCTCCAGGGCTCGGCGCCGAAGCACCCATAGCGCAGCGGCAGCTTGCGCAAGTCGACGCTCATGGCGGTCGCGACCTCGGCGATGTTGAGCGCATAGGACGGCGTCGCTCCCAAAATGTGCGCGCCCAAATCCTGCATCAGCATCACCTGGCGCTCGGTGGCTCCGCCGGAGACCGGCACGGTGGTAAGCCCCAGCCGCTCGGCGCCGTAGTGAAAGCCGAGCCCGCCGGTGAACAGTCCGTAGCCGTAGGCATTGTGGAACACGTCGCCGGGCTTGCCGCCCATGCAGGCGATCGATCGCGCCATCAGATCCGACCACAGCTCGAGATCGCCTCGAGTATAGCCGACGACAGTGGGCTTGCCGGTCGTTCCCGAGGAGGCGTGCAGCCGCAGTACGTCTTCGCGCGGCACTGCGAACAGGCCGAAGGGAAAATTGTCGCGCAGCTCCGATTTGACGGTGAAGGGAAACCGGACGATGTCAGCCAGCGTCCTGAGATCGTCCGGCTTGACGCCCGCGGCATCGACCTTGCGACGAAACGGCGTGACCTTGGCGTAGGCGCGAGCGATCGTCTCTTTGAGCCGACGCAACTGCAATGCCTCGAGCTCTGCGCGCTGCATCGTCTCGGCCGCGCGATCGAACATGAATGTCTCGCGGCGCATCGCGCTCGTCATGCGCTACCCTGCTGCGCGGCGAACCGTGCCGCCTTCGCCTTGAGCCGCTCGAAGGTTTTGGCTTTCTCAACCACGAACCGCGTATGGGTGCCGGCGCCGACGTCCTCGAGTTCGTCCTTGACCGCGACCTCGAACGATACCTTTCGGCGGTCCACCGCAATGACGCGCACCGTGATCTCGACCGTCATCCCCATCAAGGTCGGCGCCAGATGCTTCACGGCCACTTCCATTCCGACTGAATCCTCGCCCGCATCCGCGTGCTCCAGGATCAGGTCCCGGCAGGTATATTCGATGTCGCGGATCATCGCCGGCGTAGCATAGGTGCGCGCCTCCTCGCCCATGAAGCTAATGGCGCGCTCAGGGCCGATCGTGATGCGGTTGACGCGGGAGGCGCCCGGCCAAAGGCTTGGCTTCATAGGTCTGCTCCCCTGGAAATATGACTAGAGGGATTGAAATCGGTTGTCGCCGTTCGCGCAACCCGCGGCAAGGGGCAGAGAATGACTCGTTTCAAGCGAGCTAGCACCGCCCGTGCAGCCAAACGCCATTCATTCCCGCGCAAGCGGGAATCCAGGGGCCACGGACTGTGGCACTGGGTCTCCGCTTTCGCGAGGACGAGCGGGAGAGATATTGTCGCGAACGAGTACGAGTTCTGAGGATAATTCCAACGGAGCATTGAGCTGTACGCGGTGGAACATTAGATTTTCGACCGCATTGACTCGTGTCCAACCGCTCCGTATCGCCCATGATCAGCCCCACCACGCTCGCGCCTTACGCGCACCACACCTTGTCCGAGGCCGTCATTCCCGAGCTGCCGGGCTATTACCGCGGCAAGGTGCGCGAGAATTATGATCTGCGGAACGGGGCGCGCATCCTCATCGCCACGGATCGGGTGAGCGCCTTCGACCGCAACCTCGCGGTGATTCCGCTCAAGGGTCAAGTGCTGACGCAGACCGCGCGCTTCTGGTTCGAGGCGACGCAAGCGATCTGCCCCAACCACGTCATTGAGCATCCCGATCCCAACGTGCTGGTGAGCAAGCGCCTGAGCATGATGCCGGTCGAGATCGTGGTGCGCGACTATCTCGCCGGCACCACCTCCACCTCGATCCTGCAGATGTACAAAACCGGCGCGCGCGAGATGTACGGCCACCGTTTCCCGGACGGGCTGCGCGACAACCAGAAGCTCCCGCACACCATCATCACGCCCACGACCAAGGCGGAGCAGGGCGCGCACGATGCGCCGCTGAGCGCCGAAGAAATCGTCGCGCGCAAGCTCCTCACCGAGAGACAGTGGCGCGAGGTTTCGGAAAAGGCGCTGGCCCTGTTCGCCTGCGGCCGCGAGATAGCCGCGCGGCACGGGCTGATCCTGGTCGATACCAAATATGAGTTCGGGTTCGACGCCAGGGCATCCATCGTTCTCGCCGACGAGATCCACACGCCCGACAGCAGCCGCTATTGGCTCGCCGAGACCTACCCCGCGCGCCTTGCCGCTGGCGCGCCGCCCGATACGCTCGACAAGGATTTCATCCGGCGCTGGGTGGCGGCGCGTTGCGATCCCTACGTCGATCCAATCCCCGAAATTCCGCAGGACGTGATCTTGCAGGCGGCGGCGACATACGTCGACGTCTATGAAAAGGTCACGGGGCGGAAATTTGCGCTGCCCGACCTCGCCGTCTCCCCGCTGACCCGCGTTCGCGCAAACCTGCGCAAGTATTTCGACAAGGCGGCGTAAGCCCAATCCGCTCTGCAAATTCCGTTCATTCCCGCGAAAGCGGGAATCCAGGGGCGGCGACCCGTGGCTCCTGGCCCCCGCTTTCGCGGGGGCGAACGGAGTCTGATGGCGCGCTTTTACTGAGTTGGCGCTTTCGCTACTGTTCCGCGCCGTGACAACCGATATCAACACAACCGACTGCCTCACGGCGGCGGGCTTGCCCAGCAGCGACGTCAAGGCCTGGTCGGAGGCGGAACCCGGCGAGGCGACCGAATTTTCCGCCGATCGGACGAAATTCTCCGAATATTGGGCGAGGTCGGCGCGGCTTTTCGGGCGGCTGCCGCAGAAGCCGCGCCGCAACCCGAGCGAGCATGCCGCGGTGGAGCTCATTCACGGGAGCGCGCGCAACGCGCGGGTGCGTTTTCTCCGCCGCCACGGCGATGCGGTCTACGATGCGCTGACGCAGCAACGCTCGCGCTTCGTGCGGGTCGAAGAGCTCGTGGTCCGCGCCGCCGACGTCGTGCCCGGGCTCGCCCCCACGGCGCAGGAAATTGCCGCCGAGGACGGCCTGCTCCAGCGCGACAAAAGCGGGCTCGAAATCGACCAGGGCCTTTTTCTCTCCGCCGTGCTCGGCAGCGCGCGATCCGGGCGCCACCTCTGCCACGCCATGCTGCTGCCGCGGCCCGAGGCGCAAGCCTTGCTGCCGCAGCTCGAGCGCGACGGCGCGGTCAAGCTCGACGGGGCCTCGGTTCACCGCGCCGGCAAGGCGGCGGTAGTGACGCAGAACAATCCGCGCTTTCTTAATGCCGAGGATCACACCTCGCTGGACGGCGCGGAAATCTGCGTCGATCTCGCGCTACTCGACCGCGCGAGCGAAATCGCCGTCATGCGCGGGGCCGCGGTCGAACATCCAAAATACAAGGGCCGGCGCGTCTTCGGCGCCGGCATCAATCTCACCCACCTCTATCACGGCCGCATCCCGTTCGTGTGGTATCTCAAGCGCGATCTCGGCTACGTGAACAAGATCTATCGCGGGCTTGCTTTCGCCGACGACGCTGCGCCCGACGAGTTTGGTGGCGACAGCATAGAGAAGCCGTGGATCGCGGCGGTTGAATCCTTCGCCATCGGCGGCCACTGCCAGATCTTGCTAGTGATGGATTACGTGCTCGCCGAGCGCAGTTCATTCCTCACGCTTCCCGCGCGCAAGGAAGGCATCATCCCCGGCGCCGCCAATATGCGCATGCCTCGCTTTACCGGCGACCGCATCGCCCGGCAGGCGGTGCAATACGAACGCCGGCTCGACTGCGATAGCCCGGAAGGCCGTCTGATCTGCGACGAGGTCGTCGAGACCGGCGACATGGACGCGGCCATCGAGCGCGTGGTCAACGGGCTCACCAATTCCGGCGTGGTGAGCGCCGCGAGCAACCGGCGCGCGTTCCGGATTGCGCAGGAGCCGCTCGAGATGTTCCGCGCCTATTTTGCCGTCTATGCCCGCGAGCAGGCCTATTGTCACTTCAGTCCGGCCTTGATCGCAAATCTCGAGCGCTATTGGAACGCGCAGAGTCGCAAGCCTTGATGTTCCTGGGCGCTGCGGCGAGAATGCGGTACCACCGTCCGCGAGAGATTTCGGAGAATGACGGCAGGCGCGGCACACGCCGCCTCACCTGAGGGAGCGCAAGAACATGCAAGAACCACTGCGCAAGGAAAGGCCGGTGTCCGGCCAGGAGCACCACGCAACCGATCTGCGCAGCGCGCTCGAGTGGCTGCGCGGGCAGGGCGACCTGATCGAGACCGACAAGCCGGTCGATCCGGATCTCGAAATCACCGGACTACAAAAACACATGGACGGCGGCTGCCCGGTCCTCTTCAACAACGTCAAAGGCAAGCCGCATCACCGCGTGCTCACCAATCTCTTTGGCGACATCAAGGTGATCAACAAGATGTTCGGCTGGAAGGATGACGCCGAACGGGTGAAGAAGCTCGCCTATGCGATCGGCCATCCGCTCAAGCCGGTCGAAATTCCGCAGAGCGAGGCGCCGTGCCAGGAGCACGTGATCAAGAACCCGAAGGACGTGAGCGAGCACGTGGTGGCGATCCGCCACACGACCTACGAGCCTGAGCTGACCGTGGGCTCGGCGATCCGCTGCGTCACGGGTGAGCAATTCGATGGCGGCTCGGACCTCGGATACAACCGCATGAACTTCCGCTGGGGCAATGTCGGTACTTTTCAGATCTCGCCCGGCTCGCACATGTGGCAGGTGGTCAACAAATATTACAAGTCGAAGGAAAAGGTGCCGATCACCATGTGCTTCGGCGTGCCGCCGGCCTGCACCTTGCTCGCCGGCGCCGGCTTCGACTATGCGGTGCTGCCCATGGGCTGCGACGAGATCGGTATCGCCGGCGCCGTGCAGGGCACGCCGATGCGGCTGGTCAAGGCGCGTACTGTGGAGGCCATGGCGCTCGCCGATTCCGAACTCGTGCTGGAAGGCTACGTCGATCCGCGCGACCGCCGCTTCGAGACCAAGGAGTCGGAAGACGCCGGCGTTCAGGGCCGCTTCCACTTCCACCCCGAATGGGCGGGCTACATGGGCAAGGCCTACAAGGCGCCGACCTTCCACGTGACCGCGGTCACCATGCGCGAGCCCAAGAGCAAGCCGATCATCTTTGCGCTCGGCGTGCACACGCTCGACGACCACAATATCGACACCACGGTGCGCGAGGCCGCGCTCTACGAGCTGTGCGAGCGGCTGCAGCCGGGCATCGTGCAGAACGTGGTGATCCCCTACTGCATGACCGACTGGGGCGGCTGCATCATCCAGGTGAAGAAACGTCACCAGATCGATGAGGGTTGGCAGCGCAACTTCCTCGGCGCGGCGCTCTCCTGCTCGCAGGGCATGCGGCTTGCGATCGCAGTGAGCGAGGACGTCGACCCCTATTCGATGGACGATGTCATGTGGTGCCTCACCACACGGGTGAATCCGCGCACCGACATCCTCAACCCGATACCCGGCGGCCGCGGCCAGACCTTCATGCCGGCTGAGCGCATGACGGCGGGCGAGAAGCAATGGACCGCCTCGAACACCAATTTCGAGGGCGGCATGGGCATCGATGCGACGGTGCCGTTCGGCTACGAGAGCGACTTTCTCCGCCCGGTCTATCCGGTCGACCGGGTCAAGCCCGAGGATTTTTTCAGCAATAAGGACATTGAAAACGCGCGCTCGCGCATGGCGGGCTGGGTGCACTCGCTCGCTCGGTCGGGCCGGTGACGGCTTTTCCGTTCGTCCCCGCGAAAGCGGGGACCCAGTCTTTAGCCCTGGATTTCCGCTTTCGCGGGAAGGAGTGGACCTTGTGGTCCCCTGCGGGGGTCCTCGCTAACCGGAAATGCGATCGGCAGCGTCCCGCGGCGGATTCGGCTCGCGATCGGCCGGCTGGCCCGCGCTTTGCAATTTCCAACGCTCCACCAGCGCCTTGCGGTCGAGCTTGCCGCGTTCGCTGCGGGGCAGATCCTTGCTCAGGAAGATGTGTTTCGGCGCCTTGAACGTCGGCAGCCTACTGGCGCAGTAACGCAGTATTTCGTCCGGATCGACGAACGCGCCCGGCCGCGCGACCACATAGCTCACCACCTCCTCGCCATAGAGGCGATCCGGCACGCCCACGGTAGCGGCCTCAATAATCTCGGGCCGCTGCATCAGCACGTTTTCGATCTCCAGCGGCGAAATGTTGACCCCGCCGCGGATGATGACCTCCTTCTCGCGGCCGGTCAGATGCAAAAAGCCCTCAGCATCGAGGAAGCCCTGATCGCCGGTCTTCGCCCGCCCCCGACTGCTGATCGTGATGGTTCCGTCATCGGCGAGATAGCGGTAGTCATTGTCCTCGAAGCCACCGAGCTCTACCGATCCAATTTCTCCGCACGGCAGCGCGCGTCCTTCGGCATCGACGAGCCGTAAGCGGTGGTAGGGAAGCGGCGCGCCGACGGTGCCCAGCCGACGCTCCTCGCCAGGACGGGCGGCGATCCAACCGATCTCGCTGCAACCGTAACCCTGGCTGATGCGGATGCCGAACTGCCGTTCGAAGCGTTCCCATTGCTCGAGTGGAAGCGGTGCCGAGCTCGAGATGACGAAACGCAGCGTCGGCACGTCGGCCGAGCGCGTCGCTGCATCGGCGTCGAGCAACATACCGATCGTGGTCGGATTACCGGCGGCGATGGTCGCGTCATACTCCTTGATGTGATCGAAAAATCGGCTGCGGGAAAATTTCCGTCCCACGATCAGGGTCGCCCCGCGAGCCAGCGGCGCCAGCGCGCTAAGGGTCTGGGCCGAACACCAGTTGTAGGAGCGAAAATCGTAGATGCGATCGGCGCCGCTTATGCCAAAGGCATCCGCGGTCGCTTCGGCGTTGCTCAGCAGTTCCCGAAAGCTCAGCACCACGCCCTTCGGCAGCTCGGTCGTGCCCGAGGTGAACAGGATGACGGCGTCATCCTTGCCGCGCGCGTGCACGCCTGCAGTGCTCGCGTCGCACTTGGCGACCGCGGCGTAAAAGCCGCCGCTTTTCTCGCCCTTCCAGGTTCCGAGCGCGAGGCGCGGCGCCGATGACGCGCCCAGGATAGGCTCGAGATTTAATCTCTCTTCGAAGACGACGAGCCGAGGTTTGAGCGCGACAAGAATTCGCTCGAGGTGATGGCGGTTCATCTCCACGTGGACCGTGCAGATGGTTGCGCCATAGGCCATGATCCCGAGGTAACAGCCCAGATGCTCGATCGAATTGTCCGCAAGCAGCGCCACGCGATCGTTGGGCCCGAGGCCGCGGCCGCGCAGATACGCCGCAATCCGGCCCGTTAGCGCGCGAAGCTCGCCATACGTGATCGCGCGTCCGTTCTCGGCGGACACGATGCACAGCTTGTCCGGATGATGCCGCGCCGCGCAATCGATCCAATCCCGCAGACACCGTGAGCCGACGTCTCGCTCTTGCATACTCTTACCCGGAAAAACGGTTCCCTAGTGGTCGCAGTGTAGCACGCGCCGGACAAAACCGAGCTCGCCCAACTGCGGCGGTATCACAGCCCGCCCAGTGGCCGCAGAGATTTCACTCGCACATAAGTTCCGGTGAAACTCACGTTCAGGCCGCCGCACCCGCGGTTGTCCTCGACCACGAGGTACCGACCATGGAGCTCGAGCTTGGCGGCGCAGCTGTCCGGCGGCGCGTCTTTTCCGGGCGGAAAATCAGACCGGTCAGGATCGTATCCGATCGCCAGCGTCTGACCCCGCGGCCTGCCTTTGCCTTCGAGTTCGCCGACATGCACGCTGCCCCTTTTGACTCGCTGCGGGTCGTAGCTGCCCCACATCGCGCTGCCAGAAACCTCCACTTCGTCGCCGCTGGACTTGATGATGATCTGCGCCTCGCGATCGCGTTCCCAGTTGCTGGCCCATTGCCGCGGCGGTTGAGCCTCGGGCGGCACGATTTGCAATGCCGCGCGCGGCAGAAAGGCTCGCGTCTCAGCTCCGCGTTGTGATTTGAAGAATGCGCACACGTAAGGAACTTCCTCGGCGTCGACGAGAACGTCGTCTCCGGGCACGACATATGCCCTGAGCCTGCAGTCGCCCTCGGCGGACGGACAGGCTCGCTTGCTCGCCCCGGCGATGAAGTGAAGGCGCGCGTCCTGCGTGACGACGCGCGCAAGCGCGACCTTGTTGAGCTCGCAATCGGCCGGACCCGCGTGCGCCGCAATCGGGAGACACGCAAGGACTGTCGCCGGTAAAAGTAGGCCGGAGAAAATCTGCTTCAAAGACTGCATGGTCGCGATGGTGCAGCGTTGTGGGCGATCGGACAAGCCTGAATGAAGCTGCTGCACGTGCGGAGAAGATAATCAATGGCGATGAGCAGACGACGGAACGCGGGAAATCAGATGCCTGCCGCCGACCTCGCGTGTAAGCTTTTGCGGCGTGGAGGATTGAGGCCGCACAATCTTCGGCGCGCCGCCATCGGCGCCGCTTGCGAAAACCTTCCCTTTGCGGCCGGCAACTGGAGGGCTTCGATGATGTTCCGGAGTTTGCAATTCAACCGCCGCAGCGTTGTGCAAGGCGGCGCCGCTTTTGCCGCGTTGAAATGCTCGATGGTCCCGGCACTTGCGGCGCCCGCGATCCGCCTGCCGGCGCGCGCTAACATCGTCATCCGTAACGCCTATGTCATGACGATGGAGGCAGGTACGGGCGATATCAAGGACGGCGACGTGCACGTCAAAGACGGCGTGATCGTCGGGGTGGGCCCAAAGCTAAATGTGGCCGGCGCCGCCACGATCAACGCCGCTGGCATGATCGTGCTTCCCGGTCTCATCGAAACGCATTGGCACATGTGGAACAGCCTGCTTCGCAGCATGTCCGGCGACAAGCCCGACCTCGGCTACTTTCGCACCACCGCCGCGCTCGGGCAGAAGTATGAGCCGAGCGACATGTACCAGGGCACCCGGCTGGCCGCCGCCGAGGCGATCACCAGCGGCATCACCTTTGTGCACGATTGGTGTCACAACATCCGCGCGCCAGCCTATGCCGATCAGGATTTGCAGGCGCTGCGCGAATCGGGGTTGCGCGCTCGCTTTTCTTACGGAGCCGCGCAGGCGATGCCAAACAATCAGCGCATAGCGATCGGCGACCTCGAACGGCTCAAGAGCGATTGGGCGAACTATTCCAATAGCGGCCTGATCACGCTGGGATTCGCCTGGCGTGGCATGGGCGGCAACAATCCTGCGACGGCGATTCCTCCGGAAATCTATAAGGCGGAGATCGAAAGCGCCCGCAGGCTCGGCCTGCCGATCTCGGTCCACGCCAGCGGCTCGCGCGCCGCGACCGGTCAGGTCGATACCATTGCCAAAGCAGGGCTGCTTGCCGGCGACATGCAGATCATCCATGGTGTCGTGCTGACGCCTGAGGAGATCGCAGCGATTAAGGCGGCGGGAGCCTCGGTCAGCCTGTCGCCGACCAGCGAGCTGCGCATCGGCTTCGGGCTCCCGCAAACCGCGAACCTGCTCGCTGCGGGCATTCCAGTCGGACTGTCCGTCGACACGGTCGAACTCACCGGCAACGCCGACATGTTCGGGATCATGAAACTCATCCAAAATATCGAAAACGGAAAGAGCGAGAGTGAATTCAAGCTTACCGCCCGTCGCGTGCTCGAGCTCGCAACGATCGAGGGCGCGCGCTCGATGGGCATTGCCGACAAGGTCGGCTCGCTCAAGCCCGGAAAGCGGGCCGACATGATCATCGTATCGACCAAGGACATCAATCTTGGCGTATTCGGTGATCCGGCTCACATGCTCGTCACCGCGACACAGCCTTCAAACGTGGACACCGTGATAATCGACGGCCGTATTCTCAAACGCGCGGGCAAGCTTACCGCGATGAAGCCGGTCCAGATTGCAACCGAAGCGGCGGCCGCCAATCTCGCGCTGCGCAAGCGCGCCAATTGGTGGTGAGATGAAGCGCGGCCTGCTAGGAAAAACCCTCGACGCCTCAGGTGGTAGGACGCGACACTCGCGCAAGGACCTGTCCCTGAGCCTCAAGCGCAGATAACAATACCCTGACGGCATTGCGGTCCTTCTCCCTGGCCGCATTACTCAGGCTTTCATACGGCACCATGTCGGGGTGCAGCATCTGCCGATCGTCGCGCATCGGACCGTAACGCCAGCCGTGCGCAATGCGTTCGGCGATCCACCGGCGATGTTCGATTTTTGTCAGAACCTCCATCTCATCACTAGACAAGGGCGCAGGGTCCGCACCAGACGCAACCGGTGCCAGCGCGCGTCCGATCGCCGCCAGCATGACCGGCGCGTGTTTCGACTGCCGCGCGGTTCGCGTCACGCAAATTTTGCGGCAGGTCATCCCATGCCCGCAGTGCGGCGACCGATTCGTCGCGGACGGGTTCGGCGGCAACCGTGTTGGGTCGCGGTACTCTACCTGTGCCGTGCCAAGGCGGGCCAGAAGCCGATCCTCCTTGCTCTGGTGCACGAGAACCGGGATCGACTCGGTGCCGAGCGGATTGCCGGGGCGCCGGAGCGCGAGCATAGCGGTTATCGCATCCGCATCCTCGCGAAGAACAATAGCGACTTGTGGACCAGAGCAGGTCTTCCGCCACGGTTCGATTTTGTCGGCGGACGGCAGAGCCTCATCTCCTTCGCATACCAGGACGGCTATCTCCACAATGAGGTCCAGGTCGGGTTTTGCCTTCCGCCATCGTTTGATCCGCTCGGCCTCCTGATTGCTGACTGTGAAGCTGAGCATCGGAGGCCTGTCAGGATGGTCCTGCATCGCCATGACGATCTGCATGGCGATTGCCTCCAGTCTTGGCCCAGTCCGCCCACGAGAACGTGAGTCCTTGTGGCCTTGTCGACCTCAGCAGTGCGGGCGCGAAGCGGGATAGCTCCATACGCACGCATTCGCGTGCTGGGCTCAGTCGGCGATAGCGAACGCCGTGGCGGCGCGAGAGATTGTCGAGGGCATAATCCAGCTCGACTGCGAGCTGTTCATTATCTATCCGAACGGCGAGGATGAGTGGCGGAAAAGCCTGTGGCCGCTCGTCCAGTGCAGGCAGCGCCTGCATGGCGATGTTCAGGTTCGCGACATCGTCGTCACCCAGCACCAGGAAAGCGCGCGGCGCGCGAAAGGTCCACCGAGCGCAGCGTAGCTTCCTGCAGCGGGTCGCCCTCGAGAATGGTGAGGCCGAATCCTTCGAGGACGTCTCGATCGCCGGCGTCGGATCCGACCACGACGACCTGTTGTCTACGGGAGGCAAGAGTCTTCAGCGCCGACTGCGTGATCTGAGCAGAGCCGCATACCACGATGTGGCCGGAGGTATAGGGCAGCAGAGCGAGCCGGGCGGGACGGGTTATTGATGCGATGAGCACTTGGAACGTCGCCAGCACGGCAACCACCGGCACGGCCAATCGTGCGATCTGCAGCTGATAGTTGGGACTGCTGTTGAGGTCGGCCGGGAATTGCAGCGTGATGAGTTGCACGGTTCGAAAGACATTATCCAACATGCCACGGAAATCGTGGGGCGGCTTCTCAATCATCCGGCCCCAGAAGCCGAGTGCCAGCGCGACGGCTCCGGCCGCGGTTTGAAGATACACACGATTTCGCGTTATGAAACCAGCGATCTGTCCGGCACGAACGGTGACGTCCAGATCAGTCGGCTGAGAAGCGACGTCGAGAATCCACTTTGCATGCCATACGATTTCACTGGCGGTGGTGAATTGCAATGGAACGCGATCTTGCGCGCGAGCGGGCGCCCGCTTTGATGTTCGGAGCCCGGAACTGTCCTAGAAAAAACCGAGGCATTCACAACCCGCGCCGGCTTGGAAATTATGCTTTGCGCGGCGGTCGGGAATGTCGATGACATGCACCGACCCGTCGCCCTGGCAGGCAACGAATAGTTCGTCGCCACGGAAGGCCATGTCCATCGGCTGGCTGCCGACCGCGATCGCGGTTTGCCGCCCGAATGACGGATCGATCAAGCTCACCATGTCGCTGTTGAGGCTGGTCACGGCGAGAAAGCTGTCATCGGGCGCGTAGCGCGCGATCTGCGCCGCCTTGGGAACGCCTTCGAGGCGCACCTCGCCGGTGACGCGGCCTTCCACCGCGTCGATCAGAAACAGCGAGGGCTGCGCGTCGTCGACCGCGACCACCGTGCGGCCGTCAGGAGCGATCGCGATGCCGGCGAGCGGGCGCGGGGTTTTGATCTTGCCGAGGAGCTTGCGGCGCGGCAGATCGATCACCGACACCGTGCCGTCTTCCTCGTTCTCGGTGTAGAGCCGCTCTCCGTCCGGCGAGACCACGAGACGATGGCCGTTGGTAGACCCCGAGTCGATGGCGTCGACCACCTTATGCGTTGAGCGGTCGATTACCGCGACGACCGCGCTGTTCTCGCAGGTGATGTAGATCAGGCCGTCCGGGGCGAGCCGCAGCGTGTGCGGCGCGATATAGGGCCGCAGATCGATGTCTCCGACATGGGCGCGCGCTTCGAGATCGATGATGCAAAGCAGATGACCCGGATTGGGATTTCGGCCGTGAATGCCGTCGCCGAAGATCGGGACATAGGCAAGTCCGGTCTCCGGCACCACGAGCAGCTCGTGCACCGTGCGGGGAAAGCCGTCCAGCACCACCTCCGTTTCGAAAGTCACCGGGTTGAGAAACAGGACCTTGGTGCCGATCTTGTCGACCGCGATCAGTCCGCGTGAGTTGTCTGCCCCGGCCATTGTCGTCCCTCGTTGTCGATAAATTTTAGCGTAGTTCTATGTGAAAATCCCATGCCAGCGATACTCATACGGTGCGTTTCAGCAGTTCGGTCGCGCCATTGAATGCATTCCGCCGTACCGATCAGGGCGGCCCGCGGCGAGGACGGTTGCATTGACAGCGGGAGCCCGCCCTTCCACAGTCAATGCGTTTAGAGCCGCCCAGCGCCTAGTCGGGGAAGAACACATGGCACAGACAATCGAGGGGTTCGTCGGCTCGTCTCTGGATGAGGCGAAGATTTCGCCGCTCCACATCAAGGTGATCGCACTGATCGCCGCCGGATACTTCTTCGACGTCATCGACCTGATCGTCCTCGGCTCGCTGATCCCAGACATGATCCAATCCAAATTCGCCACCGGCGCCGAGGCCGCCCTGGTGGGAAGCGCAACGGTCTTCGGAATGTTCATCGGCGCCGCCGGGCAGGGCGAATTCAGCGATCGCTGGGGGCGAAGGTTTGTCTACCAATTCAATCTGCTGCTGTTCGGAACGTTTACGATCCTTGGCGCGCTCGCTCCCAACGTCATGTTGCTCGGCGCCGCTCGCTTTATCGCCGGCATCGGTCTCGGCGCCGAACAGCCGCTCGCGTTCGCGTATGCCGGCGAATACGCGCCCAAGCGAATCCGCGGGCGAATTCTGGCCATTGTTCACTTCATCGGCGGCGCGTGCGTGTGGCCGATCGCCTCGCTGTTTACGCTCGCGTTCCGCGATACAATCGGCTGGCGCGGCGTTTGGATCGTGATCGGCATCGGCGCGCTCATCGTCTGGGTTTTCCGCTTCGCGCTGCCGGAATCGCCACGTTATCTGTCAACCCATGGCAGAGGGAAGGAAGCGCTCGATGTTCTCGCGCGCCTGGGGATTGCCGCGCCAACTGAGCAACTGACGACCGGTGCCGCGAGCGATACCAAGAGCGACCCCTTTGCGGTCGTCTTTCGCATGTTTCCGGTCCGTGTGATCGCCGGCATGATCTGCTTCTCGGCATTTTTCGGCGTCGCCATCGGGCTTGGCACGTGGCTTCCGAACATCATGACCGAGAAGGGCTTCACCATCACCAAATCTCTTACCTATACCTTCGGGATGACGCTCGCGGTGCCATGCGCGAGCCTCTTCATGATGTACGCGCTCGACAACTTCGGCCGCAAAATCACTTCTGTGTGCGCGTTCGTCGCAGCGGGATTGATGGCCATCGTATTCGCGAATGCCGCGACCGACACCCAGCTGCTGATCGCCGGCTTCATCATGATCTTCTTCATTCAAGTTGCCGGCAATTCGATGCAAATCTTCGCGTCGGAGGTTTTTCCCACGAATGCCCGTGCATCGGGATTTGGTTGGGCGGCGGGCGTTGGCCGGCTGGCAACCGCCTTCATCGTCCCCACGATCCTATGGATACAGAGGGGTTGGGGCCTCACGGCGGTCTTTGTCTTCCTTGCAGTCGTTCTTTTGATTGCGGCCGCCTCGGTCACTCAGCTTGGTCCGGAAGCCAAGCGAAAGGGACTTGACGAGCTTGCCCCGCCGACCGGCTAACGTACCGACGACGCGCGCGCTCGCGGCTTACCGCCCTGGAGGACGTGATGGCCGTACAACCTGATCGCATGCGCGATGCGAGTATCGTGCCCGCAAATACCTCCGATCCTGCGGCGCGCTCCAACCTCGAGCCGCGCCTGGCTTATGACGATCTGCGGCAGTGGCTCGAGCAAGCGCGCAAGCTCGGAGAGGTCAAGGACGTGAGCGGGCTGTCCTGGCAAGCGGATATCGGCATGGTTGCGGGCGTGGCGATGCACGACGACGGCGCGCCCTGTTTTGTCTTCGACGCGGTGCCGGGAACGATCAAGGGCAGCCGCGTGCTGGTCAACTTCTTCGGCGGCAAGCGCAAGAACATGACGCTCGGCTTCCCCACCGAATTGAGCAAGCTCGAGCTGAGCGAAGGCTTCCGCACCAGTTTTTTGGGCACAATGCCACGCATCGCGCCGAGATACGTCAGCGACGGCCCGATTTTCGAGAATGTCATGACCGGTGAGGAGATCGACGTCACCCGCTTCCCGGCGCCCAAATGGCACGCGGGCGACGGCGGCCGCTACATCGGGACCGGCAGCTTCAATATCACCCGCGATCCGGACGAGGGCTGGGTCAAGCGGCCTGGGCACACGAGGTCGGCAACGCGCGGCTCCTGCTCGCAGTCGCCGTCAATCAGCGCTATCCCGGGCACGCCAAGCAGGTGGGCCATGTCGCGGCCATGTGCCACGTCGGCGCTTATTGCGGCCGCTACGTATCGTCGTTGACGACGACATCAACGTGTCGAACCTCGAAGAGTTGATCTGGGCCGTGCTCACGCGCTCCGATCCCGCGACTTCGATCGACATCATCCGCAACGCCTGGTCGACCCCGCTCGACCCGCGCATCGAGCCCGCGCGCAAGGCGGCGGGCGATTACACCAACAGCCGGGCGATCATCGACGCCTGCCGGCCTTGGCACTGGCGCGACAAATTTCCCAAGGTGAACGTGCCGACGCCAGAGGAGCGCCGCCTCGCACAGACGAAGTTCGGGCACCTGTTCAAGGACTGATTGGGCGGGCTTAACTCTCTCGTGCGATTGCCTGCCGCGCTACCGCGGCATCGCAGATATGTCCTTGCAACCGAACGGATTTCGTGCCCCTGCTGTTGGTCTTTGCCGGGCATAGCGCGTCGAAGACGCGCGTAAACGCGCTTATGACCCGGCAATCCATCTCCTTTGCAAAATGCTGTTTGCGAAGGGCGATGGACCCCCGGGTCAAGCCCGGGGTGACGCGCGTGCGAGAACCGGACCATCGCCCTTGGCCGATGGCGGAGGAAACGGAATGCGGCGGCTCATTATCGGCATGACCGGCTCGACCGGCGCCATCTTCGGCGTGCGGATGCTCGAGGCGCTCAAGGGCAGCGAGGTGGAAACCCACCTCATCATCAGCAGGTGGGCGCAACGCACGCTCGAGCACGAGACCCGCTACACGGTCGAGCAGGTGCGTTCGCTTGCCAGCGTCGTCCACAGCCAAGGCGACATGGGTGCCGCGATCTCGTCCGGCTCGTTCAAGACCGACGGCATGGCGGTCATGCCGTGTTCGGTGCACACGCTCGCCGGGATTGCCAACGGCTACGGTGAGCACCTCGTCCATCGCGCCGCCGACGTGGTGCTCAAGGAGCGGCGCCGGCTCGTCTTGTTGGTGCGCGAGACCCCGCTCTCCGAGGTGCATCTCGAGAACATGCTCAAGCTCGCCCGCATGGGTGTGACCATCGTGCCGCCGGTGCCGGCGTTCTACAACCATCCGCAGACGGTCGATGATCTCGTCAATCACATCGTCGCCCGCGTGCTCGACCAGTTCGATCTGCCCGCGCCCTTCGCCAAGCGCTGGGATGGTCACCTGCATACCGCGACCAAGATCGCGACCGTGCCGCCGAGCGCGAGCCCGGCCGCGAAAAGCGGAACGTGAGAGGGAGCCTCGCGCGCTAAAAGCGCCGCCCCTGGCCCATATTGCATACAATTTGCTCACACCTAGTGCATTGATCACTTTCCTTAATTCGATTTATCGGCACGCGCGCCCTGTGAATTGCATCCACATTGTGCAATGGCGTCCCGCGGAGGCCAAGGCTGTGGCTAGGGTGCGCGTATTCACCGCTGGCGGCGCAAGAAATCCCTAGGCAAATCTGCCGCTTGCGTCGGCAGCGAGTTGCTCGTGCGGGCGTGGCACGGCCGTTGCTAGGAACCGCGACGAGGGTTTCCCCAACACGATCGCGGCTTTTATCCATGGCCTTATATGCAGCATCGGCCCGCCCATTCCTCGATCTCGGCTCCAGCCTGAACCGCAAGCGCCGCCGCCGCGCCATCCAGTTCATCGTCGGCCCTGCCTTGCTGATCGCGCTTTGGTGGGTCGCTTATGCCGGCACGCTCGTCGATCCGCACCTCTTGCCGTCGCCGTTCGCCACGCTCGCAGATACCTGGAAGAACATCGCGTCGGGGGCGATGAGGCGCGACGTCCTGCAAACGCTGTTGCGCGTGACTTATGCCTTTGCCATTGCCGCGGCCTTCGGAGTTCCAGTCGGCATCGTGCTGGGCGCCAATGAAAACATTTATCGCTCGCTTGAATTCGTGATCGACTTCTTTCGATCGACGCCCGCCACGGCGATGTTTCCGCTGTTCCTTCTGCTCTTCGGTCTCGGGGACTTTTCCAAGATATCGGTTGCTGCCTTCGCGGCCTGGCTGGTGATCGTCTTCAACGTCGCCTATGGCGTGATGAACGCCCGCCAGACGCGCATCCTCGCCGCGCGTTCGATGGGCGCGAACCGGCTGCGCATCTTCAAGGACGTCATCTTCTTCGAAACGCTCCCGCAAACGTTCGTCGGTCTGCGCACGGCGGTCTCGATCGCACTCGTGGTGATCATTGTCGCCGAGATGTTCATTGGGGCGGTGGATGGGCTCGGTCACCGCATCATTGATGCCCAGATCTCGTATCAACTGACCGACATGTACGGTTCAATCCTTTTGGCCGGCGCCATGGGCTACGGCGCCAATCTTTTCTTCCTCGTGATCGAGATTTGAAAAGTCTTGCATCGAGATCGTCTCCAACAAGCTCGAAGCGCCGAATCAGATCATTGACGCGTGGTCGGCGCGCGGGCGGATTTCGGCCCGCCCGGCGCCGCGGCGGGCATCGCGATGCTCGCGGAATCGAAGTTTCCGGGAACGTTTAAGGTCTTCGGCCTGCAAGGGGGAGGGATCAAGGTCGGCTTGATCAATGACGGGTTGATCGTCAAACCCGACAGCGACATCAAGAGTTTCGCCGATCTCAGGGGCAAGAAGCTTGGCCATGTGCCGGGCATTCAGTGGCGAACCATCTCCCGTCATATGGTGCGAGCGTCGGGTCTCGATCCCGATAAGGACGTGACGCTCGTTGATCTGGCGGTGGGGATGCAAGTACCGGCAGTGGTCGGCGGCAGCGTGGATGCCACCCTCTCGCTCGAGCCAGTCGGCTCCGTCGCGGTGGCGTCGGGCCAACACGCCGATCCGCCCGGATCAACTTAATCTCCTGGCCAAGCCTTATCTGCGCCCATTCGCCGAACTCAATGACACGGATCTGAACTCCTATCAGGCGTTGGTCGATGTTTTTCAAAAGAAAGGCGTGCTGCAATCGCCGATCGATGTGCGGGAAAAGATCCTCAAGATGACCGACTTCGGCTCCTGACTGCGGCCTGCCGCCAGTTCGAGGGTTGACCAGATGGCAATGGCAGCAACTCAACTCAACTTCGTCAGCGGGGAGCGTTCGCCCGAGCGCGATTCGCCGCAGCGAAGGACTTTCATCACCATTCGCGGGCTTTCCAAGTCGTTCAATGGCAGCGTGATCTATGACCGCTTCGACCTTGACCTGCCGCAAGGGGAATTCATCTCGATCTTCGGGCCGAACGGCTGCGGCAAGAGCACCTTGATCAATATGATCTCGGGGCTGTTGCCGCTCGATCGCGGGCAGGTGCTGTTCGATGGTCAGACGATCGAAGAGACGCGGCGCTCCTACGTCTTTCAAAATTATCGCGATGCCCTGTTCCCATGGCTGCGCGCCATCGACAACATCCATTATCCGTTGAAGCTGATGAGACTATCGCGTCGCGAGCGCGAGGCGCGGGTCGAGCAGCTGCTTGCAGATTTCGACGTGAAGATCGATCTTAGTGCCTATCCCTACATGCTCTCCGGCGGGCAGCAGCAGACGGTCTCGATCTTACGCGCGCTCGTTACGAATCCGGAAGTGCTGTTTCTCGACGAACCGTTTTCGGCGCTCGATTACGAGATGACGCTGTTCATGCGCGAGCAGGTGCAACGGGTATTCATGAAGACGAGGACGACCACCCTGTTCGTCTCGCACGATCTCGAAGAGGCCGTCCAGCTGGCCAATCGCGTCCTGCTTCTGACCCGCCGGCCGACGCGCGTTGCCGATTTTGTCGAGATCGATCTGCCGTGGCCGCGTCACATCGAAAGCGTCATTGACCGCCGCTTCGTCGAGCTCAAGAGCCATTGCCTCAACGTTTTCCAGCGTCAAATCGCGCACTGACGGAATTGGCCCGGTGCATCCGAGGGAAGGATTATCATGAACAAGAAACGCTTTCGCGCTGCGGCCGCCCAAACGCTCGCTCGGCTCGGCGACGTCAAACACAATATCGAAGTTGCCGCCCAACTTGTGAACGAGGCGGTGCGCCAGGGCGCCGAGCTCGTGGTGCTGCCGGAGTGCATGAACACCGGCTATTTGTTCGATTCCGCCGAGCACTGCCGCGCGCTCGCCGAGCGCGTGCCCGATGGCCCCTTCGGTTCCGCGATATCCGCGCTTGCACGCGAGCACGGCATCTTCGTGGCCAGCGGAATCACCGAGTGGGATGATACTCGGGGTCGGATATTCAATTCCGGCATTATGTTCGATCGTAATGGCAAGCTCGCAGTTCACTACCACAAGCAGTTTCTGGCGACCCACGACCAGAACTGGTTTTCCTTCGGCGAGCGCGGCTGCCCGGTCGTCGATACCGACCTGGGGCGCATCGGGCTCATGATCTGCTTCGATGGGCGTATTCCAGAAATCGCCCGCATCTCGCCCTCCAAGGCGCCGAGATCATCGTCGACATGGCGAATTTTTTCGCCATGGATCAGGCCGACATGTGGGGCCCGGCCCGCTGCTACGAGAACGGCGTGTGGCTAGTGGCGGCGACCAAGGCCGGCTACGAGCGCTCGATCTATTATCCCGGCGGTAGCATGATCGTCGATCCGAATGGGCGGGTCGCCGCCAAAATGCCGTACGACCGGCACGGCGTGATCGTCGCCGATGTCAGTCCCGAGTTCGCGCGTGAGAAGCCAATTTATTCCGCCAATGACAAATTCGCCGACCGGCGTCCCTCGACCTACGGCATGCTGGTCGAGGACTACCGAGATCTTCCGGTCGCCAAGACGGCGCACGAGCCGATCGTGCCGGCGCGCTCCACCACCAAGGTGGCGGCAGTGCAAATCCATGTCGCCGTCGGCGTTCGCTCCGAGGACGTCTTCGCGATGCTCGATCACGCCGCCAAGCTCGGCGTGCAGGTCCTTACCTTGCCGGAATACGCGCTGATCGGGACCTGGGTGCCGAGTGCGGCCGAAGCCGAGCGCGCCGCCGAGGACGCCAAAGCGCACATCGGTGCCGCTGCGGAGATCGCAAAGCGCCACGGTTGTGTCATCGCGTTGCCGACCCGTGAAGCGGAGCGCCTCGTTGCCGCTACGATATTGGTCGGTCCGGGCGGCGGCGAGATCGGCCGTTATCGCAAGACCCATCTGACCGCCGAGGAGCGCGACTGGGCGTGCCCTGGCGATACCTATACGGTGTTCGAAACGCCATTCGGCCGCATAGGAGTGATGAGCGGATATGATGCCCTCTTCCCAGAGACTTCGCGCTGTCTTGCCGCCGCTGCGGCCGATATCGTGCTGTGGCCCGCTGCCATGCGCGAACCGTTCGAACGCGAATTGATCGCGGTTCCCCGCGCTGCCGACAATCGCGTTGCGCTCGTCGTCGCCAATCGCCTCGACAGTCCATATCCCGGGAGCAGCATGGTGGTCCCGCCGACGGGATTTCCGCTTGGGATGTCAATCAGGTTGTGCCGCGCTCGTTGGCGATGGGCGCGGTCATGCCCATGTTCATCGATCTCGCAGTCTGCCGGCAGAAGCAGATGATACCGAAGGTCGACATGTTTGCCTCCCGCAAACCTACTCGGCCTTGGTTGCGACCTCCGCGCGCGCGCAAGCGGCGGAGTGAAAGAGTGTCCCGCGTGTCAGCACACACATCCGAGGCAAAAGCGACCACGCGGGCGGAGGCGATCCGCCAAACCTTGGCGGACGACATCATGCGCGGCGTTTATCCTCCGGGCGCACGACTCGACGAAATCGGATTGGCCAAGCGTTTCAACCTGTCCCGCACGCCGGTGCGCGAAGCGCTCCGCCAGTTGGCTTCGGCGGGATTGGTGGAGATGCGGCCGCGCCGCGGCGTGATCGTATCGCTGCCGACCGACTCCGCGCTCGCGGAAATGTTCGAGGTCATGGGCGAGCTCGAGGCGTCATGTGCTCGGCTTGCATCCCAGCGCATGTCGCCGGCTGAGCGCGTCCGCCTCGAATTCGTGCACCGGCGGTCATTCGAGGCCGTGCGCAACAAGGACAAGGAGAGCTATCGGGCGCTCAATTTCCAGTTTCACGAGGTGATTTATCTCGGCGCGCACAACGAGTTCCTGCTGGCGACCACCATCGGCATTCGCCAGCGTATTGCGCCGTTTCGTCGCGCTCAGTTCGCCATCGCCGATCGTCTCGCCAAATCACACGCTGAGCACGACGCTATTGTCCGCGCGCTCTTGAGCGGCGACCCGCAAATGGCAAGCGAGCTCATGCGCGCGCATGTCACTATCGTGCGGGCGGCCTCCTGGGATTATATTCACGGCCTCGAACGCACGGCGCCAGCATCCGATCCCGCCGCTGTTTCGGCCTGAACACGCAGTTTGCCTCTCCCGGATTGCGCTGCGCGCAATCCGGGCTAGGCTATTGGCGCCATTGGCAAGCGCAACGCTTAAGGAGGGCGCCATCATGCGACCGTTCGAGGGCATCCGGGTAATCGACGTCACCCACGTTCTAGCCGGCCCCTTTGCCACGTATCAATTGGCCGTGCTGGGCGCCGACGTGATCAAAGTCGAGCATCCCGACGAGCCCGACCAAAGCCGCGGCAACGGCACCGACAAGGCGCTCAACCGCCGCAACATGGGAACCTCATTCCTGACGCAGGCTTCCAACAAGCGCGCGATCACGCTCGATCTCAAGCAGCCTGCCGACCGCGAGGTTCTCAAGAAGCTCGCCGCCACCGCCGATATCTTCGTCGAAAATTACCGGCCCGGCGCGTTCGAGGCGCTGGGGCTCGGCTACGAGACGCTCGCCGCGATCAATCCGCGGCTGATCTACGCCTCGTTCTCCGCCTTCGGCCAGCACGGTCCGCGCGGGCCGCAAACCGCCTATGACCACGTGATCCAGGCCTCCTCCGGCATCATGGCGATGACCGGCACCGAGGACGTGCACCCGATCAAGTTCGGCGCCCCGGCGATCGACTATGCCACGGGCATGACCGGCGCCTTCGCCCTGGCCTCGGCGCTGTTTCAACGCGAGCGCACCGGACGCGGCCAGCGCATCGATATGGCCATGCTCGACGTGGCCATGATCCTGATGAGCTCGCATCTTGCCGGCTATCTGCGCAACGGCGTGCATCCCAAGCCGCACGGCAACCGCCATCCGCACGCGACCAACGGCGCGTTCGAGACGAAGGATGGCCTCGTCATGCTGGGCGCGAGCAACCTGCGCCAGCAGCGCCGGCTGTGGTCGGTGCTCGGACGCCCTGAGATGATCAAGCGCACGAACGACGAGCGCGACGCCGATCATGACCGCGAGTTCGCCGTGCTCTCGGAGATCATGCTGACGTGCACCGCGGATGAATGGGAAGAATTTCTGCAAGCGCGGCACGTGCCGGCGGCGCGCGTGCGGAGCATGGGGGAGGCGCTCGCTGATCCCCAGCTGGCGACGCGCGGCGTCGTCCATCGCCATGCCGGCGGCAACGGCATCGAAGGCGATTTCGGCGTGCCGCTCGCGGCCTTCACCTTTGCCCACGGCGGTCCGCGCATCGATACGCCTCCGCCCACGCTCGGCCAGCACAACGAGGAGATCTTTGCCGAGCTCGGCTCATCCGCCGACGGGACGGGCGCGGCGGAGAATCGCCGCGAAGCGAAGACGGTGCCGGTGCAGTGAGCTGCTGCGCCGAAAAGCTCATCGCTTTGGCCGTGGCGACGCCGGTGCAGGCTCCGCGGGCGACAGCGTGTAGGTGAGCCAAAAATTCCAGCCGTCCGGCCGGTTCGCCGCCGCGAACTCCTTATAGGCTTTGACGTTCACGTTTCCCTCGAGGTCCACCATGGGAACGATATAGCCGATCTGCCCGCCGGCGCCGGCAACGCGCGACTGGAAGCAACCCACTCGGTCTCCGGACCGCCATCGCAGCTCGCTTGATTGTAGAGGTAGCCCACCAAGCCGACTTTGAGCCGCTTGGTCAGAAACCGCGACGCGCCCCAATCGAGATGCACATCGACGCCGTTCTGATACTGGGTGGACGGATTGAGGAAGTTGTAAGTTAATCCCGCCACCGCCGAGAATTCATATCCCGTCTGCTCGTTGAAATAGGTGTAGCCGGCACCGCCGTCCAACGCGCCATGTCCGATGCCCATATTGGAGAGGCGCGAGCGGTTGTAGACGCCGACAGGAATATTACCGGTCGCGTAGGTCATGAGGTTGTGGACCCCGGCGGTCCAGCGCAACGAGACCTGGGGTGAGAGATCTCCGAAGCCCGTCACCGTGTCGCTGATCGTTTCGAATCGGGTTTCCCTGATCTCGGCGGATCCACCCACGCGCGGCACATTGGTGACAACGTCGTCGGTTGTCCGCAGTCGGCCATAAATCGCCGTGAGCGCGACCGCCGCCTGGCCGCCGAAAACCGGTGTCGCGAAGGTGTACGAGGGCGTGATCATCGCCTGATCTTCAGGCGATCTCGAGATCGCGCTCACGCTTTCCTCGACCGAGCCCGTGAGCCGCCCAATCCTAATCAAGCGTGCCCGCACGACTTCGCTGCCGGCCGTGGTCGAGGCGTGATAGTAGGACGAGGAGACGGAGAAGCCCGGCTGCGAGGGCGTAGCAGCGAGACTCCCGAACGATCCCGGGGTCCAAAAACTTATACCGGCTTCATCTGCCGATGCGGGCTGCGCAGCCAAGACAAGGACGCCGGCCCCGACCGCTAGGCAGTGTGACCAAAAGCGATGTCGCGCGGGCGATCCGTTCGTCCGCATTGTGCCCTCAAAACCCTGTCGCGGCCACGGCCGGTGCTCGCTCGTTCAAGCGACATCTGCGCAGTCCAACCATAAGGGGAGTCTTGCGTGCGAGCGTGATCACGGAAGCCCATAACGGGGCCAGGAGGAAAATTATTGACGATTGTTGCCCGCCGGAAACACTGCCAGGGATAGGCGAGGGGCGTTTGGCTCCGGCGATGCAGGAAGGTTTTCGTCAACGCGCTCGCCTGACCTCGGAGCAGCTGACCACGGTGGACCTGCTCTTGCCGCCCGTATGCATGTAGCAGAACGAGAGCGTGTCCCCCTCGAGCTGTCCATTCCAGAAGCCGTCGGTATCGGCGAAGACGAAGCTCCGGGTGTCCTTGCCGGTGAGTTCGCCGATGAAGGGCTCGTCGGTCTTCTCCCCGCCGCCTGAGATGGTCGTCACGCCCCAGAACCGGCGCCCCTCCTGGCCGGTGATGTCGAACACGAGGTCCTTTTCGAGCATGGCCGGCTTGTCCCAGGTTCCACGACCTTTTGGCCAATGCCCGCCCTTGCCTACGAGTATCGCCCTTGCCTACGAGTATGGTGTGAGTCTTTCCGATCCATTTGCCTTTGACGTCCGGCGCCTGGTCCGCGCCGAGCGCGAACGCCGGATATGCGAGCTACGCGGTGCGAGATTGCGAATGATCGACTGAGACATGCATGCCCTCCACATGATCGAGTTCGAGTTCCTGGCACTGTTTCTGGCCATAAACATTTCTTATGGGCGCGATGAAAATAATAAATTGTCTGCCGCGCTTTTTCGGCAATATTATCCCATCTATTCCGTTCGGAAGAGAAATTCCTTTGCCATTTTTCCTTTATCAACGATTCAAAGCACTCGCGCCAGCGCGCGGAAGAAGCGCTCGCCCTTGCAGATCAGATGAACGAACCCTTGCCAAAAGCGCCGAAGAACGCGAGTTAAGGCACTCGATTACAGCCTGATTGCATTAATCGCCTGCGTGCACAAGCGCGACAGTTCGGGATTGGTTCAAGAGACCTCAATATTGTGACGGCATGCCCGCTGTCCCGCCAGGGCCGGCGCAAGGTAGAGACACTGCGTGCCGATCCAACATTGCGGACGTAGAATGAAGACGTCTGCAGGGCGGAGGCTGAACCATGGTCGCGATAGGCGCTGTATTCAAGCCTGGGGAGGCAGTCCCGCATTCAGGGATCTATCGCGTGTCGCACGATCCTGAGCATGCGCAGGAGCATGAGGTGACTTGCCTCTTTGGCAAACGGTTTCCACCATGCCGCGGGTGTAATCAACCCCGATTCGTTTTGGTGCGGGCCGCGCGCTACGTCGAAACGCAGGACCATTTCAAGGGCAGCTAGGCTCGAAAAAGTTCTTACGAAGGGGATGGACGGAGGGAAGCGTAGCAGGGACAGCGTTTCACGGTATCTAGCTCAATTTCGCTTCCGCTCCATCCGCGCTAGGCTAGGCTCGTGCGGCAACCCACGGAGAGCAAACCATGGCCAAGTACACCTGGGGCTTGGCTTAAACTGATAAATCAATGCCTTAATCCAAGGTGAGACACCGAATCGTCTCATGGGATTACAAGCGAATTCGATTTAGTGTCTCACCTTTTTTAAATGTTCAATCCCGCAAAAAGATTGGAAGGCACGCGAAACAGATAATCGCCCAACAGAACAGGATCACCAGGAACGCGCTCACTCAGATTTTTTTCGTTTGGACGAAATTATTTTCGGGGCGATTGTTTACGGAATCCGTTTAATTGGGTTCTGACAAACTTTCTTTTACCGGCCAAACGCTCGTTTCCAAACATACTCGCGTGCGACATACACATCCTGTTTGAATGCCTCAATTCCTGCTGGTGTGAAAATATCCAAACCATGATATACGACCTTTCCGCCCATGAATGTACGCCTATTCTGGGAAAAAAACTGTGAGCAACCGCATTACGAAGATCATTGATTCGTGTAATGATGTTTCGAACCTCCTTTGGAACCTCTCCGATTGCTCGGACTAAAGCAAGCTTCCGCACCAAATACAACTCGTCCAGGACGTAGTGGCAGAACAGCCGGAATTTTCGGCTTCCCCACCGATTCTGCCTCCCGAAATAACAGTTCACAATGATTTGCGACAGAAATTCATCCATCAATGTGTAGCTCATTACAACTTCGCCACGGACCAGCTGATTTTTCATGGCTTCTAGCACGCCAGTTCGAAACTCATCCTTATATCTTTCTTCGATATTCCAATGATCCATTGCAATAATGGATGAAATTTTTTCAATCTCCGCACGCAACCGTCGCTGGTTTGGGGTAAGTGACATAGAACTTCTCCTATCCGATAGCAGGTGCGTTATAGACGCATTATCAGAATCAGAAACGATAGTTACCTGTCGCGATGTAGAGTCAAATTGCGCGGATGAATTTCTTTGACACCTTGCGCGCCTTGGTGTGCATATTTGTCGAATGCGACTCTGACAAATCCACCGGGAGCAGAACCTACAACATTTCCGGGACCGTGTTCGGGATGTGAAACTCTTTGATTGTAACTGATAGTTTTTATATAGTTCATAGAAATATTTAACTTGTCCTGCTTCCATAACCGTTGTTGTTCGGACCAGGACGTTCATCGTCCGCATGACATTGGATTTTTAGCTTATGTTTCTTTTTGGTTGTGTTCTTCTAATCGTTTTGTTGACTAAAGGTGTGAATTTTAAGAAATGTTTTGTGGTCAAGGAAAATCTATGGGTGGGTGCTTCATGACGGTACGGCGATGTTTGCTTTTCGCGACGTTCTTGACGCTCGGAATACTTTTGTTGATTTTTGGAATCCTTGTACTTCATCCCATCTACATAAATATATGCGAAACCAGCCACGCAGGCGCACCCCAAAAGTGTGAGCCAAACAATGTATTGTATATTGCGTTCCTGGAAATCGGGCGCAAGATTAGTCATGCCGAGTTTTGGACGGCATTGGCGACCATTTTCATTGCCGTCTTCACTCTCACGCTGAAAAGAAGCACTGACAAATTGTGGGAAACTAACAAAGAGCAAATCCATCTCGCCCGAGATGAGTTTATTTCCAGTCATCGTCCCAGATTGATTGTAAGACAGTTCGTTCTTCTCACGCCCAGGCCAGATCAGCCCTTAAAAATAACGTTTGCGGTAATCAATGTCGGCGATACTGAAGCTATTTTCAAATTTATTGCCGCTGAAGCGGCTCTTTTGAACGGGCGCTATTGGGAAGCGCCAGGAATCGATTTTATCGTAAAGCCCGTTTCTGAAAGACCAATCAAAAATGGACAACGGGTTTCGATGACGATTCAATCCAGATTCAACATTACGGCTGACCAAATCAAGGCTGTGGAACAAGCCGCGTTGATTATCTGTGCAGTTGGGGAACTCACTTATATTGATTGTTTGGGTACAGAACGACGTACTGGGTTCCGCCGAAATTACGATGTTTCTACCGACATATTTGGTATCTCCCCCAATCAGGATCAGGAATATCAAGACTGAAACGAGCGTGGCCTGCCACGATGAACGCGCAAATTGCTCCAATGCACACCATGAATCTTTGGTGGTGTGATGTGCCGTTCATGATCCCATTGCACTCTTGAAAAGTGGTCGCCGGATTTTCCCACTACGGTTCCAATGTGTCCTTGTGTGATGTGTTGAACGCGCATTCCACGCGATAGAACTTTTACATAGTTCATAGAGATATTTATTTTGGCGGAGCGGATCGTGAACGAAATCGAGGAATGGGAGTTAGAGAAATGGGTTGCACGCAAGCGATACCGGAAGGAGGAAGGAAACATGAGCATCACATCAGCCCAAAGTTACGAAATGCGGATCGCCCGGACCGGTGACAAAGTTGGCGATCCCCCGCAGCCGTATGGGCAAACCGTCGAACGGTTATTGGCAGATCGGGGCGTCGATCATGTAGCCTGCCTTCTCGCCTACGCGTTACGTGATCTTGATAAGGTGCAAGGGAAAGCGTGACACGCTATTGTAGGACTGCTGCAAGCATTCTTGCCGCAATTTTCCTTGGCGCGCTCTCGCCATGAGCAATACAATACCTAAAGAGTATATGGCTCTTCTAGAAGAAGCCGCCGAGATGTTCGAAGAAACAGGCTGCGTGCCGGGACCTGATGGAGAGCCAGTGCGAGCCGAAACGATAGTGCCGGACGTTAAGGAATATATTTCAGAGACAATTGACGACCCGAAGGCAATCTACGACCCCGCGATATGGAATGCACCTGGATTTCCGTTGGTGCTGTCGTGGCTTTCACAAAAATGGCAACAAAAATGTCGGAAACTCACACCCAAGAGCAGCAAGCACCCGGAGCAGCACCTGACCAAAGAGCAACAAAAGGCATGTCTCGACTCGGCTGCGGCTGAGCTAGTGCGAGAAATTACGCACAACCGATTACTAAGCTAATACAAATTAATGAGCCAAGCTTACCGGTCAGGGGGGCGTTTGGGCTGAATGGCCCTGCGAGAACCGGAGCTAGGAGTTTTTTCCTTTATCTCCTTTTCCCGCAGCCGCCTTTTGGTCTGAGCTTCCTGCAGTGTCCCTGGGTCAGGCGTGCCCTCTTCGAAAGCGTGTATTCTCATCGCAACATGGTCTAAGTCTGCGCGCCATTCACGCATTGCATCCGCCATCGTATCATACAGCTTCGCAATTACCTCGTTCGAGAGAGGTTGATCTTGCACAGTAGTTGGAACGGTCATGCCGGTCCTTGTCATTACCCTCACCACATCCGCACCTACTGATGCTCCCAATAGCCCGATTTTCGATATGTTGGCTTGATATACCGGCGCGTTAAATGTCGGGTATGGGAATGATTTCGCGGTGTCTGGCGCGTTCTCTGCTATCATTTTTTGCAGCCACAAATGCATGATCTTTGACGACTGCCTCACGTCCTCGGCACGATGCATGAGCCCCACCATTTCCGCTCTCAGCGCAGCCATTAAGATAGTCCGCTCTTCGTCAGTGCGCCTAGCTTCCCGCTCAATGTCCAACATGTGCTGATCCTGGCGCGCTTCCGCCTCAATAGCTGCCCTGTGTTCCTGTGAGCGAATGAGGTTCGTAAATCCAGCACGCGCCTGCCAAGCAACAATTCCTAGCCCGACGATTGCGCCCATAAGGGTCGCTACCCCGGGATCAATTCGCAAATGCCATACCGCTATAAAAAACGCCAACGCGTAAAGTGCGTTGAAGAAGAACAAGATCAGGAAAACCGCAAACAGCCCGCGCAGCCAGCGGGGAAAATCTGCCACATGCATCTCCATGATGAATCGCTCCGAACGCCGGATGACCTAACTTGAAAAACAACGGCATACACGGCCACAGCCTGACCGTGTGCATCGCCGCTCCGCACCCTTTGGCACGACACTGCGCCGTCATTACGCCCCACGCGGAATTGAGACAACAAAATTCCGTCGCACAGTTCCCCTGAATGAAATCTTCATCGCGTATATCGAAGGACTAACTTAGCGGTGGCGGTTCGATGTTTGAAGAAACAGGCTGCGTGCCTGGTGCTGATGGGGAGCCAGTGCGAGCCGCAACGATAGTGCCTGACGTGAAGGAATACATCTCAGACACAATTGACGACCCGCAAGCAATCTACGATGCGGCAACGCAAGGTCACTTACGGCTTGGTTAGGGAGTGAACCGATACTGCGGCGACCACAGAGACGACGAAGATGGCCAGCCAACTGATTATCGTTCGCCAGATTGATAGTGGTTTTCCTTCGGGCCACGACCAAGTCATCCCGAATGGACATAGAAGCCAAAGAGTAAAAAGCCAAGCGGCTGAAGTCCACGATAAGTTACTCGAAATCCAGAGGAGCACGAATATTGCTATCGTCATAGATTGACGGTGAAAACGAGTTTCATTCTTTCTGTAAGAGCCTTCATGCGTCCATCCCCATCCTACGCGTCTCACCGCATGAAATTATTGTGTGTTCCTCCGTAGCGGAAGGCAACCGCGTCATTGCAGCGATTGGGTCAACAAGCACAAGTGACAGCGCCTCAGCATCGGTCAACCGGGGCTGCAAGCGCAGTGGTAGACTGACACTTCGGTTTGACCTGCGCGCCAAATTCCGGATAACATCGGACCTGTTCAACGAATTTTGCGACCATTTGCCACGCACTGAAATCTGAGGCGCAAAGGACAACCAAAAATCAGGATTAGAGGCATCCCCGGAAGCAAAGAATTCAATGACACATATGCGAAAGCATTAGCGGGAAATGTGCCTGTAGAAGAAAAGAAGCAGTACGGCGCGCGAAAAGGATCATTCGGTTATCTATGCCTTTGCTATTATGCGAGCGCAACATTCAAGAATTTAGACCCCGCCACGCAGTTGTGGCATCATCGTGCATTAGATTTGATTTGTGAAAAGCATGGCGACAATGTTGTCGATGATTTAAAAGACAAACACATTCGCAAATTGCGTGATGAACTCGTTCGTGCCGCGAGCAAGAAACGATTGAAAGCCTTGAAAGCACTGTTTAGTTGGGCAGTTGACGCCGAAGAAGCATCACACAATCCGACAATTGGTGTCAGACCAATCAAGTATCCCGAGATTGGTATTCCTACTTGGTCGGAGGAAGAAATTACGCAATACGAGAAACATCATGAGATTGGGACGAGCGCACGATTGGCAATGGCATTGATGCTATACACGGCATGTCGGTTGGAAGATGCCATTCGTTTTGGACCACAGCATTTTCGCAATGGAAGGGTTCAATTCGCACAAGCAAAGAATGAGCATCGTCGTGATCCAGTTTCTATAGACATTAAGATTCATCGGGATTTGCGTGCAATTATTGATGCAACGCCGTTGCCGCATCTGGTGCAGGCAAATGGTCAACCTGCCAGTTTTGGGAGGTTTCTCGTAGTGAGAAATGCCCGTCCATTTACACCCCGTCATTTTGGCAAAAGATTCAAAGACTGGTGTAGGCAAGCTAATCTTCCGCATTGTTCGTCCCATGGACTTCGCAAGGCTGCTGCCAGACGTTTAGCTGAAGTTGGATGCACCACTCATGAAATCATGTCGTATACGGGTCACAAGTCGCTGAAAGAAGTTGAGCGTTACACTAAAGAAGCCCGCAAGGCGAAGCTTGCCGATGCCGCCATGGCAAAGCTCAAAGGATGAACAAAAGTGTCTCACCTTGTTTCTTTGGTGAGACGATTTGGGTAAAAACATTTGAAAAATCAAAGGGAGACTGACAATGGCCAAGTACACCTGGGACCACATCCATCTGCGCACCACCGATCCCGAACGGACCGCCCAGTGGTACGAGCGCATGCTCGGCGCCGAGGTGGTTCGCAGCATGCAGCAGGGCAAGCCGCGCATCGACCTCAAGCTCGGCGGCGCCAACATCTTCATCGCGCCGGTCACGGCCGGCGATGGCGTCAACCCGCCGCCGGTCACGCCATACCAGGGGCTCGACCACTTTGGGCTCACCGTGAGCGGCATCGACGCGATTGTCGCCGAGCTCAAGGCCAAGGGCGTCGAGTTCACGCGCGAGCCGACCACGGTGCGCCCGGGGGTACGGGTGGCCTTCCTGCGCGCGCCGGAGGGCGTGTCGATCGAACTGCTCGATCGCAACGTCTGAGCGCATGGGTGCCACGCGAAGCCGTCATTGCCGGGCATAGCGCGTCGAAGACGCGCGTAAACGCGCTTATGACTCGGCAATCCATCTACTTCGAAAGATTTTTTGCGAAGCAGATGGATGCGCGGAAGCCCGTGCATGACCGGCGAGAAAAAATCTATGCGGTCGAGTCCGCGGCAAACGGCCAGGAGCGGAACCATGGATACCAAGCAATTTCCGGTGACCCGCACCGATGAGGAATGGCGGCGCCTGCTCACGCCCGAGCAATACCAGGTGATGCGCCGGCACGGCACCGAGCGTCCCGGTAGCTGCGCGTTGAATTACGAGAAGCGCGGCGGCGCCTTTTCCTGCGCCGGCTGCGGCCAGCCGCTGTTCGTCTCGAAGACGAAATTCGAGAGCGGCACCGGCTGGCCGAGTTTTAACGATCCGGTGCCGGGCGCGGTCGAAACCACGAGCGATCGCAGCTATGGCATGGTTCGCACCGAGGTGCACTGCAGCCGCTGCGGCAGCCATCTCGGGCACGTGTTCGAGGACGGCCCGCCGCCGACGCATCTGCGCTACTGCATCAACGGCGTCGCGATGAATTTTCAGCCCGAGGAGAGCTAGCGAACCGGCGCTCTTTCCCGTTCATTCCCGCGCAAGCGGGAATCCAGGACCGCAGACTGCGACTTCTGGGTCCCCGCTTTCGCGGGGACGAACGGGGCTGACGGTCCCCCCCTTCATTCCCGCGCAAACGAGAATGCGGGCTACCAGCCAGTGGCGCTGCTAATATCCGCGATACGGCTTGCACAGGCCGTCCTGCACCGTCCAGCCCGCTTGGCAACCGTTCCAGGTTTTGTAGCGGCCCGGGCGATAGTACATGGCTTCTCTCGGATAGCCCGGCCGTCCACCGTAATACGCGCCTGGCGGCGGGCCGTAAGGCGCGGGTGCATAGTAGGGGGACGGGGCATAATAAGGAGAGGGGGCGTAGGGTGAGGGGGCATAGTAGGGCGGCGGGACGCGGTACGGATCGGGACCGACGCCGAAATAGAATGTCTGCGCCGATGCCGCGCCTGTAGCAGCGACGACAGCGATGAGCGCAATTGCTGCGATCTTGGTCACAGCGGTCCTCCATGGATGAAGCGACAACACGCCTGGGCGTGCCAGGTTCCGTTCGCTTTGCCGCTGCGCATCCTATCAGGTCATCCGCACTGATGACATTCCCCTACGCGCTGACGCAATCCGCAACACGGCCGTCGAACATCGCCCGCGCGTTCTCCACAATGCGCGCGAAGCGGGCATGATCAGGCTCGCCGATCCCTTCCGCATCGTTTCCGGTCTGCACGGTTCCGCCGACGACGATGTCGTGATGACGGCAGAACACGTACATGTTCCTGCGATTCCCGCAGCCGCCGCTGAAGAAGTAGAACTGCTTGGGCAGCGTGCGTCGCAGCATCACCAGATGTCCGCGCTTGGGGATGACGTCCTCGTCGTTCATCAAGGCTCTCGCGCCATATCCGGTGCAATTGACGATGATGTTTTCTTTCAGTTTCGCGAAATCATCTTTGCCGGCAAATTCGCGCCGGCGGAGCCGCACGCCGCTTCGCTTCAGCTCGCCCATGAGCCGTGGCAGCAGGATCGTCGGATTGATGAGCCAGGTTCGGTATTCGCGGCCGATGGCGTTGAGTTTCTCAAACGGAAGTGTGCCGGAGCGGTACGCGGGCACGATGTCGTGCGGCGTGTATTCGTCGTAGGCTCGATTCCAGTGGTCGAGCGTATAGTCACGCCGGAGCGCGATGCCGTACCGGTGCCATCGCGATGAACTCTCCAGCTCGACAATTCGGTCGCGCGAGCGGCGCAGATAGTCGGCAAGAACCTTCTTCTCGGCCTCGGTCTCGTATTCGTCGCAGATGCCGGACGGCTCGAACTGGCCGGCGGCGACGAAGGAGGTCGTCTTGCGCACGTCGAGATCCCTGGCGTAGACGGTGAGGCGCAATTTCGGCCATCGCCGCCGCAGTTCGGCGGCAACGGTGAGGCCGATCACGCCGCAGCCGATCACCGCGACCGCGGGCCGGCGCATATCGCGTTTGAGCGAGCGCACATGGTCCGCGACCACGCTGGCACATCCGAAGCTCAGCGTGATGCCCGCGCCGCCATGGCCATAATTGTGGATCAGAAACTTCGATCCGTGGCGGCTCGCGATGACCTCCTCGTCGAGCTCGAGCCGCACGCCGCCC
>Ga0126381_100000810_pt1 | contig 34050 bp, 26 predicted proteins | sample PanSoiMetPlot_28_FD_96465 | JGI IMG/M metagenome (GOLD analysis project Ga0126381, IMG submission 96465) | Tropical forest soil microbial communities from Panama - MetaG Plot_28 | ecosystem: Environmental > Terrestrial > Soil > Tropical forest > Bulk soil | place: Panama | collected 2016-02-17 | reverse complement strand
CGCCTTGTAGCTCGCATACGCGTTCTCGTAGTGAATGTGGAAGACGTCAGCGTCGAAGCTGAGGCGGTTGATCTTGACCACCGAGCCGCCTTGGTAGGTGGTGGCGACGGTAGGCTTGGGCGTGACGGCAACCTGCGCGCCGGTCACGTCGAAGACGCTGCTAGGAGGAATTTCGGTGCCTCGGCCATACTGAGCATACGCCGACCAGTTGTTGTTGATGCGATAGTTGGCCTCAACCGAGGGAAGGATGTTGTTGTAGTATGCGCTGTGATTCGCCGATACTCCCGCGCAACCCACAATGGTGGTGGAAGTGCAACCCAGATTGCCGACCGTGCTGCCATCGGCAAGCTGGTTCAGGTCCATGGTATATAGGGCGCTCTTGACTCCCGCGGTGATGGTCCACCTGGGAATGCCCACGAACTGATACTCAACGTAAGGCTGAGCCGAGTTGGTCTTGAAGTACTCGTGGAACTTCTGATCCTTAAGCAGGGTCGAATCCACCCAGGTGCGCGGGTCGCTCTTGATCTGGTAGCGATGGGTGGTGGTGTACTCGTACCACACGCCGATTCGGAAGACACCATACTTCGATGCCTGGCTCAACGACGTGATGTCGCCGCCGCGGTTGTACTGGTTCAGCTTGTCCACGGCGCTGTTGTAGCTGACAGCAACCTCGTGCAGCGAATCCTGGCTCTGGTTCTTCTGCAGGTGCTGGTGGTTCGAGTAGGAGTAGGTGTAGGGCTTGGTTTCAAGTTTCCAGCCATGGCCGAACTCGGTGCCGAAGGTGATGACTTCAAAGTTTGTCGGCACGTGATAGATGTAGTTCTTGTAGTACATCGAGTTGTACGTGCCGTCGGCATTGTACTTGTTGCCGTCCATGATGTAGTTCAAACCGTGATCGGCAATCTGCTGCCGGGTTGGATCGCTGTCAGGCGTGTTGCTGTCCACAAGCACCACGGTGCCGACCAGGGTCAGATACGTCTTGTCGGAAAACTTGTAGTTGAACTTCAGTGTGCCGGCGGTCCGTTGCTGATCGTTGAAGGTCTGGTAGCCGTCCGAGCTGGTGTGGTGGCCTTCAAACCAGAGGTTGGCCTTGGGGTTCTTCCCGCCGAAGAGGCCAGAGTTGAACTCGCCCAGGATCTGGTTGGTATTAAAGGAACCGTAAGATTCAGCGAGCTTGAACGTCATGGCGTCGCCCATCTTGGGCGAGAACATGTGAATCGAGCCGGCGAAGTTCGTCGGGCCCACATCCGAAGCCGTGCCGGGGCTGCGATCGAAGTCCACATAGCTGATGGCTGGAGCCGGAACATAGGCCCAGGAGTGGTGGGTCGGATCGTTCGAGTCCTGGAAGGGCACGCCGTCCCAGGTCATCGTGAACGCGCCGTCGGCGAAGCCGCGGAACCACGTCTTGGACTGGCCGTTGCCGATGCCGTTGGTGGCGTAGCTGACCGTACCCGGAGCCGCTTGCGTGATGTCGGCAAAGTCGGTGACCGGCGAGGTGTATTGGCGAATGTACTGGCTGGAGATCTCGCTCCGAGGCGAGGCCATGTCGAGGAGCGCTTTAACCGGAGCGAGTTGCACGGCGATCGAGGTGTCTCCTTCGGCCTCGACTGTTACTTCCTCCGACACCGAGGCAACAGTCAGCGAAATCGGGGTATCCACAGCAGCTCCCGCACTGACCACCACGCCGCGCCGGATCAGGGTAGAAAAGCCGCTTGCCGATGTTTCAACCGTGTAGGTGCCGGCGGGCAGTCCATCCACTGAGTAGCTACCGTTGTTGTCGGTCTGGACAGTTTTGGCAGCACCAGTCTTGCTGTTGGCGACCGTCACCTCGGCGCCGATCACGGCCTTACCCTGAGCGTCGGTGACCACGCCCTTGATACGAGCTCCGGAATCCTGCGCGCGCAGCGAAAGCGCAGGAAGAAGGAATGTGAGAAGAGCAACGATTAATAGTATCCGTCCCTTTCTCGCGAACCCTTGTGTCACAACTGCCTCCAAATGTTAGGTTTTAAAACGGTTGTTCTAATGGAGAAGAGCGCAACAGCAACCCACGAAAAGGTCTAGTGCTCAACCCAGAAGTACTTACAAGCATTGCCTCCGAATCTGCTGGGCCGCACCGGGGAGTCCTTGCGTAACCGGCGTAACGGTTGCACGTTCAACGGAACGCTGAGGGCCGCATGGCAGCTTTTAAGGCAAAATTCAGTGCTGTAACTCTTGAAACGTAACCGGGTAGTGTGAATATCCGGTTACAAAGGCTTCCGGGCAATGCGAGCACATATGGCTTGCATCCGGAAGACTCGTCGCAGCGCGCCACACGCGAGGCCCGAAATCCTCGGAGCGCCAGCGTTTTGTGCAGCTTGCGCGGAGATGTACTGCGGTTCGCTCGGGGCGATCACACGATGAGTGCAAGCTGCGACACGGCACCAGAGCTGAAGGCAAATTCAGTTTCATTTCAGGAGCATTTCAGGTTTTTCGATGGGCTCTGCACGTGCTGATTGCCGCATGAGGAGCGTTTTCGTCCCGCTTCATTTCAACACCTTGCCGTTGTACAGGAACTATGTAACGCTGGAATATCCCATGAACATTTTTGCAATCAGCTTCAGATGCGCCACCTCCTGGCCCCTTCTTGCGATCCTGTGCGGCGCTTCGCTTCTGCATGCAGAGAAAGCGGCAAGCTATCTGGCCAACGCCACCGTGTTGGTGATTCGACACGCAGAAAAGGCGCCCGATTCGGGTTCCAGCCTGACCCCGCAGGGATTTGCCCGCGCAGAGAAGTACGTGCGGTACTTTCATCCATTTTCGGTCAACGGAAAAGTCATTCCGATCGACGCGCTCTACGCAGGTTCTGATTCGGCCGAGAGCATTCGTCCGCGCCTGACGCTCGAGCCTCTAAGCCACGCTACGGGCCTTCCACTGAACACTCAGTTCTCAACGAACGAACCGGAGCAGCTAGCCCGCGCGCTCGAGGAGAAGCCGCATGGCGGGCACGTGCTGATCGCGTGGCGGCACAAGAAAATCCCCCCATTGCTCAAGGCTCTTGGAGCAGATCCTGCAGCCCTGCTGCCCGAAGGTCTATGGCCTGACGCGGTCTACGATTGGGTAATTCTGCTGCACTTTGACGCTATGGGCCATGTAGATCGGCAACAGCTCATCCACGAACCCGATCCGCTTCCCTAGATCTGCCCCTGGACGGCAGGATGTAGTTCGTGTTTGGCCTGATGCCGTGCGGTACGCGGAAAAGCGACTTTGAACGCCGAACCTTGATTTAGAACGCTTTCCAACGTAATCCTGGCGCAATGCGCGTCGGCGATCCAGCGCGCAATGGAAAGACCCAGGCCGCAGCCGACCTGTGTTTTTCTCTCCCGCATATCCGCCTGGTAGTAGCGCTCAAAAATCTGCTCCTGGTCGTCGCGTGCGATGCCTACACCGGTGTCGCGGACAACTACGCCGGCCTCGTTCTCATCGACGAAGACCTCGGCGTGAATCTCTCCGTTTTCAGGCGTGTACTTGATCGCGTTATCGAGCAGGATACCCAACAGCCGGCTTATCAGCAGTTCGTCTCCTTCGATAAAGACCGTTTGGTCAGGCAAGTCCCAATCAAGCAGGATTCCGCTTGATTCCGCCATATCTTCGACACGGCGGCATCCGCTCACCACCAAGGCGCAAAGGTCGATGCGCTTGAACGTCGCCTCGTGGATAAAGTTCTTGCTTCTCACCAGCGACAGCAGAGCATCCAGCAGAGTCGCCGCTGTCACACACTCGCCGGCAATTCGGTTCAGATCTTCGCGATACTCCGCCTCGCTATGGCTGCGTTTGAGTGCGAGCTGAGTGGTGGCAAGAATGACCGTGATTGAGGTACGCAGGTCGTGCGATACGTCAGCGGAGAATTGGCTCAGCCGCGACACAGCGCCCTCGAGCCGGTCGAGTAGCTGATTCCAAGCTTCGGCAAGCTGCCGCACCTCGTCCCGTGCCGCCGGTACGGGAACGCGTGATGAGAGGTTGCCTATTCCAATCCCCAGGGCTGCTCTGGTCAGCCGGTCGACGGATCCCATAGCGCGCCGGCTAAGGAAATGTCCGCCGAAGGAGGAGAGAATCAGCAATCCGGGGAGAAGAAACAAAAGGGCGTTCCGATAGGTGCTGAGAATATGTATCTCTTCAGCCAGCGAACTGCCCTCGTAGAGCCGCACCTCGTTCCCCTGGAACGCAATTGCATGGCACATCACCATTACCGGTGAATCGCCAAGCTGTGCGACGTGGAAGCGCCGCTCACTGCATCCAGATGCATCTGAAAAAGCCCAATTCGGATCCTGCGAGCCGGATGGAAACAGTGTCGAGCCGTCCAACCTGCGGAGTTCAAACATGTTGCCTTCATGCGTAACCAGCGCATAATTCCGCAACTGCTCCTCGATCGGCGTAGGAACCCGCTGTGCGCGATTGTCTTCAAGCAGCTTGATCAGCCGGTCCTCGCGGCCTAGCAGGTGGGTCTCTTTTTCATGGAGCAGAGCGTAATAGAGAACAGCGTAGGAGATTACGCCAAACAGCACCATGCCGGCAAAAGCCCCGAGCAGATACCAAAGCGTCAGCTTGGCGCGAATTGAAAGTGTGAGCATCACTCGTTTGCGAAGATATAGCCCGTACCATGAACTGTACGGATCAGGGGACGGCCTGTCTCGTCATCCTTCAACTTGGTACGCAGGCTGTGGATATATACATCGAGTGTGTTCGCCTTCACCTTATCCGCTGTTCCCCACCCTGCCTCGATCAGCTCCTCGCGCGATGTCACAAGCCCGCGGCGATACATCAGAACCTCAAGCAGGGCCACCTGCTTGCTCGTCAACGCCACTGTCTGGCCGTTACGCACGGCGACGCGCTGGGTTCGGTCCAGTGCAATGCCCGAAGCTTGCAGAACAGGTGGCACCGCATTCTTCGTGCGGCGCGTAATTGCACGTACACGCGCAAGAAGTATCTCCAGCAGAAATGGCTTGACCAGATAATCGTCAGCGCCGAGATCGAAGGCTTCCAGTACCTTGGGCACGGAATCGACCGCCGTCAGCATTAGAATCGGCGTAGTGCAGCGCCGGGAGCGCACCGTCTCCAGAACCGATAGTCCTGTCATGCCCGGAAGGAGCATATCGAGCAGCGCAACGTCGTATTGGCCTCCGAGCATCATCTCGGCGCCCTCGGTCCCGCTGAAGGAGATCGATACATTGTGGCCATCCTCCCGGAGGCCACGATCCACCAGGGCGGCAATCCGCTTGTCGTCTTCAATGAGCAGGATGTTCATTCCGGATAAGGGAATCTATCAAGAGCCTATGTACGTGGCGTTAATGCCACGTTAAACAGGAGTGGATCGGTCCAGTTAATTTTGTCTCATCTTGACCGAGCCTCCGGGCACGGCGCAGATGAACGTCCTGACAGGAATCATGTCGTTCGTCGTGCTTCAAGAACAGATTGTTCTCAGGGGAGCCGTGACAGGTTTCCGCTCGACAAGAACCATTCGTCGACTCAGCCGATTTCGCTGGAAATCCAGGTTGAACCTGCGCTATAGTCTTAAGACCCGCCGGTCTCACCGGTTTATGGAGGAGAACAATGTTCGAGTCGGTCGCCATTCGACCCTTTTCACGCTGAACATTGCCTCGGGAATTTCCCTTCTCAAGACCCCGAGGTCAACTTCAGACCTGGGGTGATTCTGCAAATCACAATCTGATCGCAGCGTGACCCCTTCGCCTTTTGGCGTGCGCTTCTTTTTGAGCGCACATCAACGTGGAGCGACTGCAATGTCTGTCCTTGAATGGTTGACGCCGCCGGCAACTGAGCCGGGCGAGCGCGGCTTCTGGTCTTCGGTGCGCGAGGCCTTGAAAGGCTCGCACCAGGACTACACAACTGGAAACTTGAATCGCGCCATTCTGCTGCTGGCCATTCCGATGGTGCTGGAGATGGTGTTGGAGTCGCTGTTTGCCGTGACCGACGTCTTCTGGGTCGGCCGGCTCGGCGCGAATGCGGTAGCAACGGTCGGCATCACGGAGTCGATGCTGGCGCTGGTGTTTGCCATCGGGCTGGGCGTCGCCATGTCGACGACGGCGATGGTGGCGCGCCGTATTGGCGAAAAGGATCCTGAAGGTGCGGCGATTGCAGGTGTGCAGGCCGTGCTGGTCGGGCTCGGCGTCTCGCTTGCACTTGGCATTCCGGCTGGGATCTACGCGCCGGAGCTGTTGCGCGCAATGGGCGCTTCACCGGAGATCGTGGCGGGCGGGTCAGCTTATGCGCGGATTGCGCTGTTCGGTTGCGGCGCGATCATCATGCTCTTCCTGAACAACGCGATCTTTCGCGGCGCAGGCGATGCTGCGATCGCGATGCGGCTGCTGTGGGTGTCGAACATCATCAACCTGATCCTTGATCCGTGCCTGATCTTCGGACTCGGGCCGTTTCCGCGGATGGGCGTGACAGGCGCGGCTCTGGCCACGTTCACGGGCCGCTCGATTGGCGTGCTGTACCAGTTCTACCGGCTCTTGAAGGGCACGGAGCGTATTCACGTGCTTTGGCGCCATATTCGCGTGCACGCGGACGTCATGCTGCGGCTGCTGCGCGTTTCGCTTACGGGCATCCTGCAGTTTGCCATCGCGAACACAAGCTGGATCGTGCTGGTGCGGATCATCTCGCTCTTCGGCGCAGTCGCGGTGGCGGGATACACGGTCGCCATCCGGATCGTGGTGTTCTTCATTCTGCCGTCTTGGGGACTTAGCAACGCCGCGGCGACGCTGGTTGGGCAGAGCCTTGGCGCGAAGAAGCCCGAGCGCGCGGCGAAGGCCGTATGGCAGACCGGGTTCTACAACATGGTCTTCCTCGGCACGATCGGGGTGTTCTTCTTCGTCTTCGCGACGCCGGTGGTGAAGCTGTTTGTCAACGATCCGGCGGTGGTGCCGATTGCAGCAGCGGCGCTGCGCACGTTCAGCTGCGGCAACATCGGTTATGCCTATGGGATGGTGATGCTGCAGGCATTCAACGGGGCAGGAGACACGCTGACGCCAACGATCGTGCACTTCTTCGGCTTCTGGGTGCTGGAGCTACCGTTGGCATGGCTGCTGGCTGTTCCGGCAGGCCTGCACAGCCAGGGGGTGTTCCTGTCGATCGTGATTGCCGAATGCAGCATCGCAGCGGCGAGCATGGTGCTCTTCCGACGCGGAAGGTGGGCGCGGCAGAAGATCTAAGGATGCGCCGAAATTCGAGTTTCCCAGGTCTTGAAACCAGGAGACCTGGGACACCCGTTACGCGTGATACCCCACCGAAGCCGCTCTCGGTGAAAGGCCGGTCAATTCCGCCGCCCGTGCCTCCGCGTATGCCGCCGCGCCCATCAGCGCCGCGCGGCTGTCGAGAATCACGCGCACCGGCATATTGATCAGCAACTGACTCAGGCGGCCCTTGTCCTGAAACGCCTTGAGGAACGTGCCGTCCTTCAGCTTCTCGAGGATCCGCGGAGCGATACCGCCGCCGACGTACATGCCGCCCACCGAAAGCATCTTTAAAGCAAGGTTGCCGGCCTCTGCGCCATAGATTGACACCATCATGTCGAGCGCCTTGGCGCAGAGCTCGCTCTTCGCCGAGAGCGCCATCTCGGTGATGACGCTGTTCGGATCGTGCACTCCTGCAATCTTTTCGGCCAGCCACTTCGGTTCTTCCATGCCCTGGTTGTCGCGCAGAAACTCGTAGATGTTGGTCAAGCCCATGCCGCTCACAACGCGCTCGTAGCTGACGCGGCCGTTGTACTTCCGCTGCAGGAAGCGCAACAGCTCAATCTCAGTCTCATTGCGCGGGCCAAAATCCGTGTGCCCGCCTTCCGATGGATAGGGCACATGGATGCGACCGTTCCAGGCCAGGATTCCCTCGCCCAGCCCGGTTCCCGCCGCAATCAGCCCGCGGTTGCCAATCTGGCTCGCATCGCCTTCGCTCAAAGTGTAGATTTGCTCGGGCGAAAGCTCGGCCACGCCGTAGCCGTTCGCCTCCAGGTCGTTGATCAGAAACACATGTTCAATATCGAGATCGGCCGACAACTCCTTGCTGTCTATTGTCCAGGGCAGATTGGTCAGCCGGAGGCGCCCCTGGCGAACGGGACCGGGCACCCCGAAGCAGGCAGCCGTCACCTTCTCCGTGCCCAGAAACTCCTTGACGATCTCCTCGAGTCCCGAATACTCCTTAGCCGGAAACTGCTTGTCGCGCCTGTCGTTCAGCTTTCCGTCGGTAAAGTCATAAAGAGCCAAGTGGACCTTCGTTCCGCCCACATCACCAGCCAGAATCATCTTTCCCTCTCAATTACCTTTTCGGAGATTGAGCTAACGCTCTTAGCGGTGCCGAGGAGCGATAAGCCTTCGTGAAGTCACTTCCGAAAACGCTGTAACATTCCCCGGCCTTGCCCATCGGTCGAGGGCAGCAGCGCGGCAGCATCCTTATCCAGGATCAGAGTGAGTATACCGCCTGCGGGCCATATCAGTTGGCTGGGAAGCCGCTCCGGATCGCTCGCTCCCGTAAACACTTCTTTAATGAGTTCGGCCTTGTTCCCTCCACCAATCAGAAAGAACACCGAAGTCCCGTGGTTGATCACTGGCCAGGTCAGCGTAAGGCGCCATGTATTCAGCTTTGGCACATGATTCGCCATCACCAGCCGATCAACCGTGTGAACGGCCTCTGTGTGCGGGAAGATCGACGCCGTGTGTCCGTCGTCGCCCATGCCCAGGGCGACGAGGTCAAATCGCGGGCTCTCCGCGCCCTCCAGCCTGAACCGGTCTCGCAGCAGCGACTCGTATCGTGCCGCCGCAACCTCGGGCTCCAACTCGCCCTCCATCCGGTGCACTTGCTCCGGTTTCAACGGCACATGATCCAGCATCGCCTCGCGCGTCATGCGGTAGTTGCTGTCTGGAGCATCCGGACGAACCGTGCGCTCGTCCACCCAGTAGAGCTCGAGCTTGTCCCACGGCATGCGCTTGAGCCACGGCTCAGCGGGATCGGCGAGCAACTGAAATGCCGCTTTCGGTGTCGAGCCTCCGCTGATGGCGATCCGCACCCATCCCTTCCGGGCCACTGCTTGCTCCGCCAGCTCGACGAAATGCTCCGCGGTTCGCCGCGCCAGCGCCGCGCCATCCGGCTCAACAATGTACTCGATTTTCAATTCTGAAGGCATGAGACGGGACCTCCGCTTCCTACATTACACGCGTGCCGGCTGGGCTTTATTACAACAACCGCGAATCACGTTCTAACCACGCGGCTGACTGCCGGAAGTATGTTTTGAGATTTGTCGAGAGGTGCCCGGTCCACTCCGGCCTTTCCTCCCCACGTTCTCTTGCGAACCGCGCCAGGGCATACCCGTACACGACCTCGGGAAGATAGCCGAGACGTTTCATCGACCAACCATATCGACGATCATTCTCGTATTGCTTGAAGCGACGCGCCGCATTCGCCGTGAAAATTCCCAGCCCCAGGAAGACAGTCACGAGGTCCGTCATCGGTTCCATGTCCTCTGTGTCGTGGCTCATGTGTCGACCGCCCAGCAGGATCACGTGTCCCAGTTCATGAGCGAGCGTGGCAACCGCAGCGAGTGGATCTTGGCGGAGCACAGCTTTAAGCGCGACCACTGGAAGCTCACCATTGCTCTCGCCGCCAAAGTGCAATCCTGCCGGATCGTTCGACGCATGCCGATACTCGGGTAGAAGCTCACGAAAATCATGTGTGTCTGGAATCACGGCCAGCTCTACGGTCTTCCTATCGACCCGCATGTAGGTACAAACGCGGCGAAACAAGTTTTCCAGAGCTGATTCGCTTCCATCGTAGGTATCCGGAAAGAACTCATCGGTAGGCTGCACAATCGCGCAATCGAGCATGCGATTTCGGCCCAGCATCCTGCTTAGCCGATCAAAGCCATCGTCAACCCATTCGCGCTCGTCTTCCGTCACTGGGAGCTTCGCACCGAATCCGAACATGCAGCCAGTCTACCTTCCACTTCAACTACGCCACATGCACCGGCACCGTCGGCAGCGATAGCACGATTCTTGCTCCCCCATTTTCGCGGTTCGTCGCCGTCAGGCTTCCGCCGTGTGCACGCACGACCGCGTCCACAAACGCGAGTCCGAGTCCGTGCCCGTCAGAATCTTTGCCCTTCACGCGCCGCTCGAACAGATGCTGGCTAACCTCGGGTGCGAATCCGGGTCCATCGTCCTCGACCGAGAGCAGCGCCACGCCATCGCCTGACTCCAGCCGCACCGTCACCGTGCACGAGGCGGGCAGGTGCTTCAGTTCGTTGTCGAAGAGATTCGCGACCATCCGGTGCACCAGCGCCGCGTCCGCTTCCACCGTGAGCGGCCCCACGCTTCGAAGCCGGATCTGCAGCCCCTTCTCCGCCATCGACGGCTCGTAGAGATCGACCATGATCCGCAGAAGTTCATCCAGATCGATCTCGCTGCGCGACAGTCGCAGCGCGTCCGCGCGCGCCTCGGCCACATCCAGAGACGCATTTAGAAACTCCGTCAGGCGGTCGAGCTCGTCGATTGCCGAAACGATCGGTTCCGCCTGCTCACCATGCGTCGCGGCCAAGAGCGACATCTCCAGCTTCCCCCGAATCGCCGTCAGAGGGCTGCGCAGATCATGCGCCAGCGAATCGGTAATCGTGTGCAGCTGGTGCATGGAGTTCTCAATGCGATCCAGCATCCGATTCAGCGTGCGGGAAAGTTGCCCGACTTCATCCTTGCGTTCGGAGGCCGGCACGCGCTCGCGCAGATCGGAGTGGCCGATGCGTGATGCCGCCTCGGTGATGCTTCTGACGTGGCTCAACATCCTGCGCGTGGTGTAGAAAGCGATCGCAAACCCCAACGCTACCAGAAGCAGCCACCACAGGATGAACCTCACGCGCAGTTTGCGGAGCACGCGCAGTTGGTCGCGCTCCGAAAGCCCAAGGTACACGCGGCTGCCGTTATCGATGGGGAGCATCGCCACTCGAAAGGGAATCGTCGTTCCGGCCACGTTCACATCGGTCGGGCGATCCTGCGAAAACGTCGCTTTCTGGATTGCAGCCGCGTACGGTTCGCTGCTTCCCGGACCGGCCCACAGCTGCATTGCCCCGTTCGTGCCAAGCTGAAGGAAGAAGACCGAATCGTTTCCGCTGCTCTCGCTGCGCACGCGGTTGGGGACCTCCTTGCTGGCCAGTTCCGCGACCTCGCCCATCACCCGTCCATACAGTGCATCTTTCGGCGTGTGCTCAGCCACGTCGCCCAGGACCTCCACCTCACCCGTGAGCCACGCGTCGCTGCGCCGCTGAATATCCTGGGCGATGAACTGGTGCATAAACACGAAGACCAGCATCGTACCGCATGCGTACGCAAGTGTGGCCCACAGGGAGATGCGCCAGGCCGCGCTGTGCATCACCGGTTTACCGGTCTTTGAGGACATATCCGACTCCACGCAGTGTGCGAATCAACGGCTGCTGACCCTTGCCGTCCACCTTTCCGCGCAATCGATAGATGTGTACATCCACCACGTTCGTGTCCGGCTGAATGCGCATTCCCCACACCTTATCCAGGATCATCGATCGCGTTACCACGCGCCCCGCATTCCGGCAAAGATACTCGAGCAGTACAAATTCCTGCGGGGTCAGCTGCAGCATCTCGCCCGACCTCGTCGCTACTCTGCGGAGCAGGTCCAATTCAAGATCCATGACGCGCAAGCGCGTCGATTCGCCGATTGCCGGGGTGTTGCGCTTCAGCAGGTTCCTCAAGCGCGCCAGCAGTTCCGCCAGCGCGAAGGGCTTGGTCAGATAATCGTCGCCTCCCTGCTCCAGCCCCCGCACGCGATCGTCTACCGATCGCCGTGCCGACAAGATCAGCACCGGGGCCTTCACGCCGGTCTGCCGCAATCGCAGAATCAGGCTGATTCCATCGCAATCCGGCAGTCCCAGGTCCACGACCAGGATGTCGTAAGCATTCTCTGCGGAGAATCGCTCCGCGGCCTCGCCATCGGATGCCGCATCGACCTCGTATCCAGCTTCCTCCAGCGAAAGACGTAGGAACGAACGGATATCTTGCTCGTCTTCAACCAGCAGAAGCCGCATGGCAGCAATATAGTTCATCATCGCCGTGCCGGGCTCGCTCTATGAACGATTCGTCCGTCATAGACGAAAGATGAACAAAACTTCATTCGTCTTCGGCTTCGCTCGTTCACGCCAAAACCGAAGGCGGTGCGTCTCATCGAAGTGGACAGCGGCTCGTGTATCGGCGTCCACTCGTTGCGTTCCCTGAGCATTGCGACGCAATCCCACCCTCGCGGGAGAGTAGAGTGCGAAAGAAACTTCAGTTCGACCGCAGAGTATGCCGCGACCATCGTTTCGCGATTCTTCGCCGAGGTCTTCCCTTTTCGGCCCCCGGCTTTGGCTTTTCTTTGCTCGTTCGCTTTCTCTCATCTCAATATCGCCCGGGGTGACAGTTTGAAAGACCTCTTTCTGCTCGGATACCAGCTTGCGGCAGGACTCTCGGAAGTGTTCACGGGCGCGTTCCTGATCCTGGCGCCCGTCTTCACTATCCAGTTGATGGGTCTCGCGGCGTCGCCTGAATCTGCCCCGTTTCTTTCGTTGATCGGAGCGTTCATGCTTGCCGTCGGCCTCGTGTATCTTTACGGAGCGCTCCTCGTGCGCCGAACGCGCGGAGCAGGACGACTGGAAGCGGTTTGGCTACTGACGGCCATGATCCGCAGCTCCGTCGCCATCTTTATTCTTGATGAGGTGCTGAAAGGCAACTTGCCGGGCGGATGGCTTGTCATCGCCATCTTCGACGGGATCTGCGTCCTGATCCAGGCACGCGGGTTGCGTCGAGGCTGGCTGACGCATGCAGCAAGCTAGAACAGGTCCCATAAGCGGTATTTGTGAAAGAGCACGCTTCGCGGGCTGCTGCAGCAGAGTTGCGACAGAGGAATCTTGTAACAGGGCACGACCTTTCGTCGGGCCGGAACGAGTGCAACTTTCTTTGGCCTTAACGGCCCTGAGAGAAATTTCTTTGGCAGGGGCTGCAGCCCGATCTTTTGCGGCATGACGGAAAGTCATACCCAGTTACAAAGCCGCCCTTCCGCGAGCCGTTTAAAGGTGCCGTTACCGACCCAGATAAACGCGATACTGCTGTTCGATCACGCCCGATGCACGCGCCAGCGCCAGCTTTGACAGGTTGTACTGGTACAGGCTTCGCACCTGGTCGCGTTGGGCTCGGGCCAACGAGGCCTGCGCTGTCACAAGCGGGAGCGTACTATCCACGCCGGCATTCACGCGATCCGTCGCATCGCTCAGCGCCTGCGTCGCCAGCTCCACATTCGACTTCGACACTTCGACCAGCTGCCTGGCTGCCGCGACGTCGAGCAGTGCCGATCGCACCTGCTGATCGATCTTTCCTCGCAGATCATCGAGTTGCGCATTTGTGGAGGCCAGTTGCGCCGCCGAAGCGTCGACCTCTCCGCGGATCTCAGCCTCGCGAAAGATCGGTATCTTTAGCGTTCCCATCGCCGTGAACACACCGTGACTCGGCGTGCCATTCACCTTTTGGACGCCGTAAAATCCGTTGAAGCTCAGGCTCGGCAGCCGTTGCGCCCGGTACGCCGCATGTATCGCGCGCAGCTCTGCCACCTGGTTCTGCAAATTCTGATAATCCTGGCGGTTTTTGTATGCAGCCGCGCGCGCTTCTTCCGGCGTCTGCTCCGCCAAATCGTTGTACGGAGCCGCATCGACCAGAACGATTTTCTGTCCAGGATCGACTCCAATCTGACGCTTCAGCAGGATCAGGTCCTTGTCCAGGGCGTTTTGCGCCACAATCACCGTCTGCTGTTGGGTCTGCAACTGCACCTGCGCCCGCACCTCGTCGATGTTCGCGAGCGTACCCGCCAGGTGAGCCTGCCGTGCATCTTCAAAGGCGAGCTCGTTCTGCTTCTGAAGCGCCGTCGCGTTATCCACTTCGCTCGCGTCGGCAATCGCGCGCAGATACGCCGTCGCAACCTGCTGCACCACTTCGCCGCGCGCCGACATCTTGGCAAAATACGCTGCCCGCTGTGCCGCGCCTGCAGCCTTCCAGCCCGCAATCACGACACCCGAGAACAGGGTCTGATCGTAGGAGACTTGGCCCTGCGTCAGATCGTTCTTCGTAATCAGCGAAAACCCCGGCGGCAATCCTCCCGGAAGGTGTCCGGCAAACTGTTTCAGAGCGCCCTGTCCAAATCCCAGCGCAGCCAGGTTGTGCTGATAGACGCCGGTGCCCCCGCTCAGGTTGATCGTCGGCAGAAACTGCTGCAGAGCCACATTTTTCTCGCCCTGAAATTGCTTTTCGCCGCTTTCGGCTTCCCTCAGTCCGAGATTCGTTGCCAGGCCGCGCCGAATCGCCTCGTCCAGCGACAACTTCAACGGCTCTTCGGAGATTGCATGCGCCGTAACACTGCCAAAATAGGGATTTGTCTTCGAACTCGGATTCTGCGCTTGTGATTGCGCCTCTGCGAGCGTTCCGGCCAGAAAAACGGCCGCCAGGCACGCAACCGCCCACGCCCAGCGCCGGGCAAGATGTCCCTCTTGTCTCACTTCCATCATTCTCTCAGATGTTTGACCAGGCGTAAGGATTCCCGATCACAAGCGGAGAGTACGGTAATCCGGCGCAAATCGAGGCTTTTCCGTTGAATTCCGGTCATTCTCGATGCATTTTGCGCAGTTGATGTTCACGCTACTGCCGGCGCTTCGGCTTTCGCTGTGACTTCGAGATTCACCAGCTTTGGCCTCTGCTCTAGTGCGCGGGCTGGAGTCGAGTCGTCAACCACTCGCGATAGACATTACATTGCGTGTTGCGCAGGCCGGTGGCAGGCTGCACGGCGCCGTCCTGCTGGAACTGGATATAGGGTCCGGCAGCATCCTGCTGTGACCAGTTGGGCAGGCCCGTTCCGTTGGGATTGCCGGTTTTGGCGAAGTTCGTCCAGTAGATTTCCATCAGGTCGGCGAGCTTTTTATCGACTTCGTTGAAGTTGCCGGAGATATTGCCGGACCTGGGATAGAAGCCGAAGACGTAAGGCAGTTCGGCTGAGTGGACTGCGCCCTGCGCCTCCTGGCCGGGAATGGCGTGGTTGAATTCGTACTGGTAAGCGGTATTGCCGGCAGCTTCGTGCCAGGCAGCCTGCACGAGAGAAGGACAGCGAAAGGTCACATCTGCAGACCATTGATCGGCGGCTGTGCCGTACTTCGGATCGTTCGCGCCATGACCACCATTGGCAAGACCATAGGCTGCGAGAACCTTGGGCACAAGTGCGCCTGCAACGAGCGAGATGGTGGAGCGCAGCTGTTCAGGTGAGGCGTTGCTGCCGAATTCGCGGGTCGTTGTCCCATAGAGAAGCGGGATGCGGGCCTCCGCGCCGGATGCGAACACCGCGCCCGGGTGATGCTGAAGAACCCAGCCATCGAGATCCGGGCCGACGCGCGGATGATTGCGGGCTTTGGCGAGCGCAGCGAGGATATCCGCAGCGGAGAGCGTACGAAGGTGTTTGATCTGGCCGCTGCCGGACGGTGCATTGAGCGTCTCAGCGACTAATGTACCGGCCTGTTCGGCTGCAGCGAGCGGAAGAAGTGGAGCCGTGAGTGCCGCACCGCTTTGTGCGATGGCCTTCTGGAAAAGGTTTTTTGCAAGAGGCGATGTCATCAGGAGGCTGGTGTCGATGGCCCCGGCGGACTGCCCGAAGACGGTAATGTTGCCGGGGTCGCCGCCGAAGTTGCGGATATTGTCGTGAACCCAGTTGAGCGCGAGTACCTGGTCGGCGAGTCCATAGTTGCCGGAGGAATGGTGAGCGGACTCTGCCGTGAGTTCCGGATGAGCAAGAAATCCGAAGATACCTAGCCGGTAATTTACGGTGACGAGAACGACGCCGTGGTTTACCAGCGTCCCGTCCTTGTAGAGCGCACTGGATGCGGTGCCGCCTTCGTTGGCGCCACCGTGAATCCAGAACATCACGGGAAAGGGTTTCGTGACGGGCCACTCGGGAACGATCACGTTCAGGAAGAGACAGTCTTCCTTGCCGTTTTCGGCGTCATGCCGGTTCCAGTCGCCGAGATCGGGCTGCGCGCAGGGTGCTCCGAAGGCGGTCGCATTGCGGACGCCGGACCATGGCTTCGCCGCGACTGGTTCACGCCAACGGAGATCGCCCAGCGGGGGCTGCGCGTAGGGGATGCCAAGAAACTCGGCGCCGCCGCCGGGGCGCGGCTTTCCCTTGAGTTCACCTGCGGTGGTTTTGACGACGAGACTGTTGTCTTCGGCCCGAAGTGGTGCCTCAACGAGCGGTAAGAGAGCACTGCCAAGAACAAGCAAAGCGGATGAGATGGGATGCGACCGTAACCGGCGGAACAGTTTCATCAGCAAATCTCCCGGGCAGAAGAAACATCGGGAATTCTATCAACACGCGGTGTGTTGACTCAGACAAGGGCGACGCATAGAGAGTGCGCGGGTTTATCGCCGCATCATCGAGCCGACGGTGGCGATGGTGCCATGGTAGAAGAATTGACCAAGGCCGATGGTAAAGAGCCAGCAGCCGTAGAGAGCGTGCTCGAAGCTCGATGTTGCGAGCGAGCCGGTCTGGTCGTAACGGAAGGCGAACAGCACGCCTCCGGCAAAGGTAAGAGCAACGGCGAGCCAGTTGCGGAAGATCAGGTGCATGAACGCGAAGGCAGCAGCGCTCAGGAGGATCACGGTCCAGCGGCCGGGAAAAAGCGCCGCATAGCGCTGAAAGAAGAAGGCGCGGTAGAGAAGGCCCTGCGGATATACGGAGAGCACGGGATAAAGCACCATCACGAGGGCCCAGAAGACGGGGTTTCGGCGAACGAAGTTCCACTCGAGCTGCGGTGCGAAACGGTGAACACCGAGCCAGAGCGCGAGAGCAGCGATCGCAAAAATCGCGAGAATCGCGGCAAGATGCGGAGCCAGCGGGGCCGTGTTCCAGAGGCGCGAGCGGTCGAAGGATGGATCGCGGCGAAGTTGCCACCACGCGTAAAGCGTTGCAAACCATAGCAGAGGCAAGACTGGAACGCGGATTGGCGAGAAACGGTAGCCAAGCGGCAGAACCACAAACAGCAGCAAGAACTCGAGGATGAGCAGGGCGCGGGTCATGTAAGGAATGACTATGAGAATCAGCATAATTCCCGCGATGGGCGGGGTTAATGTCATGCACCGAGATTCTCCGCGAATTCACAAATTCATTCACTGTATCAGGCGCGTTTCGGTAGGCTGAAGGCACTCACTTGGTCTTTACGCACAGTATCGGGAGCAGCCAATACAGGTTCGAAAGCCTGCGCGAGTTGCTGGCTAAAGCCACGCCCCCGCGCAGTGGAGACATGCTGGCCGGGCTCGCTGCGGAGACCGCTGAAGAGCGCGTGGCTGCCCAGTTTGCGCTCGCCGATGTGCCGCTGGCGCACTTTCTCGATGAGGCGGTCGTGCCCTATGAAGAGGATGAGGTCACCCGACTGATCGTGGACTCGCATGACGCCGAAGCCTTTGCGCCGGTGCGTTCATTCACAGTTGGCGAGTTGCGGGACTGGCTGTTGAGCGACGAGGCGACCCGGGATCGGCTTGCGGCGCTGGCCCCCGGTTTGACGCCGGAAATAGCAGCCGCGGTAAGCAAATTGATGCGCGTCCAGGACCTGATCGTAGCCGCAGCGAAGATCCGTGTGGTGGCGCGCTTCAGAACCACGGTGGGATTGTCTGGACGGTTGAGTGCGAGACTTCAGCCGAATCATCCGACCGACGACCCGCTGGGAATCGCTGCATCGATCGTTGACGGGTTGCTGCTCGGCTCAGGCGATGCAGTTGTCGGTATCAATCCGGCCGGCGACAGCGTGGAGGTGACGGCAAAACTGCTGCGCATGATGGATGCGTTGCGGATTCGTTTCGAGATTCCGATGCAAAGCTGCGTCCTGGCGCATGTAACCACGCAGATCGCTGCGCTTGAAGCTGGTGCGCCGGTCGACCTGATCTTCCAGTCGATCGCGGGGACAGAGGCAGCGAATCGAAGCTTCGGTGTGAATCTGGCATTGCTGCAAGAGGCGAATGAAGCCGGACACACGCTAAAACGAGGAGCAATTTGCGTCGATCGATGCATGGGTGAGAACGTGATGTACTTCGAGACCGGGCAGGGATCGGCGCTCTCCGCCAATGCGCATCATGGGGTGGATCAGCAGACGCTGGAAGCGCGCGCTTACGCGGTTGCGCGAAGGTTCAGCCCGATGCTGGTAAATACGGTGGTGGGATTCATCGGCCCGGAATATCTCTATGACGGCAAGCAGATCGTGCGCGCAGGGCTGGAAGACCACTTTTGCGGCAAGCTGCTGGGGCTGCCCATGGGATGCGATGTGTGCTACACCAATCACGCAGAAGCCGACCAGGACGACATGGATGTGCTCTTAACACTACTCGGAACGGCGGGAGTGAACTACATCATGGGTGTGCCGGGCGCGGATGATGTGATGCTGAATTACCAGAGCACGAGCTTTCACGACGCGCTCTACGTTCGACGCGTGCTTGGATTGCTGCCGGCGCCGGAGTTTGAAGCGTGGCTCGCAGGCGATGGGTTTCGCCGATTGAGACTGGACGCCGGGCACCTGGAAAGGCTGATGCTGCGATGAGCGATGCGATGGACATCACCGTCAGACTGCGCGCGCTGACGCCGGCACGAGTCGGGCTGGGCCGGACCGGCGTGAGCCAGCAGACGCGCGATCTGCTTGCATTTCAGCGGGCCCATGCACTGGCGCGGGATGCGGTACATGCTCGACTGAACGCGACGGCATTGGCCGGGTCTCTCGACGAGATCACCGGCGGCACGACAATTCAATTGCATTCGGCAGCATTCGATCGCAGAGCATATCTCGAACGCCCAGACCTCGGGCGCAGGCTGGACGAGCCGAGTCGTGCGGCTCTGGTCGAGCGCTGCAGAGACCGGCACGAGAGCTGGGATCTTGCGCTGACAGTTGCGGACGGACTCTCTGCACTCGCAGTGGAGCGGCATGCCGCGCCGCTCCTGAAGCACCTTCTGCCGCGCATCGAGAGTTGGCGTGTTGCGCCGATATGCGCCGTGGAACAGGGGCGGGTTGCCGTTGGCGACGAGATTGGACGGTTGCTTGGCGCACAGTTGGCGCTGGTGCTGATCGGCGAACGGCCCGGCCTGAGCGCGCCGGATTCCTTAGGCGCTTACATCACGTGGAAGCCAGAGCCGGGGCGGACAGATGCGGAACGCAACTGCGTCTCCAACGTTCGCGGTGAAGGCTTGAGCTATCCCGCCGCAGCGGCGCAGATCGCGTACTATCTGACGGAGGCACGGCGGCGCCAGATCACCGGCGTGGCGCTGAAGGATGCGAGCCGCCGGCTTGAGGAGGGTTGAGCTGCGATGTGGAAGTGGGTGCAGCGGATTGTTGTGGTGCTGATCGCAGCGTTTGCCGTGCTCTATCTGGGCGACTGGGCCGTCTACACGCTTCGCGGATCGCCGCAGGGCAGCGTCACAGTGAATCGAACCCTCTCGGTTCCGCTGAAGGGAAACAAAACCGAGTTCGATTACCTGGGATCGAGCCAGGTGCCATGTTCCATGTCGCTGTTCTCGCAGGGCGGCGAGAGCCCATGCTGGCAATTGCGACGAAATCAGAATCAGAACACGAAGATCTGATTTGGAACCGAGCCGGCCCTTGAACTGGTTCTGCGACTGCATAGGTTCGTGGTATCCCAGGTCTCCAGAATCGGGAGACCCGGGTCACCCAGCAGGCCTCCCCCGGGGCCATTCTGCGTTCTTCCCAACGGGAAGACGATCCGCCGCATCAATCTCACACGCGAGCGTGATGGGAATCACGCCGTCTCGTTTCGAGGCGTGAGTACTATCTAAAAATCTTGCCTCTGGGGGCAAGTGGACGGCACAAATGTATAGCCGAACGCAAAACGAAAATGGAACATTCAATACACGTTGTCTCTACTGTCTTCTGACGGTCGCCACTTCGGTGGAGACGGAACCGGAATTGGAGTGGCTGGAGACCCGTCACATGTGTCCGGAGCGGGCACTGGCGGAGTTGGTCGCCCGCAGAGTTGCTGCAGAAGCTCACGCGCACCGGAACTGAATATCGATCAGTTTGCGGGTTGTGCGGCGGGCTTTGGCGGTCCGCCGGAAATCTTTTTATAGAGTTCCTGGTTTGCGGACCGGGTGATCGAACTGGCCTTGTCGAGTTCGGCCTTGGCCTCCTCTTTCTTGCCCATCGTGCGATAGAGACGGCCGAGTCGCCAGTGGACGTTCACATCTTCTGGCATGATCTTTTCGGCGACGAGGAACTCCCGGAGCGCATCATCGTTGCGTCCGTCGTTGGCGGCGAGGATACCGAGATCGAGGTGCGCAAGGCCGAGCGAGGGATCGATCTTGACGGCTTTTTCGAGGAGGGGCCCAGCGTCGGCATACTGGTTCATCTGGATGTTCGCGTCGGCCATATAGAGCATTGACTGTGAGTGGTTGGGATCGTTGGCGAGTTCGGCCTGGAATTCTTTGATCGCATCTGGGTATTGCTTCTGCGTCCAGAGCAGGTAGCCGAGACCGAAGTGCACGTTTGGCTCATTGGGCTTGGCCTTGGCGGCCTTGCGAAACATCTCGATGGCGCCGGACGAATCTTTCATCTCGTCCAGCGCTTCGCCGGCCAGCATGTCGGCTTCGGCGGAGTCAGGATCGAGGGTGAGGATCTCATGGTAGACATCGAGGACCTTGCTGTACTGTTTCGACCAGAGCAGGCTGTGCGCGAGGGCGAGCCGGATGGGGAGATTCCGTGGATCCGCCGCGGCGGCGGTTTTCAAGTAGGGCACGGCCTGGGCGAATTGGCCGAGACCGTAGTGGGCCATGCCGAGAAGGATTGTGTAGCGCCTGGCCTCGGCCGAGTTCGGCGGCGAGTTTTTGAGCAGGATTGCGAATTCGGCGATCGCGCCCTTGAGGTCGCCCGCTTTAAATAGAGCGAGGCCGAGGTTCAGGCGCAGACCAGGCATTCCGGGTTTACGCTGAAGAGCCTCTCGATAAAGGGAGACTGCGTCGCTGTAATGCTCCTGCCTGGCCTCGAGCAGACCGAGATGCGCGTAGGGTTCGGCATCGGAGGGATGTGTCTTGAGGTATTCGCGCCAGGCTTGTTCGCTCTCGGCAATTTTGCCCTGCTGCTCGAATGCGAGGGCGGACTGTCGGAGATCGACTGAAGCGGATTGTCCGAGCGCAGAAAATGCGACGAGGAAGAGGACTAAGAACGACTTCGATTGAACGATCGGTTTCACCGGGTTCCCTTCCCCTATCGCTTTGACTCGATGCGCGGAATACGTCAGCCGCTTGCCTCGAATCATTCTCGCTCGGGAGAGGAGAATGGGACAACTTCAGAGCCGGCAGCAAAACCGCAACGGAAAGGCAATTGCGGGTTCCTCCACTCCCTTCCCCTTCGATAAGCTCAGGGTCAGCGTCGGTCGGAAGGACAGCTCTGGTTGGTAAATCAGCTTTGATGCTTTCCGGTTCTATTGCGCAACAGAGCCCGAGGCCATGCCCGCCTCCGTACATGCACACTCCTCGAGGTCGGCAAGCAGCGCATCGACGCGCTTCAGATTTGTATCCCAGGCAAACATGACCCGCGCAGCGCCGCCGATGAACGTGTAGAACTTCCATCCGCGTCCGCGCAGGTTTTCCAGGATCTGGTCAGAGGCGCTCAGGAAGACCGTGTTCGCATCTACCGCTGAGACCACGCCTATATTCGGAATTCGTGCGACACGTTCCGCGAAGTATTGCGCGCACTTGTTGGCGTGCTGCGCATTCCTCAACCACGCTCCGCTTTCCAGCATTCCCACCCACGGAGCAGCAAGGAATCGCATCTTCGACGCCAGTTGTCCGGCCTGCTTGCAGCGGTAGTCAAAGTCCGTTGCCAGCGCTTTGTCGAAGAAAAGCACCGCCTCGCCGACCGCCATTCCGTTCTTCGTGCCGCCAAAGCAAAGCACGTCCACGCCGTTCTTCCAGCTCAACTCCGCCGGCGTACATCCTAAGCTCGCACAGGCATTCGCGAACCGCGCTCCGTCCATGTGCAACGAGAGCCCATGCCGTTTGCACGCGTCAGAAAGGTTCCTCAGCTCCTTGAGCGTATACACGCGGCCCGTCTCTGTCGGTTGCGTGATGGTGACTACTCGCGGCTTGGGATAGTGAATGTCCTGGCGCTTGGTCGCCAGCTCGTGAATCGACTCGGGCGTCAGCTTCCCGTCGATGCCCTGGGCCACGAGCAGCTTCGATCCGTTGGAGAAGAATTCCGGCGCACCACACTCGTCAGTTTCTACGTGCGAGGCATCAGAGCAGATCACTCCGTGATACGACTGGCACAGCGAGGCCAGCGCGAGCGAGTTTGCGGCGGTTCCGTTGAATACGAAGAACACTTCGCACTCGGTCTCGAAGAATTCTCGAAAGGCGTTTGCCGCGCGCGCGGTCCACACGTCATCGCCGTATGCGGTCGCATGCCCATGGTTCGCGGTCTGCATCGCCGCCCAGGCCTCAGGGCATATTCCTGCATAGTTGTCGCTGGCAAACTGCTGGGCGAGATCGTCCAATTCCATCCCCATTCCTGATCCGTCCTCGATCAAGTGCTGCTATCCCGATGATAGAACCCTTGCAGCTTCAACAGTTCCACACTGAGAGCCGGCGATCCGAACTGGCAGCGAATGGGTTTGCTGCCAAATATATCGATTTTCCGCAAATTTTTACGTTTTCAGGTTTCGGGTTCGGTGATATAAAACACATATTTCCTGAAGTATTCGCGGGAGAATCCCTTCAACCGCAAAAGAGTATTTGGGTCAGCTCAAGGACCGAGGAGTTTATGCCACCCCCGGCATTAGCCCTTCGGGTGTAGTAGGAGTACCTGTTGTGAGCAGTCGCGTTATCTATCGTTCCCAATCCAGAGCAGTTCGTTCCGCCACCGTCTCAGGTTCCAATAGCGCAAGAGGGAACGTGGTTTCGATCGGCGACGCTCGCAGAACTGCATGCACGACGAAGCCGGATCCACTCGAGATCGATTGCGATGGCCTGGCCTGCGCCCGTGGTGTGCGTTCAGCTTTCATTCTCGAAGCCGGCATGGCTCTGTTGGGGTGTGCAGCCTGGCTATTGTGGCACTTAGCTCGCTGAGTCAAAACACCTCAGGCGCTAAAGCCCTCATTTTTCTCACGGCATTTGCGGCACGGCTCAGTCACCCCTGCGACTAAGACCTCTCGCTGGGGATCCCGATGAAGCCGTGCCCTTTCAAGACCATGAGTTCGGCCGTGAAATCGCCCGCATCACAAAGCGAGTCTCGTGCCCATTCGTCAGAGACAGCGAGACGCTTATTTACTTTTTCAGCGGCTTTCTGGCGAAGTAATAAAGCGAATACGCAAGCATCGCGAAGGCCAGGACCGATACCCACGTGTGGTCGAGGATTGTTCCGTGTGGGAAGTTGAGGATGTCGCGGTTCTCCATGTAAGTGGCTTCAAAAGCTTTTAGCCCGACGCCGATCAATCCTGCGATCCCGCCCGCCGCGATCAGGCCCGAAGCGAACAGTGAGCCCGAAGAGATATCGCTCTCCGCCTCTGCCTCACCGGCTCTGGCCGCGGCCCGGTCCACCAGCCAGCGAACGACCCCACCCATAAAGATCGGGAGAGTCGTGCCGATCGGCAGATACGCGCCGACTGCAAACGTCAATGAGCGTATTCCCAACAACTCCACCGCAATCACCAGCGAAACGCCCAGCAGCACCAACCCCCATGGAAGCTTGCGGCTGAGGATGCCGTTGATCACCGTCGCCATCAGGCGCGCCTGCGGCGCCGGCGCCGCGGCGCTGCCGATGCCCTGGATCCAGTGCACCTCGATTTTTCCTGTCGCAGGCGAGTAAAGATATTTCCCATCCTGCAGTTCGGATGAGCCGATTGCATTCAGAAGCAGATACTCCGACGCAGCGTGCTTGGTGGTTGTCCTATCCTCCTGAACAACGCGAATCTCGGCCGGCAGGTGCTTCGGATTCGTTTCAATCGAAACGCCCGGGTGCGATGCGTGAATGTCCCACGGCTGCGATGCCGCATGAAACTCCTGCAACCCGGTATTCATCAGGTTCAGCGTCGATCCAATCACTATGGTCGATACCACCACGCCGATCATCAGCGCGATCTGCTGCAGCCGCGGTGTAGAACCAACAATGTAGCCGGTTTTCAGATCCTGCGAAGTATCACCGGAGTTCGACGCCGCGATGCACACTACGCCACCAATCGTGATCGCAAGCGCTCCGAATGCCGGCGCGGTCCATCCCTGTACGAGGAAGACCGCCGCGGTTGCCATGAGGGTTGCGATCGTCATGCCCGAAACCGGGCTCGCCGATGACCCAACCAGGCCAACGATGCGCGAACTGACTGTTACAAAGAGAAATCCGAAGACCACGACCAGCAATGACGCCGCCAGATTGGCCGGCCATCCCACGAAAGCGCCGGGCACGGGCTTGAATTCCAGAAACAAGAACATGCAGGCTACAATCAGCAGCGACCCGATGAGAACGACTGTCATCGAAAGATCGTTCTCCGTGCGGATCGGCTTTGCCGCTTCTGCCCCGGCGCCGCCGCGCATCGACTTCAGTCCAACGGTCAGCGCGCTCCAGATCGTTGGGAGAGTCTTCAGGAGTGTGATCAGACCGGCTGCTGCTACGGCGCCCGCGCCCATGGGCTTGATATACGAAGCCCAAAGATCGCTTGGCCCCATCTGAGCGATTGGAATCTGGCCCGGATAAACGGGTAGGGGCAGAGCCTTGCCGAAGAAGTAGATCAGCGGCATCACCACGAGCCACGAGACCACGCCGCCGGCAAAGATCACTCCGGCAACACGCGAGCCGATGATGTAGCCCACACCGAGATACTCTGAGGTCGCGTCGGCATTGATGGCGGCGCCCTTCAGCACATGCTGCGGTCCAAAGTCAGGCTGGTACCCCGGCGCCCCCGGCCACGCGCGGAAAAGATTGCCGTTCTGGAAGAACGTATACAGGCCACCGAGGCCGAGCCCGAGAAAGACACGGCTCGCCATCGATCCACCCTTTTCTCCGGCAATCAAGACGTCGGCGCATGCCGTGCCCTCGGGATAGGGGAGGACGCCGTGTTCCTTCACAATCAGCTGACGCCGCAGCGGGATCATGAAGAGCACGCCGAGCCATCCACCGATCAGGGCGAGCATGAAGATGCGCGAATACTCGAGATCGAATCCCAGAAAGACAAGCGCCGGCAGTGTGAAGATCACGCCCGAGGCGATCGATTGGCCTGCATTGCCGGTCGTCTGCACGATGTTGTTCTCGAGAATCGAGGCGCGGCCGAATGCCCGGAGAATGCTGATCGACAGCACAGAAATGGGAATGGAGGCGGCAACGGTCAGCCCCGCGCGAAGTCCCACATACACAGTCACGGCGCCAAAGATGATGCCGAAGATCGAACCGAGCAGAAGTGCGCGAAGGGTGAACTCGGGAGGGTGCTGATCGGGTGGAACAAAAGGCTGAAACTCGGCCAAGGCTGTTGCCTCCAAAAAACTCGGAAAATCTGATTCTTATCTGAAGCAACGAGTTTACGACGCGATCCCCGCCGGGGTCATGCTCTTCTGTCACACTTCTTTCGCCCTCGGTCGACCGTGATTGAGGAACCAAGATACGTTTCCTCCTCCGTTCAGCAAGGAACGTAACCCAAGTGCTGTTCGGTTTCCGCCAAGGTAACTTCCAGCCTGATAGTTCTGGCGAATTTCCGTAGACACGCGCTGCGCAGGTACCGGAAAATGCGTCATCCGGGTCATTTGTAGGTCTCACTACCCCGCCCCCAGGAGAATCCTGTGAATCTAAGACCAGGGAAGTTTCTGCCCCTCTTCGTGGTTCTGTTGCTCGTCGCCTCAAGTTGTCTCGGCCAGTCGGTCATGACGCATCACGTGCGCGATGAGGTTCGCAACGGCAAGGCACAGATCAACGGACACCTGCCCAACAACCAGGTTCTGCAGCTCGACCTGGTACTGCCGCTTCGCGATCCGGCGGGCCTCAAAGCCTTTCTCGCCGACGTCTACAATCCAAAGAGTCCGCTCTACCGGCAGTTTCTGACGCCGGCTGAGTTCACTTCTCGCTTTGGGCCTACGGTCGAGGATTATGAGACTGTTCTCCGCTTCGCCAGGACCTACGGACTCGAGGTTGTCGGCGGTTCTCGGGACGGCATGGAAGTTCAGGTCAAGGGCACCGTGGCCAACATCGAAGCCGCGTTTCATGTGAACTTGCAGACTTACCGGCACCCAACGGAGGACCGCACCTTCTACTCGCCCGACCGCGAGCCTGCGCTGGACCTGTCCTTCAACCTCTGGCACATCTCCGGGCTTGATAACTACTCGATTCCGCGTCCCCTGCACATGAGCCGCGATGAGTATGCCAAAGCACACGGCTTCGACGCTGAGAAGGTAGTGGCTCACGCAACCACGGGCTCGGGGCCGTCGGCCTCGTTCCTCGGCAGCGACATGCGCGCGGCCTATTACGGGAGCGGTTCGCTCACCGGTGCCGGGCAGCACCTGGGACTGTGGGAATTTCTCGGAACCAATCTGTCTGACCTGAATACGTACTACACCAATGTGCACCAAACCAACAACGTGCCCGTCAATCTCATTTCGACTGACGGATCGAGCACCAGCTGCACCTACCCTGGCTGCGATGACACCGAACAGACCCTCGATATGACCCAGGCGCTCGGGATGGCGCCGGGACTGGCAAGTCTGGACGTGTATGTCAGCACGACATCGGACGTCGCTATCATCAGCGCCATGACCACGCACAATCCGCTGCCGACAACGATCGGCTGCTCGTGGGGATGGTCGCCCGTTGACCCCGGCACCCTGGATCCTTACTTCCAGAAGATGGCGGCGCAGGGGCAGAACTTCTTTGCGGCCAGCGGCGATTATTCCACCTGGACCAAAACCGGCAATTCAGCAGCCTGGCCGGCTGATGATGCCTACGTCGTTTCCGTCGGCGGCACCGATCTGAGCACTTCGAGCGCAGCCGGTCCCTGGGCCTCTGAAACCGCCTGGGCCGATAGCGGCGGCGGCATCAGCCCCGACGGCATCGCGATTCCTTCGTGGCAGCAGCTCACGGGCGTGATCAACTCCAGCAATCATGGATCAACGACGCTACGCAACGGCCCCGACGTCTCTGCCAACGCGAACTTCACCTTCTACACCTGCGCCAATCGGCAATCCTGCCTGGCCAATACTTACGGCGGCACAAGCTTTGCCGCACCCATGTGGGCCGGCTTCGTCGCCCTGGCAAACCAGCAGTATGCGCAATCCAATCCCGGAAAGACGATTGGCTTTATCAACCCCAACATCTACGCAGAAAACATTTCCGGTGGCTCATTGACCTCTGCCTATGCCGCCAATTTCCACGACGTCACCAGCGGCACCTCCGGCAGTTACTCGGCTGTGAACGGCTACGATCTCGTTACAGGCTGGGGCAGCCCGCAGGCAGCATTGATTAATGCGCTCAGCGGTCCGCCGCCCGCTGGGTTCACCATTTCGGCGTCGCCTAGCTCGGTTACGGTCAATACGAACGGCAATGGATCGACTACGATTTCGAGCTCAGCCACCGGAGGGTTCTCCGGTTCTATCACTCTGGCGGCATCCGGACAGCCTTCGGGAGTCACCATCGGATTCACGACAAATCCTATCTCAGCCGGCAGCGGCTCCAGCATGACCATCGCGGTTGGATCCAGCGTCGCGCCAGGCACGTATCCAATCACGGTAACCGGAACGTCGGGCAGCACGACGGAAACAACCACAGTTACGCTTACTATTCCGGGCGCGACTCCAGACTTCACGATCAGCGCCAATCCAGCGTCGCTCACCATAACCCGTGGCTTCTCGGGGAGCACAACTCTCGCCACCGCCGTGAGTGGTGGATTCAATTCGTCGATCAGCCTCTCGGCGTCGGGCCAGGGATCCAGAGTTACGGTCGGTTTCAATCCTGCAAGCATCAGCGGCGCGGGAACATCGACGATGACGGTGACGGTCAGTCGTCGAGCCAGCACCGGATCACGTACTATCATCGTGACCGCAACCGGAGGCGGCGTAACGCACACAGTTTCGATTCCGCTCACGATTCAATAACAGTTAGAACTCAGACACCCGTGGCAAAGCCCGGATCGGGAATCCGGGCTTTGCTGTTTCTTGCTTTGAGCTCGTGCTTAGCGTTTCTGCACTTGGCACATCCCGGCTTTTCCGGGTAGCTTAGGTTGCAGCAGTTTCTCGGGGATCGAATGAATCCAAGTCTCACAGAAAAGCAGGCCGCAGCGGTTAACCCTGCGGTCGTGCCGACTCCGGTCAAGCGGCTCCTCTCGCTTGACGTCGTGCGCGGCATCACGATCGCGTTCATGATCATGGTTAACAACAACGGTGGCCCCGGTTCATGGGGGTTCATGAATCATGCCTACTGGAACGGCCTCACCCCGACCGATCTTGTCTTTCCCACCTTCGTCTTCATTGTCGGCGTCTCCATTGTCTTCGCCTTCGATGCGCGCCTCGCCAAGGGCGCATCGCGAGCGCAACTTGCAAAGCACACCGCTATCCGGGCCCTTGTTCTCATCCTTTTTGGCATCGTCGTGAACAACTTTCCGTTCTTCTATCCGGCCCACATGCGCTTCTATGGCGTGCTGCAGCGGATTGCCGTGTGCTATCTGGTTGTCGGCCTCTTTTATCTGTGGGATCAGCGCGCGTCGACCAAGTGGCTCGCCCTCGCGGCCTCACTTGCCGGGTACTGGATCCTCGTCCGCTGGGTGCCGATCCCCGGCGTTGGCATGCCGGGCCACGACGTTCCTTTCATGGATGTGACCCAGAACCTCGTCTCGTGGATCGACCGGCATCTCTTCCCTTATCACCTTTATCTGTACCCGCCTGACCACAACGTCCGCGACCCTGAAGGCTTGCTTAGCAACCTGCCCGCCATCGGCACTGCGCTGATGGGTGTGCTTGCGGGACTGTGGCTGCGCTCGGACAGATCTGTTGCACGCAAGGCGGCCGGCCTGGCGGTTGCTTCTCTCTGCAGTCTTGCTGGCGGCTACCTGTGGTCCACGGAGTTTCCACTGAACAAGAATATGTGGACCAGCTCTTTCGTTCTGGTTGCGGGAGGCTATTCGCTCGCGTTGCTTACTTTCGCATACTTCACCATTGAGCAGCTGGGCTGGCGCAAAGGCTGGACTTGGCCGTGGCTCGTCTTCGGCTCCAACGCAATCGCCGCCTACATGTTCAGCGAGCTGACGCCCGGCATCTTCGAGAACATTCACGTGGGAGTCGTGAACGGCCGGCGCCTGGATCTGCTGTCGTGGACGGCCATGCACACCGTCGGCCACATCCCCAACCCGCATTGGGCCGCGTTTGCCTACTCGGTGTCGTTCACCGCGTTTTGCTTTATTCCGGTCTGGATTCTCTATCGGAAGAAGATCTTTCTGAAGGTGTAGCCTTCCCGGTAACCGAGGTGTTCGTAACCGATGACTACCGTGCGATGACTACCGTGCCTCTCGCAAAAGAGGTAATTGGATTTTCATCGGATAACCCCAGCGCCATGCTCGACGTCTATCTGTTTCAACGGGCTACATAGCCTGAGTGAACGGTGTTCCTGCCGGCGGCCAACGAAAGTTGAATGCCGGCATGCCGAATCCCCCCCTGAAGTTTGTTCGGCATGGAGGTCAGGAATGGGTGCGCATGAGCAACCTGTAACCGACTATTTTTGTAGGGCGAGCACTCGAGCTAAGACAAAACGTCGCATTGCCTGGGATGTAACGGAAATCATCGTCGGCTATGGACTCATCCTTTCTGTGATCTGGACGCACCGCCCCCTCCAGCACTGGCTCTACTTCGTCGCGCTTGGCTGGTTCATCGTTTCCATGAGTCTCTCGTTTGAGGGATGGAGAGGACTCGGCTGCAGTATTGCGGGGTTCTGGAAATCCTGGTGGGTCGTAGGGGTGGCACTGCTCATGGGCGCCGGCGCCATGCTTCTTGCGAGCAGTATGCACACGCTGCACCATCCCGGTAGCCCCATGGGATGGGTAAGATCCTACGCAGGCTACACCGTCTGGGCGCTAACGCAGCAACTGCTGCTGCAGGGATACTTCCTTGCCAGGATCCTGCGCATCGTGTCCAATACCACTCTCGCCGCTTTCCTTTCCGGATCCGTCTTCGCGCTCGCACATCTGCCGAACCCGATCCTCACGCCGCTGACGCTCGTTTGGGGATTAGCGGCCTGCTTTGTCTTCCTCCGCTCGCGCAACCTCTATCCCCTGGCGATCGCACACGCGATCTTCGGCATTTCCGTGGCGATCTCTATCCCCGCGACAGTCCTGCACAACATGCGGGTCGGCCTGGGGTACATCGAATACCATCCACCTCGTATTCATCTCAGCCAGAGCGACCACGTGGTGTCGACCGTGGCATGGGTGATCGCCGATGCACCTATGCGCCGCTGAGCACGCCACGCCCGGCCATAGAAGATTCCGGCAATCGCCGCCATCAGCACGTATCGCCAATTGAAGCCCGTGGTGCGCTTGTTCCAGTGCGCCAGGCCGAAAAGTACCGCGGTCACGAGGAGAGCGCCGGTGCGTCCCAGCCTCCGCTCGAGAAGGTTCTGCAGCCAGCCGCGAAAGAACAGTTCCTCGGGAATCGCGATGAAAAAGAACGTGAAGACAAATGCGCCCAGAGCGCGCAGCGGGGACGGCCAAATCACGTGGAAATGGAGAAAGCCCAGCCACAACCCCAGCGGAATAGCGATGACTGCGTAAAGGCAGTACTCCGCCAGCCCCCGGCCGAGGTCCCGCCTGGTCAGCCGCAAATCGAATCCGACACCGTCTAATCCGCGCACCACGAGGAAGCCGAAGATGCCGGCATCCAGCAAGAGGATTTTGCCGAGCGCAGCCAGTCCATGGGGCCAGGCCGGCTCAAGCCAACGCAGATCCACCGCCAGCCCGAGGACGAGAAGCACCGCAAAATCGCGCCAGTTGCCTCGCCGGCCAGAGTCTTCGCTTCGCGACTGCTCCAGCAGAAAGGCGATTGCAACCGGCAGCACTCCATAAACGGCCAGCCATCCCCACCGGAAGATCCCGAATGAAGCAGCAATCAGCGCATAGGGTAAGCAAAGCGCCGCCGGAGCGATTACCCGCAATTTGCGAGGCAGCCGACCGGCAAACTTTTCGAGGAGCGCAGGACAGAAGCCTGCGGCCAGCATCGGGGCCACCAGCAGAACCGCGGCAACGACGGCGCCGGGCCGCAAGTAATATGCAAAATTCATTGGCTAGTTCTGCGCAGGCGGCGCCGGCTTTACAGGCCGGAAGAGCCACGTCAGCAGCAGCGTGAAAAGCAGTCCGCCCACGGTGAATTTCAGCCACACGGGCGCATGCGACGGCGAGAAGAATCCCTCGAGGCATCCGGCAACAATCAGCATCGGGATCACCCCCGCCACAAGCCGTGTCGCCTCCACGCCGCCCGTCGACACCGATTCCTTCCATCGATAGCCGCCCGGGAAGAGCATCGCCTTGCCGATCCTGAATCCGGCCGCCCCTGCAATGATGATCGCCGGCAACTCCAGTGACCCGTGCGGCGCCACAAAACTCCACAGCGCCAGCGACATGCCGTACTGATGGCAGGCGGCGCCAATCACCCCCAGCAGCATGCCGTTGTTGAGCAGCAGATAGAACGTGAATATCCCGAATGTTATTCCGCCGGCAAACGCAACGAAGCTCACCGACAGGTTATTCGTCATGATGCGGCTGGTCTCTTTCGGGGCCACGCTCACGATGGATTCCGTCCACATTTTGTGCTGCTCCATCGTCGCGATCATCTCCGGGCCTAGTGCTTGACGCATGAACTGGGGCCGCGCAGTGGTAATCGCAGCTCCGAGGGATCCCCACGCAATCACGGTCACGAGCGAGGCAGCCACGTATCCGATCTGCCGCTGGAAAATGGCCGGATACTCATCTTTTAGAAATCGGAACAGCGTCAACCAACTCGTTTTCTGTCGTGAATAGACGATCTGGTGCGCCCGCGCCAGCAGCTGATTCACGTGATCGCTGTAGGTCCGGGCGGTCTCATCGCGTCGCAGGACCGAGAGGTCCGCGGCAACCTGACGGTACAAAAGTGCCAGCTCCTGCAACTCCGCGCGCGACAAGTTCTTAAGTCCGTTCTGGTCCGATCGGGCCAGCAATGCCGCGAGCCGCTCCCAATGCGGCCGGCGTTTCGCAATCCACTGGTTCGATAGAATGGGCGCCATGGATCAAAGTATCCAGAGTGCAGGTATCCAGAGTTCAGACCAGCTTAGCATTGAAACCCCTGAGCTGGTTGCCATCCAGATGCCGGTGGCCGGTATCGGCAGCCGTTTCATCGCGCTGCTGATCGACTACCTTATCTGGCTTGCGGGTCTCCTCTTTCTCGGTTGGATCTTCGCCTTCTTCCTGCCTGCCATCAGCGCCTTCAATCGCCTGTCAGAACAGTGGGCGTATGCGCTGTTTGTTTTTCTGATCTTTCTGTTGAATTGGGGATACTTCACCCTTTTCGAGGCCTTCTGGAACGGCCGCACCCCCGGCAAGCGGGTCGCACGCATCCGCGTAATCCAGCGATCCGGACGGGCAATCGGCCTGTTTGAATCGATGGCGCGCAATTTCATCCGCTATATCGATATGTTTCCGTGGCTCGTTCCCTACGCTGTCGGCACGGTTGCCATCTTCGTCACGCGCGATCATCAGCGGCTCGGCGACCTTGCGGCCGGAACACTTGTGGTGCGCGAACGCGTTGAAGAAACTCCCATGAGCACCGAAAGCACGCGAACCTTCACCGCGAACATCTTCGCGCCGGCGATTCCGGTTCCTGAGCCACACGCCGGCTTCTCGCTCCCCGACAACGGCGTCGCCAAGCTCTCGGGCTCCGATCTCCAGGTTCTCGAGAGCTTTTTTGCACGGCGCCTCGATATGCCGCTCGCCACGCGCGAAGCTCTCGCTCAAAAAATCGCTGCGGCGATTCAGGCGAAATCGGGGCTTGAGCTTCCGCCCGGCGTCAGCATCGAGACTTTCCTCGAGATCGCCGCGCGCCAGCTTCGCGATGTTGCGCGCATGCATTCCTGATCCGTCAGACTTTCGCGTCGGAGTTCCGCTCGCGGAAGACGATCTTTCTGTTCGTGGCGCCAGTATTCACCGAGTACGATGAGTTCCCATTCCAGTTCGGGTGAACAGTAGCGCAGAACCTGCAGATTCGCAGGGTGGATGCGCAAAGGGGAGCGGCGAGCAGCAAAGCGGGGTCGAGTTCCCGAGACTCTGTTTCCCGGAAAGTAGCCTTCGAGTTCAAATGCGGAGAGCAGACGAGTTTGGCGGGCGACGGAGCGTCAACGGCTGTGGACGCTTGAGATCTACCAGTTTTCCCGCGTCCGCAAGCTGGTGATGTGCGCCGTGTGGTGGCGCGAGTGCCAGCCGTAGAGCGCGAGGACCGTGGCGAGGGTCTGCCGGCCATTCTCGGGATGGACATAGCCGCGTTCGAAATCTGAGTCGGATAGCGACTCAAGGAGCGCAACCCAGCGTTCGTGCAGAGCGGCGATCATGGCCAGGGAGCAGTCGATAGGCAGGCGGCTATCGGTTAGGCGGGCCCAGGCGGCTTCGTCGTAGGGTTTGATGGTGGGCCAGTCCTCGGTGAGCGCCAGTTTCGAGCGGACGTATGCGTTGGCGTGGCTGTCGGCAATGTGATGCACGAGTTGACGCACCGTCCATCCGCCTTCGCGATATGGAGTATTGAGCTGCGGGTTGGTGAGACCGCTGACAGCGGCCTGGAGGTTTCCCGGCAGATAGCGCAAAGCGGTGATGTGTTCTGCCCGGGTCGCGGCGCCAGGCGAGGCGGGCGGAGTGAACCGGCCAATCGGGTAGCGGAGGTTTTCCAGCTCTGTCATTGCGAGAGACCGTTCAGCGAGTGCGTTACGAAGTCTTGTGCTTCGGCATCTTGTGCTTCGTGTGGTGCTTT
>Ga0126381_100000808_pt1 | contig 34146 bp, 31 predicted proteins | sample PanSoiMetPlot_28_FD_96465 | JGI IMG/M metagenome (GOLD analysis project Ga0126381, IMG submission 96465) | Tropical forest soil microbial communities from Panama - MetaG Plot_28 | ecosystem: Environmental > Terrestrial > Soil > Tropical forest > Bulk soil | place: Panama | collected 2016-02-17 | reverse complement strand
CGGCGGCATGCGCGAAACCTCGCGGCGGAGCAGGACGAGGACTTCATCAAGCCCCAGTGCGTCCTCCGGATCGGCCCTTTGACTCACGAGTTCGAGCCGGACGTTCGAGTCTGTGGATTCATCCAGATAGACGAAGCGTGCATTCTGGTCCTCGCGGATACGCATCAGACACTGATTCTCCACGATGCGGTTGAGCCACGCAGAGAACGAGCCCTCTCCACGAAACTGGTCGAGGCGCTGGAGAGCCTTCCAGAACGCGTTCTGGACCTCGTCCTCCGCGTCACTCCGATTGCGAAGCATCAAGGTAGCCCGCTTCATGCAGGCACTTCGATGGCGCTTGATGAGTTCCCCGAAGGCACGCGCATCCCCGGCACGTGCCTGGTTTACCAGGACTTCATCCAACGGTTCACCCGCTTCGTTGGTTCCCGGATTACGGCTGTCCTCTACGGATGAAACAGCCTCCGCGTCGCTAAGATTGTGGCGACTCTCCTCTAAGTTCATACGCGCTTACAGGGCAGGCGAGCAACCAATCAGCGAGGAGACTGTAGAATCAACTTCTTGGCGTGGTGGTCCGGGGGTTAAGACATGCCCGCACGAACGAGATTGTGCAGCCGTGGAACGATCTCACCGCACAAATCGGTGCACTTAATGGGGTGAAGCGGTGTGTTGGGCTTCGAGTAACGTGCGCGCGAATATCTCTGTAACACCGAGTAACCTCCGGACGCATCGACGCCAATATGATAAAGGTGCTGCTCGGCCTCGCGTTCGTATCAGGCTCATCCTGGATTCAGGCCGCCGTGTTGGATCCAGAGACGCTGCGGGCCTGGGATGAGTATATTGCGGGTGCCGACCAGAAGATCAAACTCCGTTTGAACGGGCAGCTCCCATTTTTATGGACGGACGAGTCTGCCGAACGCAAACGCCGGGTGCTGGCAGGCGAGACAGTCATCGCGCCGGTCATCCCCAATGGCTCTAAGATTGCGGCTCAGGGGCTGATCCACGACTGGATGGGCGCCATGTTCATTCCAAACACCACTCTGCAGCAGGTGCTTGCAACGCTGCACGCATACGACCGCTACAAGGAGTATTTCCGGCCCTTCGTTGCCGACTCGAGAGTGTGTTCCACAGGCGGCTCCAAGCAGGAGTTCTCGATGATCTTCCAATACCGGGTCGTCTTTGGCAATCTCTTCATAGAAAGCCGATATTCATCGAAGGACTTTGTGATCGATGAACATAGGCGCTATACCATTGCGTCCTCTGTACGGGTCCAGGAGATCGATGGATACGGGACTGCGCAGGAGCAGCGCCTGCCACCCGGGAGGGGCAGGGGGTTCGTATGGGCCCTGCACAGCATCTCCAGGTACGAGGAGCGCGACGGCGGTGTCTATGTCGAATTGGAGGCTCTTGCTTTATCGCGAAGTATTCCGGGCGCGCTCCGCTGGTTCGCCTGCCCGCTCGTCAAACGCGCCTCGATCAGCGGTGTAGAAACGGCGCTTCAGAAGATGAGAAGTGCAGTCGAGGCGAGACCTGCTGTGCTCCAGACCAAAGCTGTAACGTTAACGCCGGCCGTGACATCGCGATGCTACTGTACGGCTGCCAATCAACCGGGTGTAACCCCATCAGGTTCATCTAAATAGGACAATGCCTCGGCTTCGGCATCAATCGCAATGTGAAAGCAGATTCTTCCACGCGGGCCATAGCAAGCTCCGAGGCCGCCACACTACCGGGTATGACGGAATCAATTGACTCTTCCCAAATTTGGGCTGCTGTGGAGCGTATCCACGAGAGTCGCGCGATGAGCGACTGTCCACGGCTTATGCAATTCTTCAGATTCGTTGTTGCCTCGACGCTCAAGGGCGAAGCGATGCATCTGAAGGAAACCACCATCGGAGTTGCCGTCTTTGGGCGCAGCCCCGATTATGACCCCAAGGCAGACACGATCGTTCGCAGCCAAGCCTGGCGGCTCCGCTCCAAACTGCGGAAGTATTACGCCTCGGAAGGCGCCAACGAACCGATCATTATCGATCTGCCGATTGGGCACTACGTCCCAACCTTCAGGTTGCGCGATTCCTCGGGGACCGACACGGTGGGGGCCGACGATACCCCGCACCCCGAGGAGCCGGTAGTCGGGAGAAGGCAATAGGCGTGGAATATCTTCGTTCGTCTTCGTACCACATCTCGATTCCACGGCGCACACGCGACGGACAAGGCTCCTAAAGAATTCTTCCGTCCATTTCGGACTTTCCTGCATCGACGGCGTAGGGCGGTTACCGGCTTGGGATATGCAGCACATCCCAGGACCTGATTGGGTACCGCTGCCATGTAGCCGAACCAGGAAGGGGGAGTCGCGAAAATGGCTGAGGGAGGCGGGGAGCAGTCGTCCAGGCGCAAGCTCCTGTCTGTACGCATAGCGGTACAGGCCGCCGTTGTGGCCGTCATCTTCGCTGCCGGCGTGCGGGCGCAGGAGAGCGAAGAAGACGTGGGCGAGGTTAGCATGTCCACGGGCTTGGCCTTCGGCGGCTCCGGGACCAACTTCGCCATATCGGGGGCCATCGGCACCAGCCTGAACCGCTATTGGGTCCTCATGGTCGACGCCAGCTATATTCCCATGGGGAGCAGCACGCTGGTGCGATATCCCGGCATAGTCGTAAATAGCTCGGGTCTCTACAACTTTACAATTCCAATCCAGGTTCGAGTGCCGCTCAAGCGCAAGTGGCAGCCTTACGCAATCATCGCTCCGGCCCTTATCTACAATCATTATCGAAAACTGGGAATTCATCCTAACGGCTCGAGATACTACTTCGGGGCCAGCGATGTACGCGGGGGAGGCGAAATAGGGGGCGGTGTGCGCTATTACTGGCGCGAGTACTGGGGCTTCAAAGGAGAATACCGGTATACCATTACCAGCCGAAACTTCAGCTTATTGACGGCAGGGATCTTTCGTGAATTCTAGTGACGGTCACTTCGGGAGACGCACCGCCCGCTCTTGCGGCTCCGAGCGGAGAGGCGAGCAGCGCAGCGGTTGCAGAGATCGCATGCGGATTGGAGAACGCATCCATGGTAGCGAGTGAATCACGAACCATTCTTGTAGCCGGGCCCGACCCGGAAATGCGTACTTACTGCGAGACGGTACTCGAACCGCTCGGTTACTCCGTGATGCCGGCCGAAGATGAGACTGAGATCCTCGCATGCTTGCGGCAGGCCGGCAAGCAAGTAGATGCCGTTTTGCTTGAAATCCAAGAGGCACCGGAAGGGCTGGCTGTCCTGCATGCCATTCGCGAGTTCTATCCGGAGGTGCCCGTCATCGTAGTCTCAGCCTTGGCATCGAGCGAGAACATTGTCAGCGCGGTCAAGGCGGGCGCTGCTGATTTTGTCTGTAAGCCAGTGAAGCACGAGTGTCTAAGAACGGCGGTCCGGCGCGCCATGGAACCGCAATCGTTTCACGGCCACTCGCCGGCACAACCGTTGCCGGGGGCCGAGGCAATCTTCGAGGGAAATAATCCAAGCATTCGCAGGGTACAGGCCCTCGTCGGAGCTGTGGGATGGTCAGACGCACCGGTCCTTATCCAGGGAGAGACCGGCACCGGCAAAGAAGTGATCGCACGGCAACTGCACGCGCGCTCGCGCCGGTCAGACAAGCCTTTCCTCAAGATCAACTGCGTGGCGCTGCCTTCGGAACTGATCGAGAGCGAACTGTTCGGGTATGAGCGTGGCGCATTCACGGGCGCGGTGAGAAAGAAGATCGGCCTTTTCGAAGAAGCTGCCGGAGGCACGCTGCTACTCGACGAAATCGGCGACATGGATTGCCGTCTGCAATCCAAGCTTCTTCACGTGCTGCAGGACGGCTCTTTCCTTCGTATTGGCGGCAGAGGGCTGGTCAAAGTCGATGTGCGGGTGATGGCGGCGACTAACTGCGACCTGGAGGATGCGATTGCAACCCGCAAATTCCGGGAGGATCTCTACTACCGGCTGAATGTAATTAACATTCAACTGCCGCCGCTGCGCGAACGCAAAGACGACTTACCCGCACTTACCGACTTCCTTATCAGAAAGCACGCCACACCAGGCGCTCCCTTCGGAGTGGTAACCCCGGAATTAAGGGACGCCCTGATGGCATACGACTGGCCTGGTAATATTCGAGAGCTCGAGAATTGCGTCCGCAAGCTTCTGATCCTCGGGGACCCGGCGACTATTGCGCGGGAATTGCAATTGAGATCGAATTGCTGCAGAGCGGCCGCCAGCCCGCCAAGGCCCGGTGTCCTGGGCAACGCGTCCGTCCTGGAGCAGATCGTCAATGATCAGCAACAAGCCGAAACCGACGCTATCCTGTCGGCCCTGAACCGGACGTGCTGGAACCGTAGGCGGGCCGCCGTGCTCTTGCAAATCGATTACAGCAACTTGAGGCTCAGAATGAGGAAGCTCGGAATCGGCGCTAACGCTGCCGCTGCGACAAAGGCTTTCGGCAACAGCCGCTGATTCTGTCACGCGAAGGATTGCCATGCCGACGCTTTCGCATACCATTCACGACCGGCGGCGTGCCGCCCACGGCAACGGGCGAGTGCGCGGCGCGACGGCGGGGCGCAGCGCTCCGCTGGGGGCCGCGTTCGTGGAAGGCGGAGTGAATTTTAGCGTGTTCTCGCGCTACGCCACGGGTGTCGATCTGCTTTTGTTCGACTACGATGACAGCGCCCGACCATCGCGGGTGGTCAGCATAGACCCGGTGAGCGGACGGACCTACCACTATTGGCATGCGTTTGTGCCTCGCGTAGAACCAGGCCAGGTGTACGGCTACAAAGTGAAGGGACCGTTGGATCCGGCGAGCGGCCTTCGCTTCGATGCGGACAAAGTTCTGCTCGATCCTTATGGCCGGGGTGTTACCGTTCCCCGAAGCTACGATCGGGAAGCGGCTGGCCGGCCCGGCGACAACACGGCCAAGGCGATGAAAAGCGTGGTCGTAGACTGTAGCGGATACGATTGGGAAGGCGATATTCCCCTTGACCGGCCGTCATCCCGCACCATCATCTACGAAATGCACGTGAAAGGTTTCACTTGCCACCCGAACTCGGGCGTCAAACCAGGGCTGCGCGGGACGTATGCGGGCTTGATCCAGAAGATTCCGTACCTTCAAGACCTGGGTATCACAGCGGTGGAGTTGCTGCCCGTGTTCCAGTTCGATCCGCAGGATGCACCGCCCGGTACCACGAATTACTGGGGATACGCGCCTGTCTCGTTCTTTGCCGTTCACCAGGAATACAGTTCGCGCCGGGACGCAGGCGGGGCATTTACCGAGTTTCGCGATATGGTGAAGGCGCTGCATAAGGCCGGCATCGAAGTCATTCTGGACGTTGTGTTCAATCACACCGCGGAGGGCGATCATCGCGGGCCTACGCAGAGCTTCCGCGGGCTGGATAACAGCACCTACTACATTCTGGAACCGGACCGCATTCACTACGCCAACTACACCGGCACCGGCAATACGCTCAATGCGAACCGATCGATCGTACGGCGCATGATCGTGGACAGCTTGCGCTACTGGGTGGAGGAGGCGCACGTCGACGGTTTCCGGTTCGATCTGGCCTCAGTTCTGTCGCGCGATGCCGCCGGCCGGCCGATGTCCTGCCCGCCGGTGCTGTGGGACATTGAATCGGACCCGGTGCTGTGCACGACGAAGCTCATTGCCGAAGCCTGGGATGCCGCGGGGCTCTACCAAGTCGGCAGCTTCATCGGCGACAGTTGGAAGGAGTGGAACGGCCGGTTCCGCGACGACGTACGAGCCTTCTTCCGGGGCGATCGCGACTCCGTGACCCGGTTCGCCGACCGGCTGGTGGGAAGTCCGGACGTTTATGCGCACGAGGAGCGCGAAGCGGAGCAGAGCGTCAACTTCGTCACTTGCCATGACGGCTTTACCCTGAACGACCTGGTGTCATACAGTTTCAAGCACAACGAAGCCAACGGGGAGGGGAACCGCGACGGATCGAATGACAACCGAAGCTGGAATTGCGGCGTGGACGGGCCGTCAGACGATCCGGCAATCGAAAGGCTGCGCAGCCGGCAGGTGAAGAACTTCCTGACGACTACGCTGCTGTCGCTGGGCGTACCGATGTTCTTTATGGGCGACGAAGTGCGGCGCACCCAGGGTGGGAATAATAACCCTTATTGCCAGGACAACGAGACCAGTTGGTTCGACTGGAGCCTTGTCGAGAAGCACGCCGACATCCATCGGTTCGTGAAGCTGCTGATTGCGAGGAGGCTGCTGCGCGATCCGCGGCATGAACTGGAGCGTAAGAGTCTCAATAGTTATTTGAGAGAGGCGCGGAAAGCGTGGCACGGCGTGCGCCTGCTCGAGCCGGACTGGTCTCCCTGGTCGCACACGCTGGCCCTGGGCGCAGATTTGCCTGACGAAGGACTGACCTATCACTTCATCATGAATGCGTATTGGGAGGAACTCGAGTTCTCTCTCCCGCCGTCAAATGCACCCTGGCGCCGCTGGATCGACACGTTTCTGGAACCGCCGCTGGATATTGTGGACTGGCGGTCGGCGGCGCCCATTTCGGGGTCGCCCTATCGCGCGGGCCCGCGGTCGGTGGCGGTGCTGATCCACGGGCGGTAGATCGAAGATTCGTCAGTCCCTCAGAAAACGTAGGCGACGCCTGCCATGGGCATCAGATCGTAGAGCCATCCCCTGAGCCGGGAGGCCCCAACGGTTCTGATGAGGTCGTTGGGCGCGGGACTTGTGAATACGCGGAGATCCAGCCGCAACTGCACGTGGCGGGGCAGCATGTACTTGATGCCGCCGTCGAAACTGACCGCCGGCTGCACTTGCGTCCCTTGGGTGAGCACCGCCGTAGTCAGAAGCGGCTGCGGCACAAGGGTGGACGAGTTGGTAAAGATTCTGATCCCGGCGCCGGCAGCCACAAAGGGACGGAACTTAGACTCCCGGGGCTTCATGTGAATCATCAGATTGTAGACGAGGATATTGCTGTAGCCGGAGGCGGACTCCGTGATCCCGTTGGATCGGAGCTGGCTTCCTCCGAGGCGGAAGAGGTACTGGAATTCGCCGCCGATGTAGTTATACATGTTCTCGTCCCACATCACGCCGAACGCGGCGCGCGCCGGGAAGCCTGCATGAAAGGGGTTCGGGGCGCCGGTTACGGATGCTTCGAGAGGCCAGCCGTAGCCGGCCGCTCCGCCGATCTCCCATTGCTGCGCCAAACACGAGATTGAGAAGCCTGCCAGAAGCAAGCTGAGAAGAGTCAGACGCATATCCACCTCCGCGTGCTCGGATTGCCGGCTTGGAGCGCGTGTTTCGCGCAGCGCCGACGCTCGACACATACAACGCAGTGACGCACTTTGCGGGCGCGGGGACTCTTTATTGTTGAGGATGGGAGCGATCAGAAACCGGCGGAGTACGTTCGGTCACGGGGCTTAGCGAGGTACCCCGGTCATTTCGTTAGCGGCGGATTGGCTTGTGGGGCGGACTTCGGTTCGCGCGGAGCCTCCGTCCCGCCGAGCCGATTGCGGGGCTGAAGCCCCGCGCAGACTGAGGTCTGCCCCACAACTGGGCTCAACTGAGTGGTTCTGAAATCGATGGGACCGCCATTAGTCCGGGGGAGCGAAATAGCCGCGCCGCCAGAAGACATTCAACTGCATCAGTTTGATCGTCTTCCTGATCTCCACTCGAAGGCTATGGTACTTGCCGTCGTTCTGCGGCTTCTCCGGTGAGTATCCCAAGACGTACTGGTTCCTGAAATCGCGGCTGATCTTGTTGACCACGTCGGGCAGATCCTGGAGTTTGTGCGCCCAGACGGCCCTGCCGCCAGTGTCATTCGCCAGCTTTTCGAGAAAGTGAGGCCGTTCGAAGAGACCGATCGAATAGATCCGCACATCCGATTCCTGCGCCAAGCCGCGCACCTCAGAATCTGTATAGCGGCTATTGTTGTCCCCGCCATCGGTGAGGACAAACAGTGCCCGGCGGGGATTTTTGGCGCGCTTCATCCGCTGCAGGCCCAGGCAGATCGCATCGTTGAGCGCCGTCCAGCCCTGGGGTTGAACAAAGGAGAGCGAACTGAGGATGTCGTCGGGGGTGTCGGTGAAACCGCTCAGGACCTCGGGCTTGTCGCTGAAGCGAATGAGAAAAAATTCATCACCCGGATTCAGCGTTTTCATGAACTGCTGAACGGCCGCAATTGACCGGTCCATACGGCCTTTCATGCTGCTGGATGAGTCAAAGATAAACCCGACGGAAACCGGTCCATCCTCGTGATGAAGGCTCACTATCTTCTGCTCGACATTGTCCTCGAATACGCGGAAGGAGTCAGCCGCAAGGTCGGCGACCGGATGGTCAGCGGCGTCTGTTACCGTGACCGGCACCAACACCTCGGAGGAGTCGATCCGCAGGTTGGGTTGGGGCGTCGAGCCATGGGGATGTAGCGGGCCGCGCGGAGTGATGGAGACCATCGGTTCCTGCGCGTTCGCCACAACGCAACAAACGGCGAGCATACAAAACGCCTGAAGAATCGGCTTGAAGGTGGATTTCGATACTAATTTTCCGGCGTACACGCGCAGAGCCCCCTCCCCCGGAGCCTTTCTCCACGGCGTGCCCCAGCGGGGCTAGCTGGAATTTTCAGTATAGGTCGGGGTCTTTCCAGTTTCCAGCGGGAAGGGGTGAAATCTGCCGGGGATAATGAAACTTCGGGGCGCCTTCTGCATCGAAGATTGGATCAGCGGAACGAGAGCTGCCGCGTTTTCAGGCTATTGCGGGTTTGAATGATTCACCACAGTACGCCATCGGCCGGAGCCAGCGGTTGGGGAACTTCTCTTTCGCCGAGCATTTGCTTGAGGTTGATCTCGATGGTCCGAGTGATTGCGGTGAGGGGGACGTCATGAGGTGTGTTTTCGAAGGGCGTTTCGAGATCGCGGCCTATTTTATCCAGCGCGAGGAACATGAAGCCTACCAGCGTGGATCCGATCGGGGTCCAGAGCCTGAGGCTCGCCACCATTCCCAAGGGCAGGAGGGCACAAAACAAATTGACGAAAAGCCTGATGAAGAAGTCGTAGAGCCGCGGCATCGGCGTATTTTTGATTCTCTCTGCGGCACCTTGACACTCCATGAGGGTGCTGAGCGTTCGATCCAAGGCCACCCAGCGCATCGTATCGATCCAGCCTCGCCTATAACACTGAGAAACCAGTACCGCCATTTGCTGTTGAATGGCAAGGGGAACGTTGTTTTGCGTTTCCAGGGATGCCATCTCCTGTTCTGAAATCAGCCCGGCCAAGTCGGGCCAGGGAGGGCTGTCTCGCAGGTGGTTCCGGAGAGCATGGACATAGGCGATCTGCAGCCGGACGAGCTTGACTTGCATTTCGCAGATTTCCAGGCGCGATTGCCGCTCGCAGCCGGAAGCGTCCATCATGGTCAGGACTTCGCGCGCAAAGCATCGCGAATGGTTCACGAGCGCTCCCCAGACGATTCGCGCCTCCCACCAGCGGGCATAAGCGCTAGCATTGCGGAAACCGGCGATGAGGCCGATGACGCCCCCGAAAATCGAGAGCGGCACATCGGGAACTGCCAGCCAGGTCCACCCGCCGTACACGAAGGCCACTGCCACGGCGATGTCGAGAACGAACCGGATGGCCAGAGGGCGCCCAATGTAGGACGACAGCATCCCCAGCTTCGCGTGCCTGATTACGATCATAATTGCGGTGTGGCGAGGCAGCGCGCCGGTGCAACGGATCGAAATCCGGCCGCGACCATCACGGTAGAGTCACAACCCAGGAGTAAGCAGCCTGCGCGGGATCGAACCCCGTGCCCGCAATACGCTTTCCGTCCGGGCTGACGTAGGTGGCAAGCCGCAGGTCCCAACGATCGTGTGAGGTCACACCTTGCGAGGTCAGGTAGTCGGCGATCCGAACCATGCCGGTTCGCTGCGTCCACAGGGACGCACCGCGGAGATACTTGCCGGTGTATCCCACGACCATCTGCCCGTCGTCACTGACGCCATACGGTTGGGCCTGATACTCCGCCAGATTCGAGCCGGGAGATCCGTTCCACACGGCGCCCAGGTCTGTAAACTGACCATTCCAGGCGGTGTACAGGTAGGCGGTAGCGTTGGGTGCGGCGACGCTTCCGCTGGAGAGGTAAACCAGCGCGCCAGGGCTGAATCGTCCTACGACCACGGAGCCGTCGGCATTCGTGGCAAACGCCTCACCCGCCCTGCCGAAGGGATGCAGCAGCCGCTCCAACCCTTCCCAGAAAACGACACCGCGCCGCCCATTTCCGATGAGGTTATGCGCATAAAAGTCGTAGCCGACAATATGACTGCCGTCGGCCGATACGGCCCAGGCAACGCTGTCGTCACCCTGCAACGATCCGAGGTCCACCATGCCGCTGACAGTATCCCAGCGAAACGCGTGAAAATGGCCGGGCGGGACGAAAGCACTTCCGACGACCACCGAGCCATCGCCAGACACTCCGTGTGCCGCGCTGAGGACGGCACGGCTATCCGGTACTCCGTGTGGAACTCCGCCGAGCGTCTTCCAAGCCGTTTCGCCGATCCAAATCGCAGCGCTGCGGATTCCTTGGGAGTCTTGCGCGCGGCCAACGATCGTCTTACCGTCGCGCGAAATGTAGACATTGTCCATGTCGCCGCCGATATCGTCGACGCCGCCCGCGGCGGTCCAGCGAAAAGCGCGTCCGGACGTGCCGGGCGAGACCCACACACCGACTGCCACGGTGCCGTCGGCCGACATGTCGACAAGATAGGCGTCCTGAACGCCGAATCGTTGGAAAACAGCCTGTCTCTGCCCGTGCTCACTCGCCACAGCTGTTGTCAGCAGCGGGGCTGACGCAAGTGAGACATCCGAGCGAGAGGCCATACATGGTCCTTTCGAAAGGGTTCGATCCTCCTCGGCCACTTCAATCCGATGAATTGCTTGTTGGGGTGGACGCAGATTTTTCCCTCCGTGCGGACTAAGCACGCGCCAGAGAGATCCGTGGCGGGGGACCGTTTTAACGCCCGGCGCGGGACACCGCCGCTAACTCACTTGTAACCGGACGGAAGGCATGCTGTTGTTCGTCGTAAATGCGAACGGTTCCGCGGCCGATGTCATAAAGCCATCCGGAGAGGGCCAGAGTTTCCTGTGCCAATGACCCGGCAACCGCGGGATGAGTGCGCAGATGACGCATTTGCAGAAGTACGTTTTCCTCAATGAGCTCCTCGAGCACGGACCGCTCACCTTTCGCCGCGCCCCGCTTGCGCACGGTGGCCAGGGCGGCCTCTCCGTTACGCAACCACGACTTCACGGTAGGGAGCTTGGCCACCCTTTCCGGATGGAGCAATCCGATCATGGCGCCGCAATCGGTGTGCCCGCAGACGACTACGTGGCTGACACCAAGCGCAGCGATCGCGTATTCGACAATGGCCGACACGCCGCCTAACATTTCGCCGTATGCGGGGACCAGGTTGCCGATATTGCGGGAGACGAATATTTCTCCGGGCCCCGATTGCGTAATCAGCTCCGGATCGATTCTGGAATCCGCGCACGTGATGAACAGCGCATGCGGTTTCTGGCCTTCGCGCACCAACTGCCGATACCTGGCCTTCCGCCGTGGATAGATGTTCCGCTGGAACCGGCGCACACCTGCGATGAGCCGTTGACGCGATTTATCGATATCGGATCGAGCCATACGTCAGAACCGCAGATGTTCCCTGCATCATCGCGATTCAAAATCGAAGCCCGATGCAGCACCCAAAAAAAACGAGCGTTCGGCGGCAGCACGCCATCAGCATATAGGGATGTCCGGTTCTGCGTTTGAGTCGGAGAACCGGTGGAATTGTGTTTTCGGAAGGTAGCTTATGAATTTGATGAAGATCGTTCTACCAACCACGATTGTGGGAGCCGGCCTCTTGATTTGCACTTCATCGATTTACGGGACGCCGGAATTCGCCAAAAAAGAGAAGCAAACCTGCACTCACTGTCACGCCAAAGTCTCTGGGAACAAGGCAGACATGCTTAACAACCTGAACGCAACCGGGATCTGCTACAAGGACAACGGCCACTCCCTTGCCAAGTGCGCGACCTCGAAGTAGCGTCCATCGTGGCGGGGCATGTGGCTTTTCCTCTTTTATGGTTGTCCGTCCGGCCTGAACTGCCGGCCGAACAGCCAAACCGCCGCGTCTCGTTCCAATTCGTGGGACGCGGCGGCCGATTCGGCAACGTCTCCACTCGCATCCCCAACAATTGCGCCACGCCCATGACCGTCTCATCGGATTGATCGAGGAGGTGGCTGGCAATGAGGAACTTCCTGGCCGCACTCATCGTTCTGACGTGCGTTGGATATGCCCAACAGAGCGGGGGAGCCGAGCGGAAAATGCCGCCCCAGGCTCAACCCAAGACAGACGATCATGGAAAAGCCGACGATCAAGCGAAGAAGAGCGGGCCGGCGGCGGCCGTGCGACGCTTGGAATCGGTGACCTGGGATCCGCTGCAGGCGCAGTTGACCTGGGTCATTTCCGTTTGGGATCTCGATTCGGACATGTCCAAACCAACCGCGCTGGAACGCTACGCTATTCACGTCGATGCGGGGTTCATGGAGAGCGGCGGGGAGCAGCGCCCATTTGAGGTGCCTGGTTCGGATATTCACGCGCTCATGTCCATCGTCAGCACATACGCGATGCGCTCCACAATCTGGTGGGAGCACAAAGGAGCAGATGCCGAGCCGGCGCCCGACGGAACCAATGGGCCAAAGGACAAGGGCAAAGGTGATGGCCGGGACGACAAGCCAAAAGCTCCTCCCGCGAGCAAAGCGGTCGGTGTCATGGAAGAGCTGGGGGCAAACAGGATCCTCGATCCGGCTGCTGTTGCGCACTAGCCGGGCGCCGGGCAACCAGCGGTGCGCTACTGTCAGAGACGGGGCAGGTGCGGGATCCCTGGTGAATCTCAGCGAAGGCTTCGAGACTTCCGGAACGGATCCAAATCGGCGGTCTCGACGCGGCACGCACGAGTGCGCGCCACAACGAGCTTGCCAGTCGTCTCACTTGTTATGAGTGAGTTGTTCGACTGCCGCCGGCAGGGACATCGTCCAGGAATTTCCGTATTTGCCTTGGGTCTCGACCCGGATCGACCCGCCATGCGCTTTAATAATCCGCCTGGCCCGCGCGAGGAGCAGGGCGGCGTGAACCTCGGACAGTTTGCGCGGGGAATTCCTCTGTCCGGTGCTGCCGGCGGGTGTCATACTCCGTCCCGCGGCGGCCGCGTACTCGCGGTGGAACGAAACGATCACTTCGCTGGCTCGGACACTGGCGACGATTTCGACCCTACCGGGCATCGACGGGCCGCCAATGGCGTTGACGAGCAGGCCATGAAGCGCTTCGCCGAGCTTGGGAGCATCTACCCTGACAGTGGGGATCTGCTGCTTCACGCCGACGTCCATTCTTACATTCATGCTGTTCGCAAGCGGACGGATTGCCGCAACCGCCTGGCGAACGACCTCAACCAAGTCGGTAGGGGCTAATTCAATCTGCGGCCTGCCTAACTGAATGGACGGAATCTCTGCCAAGTCCTGTATAAGTTGGAGCGCGAGGCGCGTAGAAGATTCAATAGAGCAGAGTATCAATATCTGGTGAGGCTCCAGAGTCTTGCCGGCGTCTTCCAGCAGATATTGGCAAGCCGCCAGCACTCCACTGATTGGATTGCGCAGATCGTGGGCGGCAAGCTCCAATAACCGGCGCCGGCCAGCGGCTGTGGGCGGCTCGGCGGCAATTTCAGCCACCGAAGACGCATCTGAACCAGCGGGGCCCTGAGGCTCCGCCGGAGGGGCGATCTTTTGGTTTTTCTTCCACGCTGCCAACTCCTTGAGTACGGGACGCAGGATCGCCGGCTTCCTTTCCGCCAGGCGAGAGACTTCCCGGGGGACCGCAACCGCCAGGGGCTGCTCCGACGCAATGATGACGATTTGGGACTCCACCGCGAAGCCAGAGCAGAAGAGCCGCGCCATTCCCGACCTTGCCAAAACACTCAATGCATAATCGAACGAGGGGTGGTCCGCGCGAATGCTGCGAACGAATTTCGCGGCTTTCCGCGAGTGAAAAGGAGATACGATAGCCGCAAAATCAGTGCCGGCACTTAGACGTGAGCCCAGCCCCAAGCCGTCCAGGACGACCTCCGAAATCCGGCCGTCCGGTTGACAGGTGACGACAAACCCAATCTCACGTGGTTCAACGAAGATGCTTTCTTCGTCGGAGCGGCGATGACGCGAAGGCAGATCGTGTGAGTTCTCCACCGCGACCATTCTAAGCGGATCGGGACGTGAGTGGAGATTGTGATTTTCGATAAGTTCAACGATCCGATCGACGAGCGCCTCCTGGTCGTTCGCGGGGAGCTCAGGTCGGCTGCGCGCCACTGCCTCACCGAGATGATGCCGGAGGTAGTCCATGTACAGGCTCCACCTGTGCGGTAAACTCGCGTTCATCCCTCAGGAATACTCAGCTTCTCGCACGCACACGGGAACAGGAGAGTAGCCCGATACAAGTCAGAACGATGTTCAATAACATGCAAGAAACACATCACTATAAAAATCCCCGTTAGTAGATTGTAAGGCGAGCAGTTGAACTTTCAAAATAGTTTTATTCGCGTGCGCATTTCCTGTCTCATTCCCCGGCTTAAATTAGATAAAGAAAGGTATGACTTCCTGCATTTAGGCAGGTTTTCCCAAGAATTCTATGGTAAATTGCCCTCCTACTACGGCTACTGCCTGTTTATAACTATACGTACTAGCCTGAATGGAGTTAGCTCCAGGTACCAGCCACCTAAGATGATATAAGGTATCACTAGTCTTGAGTCCCGTCGACCCAGAAGATTGTAACGGCCTTGCGAAGGCTATCTCTGTGCGCAATAGCACTCCCGAGGCCACGGTGTGAACGCGGGCGGTGAGATGGGCGCGGCCAGTCCCGCAGTCGGCAAGACGGGTGCGGTAGCATTGCGCGGCGAGAATACTAGCGAATCCGGGCTGTCCAGCACCAGGACGTTTCCCTCGACACCGGTCATCCGCTTTCTCCAGAAGTGACTTCTGCGGCGGCACGTCGGTCGGCCGCATCAGCCCCTACAATCTTGTATTCGTGCGATGCTGCGCGCCAGGCAGGGGATGTAGAGAATTTAAAGAAGAGGAACCGGCTTCAGGGCTGACTTCGTTGTCACGCGACCCGTTTGAAGGCGGTTCGGGCCTGGCGCGCAGTCTGCATCAGCGTGCCTGGACCTTTCCTGCCGCAGTGTCTTCGAATCCGTGAACGCAGCTCCTCCCGGGCGCGCAGCAATCGGGATTTCGCGGCCGGCACCGAGACCCCCAGTCGGACCGCGACATCGTGAATCGCGAGCTGGTTCAAGTCGCGCAGAATCATCGCCTCTCGCAAGAGCGGAGGGATCCGCAGCACTTCCCGTTGCAACAGCGCGATCACCTCCTTAAGGCCCAGATCGTCTTCCGGACTCGTCAACTGAGCGATGAGCTCGACTCGGGGCTTCGATTCGGAGGATTCGTCGAGGCATACGAAACGCTGACACTTGTGCTCACGAAGCCTCATGAGGCACTGGTTCTCGACGATTCTGCTCAGCCATGCGCCGAAGGAGCCCTCACCCCGATACTGATCGAGGCGTTGAAACGCCTTCCAGAAGGCGTTCTGAACTTCATCTTCGGCATCGCCGCGGTTCCTTAGCATCAAGGTGGCGCGCCGCAGGCAGGCGGCGCGATGCCGCTCTACCAGCTCGCCGAACGCGTCGGAGTCACCATTGCGCGCTGCCGAAAGCAACGCCTCATCCTCAGGTTCAGCAGATGGCTCATCCGACAGTGCATCCACGGGGAAAAATGGGATACAGGTACTGGAGGTACTGCAATGATACTCCTGGCTATAGGACATGTCGGTACCTTTGGCAGTCTGGTTGCCAACATTTAACCCCCGACCATATTATTGAAAATAAAAATTGTGTATTTAAAATTACCTGTACAAAGTGCACATATTTGAACACTGATGTACTAGTACCCGCGACAGATACGTACAGGTTATTACGGATAATACCCTAGTCTTGCCGGTATATGTGCATGTTCTTACAAAGAATCTCTAATCTCGAACTGGACTTTTAAATCAGGCGACTGGTTTGAATTCCGCATCGAGACGCTCAGGGTTCCGATTTCGGCCAACCGCCGGTATCACGCCGAATCGGCAGAGAGAGGAAGTTTGTGAAAGCGCTCATTCTATTGCTTCTCATCGGAACGATTCTGCCGTGCGTGTCGTACGGGCAGCGCGGTTTGGTGGGAACTGGGAGCCATGGTGCCCTCCCACCCAGTACGAACCATCTAGGGGCCCCTTCATTTTTTAATCCTTGGCCCACTCGCGATCAGGGCTTCGGTCAGCGCCCGAACCCGACGGGAGTTTGGGGCTCGCCGTTCGGCTGGTGGACGAACGCGGGTTACGGCGGTAGTTACAGCGGTAACTGTAGTATGAGCGGCGATGAGGAGGACCCGCCGGCTGCCGAGTTTGCTCCGCCGGTTCCCGAGCCGTTTCCGCCGCCTCCTCCCGATCGTCCCGCGAGAATGGTAATCCACGAATACTCCTGGCCCGCAGCCGCCCCACCTTACGCCCGAGCTTTCACGATCGTGCTGAAAGACGGGCGCGTCATGCGTGCCGCGGCGGTATGGCGAACGGATGACGCCCTGAACTTTACCGGGGCAGACGGCGGGGGAGGGCGATTGATGCTCAACTCGATCGATATCGAGGCGACGCGGAAACTCAATGCGCAGGCGGGGCTCGTCTGGCCCTCCACTTTGCGTTAGATCCCGAAAAAATAAGTGCACCGCGCCGGGGCTAACCGCATCGGTCCTGGAAGAGGCGAGAAGTAAGGTTCCGGTGGCGCGGCGCGGGCTACGCCACCGGGTTTTTTTTACGCTTTTCTGCCCGCCTGGGCCATCTCTTCGGCAAAATGTAGATTCAGTTCCGCCGGCCGCGTTTTGTGCAGAACCTCCTTTGCGTGGATCAGTTCGCCCGCGGTGCCATGAGCGATCAAGAGGAATCTGCCGCCCGACACTTCCGATTCGTACCGCAGGATGGCTTCTCTCGGAATTCCCAGGTTGCGAAAAGCCGCGCCCAAGGCGCCGAAGCTCCGATTTGCGCCTGCTCCTTCCAGGCCGGCCACGACGGCACCCACCACTGGACCGGCCATCAGCACCGGCCCTACGCCGGGAAGCAGCAGAAAACCGACGCCTGTCAGGAGCGTACTGAGCTCTCCCCAGAACGCCGCGACCTTTCCCCAATACTTAGTTCCGCCGGATCCAGGGTTGCAGTAGCCGATCACGTGCTCGTCGTTTTGGTGTTCCCGGGCGACGGTCGACAAGTTCGTCATCTCGAACCCTGCGTTACGCAGCTCGTTGACCCCTCCTACTCCGTCAACTGGAGTTTCATAAACACTGACGATCGAGTTAATGTCGTGCACTTCGGTCTCCCGATCCCCCGCATGCACTCCCGTAATCCCATGATTCTGTTGGGACACGCTCGATTCAACTGTTGGGGCCACATTCTCCGATTGTTTTTTTCAGAACTTTTACATCCGTTGTTTTCTAAGGTGCATCGTGGCGTCAGAGGTGGAAGATGACGATCCTTGCTGTCGATGACGAACCACTGATGCTTACGTTGATGGCAACAGTGTTACGCGAAAACGGGTACGATGTGCTGACCGCCGGTGGCGCGGCTCAAGCGATCGCTCTGTTCCGTGAGCATCCAGAAGACGTCGATCTCCTGATCAGCGATGTCGTGATGCCTGGTATGGATGGCCCATCCCTGGCGGCCGAGCTCAGGTCGGCGCGCCCCGACCTGAAAGTTCTCCTGGTGTCCGGTTACTGCGATCCCAGGCAGCTCGACCGAGGTTTCGAGTTTCTTTCTAAACCGTTCGCTGTCTCCGAGCTGATCTCCAGGGTCCGGTCTCTATTGCGTCGTCACAGCCGCCGGGCTGCCGGTCAGTCTGAAGACGACAGTCACAACGAGGCCACGTTCGTGGCCGTTCCAGCTCACTAACGAGCCCTGGGCCGTTCCGGGCCGAAATACTGGCTCCGTCCGCATTCCCGCCACATCCTAGTTATCGCGGATGAAGGCGAGTCTTCTGGAAGTAATCGCTCGCGCACGCCGCCGCTTGCTGCGGAATTCCATGGCTGTTGGCGGTGCGTACGCTGCCTGTGCCGGTGCTGGAGGCTTCGTTCTGGCTCTGCTGCTGGGAACGGAGGCCGTGGACTGGCGCTTGCTGGCGGCCCTGCCGGCGCTGATTCTGGCGGCCGGAGGCTTTCTGGTGTTTCGCCGCCGCCCCAATCCGTATGAGATCGCACGGCGTCTGGATGCGCGGCTGCATCTGGCGGATACTCTTTCAACGGCTATCTTTTACTGGCTGCCGCAGCACTCAGGAACGTGCGACGAAGAGACATGCGTCCATCAGCGCGAGCACGCGGCGCGGGCTGCGGCAACCGTCGATGTACGAACGGCGCTGCCACTGCGCATCCCGCGCCGCGTCCTGGCCTCCTTGACGGTCTTGACGCTATTGGGCGCAGGCCTCGTTCTGTTGCGCTACTACTCCGATGGACGGCTGGATCTGCGGCGGCCTATGATACCAGGCGTTCGGCAGTGGGTGCGGAGCGTCGAAACGGAGCTGGCCAAGATCGAGCGACAACGGCGGATTCCTGAGCAGGATCGGGAGGCCAGCCTCGCCCAAGACGAGGATGCCGGATCCCCGGAGAACTCCGCGCTGGATGCGGCTGACCCCCAGCCGTTGGAAGGGGACAAGGCAGCGTCCGACAGTAAGGATTTGGCGAAGAAGAGCGGAGAGCCCGCGAACGGCAGCAGCAGGAAGCAGGAGGAGAGCCGAACCCTGCAGCAAGACGCGGACCGTTCCGCCGATTCGAGTGATGAGGCCGGCTCACAGCAGAGGGATCCGCAATCATCGAGCCAGAATGCCGATCAACCCGGTACCCGTTCCGGCTTACTCGCAGAGGTGAGCGATTCACTGGCGAACCTGATCTCGGCCCTGAAACCGAAGGCGGCCAGCGCCTCGGGGGTGAAAAACGGCCAGGCCGGGGCACCCGATGGTCGCCGGGGAACTGGGAAGAATGGCAAAGCGAATACTCCGTCCTCCGAGGAAGCGCCGCCGCAGGACCAAGCCAGGCAAGGCGAAGCCGGAGATCGCCCGTCATCCGAGGCTGGTACAGATGCAATGAGTAATTCTCCTTCCGGCTCGGATGAGCGGGGTGGAAGCGGAGCGGGGCACGACGACGGCAACAAGGAAATCCAGCAGGCCAAGCAACTCGATGCCATGGGCAAGCTCAGCGTCATTCTCGGGAAACGGTCTCAGTCCGTCAGCGGCAACGCAACGGTCGAGGTGACGTCGGGCCACGGCGAGCTGAAGACCGCGTACGAAGCACGCCAGGTTACGCACGGCGCGGTAGATGCGTTAGCCGACAGGGACCGGATTCCGATCGAGTTCGAGGCATACGTGCAGGAGTATTTCCGGGAACTGCGAAAGACGCGACCATCCGCTGCGCAAAAAAAGTAAGTCGAAGCCTCCGCGCGGTCCATCTACCTATTAACGCTCAGATTCGTAGTGGCTGTTGCCGTGCAGGTAGAAGGCACTCGCGCCACACGGGTGTCACGGACACCGATCGCGGTGAAGGAGAGCACATGCCCACATTCGAGTCCGTGCTTGCTGAAGAACCTGCATGCATCGTGCCGCAATTCGGAAATGAAGGGAAGCTTCTCTCCATCAGCCCGAACGAAGAAGACCATAAGGCCCTGCGCGGTATGGTTGACAGCCTCCATTGGCAGGTTTGGTCCGTACCTAAATGCTGGGACGCGCTCGGGCGTTTGAGCTCGGAGCGCATTGCCGTCGTTTTCTGCGATGCGATCCTCGAGGACGGCACCTGGAAGGATATCCTGAACCAGGTTGGGACGGGAATCGGCGCTCCACCTCTGATCGTTACGTCACGTCTGGCCGATGCATCCCTCTGGTCCGAGGTATTGAACCTCGGTGGCTATGACGTGCTGATCAAGCCATTCAATGCGCGGGAAGTCGGCCATGTGCTGAGGAACGTCTCTCTCCGCATGACAGCAAAGTACAGGCGAACGAGGGTTGCGGGCGCCGTCTGAGTTCGGACCAGCCAAACAGACACGTTCGCAGAGCCGTGGGGCTCGGTTCGCGCCTCGACCGTGAAATGCTGAAGCGGCTGTCGGGCACGTCGCATCGTTTTTCTCATGTCGCGTTGGAAGGTTCCCGCCACTCTTGTCTGTACGTTCCTGGCCGCAATGGCCTTGGCCGGTCAGAGCCAATTGTCGCCCAGGTTTCAAACGGTCTTTATCCTCTCGATGGCAAACTCGCTGGATCAACATCTGGCCAGCAGGCTTACCAGCAATCGCATCCTCTGGGTAGTGCTGCAGCCGGCGAACGCCGATGCCGTTCTTACCGACTCTCTGGACGAAGATTTTTGGGCTTGGCTGGACCGAAACTATGCGGTGCCCGCCACCCCTGCCGCTGCGGCTGGTGACCCCGCTGGCGCCGCGGCTGGCGACCGCGAGCCGGCCAACCGGGCCGGCTATCTTCCTGCATCGAAGCATCGCGGCACAATCTTCCTGGTCGACCCCCGCAAGAGAGTGGTGCTCTGGTCAACCTACGAACTTCCAAGAGACTCTTCACCGGCTTCGTTGGATCGAAGTGCGTCCCGGATTTGCACCCAGCTTCGCACGGCTTTCGGGAAGAAGTGACGCGAAGACCTACGGCAGGACGAGGGGCATCATCGACCCCTGGTTGAGCCTTGCCGATATCGGCCGGTCCACCAGGTTCAACGACGCCTGGTTGTGATGGCCATCCGTCGTAATGTAGTGCAGAGTGTCATGCTCAACCCAGTAGGCAACAGCCGCGTAGACCCATCCATTCCTGAGCGCAATCAGGACGTGCGGCGGTTCGTTTACGGGTGGCGGCACGCATCGCGCCGGCTGCGCGTGCTCCGGCGGGGGATTGGGCATCCCGTTGCCGGGCGGCGCCGCGGCGGCCGGTGGAAAGACTACCGAAACGGGCGGCGCAGGCGCTTCGGGTGGAGGCTCGGTCATTTGCTCGTTTTGCGGGGCATCCGGTGGCGGATCGGCCTCACCACCGATCACCACGGGAACCGGCACCGCGATGACCTCCGAACTACGGTCGCGGTCGTGACGGCGTCCATACCATGCGCCATTTGAGCCTGGGCTGGAACAGCACGGCGCAGTCGTCGGAGTCCCTGGATTCCACAGCGCCGCGCCGGGCGTCCCCGTCACTGCCGGCATCGTAGGACGCCCGGCATATGGAGGACCAGCGACGAACGCACCACGGCGCTGAGCGAAGGCACCGCTCGCACTCAACATCAGGAGCGCGACGCTAACCGCAGTCCTCACGATACGAATGATGCGGGCTTGGACAGGATGGTCCAGTGGTGGGTGAATGCCATCGGCGAAGTGGCGGCGCCGTGGGATAATTCCGCTTGAAAAAACTCAAAAGTTTGCATCTGGCTAGGGGCGACGGCATCGAACGTGACATAACGCCAGCCTGCTGGCAGGGATGCAAAGGTTCATGAGCGCGAAGAAGTTCCAGACGATCTCGAATTCCCCAACCCCGCAAAACAACCGCTCGAGTAGTTCCCCAACAACCCTCCAATCGACCAAACTGCTTGGGGTATCTTGTAAGCGCCTCAGCGGCCCGGACGCAATGCCCGGGCGTCGACCGTGTCCGCCCGGACCGGGGAAACTGACGCTGAATGTCGAATGCGACAGGCGACGAGAGCAGGTTCGCCGCTTGTTATCTCTAGGAGCCGCCGGGCAACCGCTCCGCCATATATCCGGCCCGGGTGTGAGCTTTGAGCGGCCCAAGCTTTGGATCACTAACCATCAAGGTGATGCGATGGTATTTCCCGTCCGCGGCGCCCGGGAAGCCAAGCGTATACTGCTCGCGAATTTCCTGGGCAATCTTGATGCACGTCTCGGTAATATCGGGCACGTGCTGGGGAAAGAATGCACGTCCGCCGGTCTGTTCCGCCAGTTTTTCCAGAACGGCCGGATTGCGATCGCGGTCGCCCTCGTCGAAGAGGCCGATGGCGTAAATCACGATTCCCGCATCGCGCGCGGCGTTCACGGCGTCGGCAAGAGTCGCGCTGCTCGAGTTGTCACCGCCATCGGTAATGGTCAGCAAGATTTTTCGCTGATGTACGGCGTACTTGAAGTGCAGCGCCGCTGTCACCAGTGCATCGTAAAACGCTGTCGTTCCTCCCAGTTGAAAAGCCGAAACCGCAGCCTCCAACTCGGAGATCTTGCCGGTGAAGCGCTTTCCCTCCGGTAGTCCGAAACGGGAGGTGCTGTTGAAATGAACTACGAACATCTGATCTTCCGGGTTGCTGGCACGGGCAAAAGCCAGGGCCGCGGCAATCACCTCCTGGCGCTTCTTTTCCATGCTGGCGCTGTTATCGATCACTATGCCGGCGGTCACCGGCGCATCTTCTTTCTGGAAGACCGTGATCTCCTGCGGGACATCGTCGACCAGTAGCCGAAAGGCGCTTTTCCCCAGTCCAGGGACCGCACGCCCGGCGCTATCCGTCACTCTGACGTGGAGTTGCACCAGGTTGACGTCCATGCGAATGGGAGCCGGTTCCTGATTTCCAAAATAGAGTGTGGCCGCGGCAACCAGAGTGCCGATAGTAATGGCGATAGTCCGCATGAGATTCCCCCGTGAGTCTTGATGACCTGCGGTAGACCGGGCACCAAAAATATGGCACGCCTGGAGTTCCCTCAACCCCAATAACTGAGTCGTGGCGAGCTAAAGATCATCGCTCACAACAGCGGTCGCCACAAACCGGCGGCCTGCAGGGAGGGCCCCATGAAGCTATGGTTGTGCGTGACGGCGATGGTGGCGGTATCGGTACCGCCAATGCCGGCGCAGCGACAGGACACCACACCGCTGATTGTGCGAGGAGAGATTGTCTCCGGAAGACCTGTCGTGGGTCCCCTTACAGTAGAACTCTCCGGCAACGGTAGTCTGCCACAGGAATCCGTGCCGGTGAATGCCGATAATAGCTTCGAATTCCACTCCGCTAGCCCCGGAATGCACGAACTGAGCGTCATCGGCTCAGGAGGCCAGGTGCTGCATCGGGAAACCGTGGCGATATCGAGTGCGACGCAGACGCTCTCCGTCCATTTGCCCGATCCGCCGAACGCGAATCGCTCCGCAGGAAACGTCATATCGCTGCAGCAGCTTCGCCACAAAGTGCCGCCGCCCGCGCAGAAGGCTTTCGACAAAGGAGAAACGGCGATCACGAAGGGCGACCTGCTGCAGGCGCGCAGCTCATTTCAGGAAGCCGTCTCCATCGATCCCGAGTTCGCTGACGCTTATAACGAATTGGGAGGTGTGGAAGCCGGCCTCAAGAATCTGCCAGGGGCCGCCGAAGAGTTCCAGAAGGCAATCGATCTCGTCCCGGAACACCCCATGGCGCTGCCTAACCTGTGCATTGTTTTGGCCAAAATGGAGCGGCTCCACGAGGCCGGGCAAGTGGCGAAACGAGCGCTGCAGGTGGTTCCGGAAGATGGACGCATGCATTACATTCTCGCCACGAGCATGCTGGCCGACGATGCTTCCATTGACGCGATCATCGCCGAGTTCGAGCGCGCTTCCGCCACGGTTCGGGCGGCCCATGTGGTCCTGGCGGATCTCCTCGCGAAACAAGGTCATACACAGGAAGCAATCCAACATCTGGAGACTTACCTTGCCACAGCCGGGCCCAATGACCCGTTGCGTGCCAAGGCTGAAGCCCGGCTGGCAGGCCTGCGCCAGTGACCGTGTGCCTTCAGGGCAGCTACCAAGAACCCACGAGCCTGGAGTTCCGCAGCCAGGACTGATCGGGGTAATACGCCAGCACGAGAGCGCCGCCACGCAGTGTTTCGATGAGGCTGCGTGAGACTTCCGGACGGACCGCAGGACAGCCCCAACTCCGCCCAATGCGCCCTTTTGCGCGAGCCAGCTTCTCGTTCACGTATGCCGCACCGTGGATGACGATGGCGCGGGCCAGACAGTTGTCGTTGATCCCTTTTTCCAGGCCCTCGAGACGGAGCGACAAACCGTGCTTGCCGATGTAAGTGTCTCCGGTGAGGAGGGCGCCAATCGTGCTCATCAAGCTGTCGGGAGCATTGGAGAACCTCACGGCCATCTGATCGCCGCTATTCTGACCATGTGCCGCAAGCTCCCGGAAAAGCACGCGGCAATGGATCAGGTCGAATACCCAGAATCGCCGTTCGGTGGATGGCTTCGTATAGTCGATGACGGCCAGAACATCGCCGCGAACCGCCGCTCCGTCAGCCTGCAACTTCGTGAGAGAGAGCAGTGCGGCTTCGATTGCCTTAGGAGAAAGGCCGGGCGCCAACTTCAACAGCGCGGCGAATTGAGCCTGCGGAAAAGTCGCCGGCGGCTCGGCCACAACGTGTAAGGCGCCAATTGCCAGGTAGAGCGATAAGGCGAGAGGAAGAAACCTCTTAGAACACACTAATACGACTCCGGTGAAGCACACCTTCCAAAAAGGCAGCGGAGGCGGCGTGCGAAGTTTCTATTTTATCGTGCTGCGCGGACCGGGCGCGGGATAGGGAGGTGAAATCTCATTGATCGGCTGCTACGTGCTCAAAAGTCGGTAAATGGATCGCGATCCCTTCGGACCACCACGCCGGCTTGAGCCATGGCTGGGGGGCTTTGAAGTCGTATTTCCCAATGAGCAGAACCAGCGTCCCGTCATGGACCAGTTCTCCTGTTTCGGCATCGCGCGTCCAACCTTCACCCCAGCGATAGAGCCATTTCGCATCTGTCTCGAGCAACCGCACACAGCCGTGGCTCGCAGGCCTGCCAGGGAGAGTGTATTGGTGAAGCGCGAACCCGCTTTCACTTGAGAAGTTGAAATACCAGTGCATCACCCAGCTCGCGTTTTCCGAGCTGGTACGGACGGGCGCATGCCAGTGGAGATGGTAGACTCCCGCGGGAGTTTGGTGCCGCCGATCGCCCGAGCTCACCGGACCCCAGCGTACGAGGGTGCCGTTCTCATACGCTCCGAATGTCTGTGTCCTCAGATCCACCAGGAGCGCTTTGGTTACACTGGCGAGCCCCTCGATCGTTCTGGGCATCGGGCTGTAGCGCAGTTCGTCGCCGACCCAGAGATCCGGCACAATGATACGGCGAAGACCTGTGAGATTGGCTGCGTCCGCGTGGTTCAGTTTGGACAGCAGTGCGAGCTGGCGCGCGGAAAAGCGTGATGCGGGCTGCGCCTGCTCCAGATGGTATTCGATGCGCTGCGCCGCGCACAGCAAAGCCAGGCTACATAGCAGCAGCGCTCCCGGAAACACATTGCCAAGACCGCGAACCATGGCCGTCCCCCGTGTCCCGTCCCTCCGGCAGCGAAAAGGACGCTCACGGAATGAGATGCCACGGCCAAAGGCAGATCGCACAACGGGGCGTTACTCAGATGCAACGCAGCCCCAAAAAGCGCCGCGCACAGGAAAGGTTTGCATCGAGAGAACAAGGGAGGTTAAAGGTGGGAGGAAGTCCTATTTATCGCTCCTTCGTTGCAGGCTTGGCAGCTACCTTTTCAATCCTCTGTGGATTGGGGCTCGGCCAGGATCCGCAGGTCCTGATTGAGCCGCGGCCCGTCCCCAGGCATGGCCCTACCGGGGAGGCAGACCGGGTGACGCCGCACCTTAGGGTCGATACCGAACTTGTTCTCATACCGGTGATGGTGACCGATTCGGCAAATCGCCTCGTCACGGGCCTCGAAAAGGAACATTTCAAGCTCTATGACAACAAGGTAGAGCAGGTAATCACACATTTCGCCCGGGAGGATGCTCCAGTCTCCATCGGTCTGGTATTCGACTGCAGCGGCAGCATGGGTCCGAAACTGCAGAAATCCCGTGCGGCGGTTTCGGCGTTCATGAAGGCCGCGAATCCGGATGACGAGTTTTCGCTGGTCACCTTCAGCGACCGCGCCCGCCTGGTGGAGGATTTCCACAGCGGCCCGGGCGAGATCGAAAATCGCCTCCTGTTCGTCCAATCGCGGGGGGAAACCGCGCTGCTCGACGCCATCTACCTTTCCATGAACGAGATGAGGCACGCCAGGCACGCGCGCAAGGCAATCCTCATCATTTCCGACGGTGGAGACAACGCGAGCCGGTACACGTCGCGCGAACTGAAGAACTGGGTACGCGAAGCCGACGTTCAGATCTATTCCATCGGAATCTTCGAACCTCCGGGCTCACGCAGCCGGACTCTCGAGGAATTGAACGGCCCGGCACTGTTGGATGATATCGCGCAGGATACCGGCGGCCGCCTCTTCGAGGTATACGACCTTAACGACTTGCGGGATATCGCCACGAAAATCGGGAGCGCACTTCGCAACCAGTACGTCCTGGGATTTAGCCCGACGGCGGAACGCGATGGAAAGTACCACCGCATCCAAGTGAAGATCCCCAAAATTCATGGGCTGCCCTCGCTGCGCGCGACGTTTCGTTCCGGATATTACGCACGCTGAGTCCGGCACCCGTAACACAATTTTATCCGCCGGGCGGATCACTCGAAGCATCTTGTCTTGTTGCCACAAAGTGGTAAGATTCCGATTTGTAGTCCCCAACAGGCTATGAGTCCGGCACGCCTTTTAATTGTCGAGGATGACGAAGGCCTTCGTCAGGTTCTCCAGATACAACTGGAGCACGAGGGGTATGAAGCAAGGTCCGTCTCTTCCGTCGAAGAAGCACTCCCGATTCTCGAGAAGATCCCGCAGGATGTCGTGATCACCGATCTGAACCTGCCGGGCGCTTCGGGAATCGAATTGCTGAAGCGGGTTCGTTCCCTGGATCCCGAAACAGCCGTGATCGTGATGACAGCGTTTGCAACGGTCGAAACGGCTGTGCAAGCGATGAAGCAGGGCGCTTACGACTATATAACCAAACCCATCCATCCCTACGAGCTGAGGTCGCTCATCGAGCGGGCGGTGGATCATAGCAAACTGCGCGAGCAGGTCGACATTCTGCGCACCTGCCTCGACCGCAAGTACGGGTTTGAGGAGATCGTTGGAAACTCCACGGCTTTATTGGACTGTCTCGATATCGCAGCGCGAACCGCCTCCACCGATGCCACGGTCCTGATCTATGGCGAGACGGGAACGGGTAAAGAACTGGTTGCCAAAGCCATCCATTTCCTGAGCAGGCGCAGAGAGTCTCCGTTTATCACCATCAATTGCGGTGCGATTCCCCGGGAGCTGCTGGAGTCCGAATTGTTCGGGCACGTCAAAGGGTCGTTCACCGGCGCGCTTTCTCACAAGAAGGGAAAAGTGGAGATGGCTAACGGCGGCACCATTCTGCTGGATGAGATTGGTGAAATGCCGTTGGAGCTGCAGGTGCGGATTCTGCGGCTCATCCAGGAACGGGAGATCGAGAAGGTCGGAGGCATGGCGCCGATTCGCGTGAACGTTCGCATTATCGCCGCGACTCACCGCGATCTTTCCGCGATGGTCAGCCAGGGCATGTTTCGCGAGGATCTGTACTATCGTCTGCTGGTGGTGCCTATCCACCTGCCTCCGTTGCGGGAGCGCCAAGGGGACGTTGGAGAACTCGTACACTCTTTTTTCCTGAAGTTTCGTGCGAAGTACGGGCGCAACGATCTCGACTTGCCGCCGGAGATCGTTACCAAATTTGAACAGTACGACTGGCCGGGGAATGTCCGCCAGTTGGAGAACGCCATCGAGCGCATTGTGCTCCTTGCCAAGGGGTCAGCGGTTTCCCTGCAGGATTTGCCCGAGTTTCTGACGAACGGGCCGAGCAGCCTCGCCAAGGTGCCGGTGATTCCGGACGCCACCATGGGCATCGAAGCGGTCGAGAAGGAACTGATATTGCGGACCTTGAAGGATTGCCATGGCAATCAAACCCGCGCGGCTCAGCTTCTAAAAATGACGCGCCGGGCACTGGGCTACCGGCTCAAGAGATATGGTCTGCAAGAGGATGATCTGAAAGCGCTACGGCGAATCGCCTTATAGCTCCGAAGCATTCGCGCCCCTTCTTTTGAAGTCTTCCCGAATCACAAGGCATCCGAACTGATGGAGGGCGGCTAGGTTAGCCAGTCCGGCTACCGCTCTCTCGATCGGCCAACCAGAGTGCTGGAGATGCGCAAATGACCAAAGCCGGTCAGAGCAGAGCGCTCGCAAACAACGAGGGTGGCGGGCGCAGAAGGCTACTGGAAATTTCGAGAAGGCTTTCGGCCACCATTGGGATGGAGTTCTTCCAGGCCATCGCGCGGCATCTGGCGGAGGCGCTCGCTGCCGATTGTGTCATAGTGGCGGAATTCATCGGCGGACAGATGGAACGGTGCCGCTCGGTCGGCGCATGGTGCGACGGCGCGCCGGCCAGGTTCGAATTCGAGCTGGCGGGTAGTGCTGCGTGCCAAATCGCACTGGGAACTTCCTGCCAGTTTCGGTCGCACGCGCGCCGCCGTTTCCCATCGGACACTTTGCTGGCGCAGCTCGGCGCGGAGGCGTGCGTCGGTGTGCCGCTATCCAAAAGCCGCACGCATACAGTCGGCGCTCTGCTGGCGCTCTACCGACGGCCCGTAACCAGCTTGCGATTCCCCAGGGAGATGCTGGATATTTTCGCCGACCGCGCATCCGCGGAATTGGTGCGCTATCTGGAGGAGGAGAAGCTCCGCGAGAGCGATCAACGGTACCGCGCTTTTATTGCGAAGAACGCTGACGCGATGTGGCGCATCGAGTTCGAACAGCCCATTCCGACGAGCCTTTCCGAAGAGGAACAGGTCGAGCGCATTCTTAAGAGCGGCTATATGGCCGAGTGCAACGACGCCACGGCGCGGCTGCTGGGAATGAATGGCCCGGACCAGTTGATTGGCGCTCGGGTGCAGGAACTGGTCCCCGCCGACCCCGCCACGCGTCAGGCCGCGCTGGCTGCGGTCCGTGCCGGATACCGGATGACCACGGTAGAGACCAACCGAATCGATCCAAATGGAAGGCGAATGGTCTACCTGCGAAGCCAGTGGGGCATTGTCGAAGACGGCCACCTGCAGCGAATCTGGGGCGCGCATCGCGACATCACGGATCTCCGCCATGCCGAGATGGCCCTCGACGCAGCTGAGCAGCGAATGGCCGATCTTGTGGAGAGTATGCGCCTGCTCGTCGTGTTTCTGGATTTGGAAGGGCGCATCGAATTCTGCAATAACTACGTGTTTGAAATCACGGGCTGGCCGGCGGACGATCTGATCGGAAAAGAATGGCTCAAGACCTTGATACCTGTTTCCGAGCGCCAGCGGGTCGGCGTGCAGTTTGACCGGAACACGCCCGACCGGCCGGTCCATTTTGAAAGCGGTCTTCTCGCGAAAAACGGTTCTCTTCAGATTGAATGGGATAGCACCGTTTTGCGAAGCAGCGATGGGGTCCCGGCCGCTCGAGCGATTGTCGGCCGCGATGTTACCGAGCAGAAGGGACTCCAGGAACAGGTCCTTCTCGCGCAGAAACTGGCCGGAATTGGCAGACTCGCCGGAGGGCTGGCACACGATTTCAACAATCTCCTAACCGTAATTCTCGGCTATACCGCAAAACTTCTAGATGAGGTGAAGCCATCGGATCCGAGTTTTGCGAGCTTAACCCAAATCCATAAGGCAGCCGAGCGCAGCGCCGAACTGGCGCATCGCCTGCTGACCTTCAGCCGCCGGGAAATCTTCCGTCCGCTGGTGGTCGACGCGAACACGCTGGTGGAAGAAACGCGAAGTCTTCTGGAGGCGCTTGCCGGCGACGACATCCGGCTCATCTTAAGCTTGCAGCGTGATTTGAGAGCCGTGCGTCTGGATCCGTCTCAGTTTCATCAGCTCCTGATGAATCTGGTCGCCAATGCGCGCGACGCGATGCCCGGCGGCGGCGTGCTGACCATCGCGACTGCCGATTTCGATATTGCCGCGGATGAGCCGCATCCCGCCGGCATTGAGCCGGGCGAGTACGTACTGCTGACCATCGCCGATACGGGAACGGGTATGACGGAAGAGGTGAAGAGCCACCTGTTCGAGCCCTTCTTCACCACGAAAGAGAAAGGCAAGGGCACGGGGCTCGGCCTGGCAATGGTCTACGGTATCGTGCAGCAGAGCTCCGCACACATCAGGATCGACAGTGAGCCGGGGCGGGGGACGACGGTCCGCATTTTTCTTCCCCGGGTTCTTCCGGTGGAGGCGCCGCGGCCGGCGAAGCCCAAGGGCGCGCTGCCGCGCGGAACCGAGACGGTGCTGCTGGTGGAAGAACCAAAATCCGTGGCCGGGACCGCCGCCACAGTGCTCAGCGAACTGGGCTATACAGTTCTGAGAGCGGACGGGCCCTTAGATGCGATCGATATCAGCGGCAGGCAACCAAACGGAATTCAACTGCTGGTGAGCGGCGTTGTCACACACGGTATGGCCGGCGACGTCCTGTTGAGCATGCTGAAGGCATCGCAGCCCAATCTAAGGGTGCTATTCGTGACGAACGGCGCAGACCGACCGGCCATGGCCGAGAATGCACCCTCGTCCGCGGTCGATTTCCTGCCCAGACGCTTTTCGCGCAAGGCTCTCGCGTTCAAAGTGCGCGAGGTGCTGGATCGTCATTGAGCCCGTCCCCTGGCCTGCATTTCTCGCACTCCTCCTACGGGCGCGCTGCTGCGGCGCGCGATATGGCCGTGCCTACTTCGTTGCGCTCGGTCAGCGTGCTGAAGCTCGCGCGGTTCAAATATGCCTCCGCGCGGACCCTCGCGTGCCTCGTATGAAACGGCCTTTCTCACGAGCCTCGTTACGAACGGGTGCGAGAAATGCAGGCTAGGGCCGAGGCGAGCTGCCGGACGCCAAACTGGCATATACCTCTGTAGACAGCAGGCGGACCAAGTCGCGAATCAAATAGGGTTTGCGTACGAACCCCTTCACCTGCGGCGCTTCGAAGATAGACGCGGCGCGGCTGCGGCTATACGCGCTGCAAACGAAGATTCTCACGTCCGGACGGATGCGCGCTGCTTCTTTCGCGACTTCCTCGCTCGGCACTCCGGGAAGTGTCAGGTCAAGCAGAACGGTATCGATGCTCTGCCCATGGCTTCTCAACAGCTCGACCGCGGAAGAACCATCCCGCGCCTCGATTACGCGGAAACCCTCTCGCCTCAGCAACTGCGCGATCGCGAGACGGAGTCCCTCTTCGTCGTCGACGATGAGTAAGGTCTTCCCGCTGCCAGGTTCGTCTGTGGAGACACGTCGTTCCCGGACCTCATCTCCGGCCCGCTTTACGCAGGGCAGCAGAACCATGAATTGCGCTCCGCGGCCGGGTGTGCTTGTTAACTGCACGCTGCCGCCATACTTCTTCGCGATCGTGCGAACGATCGCCAGGCCCACTCCCCTGCCGGACGACTTTGCGCTGACAAACGGATCGAAGATGGAACTCTGAAGAGATCGCGCAATGCCGGGGCCCGTGTCGGCAACTTCGAGCTTCACGTAGCCGCCGGTGGTACTTATTTCTCCCTCCCCGGATTCCGTAACGCCCTGCTCCAACGATGTCGATACCCTGATCTCGCCGTCCTTTTCCGCCAGCGCCTCGGAAGCGTTCAGAATCAAGTTCATCAGCACCTCACGCAGTTCGGCCGGCTCGGCAATGACGGGAGGTAGATCCGGTGCAAGCTCGGTGGTGATCTTCGCATGCTTCGTCACGGAGATCCGGAGCATTGCCAGCATCTCTTCCACCAACTTGGAAAGATTGACGGGTTCAGGATGGGGTGGATCTTGGCCGACGTAGACCATGAGCTCGCGGACGATTTCGGAGCCGCGGATGGCAACCGTCCGTATTCTCTGTAACTCTTCGAGGGCGCGCGACCGGGGTGCAACCTCGGACAGAGCCAGTTCGGCATTGGCGAGAATTCCGGCAAGGAGATTGTTGAAGTCATGCGCGATGCCCGCGGCCAGCGTGCCTATGCTCGATAGCCTTCGGGCGCCTGAGTCGCCATCGCTCGTGAGCGTGCCTGGCTCCTGAAGATCGATGCAGGCGCACACAAACCCCGCGAATGCGCCCGACTGCGTATAACGAGGAGCACCGCTAGCGATCGCACGCCGATATACGCCGTCCTGTCGACGAAGACGGCATTCGACCTGAAACTCTTCGCGGCGAGTAAATGCGGCTGCATAGACTGCGGCGCAGTGTGCGCGATCTTCCGTGTGGACGTCTTCGATCCAGTCGGTTCGAAGCTGCTCGTCCAACGTACGGCCGGTGAAGTTCAGCCAGCGTCCGTTGCAGAACACGCAACGACGATCAGGTCCGGTAGCCCACAGCAGAAGGGGCGCCGCATCGATCATCGGCCGAAGGTGGCTTTGATTTCCGCTCATCGGATGACCTGGGTACCTCTTGCATCGATTAGCCGCGCGCGGGGCTGGGGAATGCCCCCGCGCGCGGGTCCTGCGAGACGGCGCCGGCACCTGTCTCCAGGTGCGGCGCGACGACGCCGTCCCGCGGCGGAGTCCTACGGGACTCCGAAGGCAAACTTGTCATTGTCGTGCGTTCTGAAAAATTGTCAGCGTGTCAAGTAGTGGCTCTTACGCATGTTTCTCATTGCAATCGACTTCAAATCACAGGCGCGGCATCCCATGCACAAACCTGCGCTAAAGTGCGATCAGACCCCTCAGAAGGTAGGATTGCGCGGTGGTGCGGCGGCTCTTTTTTTTGGGGATTGCTTATAAAGCGCCAGGGGAGCTTCCCGGTTAATTGTGGCGGAGGGCTACAACACGACTCGTTATGGCTACCGAGGAGGCGGGGCGATTCTGTGGGCTCGGTATCCGGAGCGGGTACGAATCGTACACGCCTTACCTTGCGGCGAGGCGACCGTGACCGCGATTCGCCGGAAACCGTCATTTGGATTAGGAGCCGGATAGTAGTATGCAGTGTAAGAAGCGCTGATCTCTTCGTGAATTGCGGTAAAGGTCTGTGGCAGAACCTGCCAATTGCGCGTGAGGAACAGCTTGCCGCCTGTCCGGGCCGTAAGGCGTTCGAGCGCGGCTGCGGTCAAGTGGTCTTTGCCGGGATCGAGCGTGGAGATGACGTAAACCGGTATGCCTTCATCTTCGGCGACCGTTCCAACGTCCTCCGGAGACAACATGCTACGGTTATCGGGTCCATTGGAGAAAACGACGACGGCCTTACGGCCCGGGACCCTGGCGGCATCGCGCAGCGTGAGAAGCAGGCAGTTGAACAGAGCGGTATCATCCCCGGTGGATACGTTCTGGGCCAGACCCGCGCGCACGAGCAGCCGGTCGCGCGTGAGCGGGGCGGCTCGGGAAAGATTCCGGCTGAACGTATAGACCGCGGCAGCATCGGCCGGATCGAGCTTGCGGAGGAAGTTCGCGATTGCGTCGCAGACATATGGAATGCTGCGATACATGCGGTCACTGGTGTCGAAGAGAATGAAGACGTTTGTTCCTTGCGGGATCTCGGCTGGGGCGTGTTCGCGTACGCTGCTTCCTTCGGCGAACGCTGCAATCCTTTGTGGGATACCATCCTCTGAGATGCGGATGTCGTCAGGGCGCAGGCCATGGACGGGTCGTCCCTTGGCATCCGTGACGCTGAACGTAAGTCCCACAAGGTTGACATCGACGCGGTAGTGCGGAGGGATGGGCTCTTGCGCCGCCGTGTGCCATGCCCCCGCCGCGAGTGTCAGCGCAAATACGGCGCTTCTGGTTACTGGTACTGGCATATTGTTTGTGCTTCCATGAGGAGTCGAGGACAGCCAAAACGCCGCTGCCGGGACCCGCACTAGCGGTCCCGGCAGCGGGTTGATGCCCTGAATTGAGGAGTCCAGGTTATCTTGGTGAGCTAAATGTTACTGCTGCTCCCGTCCAGCGGTGCCTGTCGTGATATTGCCAGCCCCGAAGAGGCGGACCTGTACCCGGCGGTCAGCCTGGTAACGTTGCGCCCTGGTGGCATTCGCCGGAAGGCTGTTCTCCGGTTCGAGGTCAGGCGGGGGCGCACTCTTGCCCAAGCCCACGATGTGGATGTTGCGCACGGGAACTTTCTGCATAACCAGGTACCGCTGCACCGCCTCT
>Ga0126381_100000803_pt1 | contig 34207 bp, 31 predicted proteins | sample PanSoiMetPlot_28_FD_96465 | JGI IMG/M metagenome (GOLD analysis project Ga0126381, IMG submission 96465) | Tropical forest soil microbial communities from Panama - MetaG Plot_28 | ecosystem: Environmental > Terrestrial > Soil > Tropical forest > Bulk soil | place: Panama | collected 2016-02-17 | reverse complement strand
TTCCGAAGTGCCTGTACTAATCCGGCAGCCGAAAACCCACAGGCTGAAGCCTGTGCCACCATCGTCTGGCTCGACCACCTTCCTGCCAATAGGTAAAGAGATTTCAGAAACATCACACTAGGTTTGAGCCGGGATTGCCCTAGAGGTTGCGCTTCAGGAACGAACAGATCTGATAGCCGGCGATGAACTTGAACGGCGCTTCGCCAAGCGTGTAGTGTCCGCACGGCATGACCACGAGCTTGTTCGCCGCCCCAAGTCCCTGAATCCGCTCGACGATCTGCTTCGAGAGGTGCGGGGGGAACGTCGTGTCGTAGGTGGCGTACAGGAAAAACGACTTCTTCGGCAGTTGCGCATATCGCTCGAGGTAATGAACCGGGCTCAGGCAGTCCCATACGGCGCGCAAGCGGTCAAGATCGATGCTGTTCTCGATACCCTGCCGGATGTGCCTTGTTGATAATCCCGTCCAGACGACATCGGCGAAATAAGTGGAACAGTGGTTGAAGATGTTGGTCGTGATGCGCTCGTCATGCGCGCTGGCGAGGAATGCGTAGCAGGAGCCAAGGCTGGTGCCCACGATACCGAGATCCTTGTAGCCTCTTTGCTGAAGCCAGTCGAAGCACGAACGGACATCGATCACTGCCTGGCGAGTGGCATCGATGGTGCGCCCCACATTGGCCGATACGGCGTAATCGGCGCGGGTCAGTTCGGGCGGCATCCGCTTGTCGTGATACGGCAGGCTGATGCGCAGGACAGAGATCCCGAGTTCCGCGATTCCCCGGCAAAGCGCGACATGCTGAGCCGCGTGAGAGTTCCAGTGCGGCAGCAGGACCACCGCTTTCTTTCCTCGTTTCCAGCGCGGTTTGGCCGGGAAATAGCGGGCGCGGACGAGATTGTTTCCGGGATACGGCGTTTCCACTGCTGAGGTGAAGCGGAGTTCGGATCCGGTCAGATCGAAATCCCGCGGCGGGTCGTAAGCGAAGAATTCGCCGCTCCGTGCAATAAATTCCCGGTTGAGAGCAGTTATTCCGGCTTCCGCGTCACCGGATGCCATGGGAAACGGCCAGTTGCGCACCCATTCCACTCCCCAGTCGAATGGCCTCACCACACGATCCGTGGACCGCGTCGCAAGGTCGTTTTCCCACTTTTCCATGCGGCGGCCGTACCACCGCCTGACAAGTTCCAAGTTCCAGATTAGCGAAGCGACTTAATTGCGCGGGATGGCCGCGGGAGCCGCGACTGTCGCAGCGTGTTTCAGGGCTTCCGGTTCCGTTAGCGCCAAGGACTGGGCCGCCACCGGGAGTGTGATTTCGAATCGCGATCCCTGACCGGGCTGGCTCCGAACCGAAATCTCGCCGCCCAAGAGGCGGCACAGGCGCCGGGTAATGGCGAGACCGAGACCGCTGCCGCCGAACTGGCTGTCCGAATGAACCTGCGTGAAGGGCTGAAAGAGTCGCTCGATCTGCTCATTCGACATGCCGGCGCCGGTATCGCTCACACTGATCAGAACCGCGTCGTCAGCGCGTCGCACATTGATCTCAACGCGTCCATTCTGAGTAAACCGGGCCGCGTTGGCCAGCAGATTGAGAAGGCACTGGCGAATCTTCGTGGCGTCCGAAAAAATGGAGCCGCAGTCCGGGGCGATATTCAGGTCCAGGGTGTTGTTGTTGCGCCGAACCAAAGGCCAAGCCGTATTGGCCGCCTGACGAACCAGCGTCTCCAGTTCGAAGACGCCCAGCGTCACCTCCATTTTCCCGGCTTCGATGCGCGACAAGTCCAGAACCCTGTTGATCAGATCGAGCAGGTAGCCCGCGGCGGATCGGATCTTTTTGATATCGGGAAGCGACTCCTGCAGCCCTTTATCACTGGCTTCTTCCTCAAGCAGTTCGGCGTAGCCGATCACCGCATTGAGGGGTGTTCGCAGTTCGTGGCTCATATTCGCAAGAAAGCGACTTTTGGCCTGACTGGCGAAATCGGCAGCCGCGCGCGCGGCGTGCGCATCTTCGATCGCTCTCTTGAGCTGCGCCGTGCGACGCTCCACTTCGACCTCGAGGCGTGAGTTCAGTTCGCCGATCTCGCGCGCCTGACGCTCAAGCAACTCTTCCCGCTTACGCAATTCCACGAAGACGCTGACCTTCGATCTCAGGACCTCCGGGAGCACCGGCTTGAACAGAAAGTCGACGGCCCCCAAAGCGTAGCCGCGATGCAGATGAGCGTCATCGTGATAACCGGTCAGGAACAGAATGGGCGTATGCTCGGACCTCCTACGCGCGCGAATCAGCGCCGCGGTCTCAAAACCATCGATCCCCGGCATCTTGACATCGAGAATGATGGCCGCGAAATCCGTGTGCAGAATGTGGCGAAGAGCGTCAAAACCGGAGGAGACCGACACCAATTCCTGATCGAGGCATTCAAGCGCCGCCTCCAACGCGACGAGATTGCCTGGGCTATCGTCAACGAGCAGGATCTTCGCGCGCGATGGGGCGGCGGAAAATGGTGCGGGTTCGGTCGAGCGCTCGTTCATGCTTGCGAATGACGCTCCCACCAACACGATGAGCGCCACAACCGAAGACTGAAGCCGCTCGAATCACCTGAGAACCGCATGCTGCGCTCTCCGCCGTATGAATGCTTACTTGCCGTTCACACCGCTGCGAGAATCATTTCCCGTGAGACGCGAGGAGATCGAGCATATCGCTCGCGTGTTCTTCCTCGTTCGCGAGAATGCCCTCGATCATCGTGCGCGTGGTTGGGTCCTTATCGGCGAAGAAGCGCACCAGTTCCCGGTAATGCTCGCAGGCGATGCGCTCCGCGATCAGATTCTCCCGGATCATTTCGATCAGGTCTGTGGTGACGGCATACTGAGACGCAGATCTCGAGGTGAGCCCTTCGGGATTAAAATTAGGGGTCCCGCCTAACTGATTGATCCGTTCGGCGACTTTCCGCATGTGCTCGCGCTCTTCGTTGGCGTGCTGATCGAACTCGTCTTTTACGGATTCGCTCGAAATACCGGCGGCGACCACGGCGTTCATGGTGTAGCGGAGAACGCACACGATCTCGGTCGCCAGGACCGTCTGGAGGATGTCGATGGTCTGTTTGACATCGCCTTGGTAGGCTGGCGTAACGGCGCCTTTCTCGATGCTCGCGCGGGCTCGCGAGCGCAGTTCACTGACGTCGGTTAAAAAGGTTTTTTCGGCAGGCATGCGCCTCATTATTCTAAGTGGGCGGCCCGATGAGACGCTGATCTTTCTGGGCGATTCCTAACGGAACCGTGGGCTTCACTTTTTCGAAATGCGTTGAATTGTGACGCTTCTAATGATGACGGGATGTTCCGGGCGCTCGCCCACCAGAGGTTTCCGATTGATCGCGTGGATCACGTCCAGGCCTTCCACAGCCTGGCCGAAGATCGTGTACTGGTTGTTCCACTGCGAAACCGTCCCGTCGGTGAAAAAGAACTGGCACGCGCCGGAATCGGGTCGGCCGGTGTTCGCTACGGCGAGCCGTCCGGGCTGATCGAAGCGGAGTCCGGGAAGGAACTCATCGCGGATGGTGATGCCGCAGTTGTGGGCGCTCGTGCCGGTCGGATCTCCGGCCTGGATCATTTCTTCGCGGATCACGCGATGAAACGTGACCCCGTTGTACATGGGGCGGCGAACGAACTGCCCGGTCTTCGGATCGCGCCACGGTTTCGTACCCTGGGCAAGCCCTACGAAGTTGGCCACCGCGATGGGCGTGTATTTCTCGAAGAGTTCGGCTTTGATGATGCCTTCGGAAGTGTCGAAGACAGCGTATAGGCCGGGTTTCAATACTTTATCCGGCTTGTCGCCGGGCTTTCCGGCATAGAGCAAAACGGTAAGGGTAAGGGGGATCGTTACAAGGCGTTTGGTCATTTGGGGCAGACAAGATCAATGCAAAAGGCGGCGGATGGGATTCTTCGGTTCATCGAGGAATTGATCTACTCCGAAAACCGCCATGCTGCGCGCGAGTTTTTCCATATCGGCGCCTTCCTCGATGGGCATCTCCTGCTCGACCCAGCTCGATAGGGGCAGATTCCGGAAGAAAATGCGTTCCTGGCGGACCATGCATTTCCGGGTCACAAAGAACACCTTCTGCTCGCGGACGTAATGACGTTCTTCGATGCGGATATCGCGCATGAATTCGTCGAGGGCATGCCGGCGGGCCGATTCCTCGGCGTTCTTCAGCGCGCCCTCGAGGGCCTCCTTCTGAGCTTCGAGAGCGGCGCGGGCGGCGGCGAGTTCTTCGCGCTGATGCGCGAGCGCGACTTCTCCGCGCGATCGCACAATCAAACCGACAATTGCGCCGGTCACGACAGCGACAGCAACAGTTCCGGCAAGCCACCAGAGTGGTTGCATGCACTGAGTCTAGCGCCTCGCCTGCGCCGCGCGGGCTTTACATTAAATGGCAGATGACGCCTGCAGACCTCAGCCCTGCAATCGCGCGCGGTGATAGCATCGGGGGCGGAAAGCTGAATCTATGAAGTCGTGTGCGTTCGTTTTTCTTTGCGCTCTCCTGTCAGGAACAGCATTTGCCGCTGATCAGGTGAAGATCTCCAATGGTGTTCTGGAGTCGACTGCCCCACCGAAAGACGGCGTAAGAAGTTTCAAAGGGGTTCCGTTCGCGCAACCGCCGGTGGGCGACCTGCGCTGGCGGGAGCCCCAGCCAGTCAAGGCCTGGACCGGCACCCGTAATGCCGATCAGTTCGCCCCTCGCTGCATGCAGCGGACCGGCGGCGATTACTGGCCGCGGGGCAATGGAATGAGCGAAGATTGCCTGTACCTCAACGTCTGGACGCCCGCCAAATCCGGCGCCGAGCGACTGCCGGTTCTGATGTATATCTTCGGCGGCGGATTTCAGAACGGCGACGGTTCGGAACCTCGCTATGACGGCGAAAGCATGGCGCGCCGGGGAATCGTGGCGGTTTCGATCAATTACCGCCTGAACGTCTTCGGATTCTTCGCGCACCCGGAACTGACCAAGGAGTCGAAACACCACGCCTCCGGCAACTATGGAATGCTCGATCAGGTCGCCGCGCTTCAGTGGGTGAAGGACAATATCGCGGCATTTGGCGGGGACCCCAGGCGAATCACGATTGCCGGTGAATCGGCCGGATCGATCGCTGTGAGCGCACTGATGGCTTCTCCTCTTTCCCGATACATGATCGCCGGCGCGATCGGTGAGAGCGGCGCTCTGATTTCGACGCTGCCTCCGCGGCCCCTTGCCGAGACGGAGCAGGACGGCGTGAAGTTTGGCGAGAGCGCCGGAGCTGCCGATCTTGCAGCGTTGCGCGCCATGAGCGCGGAGTCGCTGATCGAGCACCTGCCCGCGGGCGGGCGCGGCGCGGGCGGGGCGACAACCATACGGTTCGGCCCGAACCTGGACGGATACTTCCTGTCCAAACCGCTCACCGCGATATTCAAAGCGGGCGAGCAGGCCAAGGTTCCTCTGCTTGCCGGAAGCAACTCCGAAGAAGCGGGCGCATTCGCGGTTCTGGGCCAGAGCGAGCCGACCGTCGAGAATTTCACCGAGGCGGTACGCAAACTCTATGGCGAGAATGCCGATCAGGTGCTCAAGGCGTACGCGCCGAAGACTCCCGAGGAGGTCATACAGGCGGCGACGGATCTGGCATCGGCGCGTTTCATCGCGCACAGCACATGGAAATGGACCGAATTGCAGTCGGAAACCAGTGGGAAGCCCGTCTACCGCTATTACTACGCGAGGGTTCGGCCTAAATACCTCGGCATGCCTGGTCAGGAAGCCGCGGCAGCGGGCGGCAACGGTGGTGGACGCGGGCGCGGGCAGATGGCGCCGCGCGGCGCGAGCCACTCCGCCGAGATTCAGTACGCGATGGGAAATCTCGATCTGGATAACCGTTACGCGTGGGACGCGGACGATCACAAGGTTTCAGAGACGATGCAAGCCTACTTTGCGAATTTCATCAAGACCGGCAATCCCAACGGTTCGGGTCTGCCTGCGTGGCCCGCGTACAACGTCAAGTCCAATTATTCGCGCATGCGGATTGACGTCGTGTCCAAGGCGGAGCCGGAACCCGATCGGGCGCGGTATCAGGCGCTGGACGCGGTCCTGGCGGCGCAGAAATAGCCGGGCGGGAGCGTTAACTTGTTCCGTCGATGTGGGCGCCGGAGAAGGCGCCGCTTACGGTCTTAAAGCGGAATGTGAAGAGCGCGGCAAGGCCGGTCTTGATCCGGTAAAAGAGGCCGGCCATGAAGCCGCAGTGACGGCTGAGGAAGAGCGCCGTTCCCGCGGCCCGATCACCTTCGAGTGTGGCTCTTGACATCGGCGATTCAGCGCTTTCGTGTTCCGCCGTAACGTCGCGAAGGATTTCGATGCGCCGGTTCGCTCTTTTGACTTGTTGACACAGTTCGATCGTGTTGCCGTACGTGCCGTAACGCTCGTCGATCTGGCGCAGAGCACGCAGGAAAAACGTGCGGAACATAATGGCGGCGCCGGAGACGCATTCGGGCGTCGCGCTTCCGGCGGGAGCCAGCGCAGGATCGGGATTGGACGGCGAGGGAAGCGCGCGCACCTGCGGCGCCGCAGCTCCGTCATGGACCAGGAGTGGGCACACAGCGCCCGCTTCGGCATTTTCTTCGAGATAATCGGCGAGCCGGGTCACCCCTGCTCCCGAAATTACGGCGTCATCGTGCAGGAGAAGTATGTAGGTTCCGTCGGCGGCCCGAATACCAATGTTCAGCGCTTTCGTCAGACCGAAATTCTTCGGCAGGCGAACGAGTCTTGCAGCCGGAAATTCTTCGGCCACTCCCGGCGTACCGTCTGTCGATCCGTTATCAACCACGACGACCTGATGGTCATCGCCCAATGCGGCGAGGCTCTCGCGCAACGCGGCTTTGCGGTTGAACGAAACGATCACGACGGAGATGCGTTTCGCCTGTGGTTCGGACGCTTCCTGTTCGGGAGTCAAAACGCCATTCTATCGAGTTCCGATTTCATGGCCCGGGCGAAGGGCCTGCGTGATGGCGTCGAGATCGAACACGCAGCCGCCCCATGTTCCTCCACTGACGTTCTGAAGAAGCGCCCAGAGGCGTGAGTCGGTGGGGAGTTGGGGATCGGGAGCAAGGTCCGGGCGCAGGGGGCGCTGTTCGAGCACTTCGTCGCCGGCGGCCAGGTTGATCGAGCCTGTGAGATTGTTGCGGTCGATCACGATCTCGATGAGGTCGCCTTCGAGCACCTTGCCGATAGGACCTCCGGCAAGGGCTTCGGGCGTGACGTGACCGATACATGCGCCGGTGGAGACGCCGCTGAAGCGCGCGTCCGTCAGCACGGCGACATGTTTGCCGAAGCTTAGGTGCTTCAAAGCGGAAGTGATCTGATAGATCTCCTCCATGCCGGAGCCCATAGGGCCTCGGCAGATGAGCACGATAATGTCGCCTTCTTTGATGCGGTCGGGACCGTGGCTCTTGATCGCTTCGATTACGCCGTGCTCAGAGCGGAATACGCGCGCCGGGCCACGTTTGCGGTAGACGCCGTCGGCGTCCACCACACTGGGGTCGATTGCGGTGCTCTTGATGACCGAGCCACCGGGCGCCAGATTGCCCGTAGGGAACGTCACTGTAGAGGTGAGTCCGCGCTGGCGGGCGGCATCGGGGCTCATGATGACGTCGCCGGGATCCACTCCGTCGCGATCCCGCAAGACTTTGCGTACCGCAGCGCGGCGTTCCGATTGTTCCCACCAGTCGAGCATGGCTCCGAGCTTTTCACCCGAAACAGTTAGCGCGTTGGTGTCGAGCAAGCCAGCGCGTCTGAGTTGCAGCATGACTTCGGGAACGCCGCCTGCCATAAATACCTGAACGGTCGGGAAGTAGCGCGGGCCGTTCGGAAGAGCATCAACGAGCCGCGGAATCTCGCGATTAATGCGAGTCCAGTCTTCGACCGTGGGTCGGCGGAGACCGGCGGCATGCGCGATGGCCGGGGTGTGCAGAATCAGGTTTGTGGAGCCACCAAACGCCGCATGCACCACCATGGCGTTTTCAATCGAAGCCTGAGTGAGGATGCGCTTCATCGGCAGGTCCAGGGCTTCGAGGCGCAGGACGGCGCGCGCGGAGCGGCGCGCCATATCGAGCCACACCGGCTGACCGGAAGGCGCAAGAGCGCTGTGGGTCAAAGACATGCCGAGCGCTTCGCCAACCACCTGAGAGGTTGCCGCGGTACCAAGGAACTGACATCCACCGCCCGGGCTTGCGCAAGCGCGGCAGAGGCTCTCCGCTGCGTGTTCGAGCGTGATTTCTCCGTGGGCAAAACGCGCGCCGACCGACTGAACGCGTCCGGCATCTTCGCCTTGTTCCGCGAGCAGAGTCGTGCCGCCCGGCACAAGGATGCAGGGAAAATCGGGTGTGCCGGCGAGAGCCATCATCATCGCGGGCAGGCCTTTGTCGCAGGTCGCCACGCCGATGACACCCGCGCGCGTCGGCAGGGACCGAATCTGCCGTCGGAACACCGTCGCGGCATCGTTCCGATAGGGCAGGCTATCGAACATGCCGGGCGTGCCCTGGGTCCGGCCGTCGCACGGGTCTGTGCAATACGCCGCGAATGGAACTGCATTGTGGGCGGCGAGTTCTTCGGCCGCCTCCTGCATCAGGAGCCCGACTTCCCAATGCCCGGTGTGATACCCAAGCGCCACCGCGGTTCCATCGGGGCGGCGAATGCCGCCGTGCGTGCTCAGGATCAGGATTTCCTTGCCGCCGAGTTTCGCCGGGTTCCATCCCATGCCCGCGTTCTGAGCCCAGCCGAACAGATCGCCCGAAGGCCGTTCGATGAGCATTTCGGGCGTAATCGGCAGGCTTCCCTGAGGTCCGGGCGCTTTGGAGCGTACGTCGAAGACAGCGGGATCTGAGTCCGTAATTCGATCGAGGGGAATGGTTGGAATAGCCAATCTCGATTGTATGCGCGCGTTATAGACTGAGAGGCGCAATGATCAGCGCACCGCGTTTCTCCCGCCGGCAGTGGCTGGCCTCTTCGCTCTCTCTCGCAGCGGCTCCGCTGCTCTCCGCGAAAGGAGGGCGGACGATCGGCGTCCAGCTCTATACCGTGCGCGGAACGCTGATGAAGGACTCCGACCACGTGCTGAAAACGATCGCCGATATCGGATACAAGGAGATCGAGGGGGCGGGGCGCGCCGATCTGGCGGCTCTCGCGCCGAAGATTAAGGAACTCGGGATGACCCCCGTTTCGTGCCACGTCGAGACTCCGCTGATCACCGGCGATTGGGATAAATACGGCAATATGAAACAGGTCCCGCTGGATGAGGCGATCGACAGCGTGAAACGGATCGGCGCGCACTACTTCACGATGGCGTACATCATGCCGGCAGCGCGGGGCGGCGCGGATTTTTATAAGAAGACGGCCGACGACATGAACCGCGTCGGCGAGAAGGTGCAGAAGGCTGGCATGCAGTTCGCCTATCACAATCACGCGTTCGAGTTCGGCGGCAAACCCGGCGAGCGAGCGATCGACATCTTCTATGAGCGGTGGGACAAGAAACTGGTCGCACTGGAAATGGACGTCTTTTGGGTCAGCGTGGCGGGGAACGATCCGGTCGAAATGCTCAAGCAATGGAAAGGCCGTGTTCAGCTGCTGCACCTGAAGGACAAGGATCCCTCAACGCCGGTTCAGTACAACGAGGGCGTGCCGAAGACCGCGTTCAAGGAAGTCGGCAGCGGCTCGCTGAACTTCCCGGCGATTCTGAAGGCGGCTCCCGCGGCGGGCGTTAAGCACTATTTCGTGGAACAGGACCAGACCCCGGGCGATCCGCTGGACAGCCTGAAGAAGAGCTTCGACTATCTTCAGTCGATCTAAAGACGGCGCGGCTCAATGCTGATTCCGGTGCGGCAAAAGTTCGTCCGGCGAGGTCTGAGCGATGTTGCCGGAGAGGCGGGCCGTGTACTCGCGGAGAGTGGGCTCGCCCGACGTCTGAAACCCGGCTCATCCGTCGCCATCGGCGCCGGAAGCCGCGGAATATCAAACATCGCGGCAATCGTGAGGGCTGTCGCGGGCTATTTCACCTCCGAGGGGCATAGACCGTTCATCTTTCCCGCCATGGGCAGCCATGGCGCCGCGACCGCCGAGGGGCAGGCGAGCGTTCTCGCGCACTACGGCATCGACGAGGCGAGAATGGGCTGCCCCATCAGGAGCGCGTTCGATGTCGTATCGCTGGGGCGGACCGAAGACGGAATTGAAGCGTTCGCGGGCCGGGACGCATGGGAAAGCGATGCGATTTTTGCGGTGAACCGCATCAAGTGGCATACGAGTTTTGCGGGCGGCATCGAGAGCGGCGTCGCCAAGATGATCGCGATCGGCCTGGGAAAGCAGGAGGGCGCGAAATCGGTACACGGCCATGCCCGGCGGATGGGGATGGATCCGGCGATTCGCTCGGTTGCGCGCCGGATTCTTGCTTCGGGCAAGGTGTTGGGCGGCCTTGGGGTGCTGGAGGACGCGTTTCATCAAACCGCGAAAATTGCGGCGCTGCCGGCTGAATCGTTGATCCCGGATGAAGAAGAACTGCTGAAGACCGTGAAGTCCTGGATGGGGCGCATCCCGGTTGAGGCGGTGGACGTCCTGATCGTGGATGAAATCGGCAAGAACATCAGCGGCACGGGAATGGATCTCAAGATCGTGAATCGAGGAGTTGCCGGCCAGGTAAATCTGTGGCCGGACGCGCCTCGCATCGAACGGATTTTCGTCCGTGATCTTTCTGCGCTGAGTTACGGGAACGCAAATGGTATTGGCGCGGCGGATGTACTGCACGATCGGGTAGTGCAAAAGATCGACGTGAAGGCGGGGCGGATCAACGCGCTGACATCGGGTTCGCTCGGGCTGGTGAAGGTTCCCCTCCATTTCGCGTCGGATCGCGAATGTTTCGAACTGGCCGCCGCAACGGTAGGACGATTCCATCCGGAAGAGCTGACCGTCGCGTGGATTAGGAACACGCTCGAACTGGACAAGATTGCTCTCACCGAGAACCTTTTGCCGGAAATTCGGAAAAATGCGGATCTCGAAATCGCGGGCGATCCGTTTGAGCTGAAGTACGACTCGACGGGGAATCTTGCGCCTTATGAGTAAGGCGCGCATCGGACTGCTCGCGGGCGACCCGACGGGCATCGGCCCGGAGGTAGCGGCGAAGCTGCTGGCTGAGCCTGAAACGCGTGACCTCGCTGAGATCACGCTCATCGGCGACCCCGAAGTCTTCAAAGATGGAGCAACCATCGCGGGCGTTCCGCGGGAGACGCTGGAGTCCTTTCCGCTGATCGAAACGCGCATCGAACGGCTGCCGGACAAATGCCGGGTCAGCGAGCGGGCGGGGAGGTATTGTCTCGCGAGCTTATCGCGCGCCGCGGCGGCAATCGTCAGCGGCGATATCAGGGCGCTGCTCTACGCGCCGCTTAATAAACAGGCGATGAAGATGGCCGGCCTCGCGGAGGAAGACGAGATGCACTTTCTCGCGAGTCAGCTCTCCTTCCAGGGCATCTGCTCCGAAATCAATGTCGGGCCGAATCTTTGGACGACGCGGGTGACGTCTCACGTCCCGCTCCGCAACGTTGCGGACCTGATTACGGAAGAGGGGGTCTGCGACGCCGTTCGTCTGCTCGATGGGGTGATGCGCCGCCATCGCGGCTCGCAACCGCGAATTGCGGTGGCCGGACTAAACCCGCATGCCGGCGAAGGGGGTCTGCTGGGCAAGGAGGAGATTTCCGTAATCGGCCCGGCTGTCCGGCGAATGCGGAGCGAAGGCGTCAACGCGAGCGGTCCCTACCCGGCGGACACGCTCTTTATCGCCGCCCGACGCGGCGACTTTGATGCAGTCGTAACGATGTATCACGATCAGGGACAAATCGCGATGAAGCTGATGGGCTTCGAGAAGGGCGTAACTCTGCACGGGGGACTACCCGCGCCGGTGACAACGCCCGCGCATGGAACCGCTTTCGATATCGCGGGAAAAGGCATCGCCAACGTCAGCCCAATTCGGGAGGCATTCCGCCTCGCGGTCGGTTTGTGTTGAGCGGGAAATATGTCCTTATATTTCCGAGGATTAGCCGTCTGTAATCCGGATACAGTACCATTACGGACCTGCCCTGTTTTCGGTTCTTTTTTGGGCTATCTATAGGAGAATCGAGGTAAGACGGCCTTAGTATGCGATATCTGGCGCTTGTTCCTGCGGCGTTGATTCTGGTCTCGTGCAATCGCGACCCGAACTATCTCAAACAGCAGTATGTGCAGCGCGGCAACCAGTTCATGAAGAACGGCAAGGTCAAAGAAGCCGAAATCATGTACAAGAAGGCCATCACGACTGACCGGAAATACGGCGAAGCGTATTACCGGCTGGCTCTGGCATATCTGAAAGACGGCAACGGGATCGCCTCCGTGCGACCGTTCCGGGTCGCGGTGGAATTACTGAAGCGCGGCACTCCGGAATCGAACGACGCGATGCTGAAACTCGGCGAACTGGAAGCATCGGCCGTTCCGGGATTTAACAAGCCCGAACAGTTACTGAAGGATATCCAGGAATTCGCGGACGATCTTCTAAAGCGCAATCCCAACTCCTGGGAAGGCCACAAGCTGAAAGGCGACCTGGCGCTGCTTGGCGTGCGCAAGGCGCTGGCGGAAGGCAAAGGGCCGGATGCGAAAAAGGCCATCGCCGATGCGGTCACTGAGTTCCGCGCCTCGCTGCAGAGCAATCCCAACGAATACCAGACCTCGCTCTCACTCGGCCGGGTGCTGGAACTCGACGGGCAGACGGGAGAGGCGGAGACGATCTTCACAGGACTCGTCCAGAAAGAGAAGAATAATCCGGCGGCCTATCTGGACCTTTATCAGCTTTACCTTGCCGAGCGCAAGCTGCCGGAGGCGGAATCAACGCTTAAGAAGGCAATATCCACGAATCCGAAAGACACCCGCATGCGCCTCGAACTCGCCCGGTATTATCTGGCGACGAACCGGCGCCCGGAGTTGCTCGGCATGCTCGATGGCATGAAGTCGAACCTGAAGGATTTTCCGCAGGCCTACATTCAGGCAGGGGATTTCTTCGTCCGCGTAGGACAGTTCGACGAGGCGATTAAACAGTTCGATGAAGGCATCGCCAAAGATCCGAAAAACAAGGTCACCTACTTAAAGCATGAGGTGGAGACCTATGTTCACGCCAACAAAATGCAGTTGGCGACCGTTAAGAACGACGAGATTCTGAAACTGGATTCCAAAGACCCGGAAGCTCGCGGCATGAAGGCGACGCTTGCGGTGGATAAAGGGGAGTTCGACAGCGCTCTGCCCGAACTTCAGTCCGTGGTCACGGCGCGCCCGCAGAATTATGTAGCGCATTTCAACCTGGGGCGCGCTCATCTCGGCAAAGGAGAGATCGAACAGGCGAGACAGGAGTTCGACAAGGCTGTCGAGATCCGCCCCGACTATTTAGTCGCCCGCGTCGCCCAGACGCAGGTGGCTCTGCTGCGAGGGGATGTCACAGCTGCGCTTCATTACTCGGATGAGCTTTTGCGCTATGCGCCCAACAGCATCGAAGGGCACGTGATGAAAGCCGCGGCGCTGCAGCGCGAGCGGAAGTTCGACGAAGCCCGCGCGCTCCTTACGCCAGCCCTCGAAAAGAACCCCGCGGCCATTCCGATCATGCTGGAGCTCGGCGTCCTCGATCTTCAGGAAAAGAAGAATAAAGACGCGATCGAGATGTTCCATCGGGCTTATGTGACAAACCCGAACAGCTTACGCGCTTTGCTGGGCGAATCGCGCGCGTACCTGGCGGATGGTCAGACGCAGAAATCGATTCAGATCATCCAGGATGAGGTCAACAAAAATCCGCAGAGTCTTGACCTCCAGCGCGAGCTCGGAAACGCGCAGGCTGCCGCCGGCCAGTTTCCCGCTGCGATCGGCACGTATCAGCAACTGCTCGGCAAGCTGAACGATCCGAAGCAGCAGTCCGCGCTCTATATTCAGATCGGGCGGGTATACAATTTTGCCGGCGACCCGCAACGCAGCGTGGAGGCATACGAGAAATCCCGCAACGGGACGCCGGATACGGCTCCGGTCATGCGCGACCTCGGCACGCTTTACGACGAAATGGGCGACAGGGGCAAGGCGAGAAAATATTATGAAGCGGCATTGAGGATTGATTCGACGGATCCGCTGGCCCTGAATAATCTCGCTTATATGATTGCGGAAAGCGGCGGCGATCTGAACGAAGCGCTCACTTACGCGCAGCGCGCGAGACAGAAACTGCCGAATTACTCTGAGATCACGGACACCCTGGGATGGATTTACCTGAAGAAAAATCTCACCGACAACGCCATCGATACGTTCCGGGGATTAGTGGCGCAGGCTCCGCAGATTCCGACTTATCATTACCACTACGCCGTGGCGTTGAGCAGGAAGGGCGACCGCGAAAGCGCGAAGAGAGAGTGCTTGTCGGCTCTCGCCAACAAGCCGAACAAGGCGCAGGAAGACCAGATCCGGCAACTGCTCTCGCGGGTCAGTTGAAGCGGGTTTTCAGCCGCGCGCGATGAGAATACTCGACGCGGGCTGCGGCATCAACAAATATCCCGGCTCGATCGGGATCGACAGCAACGCCGACAGCGCGGCGGACGTGATCTGCGATCTCGACCGGTTTCCGTGGCCTTTCGCCGACGCGTCTTTCGATTCTCTGCGGGCGATCCACGTCATCGAACACCTTTCCGACGTGATCCGAACGATGGAAGAGTTCCATCGCCTGGTGCGGCCTGGCGGGCGGGTCCGAATCGAAACACCGCATTACACGGATTACAGCTCCTTCTGCGACCCGACGCATAAGCATCATCTGAACAGCTTCTCCTTCCGGTACTTCGGCGAAAATCACGGCGGATTTGGCTATTATTCGCGCGCAAGATTTCGTGAGATTTCCGTGCGGGTCAAGCTACTGTCTTTCTGGAAATGGCTCGGCTTCGAGTTTCTGGTCAATCACTTCCCGCGTTTCCGGCGATTCTGGGAGTTTTATCTCTGCTACGTCGTGCGCGGCAAGGCGATGGAGTTCGAGTTTGAACCTGTTGGCCCCGCTTTACCGGCTGGGCGATCGCCTGCGCTTCCGCCATCACGGAAATAGCGGACGGCTCGGGGAAGACCTCGCGCATCGTCATCTGCGAAGGCTCGGATACGTCGTGGCGGCGCGCAACTGGCGTCCTCCGCAGGGGGGCGGCGAACTGGATCTGGTGGCGTGGGACGGCGGGACTCTCGTGTTCGTCGAAGTGAAGTTCCGGTCCTCGGGCGAATGGAGCGCACCGGAGCGCGATATCGATCCCGATAAGATCCATGCGCTTCGCCGCGCGGCTCGGGACTATATTCGCCGAGCTGCCGCCGAAGAGGCCGATGCTCGTTTCGACGTGATCTGCATCACGGGCGAGGCGATCGATCATCTGCGCGATGCCTTTCCGGCGAGCGTTCAGCGCGTCTGAACGCGTCTCCCATTTTCCGGCCGATACAATGTTCGGTTCGGAGAATCGGGATTGAAAATTTTCTTTCTGACCGCTATCGCGACCGCGACGCTTATCGCGGCAGAGCCGCCCGAAGCAACGATTACGAACGGCATTCTGAAGGCCAGGCTTTCTCTGCCGGACCCTCAGAACGGATACTATCGCGCGACGCGGTTCGACTGGTCCGGCCAGATTCCCGACCTCGAATACAAAGGGCATACCTATTTCGGGATGTGGAATCCCGCGCCTTACGACCCGAAGCTTCACGACGCGATCATGGGCCCGGTGGAGGAATTCCTGACACACGATGAGGGCCTGGGCTATTCCGAAGCGAAGCCAGGCGGAACTTTCATCAAAATCGGCGTCGGCGTGATCCGTAAGCCGGATGAACCGAAATTTCAGCAGTTCCACACATACGAAATCGTCGATAACGGAAAGTGGACGGTCACGCCGCATCCGGATTTCATCGAATTCACTCAAGTCGTGAAGGACCCGTCTTCGGGTTACGCGTACGAATACACGAAGATCGTCCGGCTGGTGAAGGGCAAACCGGAGATGACGCTTGAACATCGCCTGAAGAATACGGGGTCGAAGCCGATCGAATCGGATGTGTACGAACATAATTTCTACATGCTCGATAAGCAGCCAACCGGTCCTGATGTGGTGGTTCGGTTCCCGTTCGAAGTTCATGCGCAGCGAAACTTCGGTGGCCTGGCGGAGACGCGTGGGAAAGAGATCGTTTATCCGAAAGAACTGCAGGCCCGCGAGTCCGCGCAGGACGAACTCAGCGGATTCGGCTCCGATGTGAAGGATTACGACATCGCGGAGGAAAACAGGAAGACCGGCGCGGGAGTGAGGCAGACATCGGACAGGCCGCTTACGCGGATTCACTATTGGTCGATCCGCTCGACGGCCTGTCCGGAGGCTTACATCCACATGAACATCCCGCCGGGTAAGGACTTCACGTGGAAGATCGCGTACGACTTCTACGCGACGAAATAGATCATTTGAGCTGGAAATGCATCTCGATGTTCGCGCGGACCGGTACCGGCTCGCCGTCCTTCAGGCCCGGCTTGAATTTCCACTGACTGACCGCTTCGACGGCTTTGCCGCTCAGTCCCGGTTCGAGGCCTTTGAGCACATTGATGTCGTGAGCCGCGCCATCCACGCCAACGACGATGCTCAGAATCACGGTTCCCATGACCTTGGCGTCGTGCGCCTCAGGCGTATACTCCGGATCGACTTTGTAAACGACCGACGGCGCTGAGACGCCGTTGCCGACCTTGTAAACGCCATCCTGCGGCGCGGCGTTGTCCTGGGCGGCGATCATGCCGGTAACGGCCAGCGTGGAGAGGCAGATGACGGCGGCGGCTAGATAACCCGCACGCGATGTTTTACGCGCCAGGCCGTTATCGAACAGCCGGGCGATTCTGGTTTTGAGCGTTGTATGAGTGAGCATGTGGCATCCAATCAATCGGGTTGAAGTAAGTTGACGGGCTGAGGCGACCAGCGCCTCCGCATAGGTAGCCGGCTCAAGGCCGGAATTGAGAACAAGATCGTCGCAGGCTTCTTCCTGTTCCTGACGGGCTCTTTCCGTCAGCAGCCAGGCGAGCGGATGGAACCAGTACAATGCGCGCGAAAGATAGGCGGCGGTCAGACTCCATACGTCTCCGCGGCGCGCGTGGCCTAACTCATGGCGCAGTGCGGCGTCGAGGCGCGCATCGCTCCAGGAACCGGCGTCCCGCGGCAGTAGAATCGCGGGCCGAATGAGCCCGCAGAGCACGGGCACCGAGACATCGGTCAGGAACACCGGAATCGAGTTTCGTTCTCCGAAACGCTCGCCATCCCGCAGCAGCCTCCTCAACGTCAGATGGCCGACGGCGAGGCGCGCGAGGGCGAACAGCGCTCCGCAAAGCCATATCGCGACCGCAATTTCGCTCCATCGCCATCCTGTTGACGAGGCGGCGACGCGAGCTACCGAAGCTGTGATCGGCACGACGATCCGAAAGGCCGTAGCTCGCGGCGGCACGGCAAGCGAGAGCGGCAACGCCAAAGCGCCACAGAGCGCGGCGAGACAGATCACATGCCGCAAAGCTGCGCTGAAACGCCGTAATAACGGCTGCACGGCGAGCGCGAGAGCGAACAGGGCAGTTGCCTTGAGAAGCAGCAGAATCATCGGGAACCCTTCTCCTTTCTCGCCTTCTGAATCATCCGCTCCAGATCTTTGAGATCGTCTTCGGAGAGTTGCGAGGTCTGCGGGTCGATCAATGCGGCGGCCGCGTTTTTGGCGGAACCGTCGAAGAATGTAGAGATCAATCGCTTTATAGCGGATTTGCTTGCGGCGTCACGCGGAACGTCGGGCAGATAGATGTAGCGCTGCCCCTCTTCCGTATGTTTGATGTGGCCTTTGCGCTCCAGCACACGCAGGATCGTGCGGACGGCGGAATAGCTGGGCTCGCCCGAGAGCCGCTCCTGAACTTCGGCGGCGGTTGCGCGTCCCATCGCGTAGAGGATGTCCATGATCTCGCGCTCGCGTCGGCTGAGAACGGGTTCGGATTGGGGCTGACGTTTCACCTGCGTAAAAATTAACATCTACGCGCGCGGCGAGTCAAGTCCGATTTTTCCGTGATTCGAATTTAGGGGGGATTAAAGGACTTCGCGGGCGGGAGCGGCCAATCTCCGCTCCTCCGCGATTTCGAGATTCAGAGTGATCTCTTTGTGGTTTCGCACAACCGTGAATGTGGCGGTTTTGTGCATGGCGCGCATTACTCCGGAGAGTTCCTGGGGAGTCGCCACCGGAATTCCGCCTATCTTGGTGATGACATCGCCGGCTTTCAGACCGGCTTTGGAGGCAGGGGAATTTTCCCTCACCGAGCGAACCAGCACACCTTCTTTAACGCCGAAAAAGTCAGCCAACTGGCCTTCCAAAGCTTCCAACTCGATTCCGATGCGGGGGCTCTGGCCCATCATCGACTCGAAAGCATCGGGCGGAAACGGGGCCATTGGCGGCATGACGTCCGGGACCGAAAAGAACGCAACCGGATGGGAGCCGAGGGTGGCGGTGACCGTTTGGGTCGCCCCGCCGCGCCAGATCTGCAAGGTTACTTTTGCGCCGGGCAATGACTCGCTGATCATGCGGACGAAATCGTCGCTGTCCTGGACTTTCTGCCCATTCATTTCCAGCACGACGTCGTGTTGTTTCAATCCGGCCCTTGCCGCTGGGCTGTTTTCGTTCACAAGCGTGATCTCGACGCCTCGATTCGTGGGAACCTTCAGAGCGCTTACGCGTTCCGAGGTCAGCTCTCCCAGACCTACGCCGAGCCATCCACGGTTCGACGCGATTCTGGTTACAATGCCCCGCGGCCTCGGCGCAGCGGGAGGCGCCGGCGCCTGAAGCGCCAGGATTGGCGGCGCCGGCGGAGGCGGGGCTTCCTGCGCAATCATCTCCTGCGTCATCAGGGGCGCGGCCATCGAAACCGCCGCCAGACAAATCATCGCCGTTCTCATACCGTTTCTCCCGTTACTCCGTTTCTCCCGTTACTTGCGCTTAATCTCAATTCGTCCGCCCGCGGCGGCCAGGCGCAGGATCGGTCCGCCGCCGTTTACTTGCCCCCGCGCCATTACCGTGGCGGCAGCCGACGACATGTGGAAACCCGAAAAGTCGGAGACAATCGCGTCCCGCGACCGGGTCCCTCCGCATTCTGCCTGGATCGTTACACCTGTATCTGACGGGATGAAAACCGTAATGTCACCTGCCCTCGTGGACAGCACCGAATCCTTCAAAGGACGCCCTGAGAGAATCTCCGCCACAATGCTGCCACGTTCCGTTTGAGCGCGCAGTTCGCCGGATACGTTATTGAGGCGAATCGTACCGCTGGCGCTACGGCACTGCACAGACGGCGCTTCGGCAATATCAATAGGGCCGCCCGCGCTTCGGGCGGTTACGATACCAAAGGCGCGAAGGATGGAGATGGGACCTCCGAAGGTATCCGCATACACGGCGCCTCCGGCGCGATCGATGCGGATGCCGCCGGCGGCTGTAATGGCCCGCACCGCGCCTTCGATCTCGCCCAACTGGATATCGCCACCATCGCTCTCAAAGGTGGCGCCGCCCTGAACTCTCACCGCGCGAATCGTGCCGCCGCCCGAATAGCAACGAACCACGCCCCCAATGGTTCCCAGTATGGTTGGGCCGCCGCTCGAATGGATTTCGACGTCGCCTCCGATGCGATCGAGGACGATCCGGCCTGCGGCGGAATCGGCTCGTACGGAGCCGGTTAAATCAGAGGCGTCGATTGCGCCTCCGGGGCTCCAGAGCGCGAGATAAGAAGACTTGCGCGGCAGTTCGACATGAACCGCAGCGGACTGCGGGAAAAACAGTTGGCCGCTCACGTTCAGAGCCCGGAACTCCTCAGCCGCGCGATGCGCCGAAGCCCGATCGCCGCCGCGAATCCGCGCGCTGATCGAATACTGAATGTCTTTGGAATGTTTGCCGCGAACAGTGATGTCGCCGCCGGCCGTGATCCGGTAAACGGGCTGAGCGGGAAAGGAACCGCTGACCGTGACGTTCCAGAATCCGCCATCGCGTTCGACCTGAATCCGGTCGGCTGCCCACGAGCAAAGAGCGAGAGAGAAGACAAATGCGAAACGCTTCATCGATTCCACAAGCGCCGTCAGTAAGTGCCCGGCGAAGCTTTCATGTCCTCCAGCAATCGGGTCAGGCGCGCGCGAACGTAGTTGTTGTTCTCCCGCTGAACCACATCCTGCAGAACTCCGACCATGGAATCGTCGTGGTGAGTCGTAAGCACATCGATCGCCTGGACGCGGACTCCCGGATTCTCATCTTTCTGGAGCACCGTCGCGAGAGTGCGGCGGACCGTGGGATCGCCCGCGTAAGGCTTCAGGCCTTCCAGCGCCTTGATACGCACGCCGGCGTTCGGATCGTGGGTCAGCCGCTCAAGCAACGCCTGGCGGACCTGTTCGGAATCGGCCCGGGCCTTCAGTACGTCAATCGATTCCACACGCACGCCGGGATTGTTCTCCTCATGAACCGCCGATAACAGCAGTTCCTGAATGCGCGGGTCCGCCAACCGTCCTTTCACCTCATGGCGGCGCACCTCGTCGACGGAGATCTGCACTCCACCCGACGCATCTGCCTGTATCGACTGAACGTTCGAAAACATCGGGTCGCCCACGCTGGCGCGCGTGCCGCCGAATTTATCCGGGGTGAAACGGGCGCCGTAGAATCCTAACGCGACCAGGGCCGCCGCGCCCACCGGAATCCGGAACGGGATATGCCAATGCGCCAGGCCGCGAAGAGCGTCCATCCAGCTACCGCCCGTCGATGCGGCTTCTGAAGACATCGCACGGCGGAGATCCGAGCGGCACCCAACCAGCAGAGAGTCGAGGTCAGCCCCGGCCGCATCCGCCGCATGAGGCCGTTGATCCATCAGTTCGAGAAAGGATCTATGTTTCGCCAACTCGTCCTGACACGCAAGGCACTCGCCGAGATGAGATTCGATTCGCTCCTCAGTCTCGGAGTCCACTTCGCCGTAGCAGTACAGCGGTATCTGTCGATTTACTTCGGCGCAGTTCATATGAACGCTTCCAGACTCATTCGCATCTTCTGGGTAGCCCGGAACAGGCAGTTTTTGGCCGCCTCTTCCGTGGTTCCGATAATTTCACCGATCGCGCGCAGGCGCAATCCTTCGTAATGCCGTAATTCAAAAACAGTGCGTTCACGCGGCGTCAGACCGCCGAGCGCGCCTTCGATTTTGCCCGATAGTTCGCGATTCCACATCTGCCGTTCCGGGTCGGCGTGCGGGGCTTCCGCTTCGAGTTGGGTGACGCGGTCCACGGGCCCTTCGGAGGTTTCCACGATAGTGGGCTCCTCCTTGCGGACCTTACGCCGGCGCAGATGATCCAGACAGATGTTCGTCACAATTCGATACAGCCATGTATGGAAGGAGCAATCGAACCGGAACGAGTTCAGGTTTCGATGGACCTTCAGGAACGCTTCCTGGTACACGTCGCGAGCCTCCTCGGGGGAACGTAAGAGGTTCATGGCAATACGAAGGACGCTGTGGTCGTACGCGCGCACCAGTCGCTCAAAGGCGTCCTGATCGCCCTGCTGGGCCGCCCGGATCAGACCTGCTTCGTCCAAAGGCGCAGCCAATCTGGCACTTACCGTTCCCGCGGCATCGTGCATTGGTTCCTGTCTGGATGGACGAGGCTGCGGCAAAAACGTCACCACGTAATGAGCTTGAGCTCCGTCATTTCCTCAATGGCGTAGCGCGGACCTTCACGGCCCGAACCGGAGAGTTTGACGCCGCCATAAGGCATCTGGTCTACCCGATAGGCCGGTATCTCGTTGATATGAAAGCCACCGACGTGAACTTCCCGCGCGGCGCGGAAGGCTTTATCGATGTCGCGCGTGTACATGCCGGCCTGGAGCCCGTAGTCGGAAGCGTTGACCAGAGCGATCGCTTCGTCGAGTGTTTTGTAGGAGTTGATGCCGACTACGGGTCCGAAGGCTTCCTTCGCGCTCAGATTCGCGTTCGCCGGAACGTCGGTTAGTACTGCGGGTTCTACTGTCGCCCCGCGCCGGTGTCCCCCGGCGATCACCTTCGCCCCGCCTTCGCGGGCTTCCTCGATCCAGGATTCGACGCGTTTCGCCTCGTTCTCGTTGATCAGGGAACTGACTTCCGTTTCCTCCTCTTTCGGATGCCCGATCCGCAGTTTCGCGGCGGCCGCGGCGACCCGTTCGGCGAATTCATTGCGGATCGCCTCATGGGCGAAGATGCGCTGGATCGAGATGCAGACCTGACCGGAATGCGCGAACGCGCCGGCGACGCATTTCGGTACGGCCTTGTCGAGATCGGCGTCGGGTTCCACGATCACCGCCGAATTCGACCCGAGTTCCAGCGTGACGCGCTTCATTCCGGCGAGATTACGAATTCGCGTGCCGACATCCGGACTCCCCGTAAATGTGACCATCGCGACTCTGGGGTCAAAGGTGAGCGCGTCGCCGATCTGGCCACCCGGACCCGTGATCACATTCAGCGCCCCTGCCGGAAGTCCGGCATCCTGGAAGATCTGAGCGAGCAGAATTGCGCTGAGGGGGGTCGCCGAAGCGGGCTTATGGACCACTGTGTTTCCAGCCGCGAGCGCCGGTCCGATCTTATGGAGCGCAAGGTTCAGTGGAAAGTTGAACGGAGTGATTGCCGCGATTACGCCCAGGGGTTCGCGCACGGCAATTCCGGTTTTGCCTTTACCGCCTGGGTGCGCGTCCATGGGAACCTCTTCGCCGTGCAGGCGATGGGCCTCCTCGGCCGAGAACAGCACAGTGAAAAGACCGCGATCGACTTCGCCGCGGGCTTCGCGAATGGGCTTGCCGGATTCGGAGGATATCGCCCGGGCCATTTCATCGCGGCGCTCGCTCAGGCGAGCGTGGGCCTTGTACAGAATCGAGGAGCGCTCATGGCGGCTCATCGACCGCATCACGGGAAACGCCTTCTGGGCCGCGGAGATGGCGGCCTCGACTTGCTGCTGAGATGCCTGATAGACGGAGCCAGCGACGGAGCCGTCAAACGGAATGCGGACATTCAGGACATCGCCGGTCCGTACGGCTTCGCCTCCGATCCACATGGGGTAGTCGGTCATGCGTACTAGTGTATGGTCCGCGTAGCGACCGGTAGGTCATCTGTAGGGGGCGGATTAGTGATTCGGAAGCCGTTTTACCAGGCGTGCACCATTTTTAGGCGCAAAGGAGATCTCGGAGCTTTCAGGCGCTCCATCACGAAAGCGCCAGATAATTGATTCGACCGTATCCTCGAGGGACGCGTGGGGACTCTTTTCGCGTCGCGTGATAACGGAATAGCAGGGAAGATAAGAGCGCGTCAGAATCCGTAGATTTTCAGAAGAGGGGAGATCAGGATCATCGCTCAACGATAGCGTCATCAGCACCGAGGGCCCGGCGCAGTTCTTATCGGCAGGTATATCGTCGCGGTCGATTGTGGCCCGCTGTGACATATCCCCAATCGCCAGAAACTTCGTTAAGTACTTCCACTCAGTTCCTGGCAATCCGGGGCCCGGCCCAAGTCGTTCCGGCCACGGCTCCGCCTGAGTCTGCGTGTAAACGTTGCGGTCCGGACGATAGGCCCAGGTCAGGTGGCCGTCCGTTGTCCACTGCCATATTTCGCCGAAAGAGTTGCGGAGCTCATAGCGGAAACGCTCTTTCAGCCTCGCCAATGTAATATCGCCGCGAAAGCCGTCCTTCCCAAGCGAAGCGACCGGCAGAGGGATGCCCCGACGATCGCCACCGCCGGGACTGGCATTCAAACGATTGAAGGTAAGCTCCCAACGCTGCATGTGGACCAGATAGCCGTTTGCGTACTTTGCGCGGCAGGCGCGCGCAATGTTGTTCAGAAGGACACTCAGGTCCTCCTGGGACTGAGCCGGTCAGGTATTGAGGAAGAGGCTGGCGAGCATAACGCCCGGAAGGCGCGTCCGAGTCCGGCTAAAGGCATCAAATCTAGCCCCTGCTATCCTCAAAATTCGGAGTTTCCTAGACCTTGAACCAGATTGTACTGGCTTTTAAAGCCTTTTTCTCTTTGCTCTTCAGCGGCAAATTGCCCGAAGACGTGCTGACCCATTTCAACCTGATCGTCAAGCCCGCGCCCGTGCCTCCGCCGCCTCCGAAGCCGGAGATCAAGCCGGAAGACGGAGCGCTTCAGCTTCTCGGAATGCTGCAACGGGATGCCCGCATTCTCGATTTCTTCATGGAAGACATCGGCCCGTATTCCGACGAACAGATTGGCGCGGCGGCTCGCGATGTACACGGAAACACACGCGAGATCCTGATCCGGCACTTCGCTCCGGCTCCGGTGATCGACGCGGTGGAAGGGTCGCCGGCGACTGCGCCTGAGGGGAACATGGCGCTGGTGAAATACGTCGGCAATGTGCCCGCATCCGGCAAACCCAAGGGCGGCGTGCTGCGCCACAAAGGATGGCGGGCCACAACCGCGAACCTTCCCAAAGTCAATTCCCGCCAGGATCTCGTGGTGCTCGCGCCCGCTGAGATCGAAGTGGAGTAGGATTGCCGCGATACTCGATCGGGATCGATCTCGGCACTACTAATAGCGCGCTGGCATTTACCGAACTGGAGCAGGAAACTCCTTCGGTAAGCATTGCGCCGATCCCTCAACTCACGAATGCGAACGAGGTCGCGGCTGAGCCGCTGCTGCCTTCGTTTCTGTACATTCCGGGAGAACGAGATTTCGCGGCGGGGACGATTGCGCTGCCGTGGAATTCCGAACCGCGGTTCGTTGTAGGGAAACTGGCGCAGCGCCGCGGAGCCGAGGTTTCGAGCCGTCTGGTGTCGTCCGCGAAGAGCTGGCTATCGTACTCGGCGGTCGATCGTACTGCCGCGATGCTGCCCTGGAAAGCGGCTGACGGCGTCGTGAAGGTGTCGCCGGTCGATGCCGCGACCGAATACCTGAAGCATCTTCGCGCAGCCTGGGATCATGAGCATCCGGATGCGCCGTTCGATGACCAGGACGTCCTGGTCACGGTGCCCGCATCGTTCGATGCCATCGCTCGCGAACTCACGCAGCGGGCGGCGGAGTCCGCGAGCTTTCGCAATCTGACGCTTCTCGAAGAACCGCAGGCGGCGTTCTATGCGTGGATCGAGCGTCATCCTGACTGGCGGCAGCGGGTTAACAAGGGCGATCTGGTTCTGGTGATCGACATCGGCGGCGGAACAACCGATTTCACGCTGATCTCTGTCACGGAACAGAACGGCGAACTGCAACTCGAACGAGTGGCGGTCGGCGAACATATTCTTCTCGGCGGCGACAACGTGGATCTCGCGCTTGCCCATACAGTTGCAGGCGAACTTGCCGCCAAGGGCACGAAGATCGACGGAATTCAGCTTCAGGCGCTGTGGAACAATTGCCGCCTGGCGAAAGAACGGCTGCTCGATCCCGAATCGAAAGCGGATGAAACGCCGGTCACGATTCTAGGCAAAGGTTCCAGCCTGATCGGTGGAACGATCAAAGCCAAGTTGCGCCGCGAACAGATCGAACAGGTTCTGGAAGGATTTCTTCCGCGCGTGGAGAGCGCGGAGATGCCGCACGCGCCCCGCCGCGCGGGACTTCAGGAGATGGGACTGCCTTACGCGGCCGACGCCGCGATCACGAGACATCTCGCGAAGTTCCTCCGTCAGCAAGCGTCGGCGTCGGAACAGAGCGCCGTACGCAGAGGGCCGAGCGGCCTTGCCTGCCCCACGCACGTGCTCTTCAACGGCGGAGTTCTGCATGCGCCGTTCGTGCGCGAGCGGTTGCTCGAAGTACTCAGCGGCTGGCTGGCGGGGGAAGGCTTCGGAGAAGTAAAGCCGCTGTCCGGCGAAGATCTGATGCACTCAGTCGCGCGGGGCGCCGCTTATTACGGCGCGGCGCGGCGTGGCAAGGGCGTCCGAATTCGCGGCGGCATTGCTCGGTCTTACTACGTGGGCGTGGAATCCGCCATGCCCGCAGTCCCCGGCTTCGCCGCGCCTGTGCGTGCGCTTGCCGTGGCGCAGTTCGGAATGGAGGAAGGCACTTCCACGCTGATCCCGAACCGCGAATTCGGTCTGGTCGTGAACGACACCGCCGAGTTCCGCTTCTTCTGCTCGGCCGCACGAAAGAATGATGAGCCCGGCTCGATGATCGAAGACCTGGGCGAGGAACTTGAGGAGCTTTCGCCCGTGGAGGTCCGCCTTACCGCCGAGGGACAGGGTTCCGAAGTCGTTCCTGTTTCCTTTGAAACCGTGATCACCGAAACCGGCATGCTGCAACTCTGGTGCGTGGCGCGTGACGGACGGCGCTGGAAGCTCGAGTTCAACGTTCGCGAAACAATATGAAAGTCGGCATAGACCTCGGAACCACCAACTCCGCGGTGGCCTGGATCGACCCTGCGCAAGCCGAAGACACGAGTTTTCCGCCAATCCACATTTTCGATATCCCGCAGGTTGTGGGGCCGGGGCGGATTGAGCCGCGCCGTACGCTGCCTTCGTTCTTGTATCTGGATGAAGGGCAGCCGGTGGGCGTCTGGGCGCGCGAACAGGGCGCGATCGTTCCCACGCGTCTGGTGCATAGCGCGAAATCGTGGCTTTCGAATCCGGACGTTGATCGCACGGCAAAGATTCTGCCGTGGGATGCGGGTGAGGGCGGCCGGGTTCTGTCGCCGGTCGAGGTTTCGGCTCGACTGCTCGCCTTCATGCGGGACGCGTGGGATAAGGCCGCGCACTTAGGTCCTCTGACCGAACAGGACGTGGTCTTAACCGTTCCTGCGTCGTTCGACGAAGAAGCGCGCGAACTGACGGTGAAGGCCGCGGAGGAAGCGGGACTGCCGCGTCTGACGCTCCTCGAAGAACCCGCCGCGGCTTTCTATTCCTGGATCGCCAATAATTTCGCGCGTTCCCGGCGATTGCTGTTCGATGGTCAGATCGTGCTGGTCTGCGACGTCGGCGGCGGTACGAGCGACTTCTCTCTGATCCGCGTTGCGCGCGAAGGCGACAAGATCGATTTCACGCGAACGGCTGTCGGAAAGCACCTGCTGCTGGGCGGCGACAATCTGGACCTCACAATCGCCTGGCTTGCCGAGACGAAGCTGGGGAAACAGTTGTCGATCCGGCAGCGCAGCGCTCTTCGACGCCAATGCTCGGCCGCGAAGGAATTGCTGCTGTCGGACAGCCATCGGCACAGCGTCGAAATCAACGTGGCGGGCGGTGGATCGTCGCTCATTGGCGGCGCTCTCAAGACCGAAGTCACGCGGGCCGAGGTTCTGGAACTGGCGCTGGAAGGATTTCTCCCGATCACGCCAAAGGGCGAGAAGCCGAAAGACGAGAAGCGCAGCCTGTTCCGCGAACTGGGTCTGCCCTACGTTTCCGACCCTGCGATCAGCCGGCACATCGCGGCGTTTCTGGAATCCGCCGGGCAGGCGCCTGACGCGATTCTCTTCAACGGCGGCTTTTTCATACCCGAGATTCTGCGGCAACGCGTCGCCGACATCCTCGGAAGCTGGAACGGGAAGCTGCCGGAAGTTTTTGAAAACCGCGATCTCGATCTGGCCGTTGCGAGCGGCGCGGCGTATTACTCGTATGTCCGGTCGACAGGTTCAGGCGTTCTGGTGCGCGGCGGCCTTCCGCGTTCTTATTACATCGGCTTGAACGATGAGACTGCTGTCTGCCTTGTTCCCCGCGGCGCCGAGGAAGGTGACACGGTGGAGGTGGACCGCAACGACATCAATCTCGTTGCGAACCGACCCGTGGCGTTTCGCCTCATGAGTTCTCTGACGCGCGTGGACGACAAGCCGGGCGAACTCGTTCAGTTCCGGCCGGATGAAGACATTCATCAGCACGCGCCGCTTGAGGCGGTGATCCGTTTTGGGAAGGGCGGAGAACGACTGGTTCCTGTCAAGCTGGGCGCCCGTCTCACTGAGATCGGCACACTCGAAACCTGGTGCGATTCGAAAGAAAGCGACAATCGCTGGCGTCTGCAATTCCAGCTTCGCAAGGCGGCGGCGACCACGGCTCCCCGAAGACCTGCGGCAGTAGTGAGCCAGGAAGCGGTGGATGCCGCTATCGAGCTGATTAACGGCGCATTTCTGAGAGGCGAAGTCGCGCCCGAGGAATTGCCCGCCAAGCTCGAAGCCGCGCTGGGATTGGGTCGAAACTCGTGGCCCGTGGACGTCGCGCGCAAGCTGGCGGACGTGTTCCTGGAACTCATCGAACAGCGAAAGCGAACAGCCGCGTACGAAGTGAGATGGCTCAACCTCGGCGGTTTTCTGCTTCGGCCTGGTTTTGGTTATATCGGCGACGAATACCGCATCGAGCAGGTCCGGCGCATCTTTGCCGCCGGCCCTCACTTTGCGAATCAGGTGCAAAACGAAATCGACTGGTGGATTTTCTGGGGCCGCGTGGCGGGCGGGCTCAACCGCAATCAGCAGTCCGACATCGTGCAGCGCCTGCTTCCGTTCCTGATTCCGAAAGCCGGTAAAAAGCCGCCGCGCATCAACAACAGCCTGCTGCGCGAAATGTGGCGAACCGCGTCCAGCATGGAATTGATTCCTGCGGCGAACCGCGTTCAGCTTGGTGACGCGATTCTCAAGATCGGCCGCGAGGACTTCGTGCTCTGGTGCATCTCGCGTCTGGGCGCGCGTCAATTGTTCTATGGCCCGATCAATCAGGTGCTTGCGCCCTCGGTCGCGACGCGCTGGATCGAGGCGCTGCTGTCGAACGCAAAAGCCCAGGACGCGTTGGTGTCGCTCGCCCGCCGCACTGGCGACCCGGTGCGCGACGTTGCTCCGGCGACCTTCGCAGCCGTGCGGGCAAAGCTCACCGACCCGCATCTGATCGCTCAACTCGAAGGCGAAACCGAGCGCGACGAACGCGCGCTGGGCCGCATCTTCGGTGAAGATCTGCCCTCCGGACTGACGATCGCGACAGGCCTTCGATAAAATACTCAATCCGATGAAAAAACAATCTCTCGAAGGGCGTACCGCCCTGATCACCGGCGCCAGCAAGGGTCTGGGCCGGGCTATGGCGGTCGCGCTCGCCAACCACGGCGCGCGCCTTGTACTCGTCGCGCGGGATAAGGAAAAACTGGAATCCGTCGCCAAGGAGGCGGGCAACGCTGAGGTTTTCGCGGCCGATATCGCGAAGGAAGACCAGGTTCTTCAACTCGAGCGGGACGTCGTCTCGAAAGTCGGCAAGATCCACATTCTGGTCAATAACGCCGGCACCAACCTGCGCAAAAATATCACCGATTTCACGCTGGATGAATGGCGTGGCGTCCAGGATACGAACCTGACGAGCGTATTTCTGATGTGCCGCTCGTTCGTTCCGCACATGAAAGGCGCTGGCTACGGACGCATCCTCAACATGACTTCGATCATGGCGCACGTCTCGATGCCGCAGCGCACTGCTTACTCATCGACCAAGTTCGCGCTGCTCGGTCTGACGAAGGCGCTCGCGCTCGAACTCGCGTCCGAAGGCATCACCGTGAACGGCATCAGCCCCGGACCGTTTGCTACCGAAATGAACACGCCCATTCTTCAGAACCCCGAACTCAACGCGCAGTTCATCTCGAAGATCCCGGTCGGCCGTTGGGGCAAGGTGGAAGAGATCGGCTCGCTCGCCGCGTTCCTGTGCAGCGACGAAGCGGGCTTCATCACCGGCACCGACATCCTGATCGACGGAGGCTGGTGTGCGATGTAAGATCGCGCTCCTTGCCGCGATCTGCATCCTTAGCTTTTCTTGTAACCGCCAGCAGCAGCGCCGGATCGCCGTAATCCCGAAGGGCACGGCGCATGTCTTCTGGCAGTCCGTCCATGCGGGCGCGGTCGCCGCGGGACAGGAGTTCCACGAAGAGATCCTGTGGGACGGTCCGCCTAACGAAACCGATTATAGCCGGCAACTCGAAATCTTTGATTCGATGCTGAACCGGCACGTGGACGGCGTAGTGGTGGCGGCGGAGGACCGCACCACGCTGAACGGAGCTTTCGACCAGGCGGCTCAGCAGAAGATTCCGGTGGTCGTCTTCGACTCGGGCGTCGATTCCACGAATTATGTGTCGTTCGTCGCTACCAACAACTTCGAAGCCGGACAGATGGGAGCGCGCACGCTGGCCGAGTTGCTCCATGGCAAGGGCAGCGTGGCGATGATCAATCACGCTCCGGGCAGCGCTTCCACGATGGATCGCGAGCGCGGCTTCAAGGATGTTATGGCGCGCGAGTTCCCCGGCATTCATATCGTGGCCGAACAGTACAGCATGTCCGACCGCGCCAAGGGCATGGCGGCGACTGAGAATATCCTGACCTCACAGCCGAATCTGGATGGGCTCTTCGCATCGTCGGAACCGAGTTCGGTGGGCGCGGCGCAGGCGCTGAAGTCGCGCGGACTTGCCGGGAAGATTCGCTTCGTGGCATTCGATTCGAGCGAGGGGCTTGTCGAGGATCTTAAAGCGGGAGTCATTGACGCTTTGGTGGCGCAGGATCCGTTCAAGATCGGGTATGAAGGGGTTCGCGTCGTGACGGACAAACTCAACGGCAAGACACCTCCGAAGAAGATCGACCTCAGCGCGAGGGTGATCACCAAGGTCGATCTGGATAAGCCTCAAATCCAGCAACTGCTTCACCCCGATATCAACAAATACTTGTCTCATTGATACCGTAGTCGTTTATGCAAACACGACGACTCGGAAACAGCGATCTGAAAATCACGCCGATCGGGATCGGCGCATGGGCCATGGGCGGCGCCGGTTGGGCGTTTTCCTGGGGGCCGCAGGACGACGAAGAATCCATAGGCGCGATTCATGCCGCGCTCGATAAGGGCATTAACTGGATCGATACCGCCGCCGTTTACGGCCTCGGGCATTCCGAAGAGGTCGTCGCGCGAGCCGTGAAGGGCCGGAATCCGAAGCCTTACGTGTTTACCAAATGCGAGCGCATCTGGGGTGAGGACCGGCAGATTCGCAAGAGCCTGAAACGCGATTCGATTTTCCAGGAGTGCGAGAACAGCCTCAAGCGTCTGCAGACCGACGTCATCGATTTGTATCAGGTGCACTGGCCCGAGCCAGACGAGGACATCGAAGAGGGTTGGGCGGCGCTGGCCGATCTGCAGAAGCAGGGCAAGGTCCGCTGGATCGGTCTTTCGAACTTCAACGCCTCTCAACTAGCGCGTGCCCAGGCGATTGCACCGATCACTTCACTGCAGCCGCCGTATTCGATCATCCAGCCGGAGATCGAGACGGACATTCTGCCGTTCTGCGGCAAGCACAATATCGGCGTGATCGTGTATTCACCGATGAAATCGGGGATGCTGACGGGCGCGATGACGCGTGAACGCGTCGAGAACATGCATCCGGATGACTTCCGCAAGCGCACGCCGAATTTTCAGGAGCCGCTGCTGACGCGGAACCTGAACCTGGTCGAAAAGCTTCGTGACATCGGGAATGGTCACGGGAAGTCGGCGGGAGAAGTCGCGATCGCTTGGACGCTGCGACGTCCGGAAGTGACCGGCGCGATTGTCGGGATGCGTTCTCCAAAGCAGGTGGATGGCATCGTGGGAGCGGCAGAGTTCCGGCTCTCGGAAGACGAGACCCGGATTATTGCCGAGGCCTTGAAGTGAGTCGGCTGGCGCTCCTGTTCGCCACGCCTCTCGCGCTCTCCGCACAGCTTGTCCTTTCGGGACCGATTCCGAAAGGGCCGAATCCGCCAGTCGTGTTTCTGAATGGCTATCAAGCCGGCTGTCTCGGCACGGATTTCGCTTCGAACTTCGGGGCCGCGGATCAGCTTCTCCAGGCCCATTCCATCGTCAGCCTGTATTTTGACAATTGCACCGTTGGAACAGCTGCCAATCGACCGACGCTTGAGGCGGTCGGCATCGCGTTTGGGCAGTTCCTAGCGGGGCTCAAGTACACCGACGGCTCGGCGGTGACGCAGGTTGACGCCGTCGCGCACAGCATGGGCGGTCTGATTCTGCGAAGCTATCTCGCAGGCAAGCAGGATGTAACGCCCGCGTCATTTCAGCCTCCGCAAACCCCGATCATTCGCAAAGCCATATTCCTTGCGACACCTCACTTCGGATCCGCAATCGCCGCGGCGCTGGGAGTCGACAAAGAGACGCAGGAGATGTCGCCCGGCAGCCAGTTCTTGATGGACCTGAATACCTGGAATCAGGGTACGGACGATCTGCGCGGCATCACAGCGATCTCGATTGCGGGCAACGGCGGCACGGGTGTCGAGTCCGCGATGCCCGGCGATAATTTCGATGACGGCGTTGTTACGCTGACCAGCGCCTCGCTTGGCTTTTACCGCCCTGGCGTTACGCGTGTGGTTCCCACGTGCCACGCGACTAACTCCCTGCTCACCCTGTTCGGGTACTGCCCGCCCAGCGCGCGGCCCATTAATCAGATCGCGAACGATACCTCGAATCCCGTGTCACAGATCATTGTGTCGTTCCTGACCGGGACAAGCCAGTGGCTTTCCGTTGGCCAGGCGGCGGAATCGGCGCCATCTCTGATGATGACCGCTGGTGTCCAGATGCAGCTTCGCGATCAGAACGACGTACCGCAGTCTTTGAGTGGCGTAATACTTGGAACAAGCAAGCTCTTGGTTAACTCGAACGCCACCGCGTATGCGGAGATGCTGCCCGCGGGGACCAACCTCAATTTTCAGATCACGCCGGTCACCGGATCGGTTACGACCGCGTCTGAGACGTTGCCTGCAACAACTGTGCTCCCGGCGATCGTGAAACCCGGGCCAGTGATCTTTCCCAAAGGCGTGATTCCCGCTGCGGGGCCGGCGCCGTTCCCCTACGATGTGGCGCCGGGCGCTTATGTTTCGATCTATGGTTCGTTGCTGACGGCCACCGCAATGACCGCTTCACAGCCCTACCCTGCGCAGCTTGGGGATGTACAGGTGCTCGTCAATGGCGTCGCGCAACCGATTCAGTACATCAGCGCGGGGCAGATCAATTTCATCTACGCCAACTCGAATCCGGGACTGACGCAGTTGACCGTGAAAAATGCGAACGGCCAGAATACCGTCAACGTTCGGCTGGCCCCGGCTGTGCCGAGCATCTTCCTGCTTGACGCAAACGCTACAGCCGCGGGCGTGAATGCGCTCACCGGCACCGTGGTCGGCCCGAACACGCCCTTTCATGCGGGCGACATTATGTCCTTGTTCCTGACTGGACTGGGCGCAACCACCCTCAATAACGGACTGGATTATGCCCAGATTCAACCGACTGTTTCGGTCGGAGGGCAGGCTTGCGCCGCTTCCTACGCCGGACGGGCACCAAGCTTCGCGGGACTCGACCAGATCAACTGCACGATTCCGTCGGGCGCAACCGGGAGCAAAGTCCCGGTTACGGTTACCTCGAATGGACGAATCTCGAATACTGCTTATCTGAACGTCCAGTAAGCGGGCTGAAGCCCGCTGTCCACAGGCTGAAGCCTGTGCCACCATCCTGACACCCCAAAACAGTCCCCCAACTATCGGCCTTCGCTTGACGGAGGAACGATGCCCTTCAGGCGCATGTAGACGCCCATCGCGCCGTAGACTTCGTTGGCGTGGACAATCATCCCGTAGAGCGTCGCGATGCGCGGTTGCGGGCCGCCGCGGCCGCCGCCGACCGGCTCAAGCGCGTTCGCGTCCGTGAGGGCATCGAATGCTTTGTCGCAGGCGTCAAACGACTCTTTGAGGGCGGCGACGAGATCGGCTTTCGCGGTCTTCTGACGCGCGGTGCCTGTCTTGCGCTCGCCAGTGAGGCCGGTGCATGTGCCCAGCTGCGGGTCGGCAATATGGGCCACGCGCTGGCCGAATGTTTCGAGGGCGTCCACCGGTTTGAAACTGTAGTTCTCTTCCGGCATCTTTTCGGCGGCTTTGATGAAATTCGTTTTGATACGGCCGTATGCGGCCTTTGCTGACGCGGCGATTGACGGCGGGGCCTGCGCCTGTACGGCCATGACCCCTGCGGCTGTGATGGTGATAGCGAGCGCTAGTTTGCGATTCATCCTGGTCATCATACCAGGGGGAGCGGAAGCGAACGCGACTAAAGCGTCAACCCGGTGGCGGGCCCATATGGACAGAAACTCCGACAGAGCCGAGTCAGGTGCGGCGTTTTATAGCACAATCGGGTCCAGCAGACCGGGCGCGGGCAGTTATAGTCGACA
>Ga0126381_100000802_pt1 | contig 34226 bp, 33 predicted proteins | sample PanSoiMetPlot_28_FD_96465 | JGI IMG/M metagenome (GOLD analysis project Ga0126381, IMG submission 96465) | Tropical forest soil microbial communities from Panama - MetaG Plot_28 | ecosystem: Environmental > Terrestrial > Soil > Tropical forest > Bulk soil | place: Panama | collected 2016-02-17 | reverse complement strand
GCACGCTGAACGAGTCGAAAGACCCCTTGTCGACCGCACAGCCAACTGCCTGCAAAGGCATTCCCTGATGTGAACATGGCGGTGCAGCGCTCCGAAAGCCCGGAAGTGCACACGAGAAGCGACAAGAATTGCGAAGAAATCCCGCAAAAGACGAAACTACCCGTCGAGCTTTTTGCTCAACAATTGGTTCACAACCTGCGGATTGGCCTGCCCCTTCGAGGCTTTCATCACCTGTCCGACGAAAAATCCTATGACGGTTTTCTTCCCCGCCCGGTATTGCTCGACCTGCTTCGGATTCGCCGCAATCAATTCATCGATGATCTTCTCGAGCGCCGACGTATCGCTTGACTGCACCGGCCGCCCCTCTTCCTCGTACACCGACGGAAAGTCCTTGCCGCGCTCGAAGCTCAGGTCGTAGAGGTCTTTCAGCATCTTGCTTGAGATCGCTCCCGACTCCACCAGGTCCGCCGACGCCGCCACACCTGGCATTGATATTGGCGACTGCCCGATCTCCAGATTCTTCGCCTTCAACCGCCCCATCAACTCACCCTGCACCAGGTTCGCGACGCGCTTCGGATTCCTCGCCGCCTTCGCGGCGGCCTCGAATTGATCCGCCAGCTCCTTCGAAAACGTGAGCACTGTCGCGTCATATTCGGTGATGCCGTAATCGGTCACCATACGAGCCCGGCGGGCCTCCGGTAGCTCAGGCAATCGCTTCGCAATCTCGCTGCGCCATTTCTCGTCAACAACCAGCGGCAGCAGATCCGGCTCCGGGAAATAGCGATAGTCGTGCGCCTGCTCCTTCGACCGCATGCCGTAGGTCTTACCTTCGTTCGCGTTGAACAGACGTGTCTCCTGCGTGATGCGCCCGCCCGACTCGATCACGTCGATCTGGCGATCGATCTCGTATTCCAGCGCCTCGCGGATGAAACGAAACGAATTGACGTTCTTAATCTCCGTCTTCGTCCCGAATTCCTTCTGACCGCGCGGCCGCACGCTGATATTCGCGTCCGCACGCAGTGAGCCTTCCTCCATGTTGCAGTCGCTCACGCCTGTGTACAGGATGACTTCTTTCAGCAGCGTCAGGTATTCGTAAGCCTCTTCCGACGAGGCAATATCGGGTTCACTGACGATCTCGATCAGCGGCGTTCCCGTTCGGTTCAGATCAATCGCCGTTTTCTCCGCGGCCTCCGGGAATCCCTCGTGCAGACTCTTGCCCGCATCTTCCTCAAGGTGCAGCCGTGTGATCCCGATTTTCTTCTTATCTCCGCCGATCTTGATTTCGATGAACCCATGCTCGGCGACCGGCTTGTCGTACTGCGAAATCTGGTAACCCTTGGGCAGGTCCGGATAAAAGTAGTTCTTGCGCGCGAAGATCGACGCCTCATTAATCCGGCAATTCAGCGCCATCGCCGCCAGCACCGCGAATTCGACGGCCTTCTTATTCATTACGGGCAGCGCCCCCGGCATCCCCAGGCACACCGGGCAAACGTTCGTGTTTGGAGGGGCGCCGAAGCGCGTCGAGCACGAGCAGAAAATCTTCGTCTCGGTGAGGAGTTGCACGTGGACTTCGAGCCCGATGACAGGCTCGTATTTCGCGCGTGCGCCCACCGCAGAATCCGGCGTCGTTACCATGGCAGTTGATTATAGAAGATGGGTTTGAAGTGGAGCGACGGGCGCGTGGTTAGAACGGCATACCGCGGGGAAGCCTTCTCAACCTTGATGGAGCGACGGGCGCGTTGTTAGAACGGCATACCGCGGGGAAGCCTTCTCAACCTTGATGGAGCGACGGGCGTCCTCGACCGTCAGATGCTTCGCACGCCACCGTCGGCTAGACGTAACGAACTACCTCTGCAACGGAATCTCGAAATACAAAAGTTCCGCGCCCTTGGCGTCGCGCAAACCAGTGAGATAGACCCGCGCTCCGGGTACGGCCGAAGAAATGTCGCTAATGTCGAAGAACATGAACCCAGACTGCGTCGCATGTGGCTCGACCGCCTTCGCATCGAACTGCGCCCGGTCGATCTCATCGAGCGTTTTCTTGCCGATAGACCCCTTCGCTTTCTGTGGGATCGGCAACGGATAAACTCGCCCCTGCTTGATGTGCGACAGTCGCCGGTAAAGATCGTCGTTGGTCGCCGGCGAAATTTTGTCCCGGCGCGCTGTGATGAATTGCACCTGCATCGACGCCAGCGAGACCGGTAGATCGCTATCGTTTGTAATGACGACGAATACCGGCAGATAGCCCTCGTCAGCCCACTTCACGCTGAAGATCTGCGCTTTTTCGGGCGTGTCGTAGGCATCGACCCCGACCGCCACCTTCTCGTCGGTGTGATCGTCGTGTTCCGGATAGCTCTTGGCCGGCTTTGCGTCGGGCTTCACGAACTCTTTGGCAGCAAACGCAAGCACGCAAAGCACGCACAATACCGCGCCCAACCGGACGCTCGATCGCGCCCCGGTTCTGAAATCCCTCAGCAACCAGTGCATGTTGCGATTATAGCCGGGCTGCGCAACGGTTGCCGTGTGGCCCGTCAAGCCGCAATTCTCCGAACGTCCTCCGATCGTTGATGGTTGGCAACGAGTTTCCGCCTGCCCGCATTTAGAATGGCTCTAATCCATGTACCTGCTTTACAGCGCGCTTCTGGCTGCGGGCCTCGTTTTCAGCCTGCCCTATTGGATTTACCAGATGCTGCGCCATGGAAAATACCGCGCCGGCTTCAAGCAGCGGCTCGGTGCCGTACCGACCGCCCTCGAAACGCGATCAACCCATCCGACGATCTGGTTTCATGCAGTTTCAGTAGGCGAAGTGCTGGCCATCAGCGGACTTGTCGAGCACCTGCGCAAGCGCTGGCCGGACCGGCGCGTCGTTGTCTCGACCACCACCGACACGGGCCAGAAACTCGCCCGCACGCGTTTCGGTGAAGGCAACGTCTTCTACTTCCCTATCGATCTTGGATTCGCAATCCAGCCCCATCTCGACGCTCTGCATCCTGAACTCATCGTTATCGCGGAAACGGAATTCTGGCCAAACTTCTTGCGGCTCGCCAAACGCAACGGCGCGCAGATCGCCGTCGTGAACGCCCGCATCTCCGACCGCTCGCTACCCGGCTATGTGCGCTTTCGCCGATGGCTTCCGCGAATTCTCAGCGACGTCGACCTTTTTCTCGCGCAGACCTGGGAAGACCGCAAGCGGCTTATCGAGATCGGCGCGCCCGAAGCTCGGGTCGAGGTCACCGGCAACCTGAAATTCGACATCAACGTGCCGCCGGAACCGCCTGTGGCCGCCAGCCTGCGCGAAAACTTCCTCACCTCCGGCGCATCGCCAATCCTCGTGTGCGGCAGCACAGCCGACGAAGAGGAAGAGCGCATGCTTTTGCAGGCGTTCCAGAACATTCTTGCCAGCTATCCGCATGCCGTGATGATCCTCGCGCCTCGGCATCCTGAGCGCTTTCCGGTTGTCGCCGCGCTTCTCGAAAGTCTCGGCATCCGTTTCTGGCGGCGCTCACTCTGGAATGGCGAGCCGATCTCCGGAGGCGTTATCCTGCTCGATTCGATCGGCGAACTCGCCGCGATTTACGGCCTTGCCGACATCGCCTTCGTGGGTGGCAGCCTGGTACCAAAGGGTGGCCACAACATCATCGAGCCCGCGCGTCACGGAGTCGCGATCGTCATCGGCAATCATTACGAAAACTTTCGCGATATCATCTGGCTTTTCCAAACCCAGGACGCTGTTCGCATCGTCGGTCCGGCAGAACTTCCCCTCGTGCTTATGGATCTGATCTCGAACGAAGCGGAGAGAAAGGCGCTCGGCGTGCAAGCCGCCGAAGTCGTCCATTCGCAGACCGGGGCGACGGCTAAAACTTTCACCGCCCTCGAAAAACTTCTACCCGCGCCCCGAACCGCCGCGGGAATGAGTGCGACGTCATCTTGAACCCCGCCACTGCCATGTACGGTGCCGCGGTTCGTACGCGCAACCGTTTCTACGATGGCGGCCTTTTGCGGCCGCGCCATCTGCGCGGTCCGGTCATCAGTATCGGAAACATTTCGGTCGGCGGATCGGGCAAAACACCGTTTGTCATTTTGCTGGGCGAACTCCTCAAACAGCGTGGGATCAGGTTCGACGTGCTTTCGCGCGGGTACGGACGCAAATCTCGCGGGGTGATGCAGGTCGATCCAGGCGGCGCCTCCGCACAATTCGGCGACGAGCCGCTCCTGATCGCTCGGCGTCTTGAGATCCCCGTCATCCTCGGCGAGGACCGATATGCCGCCGGAGTTCTTGCCGAAGAAAAATTTGGCCCGCAACTCCACCTGCTCGACGACGGCTTCCAGCATCGACCTCTCGCGCGCGACTTTGACATTGTTCTCGTTACACCCGAGGACGCTCGCGACCAGCTTCTTCCCGCAGGCCGCCTGCGCGAGCCGCGATCGACTTTAAGCCGTGCCGATGCGATCGTGCTCTCGGGCGGAGCCGATGCCACCAACTTCCCCGTAATAGGCAAGCTGGTCTGGAGAGTGCGTCGCGGGATCGTACCGGCGAACGTTCCGCCCAGGCCCATTGCCTTCTGCGGAATCGCCCGTCCCCAGAATTTCATGCTCCAGCTTCGCAAAGCCGGTATCGAACCCGCCGCCGAAGCCGTCTACCGCGACCATCACGCCTACACCGAATCCGACATTCGTGAACTGCTCGCGTTGCGCGAAACAAGCGAGGCCGGCGGATTCGCCACTACGGAAAAAGACGCGATCAACTTGGGCGGCTATTTTTCTTCGTTACAACCGCTCGCCGTGGTCCCGGTCAAAATGGATCTTGCCGACGCCGCTAACGCAGTGGATACCATGCTGCGGATCGTCAACGAGCGAACCAAGCTCCCATGAGAGAATCTCCCTTTACCCTGCTGACCGTATCTGGATGACTAAACATCCCAAAGAAACCGAGCGCCTGAGGAAAATTCTCGAGGCGTTCCCCAAGACTACCGTTACCGTGCTCGGCGATCTCGTGGCCGACGAATTCGTCTACGGCGAAATCTCACGCGTCTCGCGCGAAGCGCCCGTCCTCATTCTCAAACATCGCGAGCGCACCGTCGTTCCCGGCGGCGGCGCGAACGCAATCAACAACCTCGCCGACCTCGACGTGAATGTCCTTCCCGTCGGGATCGTTGGCGACGACGAAGCAGGACGGCTGCTTATCAAATCATTCCGTCACAAACACATTCCGGTGAGCGGAGTACTCAAAGACAAGAGCCACACAACAGTGACGAAGACGCGCATTCTCGCTGGCATGACGCATTCCGCTCGACAGCAGGTTGTGCGCGTCGATCGCGAGCCTGAATCCGCCCCGAACACCCATCTCACCCGCGAACTTGTACTCGCCGCACGCCAATACGCGCGGGCGTCCGATGCCTTGCTCGTGTCCGATTACGGATACGGCGCGGCCACGCCGGCGATTCTCAATGCCGTTCGGGCGAAAGGGCGCCTGAACAATATTCCCGTCACGCTCGACTCACGTTTTCGGATGCTTGAATATTCCGGCGTGACCGCCGCTACGCCGAATGAGCCCGAAGTCGAAGCATGCCTCGGCGTCACGATCGGCCAGGACTGGTCGAAGCTGCTGTCTTCGGCGGATGTGCTGATGTCGCGGCTCAAACTGCAATCGCTTGTCATCACGCGCGGTCACGACGGCATGGTCGCCTTCAATCGAAAACACAAGCCCGTCGACATCCCGATTTTCGGCTCCGACGAAGTTGCCGATGTCACCGGAGCCGGTGACACTGTTATCGCGACGTTCACCGCAGCATTAGCCGCCGGCGCAACCACCGAAGAAGGGGCGCAACTTGCCAACTATGCCGGCGGTATCGTCGTCATGAAACGCGGTACTGCGACCGTCACCCGACAGGAACTGTTGCACGCCATGGAGCAGGCACCACCTGCCACGAGACCGCATTGAACGAAACCAGCAAGCCCGAGGCCAACAAGTCGAAGATCCTCGATCGTGCCGCCCTGCGGAGACAGGTACAACGTTGGCGCCAGGCTGGAGAGCACATTACGCTCGCCAATGGCTGTTTCGATCTTTTGCATGTGGGGCACGTGCGCTATCTGCACGCAGCAAAAGAATTGGGTGGACGCCTAATCGTCGCCATCAACTCCGACGATTCCGTCCGCTCGCTCAAAGGAGAGGGCCGCCCACTCATGCCGGCAGAGGAACGCGCTGAAATCCTCGCTGCGCTCTCCGACGTCGATGCCGTCGTGATCTTCCCCGAGCGCGACGTCCGTGCCCTCATCGGCGAAATTCGCCCCGACGTGCAAGCAAAAGGCACCGACTACACCGCAGACAGTGTTCCCGAGGCCGACACCGTACGCGAATACGGCGGCGAGGTCGCGATCGTGGGCGATCCCAAGAATCACTCCGCCAGCGAGATCATTCGGACTCGCCTGACTCCGCGGACCTCGTGAGGCACTCTTGCTGAATGCCTCCGACTCTGAGACACGCATCTCGAAACGCATTCTGATTGTCCGGCTCAGCTCGATGGGCGACGTGATCCACGCTCTTCCCGCTGCGACAGCGCTGCGCCAAGCCTTTCCCGACGCAACAATCGGATGGCTGATTGAAGAACGCTGGGCAGAGTTACTATGCACGGTGCCCACGCCGCGTTTTGGCCCCCGCTCTCCGCAACGCCCCCTCGTCGACGCCGTTCACGCAGTGAACTTGAAGCAATGGCGGTCATCGCTTCTCGCGAGCCAGACATGGGAGAGAATCGCGGCCAGCTTGAGCGATCTTCGTTGGGCGCATTGTGACGTCGCTCTCGACCTCCAAGGTGCCATGCGTTCTGCCATTCTCGCCCGTTGGTCCGGAGCGCCCGTCAGTTATGGCGCAGCAAAACCGCGCGAGAATCCGGCCAGCCTCTGGTACACACGCAAAGTGATGACCCGCGGCACGCACGTAGTCGAACAGTACTGTGAAATTGCCGAAGCCGTCATCGGGCACAAGATAGACATTCCCGACGCCGTCTTGCCCTGTGACCCACTCGCCGAAGAACGTGTCATGAAGCGGCTTCACGAGCACAACATCCGTAACTTCGTGATCTTGAATCCAGGCGCAGGATGGGGCGCCAAGCAATGGCCCGCCTCTCGTTACGGAGAAATCGCCAAACAGCTCGCCCAGCAAGGCATTCGCTCGATCATTAATTTTGGCCCCAAAGAAGAAACGATCGCGAAAGTAGCGGAAACCGCAAGCGCTGGAACCGCGGAATCCATGTCATTCTCGATCAGCGAACTCATTGCGCTCACGCGGCACGCGCGCCTGTTCATCGGAGGCGATACCGGTCCCATGCACCTCGCGGCCGCACTCCACATCCCCGTGGTCGGGCTCTTCGGGCCAACCGATCCAGCGCGCAACGGCCCTTTCGCAACGCGTAACATTGTTCTGCGAAACGCGAAGAGTCCAACCTCCCTCACCCACCGACACGATCCTGACCCAGGCCTTCTGGAAATCACCGTCGATCAGGTTGTCGCCGCCGCCACTCAACTCATGGAGAAGCCGCGTGGCTGATTGGTCTCACATCGCGCGCCGCATACGCGTTCCTCTTGGCTTCGGGTTTGCAATCTTCTACGTCTGGGCCGCCCGCCCCACGTGGCTTTCCATCGCAATCGGGCTTCTGATCACAATCCCCGGGATCGCCCTGCGCGCCCTCGCCTCAGGCCACGTCAAGAAAAACGAAGAACTGACCACGACGGGACCGTACGCTTACGTCCGCAACCCGCTCTACCTCGGTTCTCTGATCATGGCCATCGGCTTCGCCATCGCGGCACAGAGTGTTTGGGTTTTGCTCATCATCGCGATCATGTTCTTCGCGATTTACCTGCCCGTTATTCGCGGCGAAGAATCCTACCTGCGGACGGCCTTTCCAAGCTTCGAAGCATATTCACAAAACGTTCCACGCCTGTGGCCCCGGATGCGGCCCTACGGAGATGGCGCGGCGGGCTTCTCAAGCGCTCTGTATTGGCGGCACCGCGAGTACAATGCCGTGCTGGGAACCGGAGCCATCCTGGCGGCGTTAGTCGTCAAACTGTGGTTGCGGTCACGCTGACCGTCAGCACACGGACCGATGACTTGTCCGCTGATGCAACGCCGCTCTTCAATTCTTCATCGAACGCCCTTGATCGATTCGCTCGTCCAATTCGCATGCAGCGCGACTGTTACCAGGTTTGTAAAAGCCCTGCTCCTGGCGCTCGTTCTTGTTGGCCCAGCATCTTCCCAGCAACCAACAGCCACAATCGGAGCGACGGCGGAAATCTTGCCTCCGCCCACTGGCTACCGGTTTCCTGACGGCCAAAGCTTCGTCTATAGCGTCGAATACCACCTGTTCACCGCGGGCACGGCCACCGTCACGCTCGATTCCGCTGGCAGCGAGCACAAAGTTAGGGCGATCGCCGATTCGGCGGGCGTCGTCAACATGCTCTTTGCCGTCCACGACCGCTTCGAAGCACGCTTCGACCCTAGCTCTTTCTGCTCGCTCGGCGTCACCAAGCACACAGAAGAGGGCTCACACAAGCGCGATACGCAGTTGATCTTCGACTATCCGAACCGCAAAAGTATTCTTCGGGAAAAGAATCTCAAGACCGGCGAAAGCAAGCAGCTCGACAACGATATTCCCCACTGTGTCACCGATGTCGTCACCGGCTTCTTCTATGTCGCGTCCCTTCCTTTGAAAGCGGAGAGCTACTATCGATTTCCTGTGAACGACGGAGGCAAGACCACCGAAGTCGGCGTTCAGATAGAAGGCAAGGAGCAGGTCAAGGTTCCCGCAGGATCCTACTCCACGGTCCGCGTCTCCGCCGAAGCCATTACCGGCAACCTGAAGGGACGCGGCAAGGTTTGGGCCTGGTTCACCGACGACGTGATCCGTACCCCCGTCCAGATGCGCGCAAAGCTGACCTGGGGAACATTGCTGTTCCGCTTGCAGCGCATCGATCATCACTAAGCGATGCGCTGCTGTCCTAGCCTACGCCACCCGGGATTCGTCTTGGAGCGACCCCGAGTAACGATTGAAAAACGCGGCGCTCTTCGCCTTCGGCACCGCTACATAATTCGTCCTCGATAAATCCGCCGACTGTTCCGGCTGAATTCTCGTGGTCTTCTTGAGGCCGCGCTCAGGCAACACTTGGTAAATGTCATAGCCGTGCGCCGTCAATGCTGCCTGCATCTTCTCAATGCGCCCTTGCCGAAAACGCGTGGATTGCTGGTCTAGCTTTTCGCCGGTAAGGATCAAATAAGAGTTCAGAACTTCAAAGATCAAGTAAGGCTTGTGTTCGCGGATCGTCTGCGACAAACCTTCGATCACTTCGAGTTCTCCGCCTTCCACATCGATCTTGATCGTTGAGATCTGGGGAATCTTCATCTCCGCTACGACGCTGTCGCCCGTCCTGACCGATACGTACCGATACGCCTTGTAGAAAGATGCGGGCCGGAAATTTTCGATCGTGGTCGCCGCGGCGTCGTACGCATCGTCCCGCGTGTGTAGCTTCACCAGCGCGTCCCGGTTCGAAAGGCCTAAGGGAAGGATGGCATGGCCCTGCAAATCATTGTCTTCGATGAAACGTTGGATCAGAAAACAGCACGGCACCTGTGGTTCGAATCCGATATACGGCCGGTCTCCTTCAAGCGCGAGCACCTTCAATAACGTTTGCCCGATGTTGGCGCCCACGTCCAGGAAGACTCCTTTTTTCGATGCGAGCGCCGCACGATAAACGATGTCCAGCCAAGACTCGCCTTTGACGATCGACTCGCGCGCCGCCAGTTCGTTTACAAAGAAGCCACGTGTTCGATAATGCCTCCCGCCGATCTTAATGGTCTTTTTGTTGGATAAACGCACGAAGAGTGGAATCATTTTGAGGACCGCAGCGAACCCCATTAACAACTCCTTGCATAGGTTTGGCTGAACGGGATGACGCAGCGGCGAACTGCATTGACGAGTGACTTATGCGAATTTTATTTTTCGGCCACCAGACCTTTGGCCTTGCTTAACTCCGGACGATCGGAATTCGACCCGGCGCACACTCTTACAAGCTCTTCATAATACTGAGCCGCTTTCTCCTGTTTCCCGGCCGCCTCCGCCGCCTGCGCGGCTCCGTACAGTCCATTGAAGCGGTTCGGATTAAACTTCAGATCCGTTTCGTACTCGGCGAGAGCCTGCTCCGGACGCTTTGCCATCACCAGGATCTCCGCGAGCATCTCCCGCGTCGGGATCCCCTGCGGCTCTTCCCCGAGAGAGTCCTCCTTGTCGGCCATCGGACGAAGCACCGCCAGGGCATCATCATATTTTCCCTCGGCGACGCTGAGCCACGCCAATGCCTCCTTATGCTGGTCGTCGACGCCTTCCGCGAATTCCTTCTTCTTCTCCGCAACCAGCTGCTTATGAATCTCATCGAGATGCGCGGCGTCGTCCTTCACCTGTGCAGCATTGCCCAAATGCGCTGCCCCGATAGCTCGCGCCCAGTAAATGTCGCAATCCTCTTCTTTCCCGGCGATTGCTGCTGGCGTCAACGCCGCCGCATCGGCCCAGTGCCGCATCTCCAGCGGATACAATGCTGTGAAGTGCACGATGGCCGCCGCGTGCGGATCGAAACCCAACCCGTACATGTCGTGAGATGCAGGCATCGCTTTCACTTCCTCGACCAAGGCCCGCGCATCTGAATCCCGGCCGCTTTGCAAATAGGCGTAGAACAGAAAATCCATCGCGTGAAATTGATGCCCCTCGCCGCCCATATGCATCGCTGCCGACTTTCGCGTGGCCGCCACCGACGCGAGATTCGAATTGATGTCCTCTTGCCACATCCCCACCCGCGCAAAAATGTGCGACGGCATATGCAATGCGTGCGGCGACGCGGGCGCGATCTGCGCGTAGCGCCGGGCCGCCGGCAACCCGAGCTGGGCCAGCTGGGGCTTGTCGTATGCGTGAATCAGGTAGTGCGCAACTCCCGGATGATCGGGTTCGATCGCGAACAGCTTCTCCAGGATCGCCGCCGCTTTCTTGTCGGTCGTGAAGTTCGGGTCGTTCCCTTCATTCGAAGTGAGCAGCGACAATGCATAGAACGCCGCAGCTTCATGATCGTCGGGATTCTGCTCGTACACCTTCTCCATGCCCTTGGTGTACGCAGTCGCCCGCGTCTGGAAATCGCCTTTGCCGGCGTAGAACGCGTGGATCGCCGCGATGTAGCCTCGCTCGCGGGGCGTCTTTGCATGGAGCGATTTCGCCTTCTTGACCTCGGCTTTTCCCTTCTTCGTCACGGCGTCATCGGGATGATTCCACAATTGATGCCACTGGCTCATCGCCAGTCCCCATTGCGCCATCGCGCATTTGGGATCGTCCTTTTCGATCTCCACGAATTCCTTCTCAGCTTCCTCGTACCAGAACGAATGCAACAACGCGACGCCACGCTGAAACGGCTTCTGCACCGCATCCGTGCACGAAACCGGGAAGTGCACCGTGCCCAGTTGCTCTTCGGTTAGCTCTTCGTGATGATGACCTTCATCGTCGGCGAAAACCGCCGGGACAGAAGCTGTCAAAGGAAGAAAAAGAGACGCAGCGAGAACAATCGTGGTGATCTTCATGGAAACCCCGATGACTGCGAGTCTAGACGGAGCACCAAAGGATGGTCAATTCGGGAGCGGGGTGAGAACACGACGGGAGAAATTGTGCACCCCTCAACCCGTTGTGTTCAGATGGTAATCCACACGCTAAATCGACGGACGTCGATGACTAGGCCGGTCACGTCAGGGTTCAGATTGATTGGAAAGGAGACCGAACGGGGCTGGGAGCAGGATGACGACGTTAGCACGTTGTTGCCATCGCTGGTGCGGTACGAGAATCACACTGTCGCCGGGGAACAACTGAGGCAACGGTTGCTGCAAAGTCCGCTGGATGTTCTGGAGCGCAAAACAGGATTGAGCCGCCACACATTAGTGCGAGCGCGCAGGGGACAGGAGATGCGCAAGCAGTCGCTAGAGGCATTGCGGACCGCGATGTTCGTGGTTACTCGGCTGTGACTTGCGTTTTCAGAAGCCGACGAATAGTAGGCGGAGCCAGAGCAAACCGTCTGCCCGATGATCTGGCTCCCCCCCGACTCTGACGAACAAGCGAGAGACCGGTATCTGCCTACTTTACTGCCATTATCTGCAGCGACTCTGTTGCATGCGCTTCCTGGACACCTTTGGTTCTATGCATGATCACAGGCCAATAATAAGTGAACGCCTGGCCTAACTCAGCCAGGCTCAGCGATTGAACCACCCTTCGGTTCCCCTCGCCAGCAATGAGCAGTACGCTTCCACCCCGCGACTCGCCGACCAGCGTGGCAGGCACTAACGCAACAACTTGGTGGCTTTCAGCGTCTTCAATCACCACGAACACGTGCCTGCCAACATCCTGGAATCCGAGCCGATACTCACCTGCGGGTAGCACAGCCTGGCCCCAGTGCACCGTGTACGGCAACGCGAATTTACCCTGGTAAACGGGTGCCGCTTGAGCCACACCGACCCAGCGAAGGGCGATCAGTAGGCCAAGCGTTAGGCGTTGGACTGTTGAAAGGTTTCTCTTAAACTTCATCGTAATTCTCCTCAACCCAAGATTGACGTCTAGCGGGGCTAGCGTCAGCTGCGCCCGAAGAACGCTGTCCGTGAGAGCAAGTTCGTGAAGCACGTGTCGTCGCGTCTCGGGTCGCTTTGGCTTCACCTGATACGTTTTTCCCTTGGCCTGTAATGTGAGAATTCATTTGCCTCTGCTCGGATCGTCTTGGGGATTAATGTAGTTAAACTGCAGGGGTGAATTTCCGTGGACTTGCACCACGACCTCGCCGCACGCCATCGCATAGTGGTGCATCTCCGGGTCGAGGAAAGCAAAACTGCCGGCGGTGAAGGCGGCCATCTTGTCTTTATTAAAGACATCACCCATCCCGACTTTAAATGTCCCTGAGATCACAGTGACGTTTTCCCGCAGGGGATGAAAATGAGGTGCAATCCGGTATCCGTCGGGCATCTTCAAACGCACCGTATAGTCACCATGAGAGGCGCTCGGATCGCCCTCGAGCACGGCTAATTGCGCGCCTGGCGCTATAAACGGCGGCGGGGGGCCCCATGGAATCGTATCCGGTGTGAATGCGTGTTGTTCATGAGAGCTGGGCTGTGCCGCCATGGTAAGGAATCGGCCCGCGCAGCACAGGAATCCAACTATGGTGAGTGCGACGTAAAAGTTTCGCTTCATCAATTCTGCCTCCGTTGTTGATCTTGGTCTGAGCGCATCATCTCTTGGCGCGGGAAGTCTTCCAATGAACAGGAGGTAACCCTTGGATATCTTTCGTATATCGCCGCAAGTCGCTGAATCTTGGTGGATAATGCCAGGGTGGGAAACTTATGCGGGGCAAACGACTAATTGATGCAGTGGAACTCGACCTCGGGCGTTACGAACTTCGCCGATTTGGGCGTCGGGTTAAGCTCGAAAAGAAACCGATGGAGCTGCTCATCTTTTTGGTGGGACGGCGAGAGCAGATGGTGTCCCGCGAAGACATCGTCAAGAAGCTCTGGCGATCGGATCTGTTTATCGATACCGACAGAAACCTTAACAACATCGTGCGAAAGATTCGAACGGCTCTCGGGGACAGTTCCACCAAACCGCGCTTTTTAGAAACTGTCGTTGGGAAAGGGTACCGTTTCATTGGCCCGGTACGGCTGATAGAAGCCCAATATCCACGTTCTGATTTCAGACAAGTTCCAGCGCCCGACGTGAGGCGGGAGAACGGGGACGATCGCTCATCGCTGGCGGTATTACCCTTGCTACTTTTGGGAAAGACTTCGGACGACCAGGGCCTATGCCTGGGGATTGCGGATGCACTCGTCACGCGTCTCGGAAATTTGCAGGGCGTGGACGTGCTGCCTATCTCGGCGGTGCTGGCCCTGCCTCCGGGTGCAACCCCTTCGGACGTGGCATCTCGCTTGAGTGTCCGTTTTGTTGTCCACGGCGCAATTCAGATGTCCAAACTCCAATGGCGTCTCTCACTAGAGATGTTTGACGCATTCTTAGAGCGCCCTTCTTTCACTAGGCAATGCGACGTCGACGTGAGCCGGCTGTCCGACCTTGAAATTGACATCGCAAAACAAGTCGCAGGCGCATTGAGGAGGCCGTTGATTTCAGCAACAGTCCAGCACCAACGCTATAGCAAGGATCTGTTGGCCTATGCGGAATTCATGCGCGGCTACCGACTTAGCGCCACTGGTGATGTGTCGATGATGGATAGAGCGAGCCAGCACTTAATCAATGCTGTGACACGAGACCCCGCTTTCGCGTTGGCCCACGCTACGCTTTCACTGGCGTGCACGACTCGCCATTTCGAAATCGATCCAGCCAGCATATGGCTGGAGAAGGCTGAGTTCCACTGCCAGCGCGCTCTGGACATCGATCCAGACCTCCCCGAAGGACATATCGCCCGCGCTTTCCTGCTATGGGGACCCTCTAAAAACTTCCAGCACCTGGAAGCCATTGCCGATCTCAAGCGCGCGCTCACGCTGCAGAACAACCTGTCACACGCATACAACCGGCTCGGAACCATTCTGGCCCATATCGGACTCCTCGATCACGCTCGTGCCATGTACGAGAGAGGACGGTCGTATCATCCAAAGAAGGTTGTGAGTCCAAGCATCGTCCAAGTCTACGTCTGGAATCGAGAATACGATCTGGCCCGCCACCAGATTGAAGCATGGCGGAAAGAAAGCCCGACGAACAAGTACGCCCTCTATTTTGCTCCCCAACCAGCGATGATGACCGGCAATTGGGAAGAATCGACAAATTTGCTTAACGAAGCGCTGCAACTCTTGCCGGGGGAACCGCTTATCACGAGCTTACAGGGTGTGCTTTACGCGTTGACGGGAAAAGACGAATTGGCACTCGACTCCATCGCCAGGGCCTGTGCGAGTCCAAAATCCTTTGGCCATGCGCACCATACCTATTATCAAATCGCTTGCATTCTCGCCCTGACAGGGCAGCGGGGACCTGCTTTTGAGTGGCTTGAGCGGAGTATCAGCACCGGATTCGCATGTTGGCCTTTCTTCCTGAAAGACCCTTGCCTCCGAAATCTGCGCGGCCTTGCCGAATTCGAGTTTTTAGTAAGTGCTTTGCAGGCTAAGTATCCCGACCATCTCGGATTGTTGTAGCGTAGGGGCGTGTAAATTCCCGATACTTTGGGCATCATTCTTACATCGATTCCCATCGATCTACTTGTTTATTGTGTTTACCAGAGTGCCAGTCGCAACCGCTTGTGGGGGTGCATATCCAGAGAAATGGCCGTTGCCAGGTTCGACTTACTTCAATCCGTCCACCACGTACAAGTCGGATAAAACCTTTCCTACTGAGTAGGCGTAGGCTTTTCCGTCGGCGCTGAACTTGAGGGTCACGATGCTTTGAACTCCTGCCGGGTCGGCTGGCACAATCTCCTTCCACAGTTCGCGCTTCCGGGTTGCGAGGTCGATCCGCCAGACTTTCACTGGAATGGAGCGATCGCGTACCAGGAGTGCCTTGCCATCTGGGGTGAAGTTCATCACACGGTCTTGGCGTTCGAAAGGCAGATTCAGCTTTTGCGCCTCGCCGCCACCAATCGGGTACAGCCAACGCTCTCCCTTAACATCGCGGGCGAGCACACTCTTGCCATCAGCAGTGACCAATCCTCCGACCGCTCCCTCCGGAGTAATCGCCCGTGGTTTTCCTCCATCGGTCTCAAGGAAGTATGTGCGCGGCTGGTGTCCCGGCTCCGCTGTCGAATAGATGATCGCCTTGCTGTCCGGTAGCCATGCAGGAGAAAAATGATCCGTCTTGTCGTCTGTAAGATCCCTGGGCTCTCCGACCCCGGTCGGCAACAGCACCAGCTTCGCCGGAGTGCGATCCTGCGTCACCACCCATTTTTCGTCCGGTGACAGGAAGGCAAAACCACCATCTCCCAGTCGCACTGCAGGCGAACCATCCGTCTTGCGAATAAACACGCTGTAGTTCGCACCAACGGCCTCCCCCGTCTCCGAGAAAACGATCGTCTTGCCGTCCGCCGACATATCGGTGAGCAGCGACCAGTCAAACCACGAGAGGCTTCGTTCGTGCGTCTCACCCCGGGCAAGTCCGGAAATGCTGATGCGGGATTTGTCGGCCGTGAGCAGCACCTGCCCGTTCTTGCTGATGTCGTGAATCGTCAAACCACCCGGCGAGCGGTAGATGAGTCGTTCTTTCCCATTAAGATCAAGGGCGTAAATCGCGCGCGCTGACCCTGCGGGCACGGCCGAATACCACACCTCTTTCCCGTTCGGCGACCAGGCCAGGCCCTCAACGCTCGAGTAAAAAGAAGAATTCGCCTTGTGATTTCCATAGGAATCGATGATGACAACGCGCCCATCATCGCCGCTGGACACGTGATCGATAATCCCAAGGTAGTTTCCGGACGACGAGAACCGCACGTGGCTCACCCACCCTTGCGGCTCATAGATCACGGTTCCAACTGGAAACTCCAAACGGGTATTGTTGATCGCCAAGTTTTGTCGGATCACGGCCAACGACTGGCCATCCGGCGTCCAGTCCGCCCAACAAACGTTGTCCAGAACTTCTCGGGGCGCGCCACCGGCCAACGCAACGCGGGCTAGCGTTGCGGTTTGGACGAACGCAAGACTCGCGATTGGATTTTGAGCGATCGCCATCTCGCCCTTTGTGGAAATTGCCAGAATCTGCGCCGGAGTTAACCCGACCGACCGGGAGTCCGTGCTGTCGAAACGTGTCGAGAAAATTTCCTGCGGACGCCCGTCCCACGCGGCGCCATAAAGAATGGTCTGGCCGTCGGGCGCGAAGCGCGTATCCCAGATCGTACCGTTGCGGAAGGTGATCTCATGAAAAGTCGGATTCGAAACACCCCCGCGATGCGCGATCACATAGACCGCGACCCACGATGCCACCAGCGCGGCTGCACCCACTAGCGGCAATAACCATCGGCTCGCGGACTTTTCTTCCGGGATCGCCCGAACTCCGCTGCGGCTCGGCGTTGAAATGTCGGTCAGCGCGTCCAGGTTGAATGCCACATCGCGCGCCGATTGAAAACGCTCGGCCGGATTCTTCTCCAGGCAGTGGCGAACAATTCTCTCGAGCGCCGGCGACACGTTGCGGTTTGTCTCGGAAAGTTCCGGCGGGTCTTCCTTCAGGATCGCGCTCATCGTGTCGGCGGAAGAATCGCCGTGAAACGCGCGCTTGCCCGAAAGCATCTCGTACAAAATCGCGCCGAACGCGAAGATGTCCGAGCGGGCATCGGCCGGCTTTCCCCGCACCTGCTCCGGAGCCATGTACCCGACCGTCCCCATCACTGTGCCGGCATCGGTGCCGACTTGCTGCGTGAGCGTTTCGCTGGCGTCGCTCGCCTCGGGACGCGTCAGCTTTGCAAGGCCGAAATCGAGGATCTTCGCCCGTCCGTCGTTCGTGAGAAAAATATTCTCCGGCTTCAGGTCGCGATGGACGATGCCCTTCTCGTGCGCCGCAGCTAATCCGCGCGCCACCTGCGCCGCATAATCGATCGCCTTTCGCGAAGCCAGCGGCCCGTTGCGCAACCGCTCACGCAGCGTCTCGCCTTCAAGCAACTCCGAGACCACGTACGGCGCGCCACCGTTGTCTTCTCCAATGTCGTAGATCGAAAGAATATTCGGATGGCTGAGCGCCGCGGCCGCACGAGCCTCCTGCGCGAATCGTTGCAGCCGGTCGCTATCGGCGGAATAGGAAGCGGGTAGGACCTTGATGGCGACATCGCGATTCAGGCGTTTGTCGCGCGCCTTATACACCTCGCCCATCCCACCCGCGCCGATGGACGACAGGATCTCGTACGGACCAAGCTTGCTTCCAGAGGTGAGCGCCATGCGCGGGCAATTATATGTCAGTCGGGTATGAAGGAGGGATGCACGTACTGAAGCTGCCGGGAGAGTGCGCCAGGATGTGATTTCGGATTCGCACCACCATCATATAGACTCTCGCGAGCCTCATGAAACTAAGCCTCGCCTTTTCGGTGATACTGCTCTTACCTGTGCTTGGCGCTCCGCAGATCATTCAGAAATCTTCTCCCTCGAATCAAGACCTTCCCGCTGATCAAAAGTCGATGGTTAGGAAATTAGCCAATCTTCAAAAAAGCTCCGGCCCACAAATGAACCGCCCGGGAGTTGATCTGTCGCTCAAAGAAATAAAACGATGGAAGGCATCGGACCGCACACTGGTAGAGTACGAACTGTACACGACGGGCTTGCCAGAGACCCCGACCTATTCGCTATTGCCGGCTCAGATCAGTGGCAAGATTCTTACGCAATTGGAGGGTGTGACTATTGCTGGACGGACGAGCAATATGTGCCGGCCAAAAAGGCACATGCAGCGGCTCCGCACCGAACAGCCCGATCAATCTGGTGTTCTTCGCGGGGAAGTCTGAGCCGATGCGTCTTTCGTTGGTCTCCAATGATGAGACCCATCTGAAAGGCTTCGTTCAGGTGATTCCGTTTCCCAACTCGATTATTGATAAAAATTGCAGCCTGCAGTCCATTCTTGGGACCCCCAAAGGAGAGCTGACGTATGTGCAAGGTGCCGGCTTCGAGCCCAATGAAGAACTAACGATGGGCTCCGAAAGTCATGGGGAAAAGGTTCATGCCGTTTCGAAAGCGGAGCCAGACGGTTCATATTTCGCAGTTGCTCTTCCAAATGTTCAGGGAAAAACCTCAGGGACCACGACGTGGTCAGTAAAAGGCAAGAACTGTAATCCGACGCTCACCTTCTCGTGGGGTAGTTATCAGCTTGAATGAGGAGTTTGGGGCGGACTGAATGCAGTTAGTTCAAGCCTTATTTTCTCCTACTTTTCCGGATCGAACTTCTGGTCCAGATAAATCCAAAGTACGCGCGACAGCAGCGTCAGCATCGGTGCGAAGGGCAGGAACAAAACCACAGCCCAGATCGCGACCTTGTCGACCCTCCAGTTCGTTACCGCCCAGAGCACCGCACCGAAAGCGGCAATAATCATGAGCGCCAGGCCGTAACTCACATACATCGCACCCAGAAAATATCCGGGCTCCCGATTAAACAGAAGACCGCAGGTGGGGCACCGATCATGCATGCGAGGAAATCCCCAATAAACGGAAGATCGGAAGATTGTTGCGCTCCGGCATCGCGGACACAACTGCCGCAGCATGCTCATCAGTGTGGATGGTTGAGAAATCGCCAAGCCGTGATCATAGTCGATTGTCAATCGCAACCGGACTTAGCGGACCGACTAGGTACTCGCGACTCGGAACTTGGCGGCCGGAATCTCTTTGCACCCTCCACCGTTTTTCTTTGCGGCCTTTGCGGTTATAGCGTTTTGTCGTGATGGGAGTGCGTTTCTCGGCGCGACTCCCTGGTAAAAGGCTCTTCTCCGCGATCTCAGCGGCCTTTCTCTGCGCCCTCCGCGGTTAAGAGCTTTTCTCAAAACCGACTACTCGCGACTCAGTCCTCACCAAAGACTCGGGCGGCAACACTTCAGACACACAACTCCCCCGGAATCGCAACACCGATCTTTACTGAATCCTGAACCGCTCCTTCATCAGGCGCTGAAGCCGCGGCTTGTAGAGAATGTCAAAGGCGAGTTCTTTGTCGGGGAACATCGCGAGCGCCGCTCGCTTCGCTCCCGCCACCAGTTCTGAGGCCTCCTCCACGGTCAGGTTGGGATCCTGTCCGAGAACCGACGTGACCATACTGATCATCACCTGCAAACGTCGGATCTTTTTAGCCTCCTCCTGTTGTTCACTAGAGTCACCATCTTGTTCCACCCGGTTCGCATCTTCCATACTGCCCCCGACAGGGGGCTGCTGAGAATACCGCGCGGGTGGCCAGACCCGGGCCGCACCTCCGACCTCTCACCCCTGTTGACTTCATTGTCACGGCATCTTCTCCGGAAAGCAACTGCCTAAAGCTGCCAAGCAATGACACCAAAGAGCCATCCGGATCAAACCGTACCCTACTTCGAACGTAATCGGCCTCACAGAGTTACAATCTCAAACGGCGGCTACGCCTCGGGACCTGCATCCCTCACCCCAACGCCCCGCCAACGGAGGAGTTATGGCAGAACGATCCAGTTCCATGCCCCCAGCCGGAAGCCCCGATCCCAACGAAAAGCTTGTCAAGGTCTTCGACTCCGAACAGGAATCTGAAGCCGTGATCGTGAAAGGTCTGCTCGACTCGGCCGACATCGACTCCAATCTCACCTCTGTCGATGCTATCCAGGATATGTTCCCCGGGGTGGGTGGAACTGTGATCCTTGTCCGCGAAGAAGATGCCGACGAGGCTCGTCGCGTCATCGAGGCCTACCGCAATTCGCCGGTCACCGACGACGAGACCGCCGAGGTCAATATCGCCGACAACCTGAACGACGATCGTTCCTAGCGATGGGTTCCTAGTGCAGGCTCGCCAGTTGCGGGCTGACCTATCGGCCATCGAGATAGAAAGTCACGGCCCCGTCTAAATCCGTTCGATACGTAGTGACCTTTGCGTCGGCTATCCTGCTCAACACGTCCATCCGCGGATGACCGAACGTGTTGTACGCCCCCACTGAAATCACCGCCCATCGCGGATGCACGGCGTTCAGCAGGTCCTGCGTTGAGCTCGTGTTGCTGCCGTGATGTCCGACTTTGAGCAGGTCGGCATGCATCTCGTGGGTCGCCACCATACGCTGCTCGACTGCACGTTCCGCATCTCCTTCCAGCAATGCCGTCGAATCACCGTAACGAAGGCGCAGCACTAGTGAATCGTTGTTTTTTGCCTGAGCGGATGCCACCCAAGCCTCGGGCGGCGAGAACACCTCCGCCCGCATTCCCCCCAGTTCCAGAATCTCGCCATCGCTGTGCCGCACGACACGCACCCCCAGGCTGTTCGTGTATTCCAACAACGCTTCGATGGAATCCGCTTGTGGCATCGCTCCGACCCACAGCTCGCGCGGGCGAAAGTTATTCAGCACCGAATGCATGCCGCTGATGTGATCGGAGTGTCCGTGCGTGATGGCCACCCCATCGAGTCGCGAGATCCCGCGAGCCCACAGATACGTTGAGACGACGTTCTCGCCATAGTCGAACTCGCTGTGTTGTCCTCCTGCCGGACCTCCGGCGTCTACCAGCAGCATCTTTCCTTCGGGGGAAACCACTAGGATTGAGTTCGCCCTGACCAACATCGATCGCAGTCACCTCCATCACCAGCTCGCGCACGTATGGCCGCGGTTCAATGGCGCTGATCCATGCACCTGCGGCGGCCAGGACAGCCAACCCCGTCACCGTCAACGGTCTCCGTCGCCATACCAATGCCATCGCGACCGTTAACGCCACGCCCGCCATCACGATTGTGGAAATCTCCGGCATCGCCACTCGATGATCCGCAATCCGAAATCCACCCAGCCATCGCACCGTTCCAGTGATCCCGTGCAGAGCAATCGCCGCCAACCATGCTGGAAGTTTTGCGGCGGCTACCCATGCGTATCCGAGCGCAACCGCCAGGACCGCCACCGGCATGAGCAACTCAGTCAACGGAACCGCGAGTGCATTCGCCGGAATTCCCATCACCGTGGCGCGATGAAACTAGTACGCCATCGGCAACGCCATCGCGACGAATCTCTCCAGCCGTTCGCCCACGAGCCGCAGATCCAGCCGCACGTGTGTCACTCGCGGCGCCAGCGTGCGATCGAATTCGATCGACTCAAGATGGCGCAGCCCCCGTACATACGGCTGTGATGTGCGCTCAAACACGGGAACCGCAAGCGCGGCCACTAGAAAAACGGCAAGAAACGTCAGCTGAAAGCTTGGACCTAGAAAACTCTTAGGATCGAACGCCATGACCGTAAGCGCCGCGGCGCCCAGCGCATTCAGCATCGACCGCTCGCGGTAAAGCAACCGTACTCCCAGGTAGACCGTCAGCATCAGCGCCGCGCGCCACACTGGAGGCCCAACGTTCGTCACGAAGGCATAGCCGGCGCAAAGCGAAACGGTAAGAACGCTGGCCGCAATGTCCCCAGCCTCACCCGCCGCATCACCCAGAACACCACGAATGCCGGGATGCTGACGTTCATCCCCGACACGACCAGGATGTGATACGTGCCCGAGCGTTGAAAATCCGTCTTCGTCTCCGGTGTGAGGAACGCGCTCTCGCCGATCACGGCAGCATCCATCAACGCGGCATCGTCTGCCGCCCACAGCAGGTGAATCTTGCGCACGATACTGGGATGAACTCGTTCACGCCATTTGGCCACGCGTGTTCCCAGAATCCCGGCAACACTTCGACCTTCGCCACGTGCGCCGAGCCAAGCACAACGATGCCGTTGTCGGCGAGATATCCTTGATAGTCGAATGCGCCCGGATTGGGGAAATTTCGCGGCGTACGTAGCTTTACCGGAAATCGCAGCCGCTCGCCATAGCGGAAGCTTCGCATCGGCGAACTCGCGCCGTCTTCCTCATATTCAGGATCGGACGCTTTCGTGTAGATTCCGCGGCGCAGCCCCGCGTGGATCGGATGCGTTGCTCCCCCCCGCCTCAATCTGCTCAGGCTCGACGTCGATCGATTGTCGCGAACCGCCGTAACTTCTCTCTCGAATCTCACCTTCATGCGTGACGTGCGCCGTCACAATCGTCTCGCTTCCATCAGCGAATGCCAGGATCTCCGCGCCTGGAAGCTGTTGCGTATTGCGGAGCTGAATCTCAAGAGCGCCTACGAAAAACAGCGAACCCAGCGCCAAGGGAAATGCCAGCCAAATGCGCGTCTCGCGAAGAATCCCGCTGCCCCCAGAAACGCCGGTGCCGCGACCACCCACCACAACACGGGTCGCCACGCGTATTCGCCGACCGCGATGCCCGCCCCAAACGCCAACGCCGCCCAGAACAACGAGCGGCGCGGGGGTTTGATTGCAGGAGAGAACAAGGTCGCTACCGTTTTAGGAAACACTTCATCATTCGTGATCGCGAATCGCGAAAGCGTTGGGCCTTCGACTCGGAACGAGCTCCGACGGTCCGGTATCAGGATGGCCCACAGCTGAGTCGAGAATGATTCGTATCAGGGCACCGCTTCCGGAGCGCCACTCCGGTCCGACCCTCACCGCCCCTTCAGGGGCCGCGAATGCTACCGCACCAATTCCACCACGCTCTCGATGTGATAGGTCTGCGGAAACAAATCCACCAGGTGCAACCGTTCCACGCGCCAACCACCCGCGATCAATGTCACCAGGTCGCGTGCCAAAGTCGCTGGGTCGCACGACACGTACGCCACGCGCTTCGCATCCAGCTTCGATACAGCGCGTGCCACGCGATCGCCTAACCCTGCGCGCGGCGGATCGACGACCACCAGGTCCGGGCGCAGCTTTGCGCCACGGCCAGCGAGATATTCGTCCACGGTCGCGCGCACCGCCTTCACGCTCGGTTCTGAATTGTAGGCAAGATCAGCCGCCGCGCTATGTGACGACTCGACCGCCACAATGTGACCAAATACCTTGCCGAGAGCCGACGTAAAAAGCCCCACGCCGGCGTACAAATCAAGCGCCACCTCTCCCGACCGATTCGCCGTCACAATACTCACCAACTCATCCACCAAGAAGCGGTTCACCTGGAAAAACGAGCCGCCGCTCACACGCAAAGCCCCAGCCCTGGTCTCATAGAGAAACGCCAACGGCCCCAGCGTCCATTCTGGCTGCTCGGTGATATGGCCTTGCACTCCGCGCGCAGCTGCGATCCGTTGCGAAAACACATAAACGCCGACCACCTCGGGAATTTCACGCTGCAACTGTTCCGCGAACTCCTGCCCTGATCGAGACCGCTGCGATTTTTCCTGCTGCGGATCGCAGTAAAGCTCCACCTGCAGCTTCGTATCATCTTCGTTCGCGAACAGCTCGATCTCGCGCAATGTCGCAGGAACTTTTCCTTCCCGCCCCAACTTCCACAGCGCCGCAATTGCCCGATTGATGAGCGGCGAACTGATTGGGCACTCCTCCACCGCCAGCAAAACGTGCGATGCCATCCGGAAATATCCCAGCGCGAACTCGCCCTCCGCTCGCACCTGCAGCCGTGTCCGATTACGATATCCCCAGGGAGGCGACGCATGCACCTCGACTTCTGGCGTCACTTGCAGTTTCGCCAGCCGCCGCAAATTCTCCTTCAGGATCTCAGTCTTGATCGTGAGTTGATGTTCGTAGCTCGTGTGCTGATAGTGGCACCCACCGCATTGCGCGAAGTAGGGACAACGCGGTTCGATCCGCGCCGCCGACGCCTCAAGAATCGCACCGACTCGCGCCGCCCGTGCAAAGCCCGGCTTCTCTTCAACGAGCGAGACCTCTACCTTCTCGCCTGCCAGCACAAACGGCACAAACACGGCCTTGCCGCGGCCTTTTTCATCCGCAGGCAGGCGAGCCAGTCCGTCTCCGCCATAAATCAGTTTTTCAATGGTGAGGTTCAAACGATGATTCTAGGGCATCGGCCGCATACTGTCTGAATGAACGTAGCCGCTAAGCACGCTGGCTCGGCAGACTAGTAGCATCGCGCAGCGATGCCTGCGCGACGGGGTGTTGTTTGGAACTAGTTCTTAACCTGTGCTGGCTCCTGCTCCTTGGCCCGGGAGCCTACCTCTGGCTTCGCCAGAGGCGCAGCGCGAAGCCGATTTTTCAGTTTTCAATCGCGCTCGCCTGCCTGCTCTTCCTACTTTTTCCGGTTATCTCGGCCACCGACGATCTGCACGCCCTCCGTCAGGAGATGGAGGAGTCAACCTCCACCAAGCGCGCCCAGAAGCAGGTCAGCAAGCGCAGCGCAGCCCATGACTTGAGCGCTCCACCGGCCGAGCTCGCCTCGCCGGAATCTTTCCCACCTTCGAATCAGGTCTGCGGACTTGTTCTCGCTCTTACCGCACCTCGCGCCGCGTCGGCTCAGACAGACCACTCACCCTCTCGGTCCCCTCCATCTTTGCCCCTCGCATAGTTAGGTGGCGCTGCCGCGAAGCAGCGTTTGCCTTCCCTCAATCCTCAATCGTGTTTCAAGCAGACTCACGCGATTTGTCGTGAAGACGTCCGTTCAGCCCATTCGACCACGCTGAACGCGAACTTCACACTTCGACATCGCTAACAGCCGCTTGACTTCCCGTTTCCCGGACTCGATCGCCGGCGATCAATCTCGCAGCGGGCCGATTGAGCTCCTGATCGCAGCTGGAGCCAGCGGAAAATGATTCGTTCCTTCGTCGACTTCGCTCTAAATAACCGCATCCTCATCTTGAGTCTCGCAGTCTTGCTGTTCATTTGGGGTGTCGTTTCGTTTCACAATCTACCCATCGAAGCCTATCCCGACGTTGCAGACACCTACGTCCAGATCATTTCGCAATGGCCCGGTCATGCCGCCGAAGAAGTCGAGCAACAGATCACTGTGCCGCTGGAAGTCGAACTCAACGGCGTCCCCCACCTCACCCACCTGCGCTCACTATCACTCGCCGGGCTTTCCGTGATCACCATGATTTACGACGACGACATCTCGACCTTCACCGCCCGACAGGAAGTGCTCGACCGCCTCGCGCAAGCCACGATACCCAACGGCGTCAATCCCGGTCTTGGCCCCGACTACAGCCCCACCGGTCAGATCATGTTCTACACACTGAGAAGCACCAATCCCGAGTACGACACCATGGAGCTCAAGACTCTTCAGGATTGGTTCGTCCGCAATCAGCTCAAGTCCGTGCCCAACGTCGTCGACGTCAACATCTTCGGCGGCCCCACGCGCGAGTATCAGGTGCGCCTCGATCCCGGCAAGCTCGTCTCCTACGGCCTGTCGCTCAGTCAGGTGGAGCAAGCCCTCGCCAACAACAACACGAACGCTGGCGGAGGCTTCATTCAGCGCGGCCAGCAGGCTCTCAACATTCGCGCCGTGGGTCTGATGTCCACCACTGCCGATCTCGAATCCACCTTCGTCAAAGTCGTTAATGGGACCCCAGTCCGCATCGGCGATCTTGGCGAAGTCGTGCAGGCGCCCAAGGTCCGCCTCGGTCAACTCGGAAAAACTATTCGCCGCGAAGATGGCACCGTCATCAACGACGACGACGTGGTCGAAGGCATAGTCCTCCTTCGCAAAGGCGCGGAACCTGACGCTACCCTCGAAGCCCTCCACAAAAAGATCGCTGAACTCAACAACGGACTGCTGCCTCGCGGCGTGAAATTCGTCCCGCACCTCGATCGCGGTGACCTTGTCCGCTATACAAGCCATACCGTGCTGCGCAACCTGACGCACGGCGTGTTACTCGTAACGCTGATTCTTTTTCTTTTCCTCGGGAACGTCCGCAGCGCGTTGATCGTGGCGATCACCATACCCTTCTCGCTTCTTTTCGCGTCGATCCTGCTCGCCCTCAGCCACATTCCCGCGAACCTGCTCTCACTCGGCGCACTTGATTTCGGCATGATCGTCGACGGCGCCGTGGTCATGGTCGAAGACATCCTTCGCCACACCGGCTCGCGCATCGACGAACATCGCACCTTGATCCAGGTCATCGGCGACGCCGCTCACGAAGTACAACGCCCCGTCTTCTTCGCTATCTTCGTCATCATCACCGCGTACCTGCCGATCTTCACCCTGCAGCGTGTCGAAGGCCGCCTCTTTCATCCTATGGCTTGGACTGTGGCCTTCGCGCTGCTCGGCGCGCTCCTGTTCTCCCTGCTGATTGCTCCCGTCCTCTGCAGCTTTCTCCTTCAGGGAAAAATAAAAGAGTGGCAGAATCCCGTTCTCGAACGCCTTCTGATCGCCTACCGTCGCGGCCTCGAATGGTGCCTTGATCACCAGAAAACCGTCGTCGGCGCTGCCGCGTGCCTCGTGCTCGTCATGCTGTACCTCGGCTTCGGTGGACTCATCGGCTCCGAATTCCTTCCTCACCTCGACGAAGGCGCCATTTGGGTACGTGGCACACTCGCTCCCAGCGCAGGTCCCGATACCGGCATCGCCGTTATGAAGCGCGCGCGCCTCATCCTCGCCGACTACCCCGAAGTCACCCAGGTCGTCAGCCAGGTTGGTCGCCCCGACGACGGCAGCGACGCCAGCGGCTTTTACAACACCGAGTACTTCGTCGATCTCCGTCCCCGTGAACAGTGGCGCGATCAGTTCCGCACCAAGGAAGACCTCGTCGCCGCGATGGACAAATCGCTCCAGCAAATTCCCGGCGTCATCTGGAATTTTTCCCAGCCCATCTCCGACAACGTCGAAGAAGCCGTCAGCGGTGTCAAAGGAGAACTCGCCGTCAAACTCTTCGGCCGCGACTTGAAAGTACTCGAACAGAAAGCCAACGAAATGCAGGATGTGATGAGCAAGATCCCCGGCATCGCCGACCTCGGCACCTTCGAGGTTCGCGGCCAGCCCAACGTGAACCTCATCGTCGATCGCACCGCCGCCAATCGCTTCGGCGTCAATGTCAGCGATGTACAGGACGCCATCGAAACCGCCGTGGGGGGAAAGGCCGTCAGCCAGATCCTGGTCGGCGAGCAACGCTACGACCTCACCCTCCGTTACCAGGAGCCCTATCGCTCCACCGTCGACGACATTGCCCGCATCCGCATCCTCAATCCCTTTGGCGAGCGTGTCTCCCTCGCGCAGGTCTGCAACATCATCCTCGAAGACGGCGCCTCCACCATCTACCGCGAAGGAAACTCACGCTACATCGCCATCAAGTACAGCGTGCGTGGGCGCGACCTCGGCAGCACTGTCCGCCAGGCCATCGACGACGTCCACCGCAAAGTCCAATTGCCTGAGGGCTATCACCTCGATTGGACCGGCGAATACGAGAGCCAGCAGCGCGCCAACCGACGCCTCGCCGTCATTGTTCCCATCACCATCCTTCTTATCTCGCTCATCCTTTATTCAGCCTTCTCGTCCTGGAAGTGGACCGGCCTCATCCTCGGCGTCGTTCTGCTCTTCCCGCTCGGGGGATTTCTCTCGCTTTTGATCACCGGCACACACTTCAGCGTCTCCTCGGGCCTGGGATTCCTCGCGCTGATCGGCGTCTCCGTGCAAACCGGAGTGATCATGGTTGAGTACATCAATCAGCTTCGCGTTCGTGGTCGTACGGTTCACGACGCCGCCAAAGAAGGCACCTCGATGCGCCTGCGACCGATCATGATGACCATGCTCGTCGCCACGCTCGGCCTGCTGCCCGCCGCGATGTCGCACGACATCGGCTCCGACTCGCAGCGACCCTTCGCCATTGTGATCGTCGGCGGCCTGACGTTTGAACTGTTAGTGAGCGTGTTCCTCTTACCGACCCTCTACTGCTTCATCGCCCGCCCCGGAGACCAATTACCTCCACCCGAATCCCGCTTCCTCGAAGAAGGTGAGCACGTGGACTAACAAGAAATTGGACTAGTAAGCGGGCACGTTAGGAATTGAGGGGACGGAGCCCCTTAATAACTGTCATCCTGAGCGGCGTGAGGCGTCAGCCGAATGGAGTCGAAAGCCAGCCCTGAGCGTAGTCGAAGAGGACCTCTTGTTCCCCAACGTGACCAGAGGCCCCTCAAGGCATTTTCTCCCCGAATCACTCCTGTGATCCTGACACCTGCCTTCTCATAGCCTTGGATCTACCGGCTCGCTCTCGAGCGAAAGCACACCAAACACGCACTCGTGCACTCGCCGCAACGGCTCCTTCTGGACGAATCTTCCCAACGCCTCCAGCCCCAACGCAAACTCGCGCAATGCCAGCGACCGCTTTCTCCCCAAGCCTCGATGTCTCAACCGGCTCAGATTCTCGGCCAGCGTGTACTCCGGACCATAGATGATCCGCAGATACTCGCGACCACGCACCTTTACTGCAGGCTGAGAAAATCCCTTCGGCCCCTTGGCCACGAACTCGAGTGGCTTCACGACCATCCCCTCTCCGCCGCTCGCTGTCAGCTCCTGCCACCACCCGATAGCCTTCTGTTGATCCTCCGCGTTGGTGATATCGACAACCAGGTACGGAGTGGCCAGCAACAGCGCCGGATCCGCTGTACAAATCTGTTTTAGAGTCTCCATGTGCCAGGCATGATCCTTCGCACTGTGCACTGCGCCCTCACTCGCCAGCAAATGAAACGGTGCCAGCTTCAAATCCGCGAGCGACTCAACCTTCCAGCAATAGCGGCGATACGCTTCCACGTACAATTCAGCGGCCTCAGATCGTGCGCGTAGTCGATTCGCAAGATACCCCAATTCAGAGACGCCATTTCCATTGGCGGCCGTCAACGCCTCAAGCGCCGCGGGAAGCGCTGCTCGCGCTGCCGCCCCAGTCGGAGCGTATTGCCGACGCAGCAGTTCTTCGGCCTTCGCCGACCACGGCATCAACTCGCAATCCAGAAGAACCCAGTCCGTGTTCAGTGCCTCCCACATACCCGCGGCGCCCACGGCTTTGCTCACGCGAGAAAGAAGCTCGGCCTCGAGTTGGCCATCATTGAAAAATCTTCGCCCCGTGCGGGTGTAACAAAGCCCGATCTCACCCTCCATCACACCAAAACGCCGGCACGCCGCATCCGCGTCACGGCACACGATCACGACCGCGCGCGATCCCATGTGTTTCTGCTCACAGACCACTTTGTGAACACCTTCATGGAGGTAATACGAAAACGCCTCTTCGGGATGCTCGAGCAGTCCCTCGCGCTTGCTGGTCTCGCACGGCGACATCGTGGGCGGAAGATATACCAGCCACTTCGGATTCGCTGCGAATCGGCTCATCACCTCCAGCGCCGTAATGGCGTTTTCTTCGCGGATCGTGACGTTGTGCTGCCAGCGGGTGTGAATGATCCGCTTGCCCATAACATCTTCGATGTTCAGCAACTCGTCATGCTGTTGCTGCGCAGTAAGCTGAGGCGTCCCATCGTCCCTTTTCAAGAAAGGCTTCGCTGACTCGTAATAAGTTCTCCGCGCTGGAGCGGAAACGAGTTCGCGCTCCGGATAACGAAGCGCCGTCAGCTTGCCCCCGAAAACGCACCCGGTATCGATATTGATTGTGCGGTTCAGCCATTCCGGCTCCGCAACTGGAGTGTGTCCGTAAACCACCATCGCCTTGCCGCGATACTCCGCGGCCCAGTTGTAACGTATCGGAAGCCCGTACTCATCGGTCTCGCCAGTGGTCTCTCCGTACAGCGCAAAGTCGCGCACCTTACCCGAGCCGCGGCCTTGCATCTCTTCTTTCATGCCCGCATGAGCCACCACCAGCTTGCCGTCGTCGAAGACGTAGTGACTTACGAGGTCATTGAGGAACTGCACCACTTTCTTTTTGAACTCCGCCGAACGCTGATCCAGCTGAGTAATAGAATCCGCCAGCCCGTGCGTCAGCTGCACGTCGCGGCCTTTCAGTTTCCGCATCAGCTTCATGTCGTGATTGCCGGGAACGCAGAAGGCCGTGCCGGCGGCCACCATGTTCATGACCAGTTCAAGTACCTCGGCAATGCCGGGGCCGCGATCGACCAGGTCGCCGACGAACACAGCTTTCCGCCCGACCGGAGGAGTCACCCGCACGCCTCCGTCCGCTTGTTCAACCTGATAATCCAATTTCCGCAGAAGTGCAAACAACTCGTCGTAGCACCCGTGAACATCTCCAATGATGTCGAACGGTCCGTGCTCTTCCTTTTTGTTGTTCCATAAGGGCTGCCGCGTGATCGTTGTCGCCGCTATGTCATCGATTGACGAGAGCACAAACACGTGACGGAAACCTTCGCGCTCCAGGCCGCGGATCGACCGCCGAAGTTGCTGTGACTGGTTTCGAACCACATGCGGACCAAATTGTCGATCGGGCCGCGACTGATTCCGTTCGTGACAAAGCTTCTCAGGGAGATTCAACACAATCGCAACCGGAAGAACGTGGAACTCGCGTGCCAGTTCCACAATTGGCTTGCGTGCCTCGACCTGCACATTCGTGGCGTCGATCACGGTCAGCCGGCCCGCCGCCAGGCGCTTACGCGCAATGAAGTGCAAAAGCTCAAAAGCATCGCTCGTTGCGGATTGATCGTTCTCGTCATCCGAGACCAGGCCTCGGCAGAAATCGGACGAGATGATTTCCGTCGCCTTGAAATGGGTTCGTGCAAAGGTGGACTTCCCGCACCCGGAAGCTCCAACCATTGCTACCAAGGACAACTCGGGGATCGTAATCTTCACCGGCTGAAGACCCCCATCTGCGTGGGCGACCCCACTTGCCCGTCCTCTTCGCCGACGGGAACAAACTTCACGGTGTAGCCGTGCCGCTGCGAGACTTGCTGTGACCACGTCTGAAACTGCTCACGCGTCCACTCGAAACGGTGGTCCTTATGGCGGAACTGTCCCGCGGGAAGCGTTTCGAATTTCACGTTGTACTCGGCATTCGGAGTCGTCACAACCACCGTTGTGGGGCGCGCATTTTCAAACAGCACGCGCTCGAAGGCCGCCAGACGCGGCGGATCGAGATGCTCGATTACTTCCACAACGGTAGCCGCGTCATATCCCGCCAGCCGCGAATCGCGATACATCAACGAGCCATGGATCAGTTTCAGGCGTTCTCGCTGCTTGGTCGGCATTCGCTCGAGCCGCAAACGCTGGCTTGCGATCTCGAGACTTCGAAACGAAACGTCCATGCCCACAATCTCCGTGATCGATTTTTCCTCGAGCAGAGCACGCAGCAACTTTCCTTCGCCGCAACCCAGATCCAGCACGCGCTTGGCCTCCGCAGAGCGCAACACCGCAACCACCGCACCCATGCGTTGCTGCCACAAGCGAATCGGAGCTTCGATTTTCGTTTCCTGCTCTGCCTGCGCTTCCAGCGTCGCATCCGGATCCGGATTGTCTTCTTCGGCCAATCGCGCCAGGGCCTGGCGAGCCAACTGTCGCTGTCGCGGCAGGTAACGTTGCACGATTGCTTCCTTATGCGGATGTCCGGCAAGCCAGCCTTCCCCTTTACGCAACAACTTCTCCACTTCGTCCTTCCCCACCCAGTAGTGCTTCTCCGCATCAAGCACAGGAATCAGCACGTACAAATGCCGAAGCAGATCCGTCAATCGAACTTCGCCATCGAGCGTGACGGAGAAATAAGGACTGTCGCCCCATTCCGAGAATTTCTCGTCGAGAGATAGTCGCTTAGCCTGCACCCGGTATCCGAGCGGCTCGAAGAGCTCTTGCAGAAGGCTCTCGCGACGGCACGCCACGACGCTCAGAGCCGCCGTCAAGGGAATCCTCTGCTCCGCGAGTTCCTGTCGATTCTTGCTGCGCCCGGCCATCGCTGTCCCGAAGATCCGTCCGAGCGCAACGCTCGTGAACGACGACAGCACATATGGACGGTCGTTCACGTACTGCTCAAGCGTGCCGCCGTCTCCCGGGCCGCGCTTCCCTCGCACAAGGCCGACCGTATCGATGTCCAACAGCAACGCCGCCGTGCACTTCTCGCTCGTCGCTTCCGGGTAGAACAAATGCGCCTTCCCGAACGACATCTCGAACGAGTGCAACTTGGCAGGATTCTTGTGGAGTAAATGTCCCAGGTCTGTTGCAGGCTGATGAGTGGTGCTGATCGTCAACAACATTTCTGAGAATTATACGGGGCTACTAAGTGCGGAGCGGAGTGCTGCTCACCATTCAACTCGCCCCGACTTCAGGTTTCCCCCTGTGGAGCGAGAGGAAACGGTGCGCGGATCGGATTGCGCCCTGCTTCCTACCCATCGAAATGCACGCGATGAAGTGGGCCATCGGCGGATGTGGTAGTGTCCACCACAGAGAGCGAACGTGGGCCAGGCCCCTGAACAAATCAGCGAGACCATTGAGACTCTTTACCGATCGGAATCGGGCCGGGTTCTGGCGACGCTCGTGCGCCTCCTCGGAGAGCTGGATCTTGCAGAAGAGGCGATGCATGAGGCGTTCGCCACCGCTCTGGAGTCCTGGCCTAACACAGGCATTCCGGACAGTCCGCGCCCGTGGCTGATTGCAACGGCACGCAACAAGGCTATCGATGTGATCCGCCGGCGCGCGCGCTTCGACGGGACACAGAGAGACTTTGCACTCTACACAGAAGCGAACAGCAACGAAGCGCGCATCCGAGAAGCTTCGCTCGATGACGAGGAGATCGAAGATGATCGTCTCCGCCTAATCTTCACCTGCTGCCATCCCGCTCTGCCTCCAGAAGGACAGGTAGCGCTCACGCTGCGCGAAATCTGCGGCCTGACCACGGAGGAGATTGCTCGGGCGTTTCTCATCACGCCAGCAACGCTCGCCCAGCGCATCGTGCGCGCGAAGGCGCTCATCCGTGATAAGGCAATTCCTTACCAGGTGCCAGCTTCCCAGGAATTAACGGCACGGTTGGGAGCTGTCCTCCAAGTCATCTATCTGATCTTCAACGAAGGATACTCAGCCGAAACCACAGGCGCCGAACTCAGCCGCGAGGCGATCCGTCTAGGAAGACTCCTGCTCGACCTGCTCAAGCTTCACTTAATTGACGAACCCGAGGTGATGGGCCTCGTAGGACTCATGCTGCTGCAGGAGTCGCGCCGTGCGGCCAGAACTTCTCGCGACGGAGACTTGATCCTGCTGGACGAGCAGGACCGGTCTTTGTGGAACCGGGAGCAGATTGCCGAAGGCATCTCGCTCACCGAAAGCGCTCTTCAATCGCGCCGCTTCGCTGCCTACACTCTGCAAGCGGCTATTGCGGCCGTTCACGCCGAGAGTTCCTCGCCGACATCCACGGACTGGCGTGAGATCAAGCTGCTCTACGACCGGTTGCTTGAGATTCATCCATCTCCAGTTGTCGAACTGAACCGCGCAGTGGCCATTGCGATGTGCGAAGGTCCGGAGCAGGGCCTTCGTCTTATTGATGAGTTGCTGGCGCGCGAGCAACTCTCCAACTACCACCTCGCGCACTCTGCCCGCGCAGACCTGTGCCGCAGATTAGGGCGGATTCCGGAGGCACGTGCGTCGTATGAGAAGGCGCTAGCCCTGATTTCGAATAGCAGAGATCGGCACGAACCTGAGCGTCGTTTTCTCGCGAGGCGGCTCGAGGAATTGAAATAGGGCAGAAAGGCGGTCTTAGGTCTTAGGTCTTAGGCCTTAGGTCTTGTTCCAAGTTTTTTAGAGTCGGTTGCAGCGCAATCACCGGGTATACCCCTCCCCCTTTGGTCTAGTGGAATGAGCAGGTTACGCGGAGAATCCCGCGAGATCTCTGATGTCAAAGAACTTATCGGCAAAATATTCCGGACAAAGG
>Ga0126381_100000800_pt1 | contig 34244 bp, 21 predicted proteins | sample PanSoiMetPlot_28_FD_96465 | JGI IMG/M metagenome (GOLD analysis project Ga0126381, IMG submission 96465) | Tropical forest soil microbial communities from Panama - MetaG Plot_28 | ecosystem: Environmental > Terrestrial > Soil > Tropical forest > Bulk soil | place: Panama | collected 2016-02-17 | reverse complement strand
TACACACTTCGCGCCGTCAACTACATCCTCGGCACGCACCCGGTATCCAGCACTTCGTATGTAGCTGGCGTCGGCACGGTCTCGAAGACGAAGACGTACAGCAACAACCGCGCCGACAACTCTTATATTCCTGGCGCCGTAATTCCGGGATACATCATCATCAAGCCGGATTTTCCGGAGTGCATCGACGACTTCGGATTCCTCTGGTTCGAAGATGAAGCCGTCGTGGCCGGGTCGGCAAGCTGGGTTGTTGCCGGCAACGCTGCGGACGCGATCACTAAGGAATCGAAGTAGGTGCTAGAAGCACCTCGGCGCCCCTGGCGTGGACGAGGATTCTCCCGAGAACTACATCGATTTGCAAATTGATTCTGCGGATACTGAGAAGCCTTTTCACCTGAACTCGTCGCACCCACGGTTCTTGCGTATCTGTAGGTCCCTTTCGAAGATCCTGACATGGCGAGAACAGGCGCTCCTGGTCGGCGCGCATAGTCCTAATTGAGGGTTTTTTCTGTGACCGGAGGCGACACACAGATCGCGGCTACAGCGGCGGCGGTTGCCAACCGAGACTGGTTCACGGTCGAAGCGCCCGATCAGACATCTCTGCGCGCAACACTAGGTGCTAACGCCGAATCCTATCGAGGATCGCTCATTGTGGATGGACAAGAGGCGTAAGGAACGATTGCCAAAACAATGGCCACAATCCGCGGTGAACGATGAGCTGGTATGTGGTGTCCAATGCGACTGAGAGAATGAACACTCCGTCTATATCCTTCCAGCCCTGGCGCAAGAATTCGCGTCGACAGGCTGGGAGATGCAACGACTCATCGCAACAAGTCGCGGTTTATTGCCGTAGTCGCACCTGCACGGATTTTGGTTTGCCCTGGTAGTCAATTGTGGTATCCGGCTCCGAACTCTGGGCAATTCCTGTTCCGTGTCCCTCTCTAACGATCACAACCCGAACTGTCCTGTGTTCCAGCATTCCAGGGAAACTGCCGCGGCGCTCTCCGATTGTGAGCGTAAGCGCCTTGTCGTCCCAATATAGGGGAATTACGGTGTAGGCTCCGTGCTCATAGTCGTAATCGTCGCCTTCATCTTCGTAGAGATTGAAGGCGCCGTTTGCTCCGGTATAGATTCGCAATTCAATGGGATTCGACGCTGCCGCGACCGATTCGGCCTGCGGACCTAAGGGGACAATACTTCCGGCCCTGGCATAGATCGGAATGCGGTCGAGGGGAGCGTCGGCGGTAATGGTCTGGCCACCGCTCGTTCGCGTCCCAGTCCAGAAATCCACCCACTCACTTCCCGCAGGCAAATATAGCGGTCGCTGTGTTCCTCCCGGGGTAGTAACAGGATTGATCAGCAACGCTGGACCAAACAGGAACTGGTCCGAGATTGCTCGCGCTCGCGGATCGGACCAGAACTCAAGGGGGAGCGCCCGCATGAGCGTCTCGCCTCTATTCGTGACACCCCAAGCTGCGGAATAAATATACGGCAGCAGACGATATCGCAATTCATCGTATTGCGTCAGAACGTTCTCTACGTTAGTTCCGTAATTCCAAATTTCAGCATTCGACTTGTATCCGTGGACACGGAAGATCGGACAGAACGCGCCGTATTGAAACCACCGGATCAGCAGCTCATGGTATGCGTCCGAAGTGTATTGATCGTCGGGGCGAAAGAACCCACCAACATCTGTAGTCCAATATGGCAAGCCAGACATGCTGAAGCTGAGGCCTGCAGAAATCTGGCGGCGAAGAGTGGCCCAATTCGCAGTGATATCACCAGACCACGATGCAGCGGCGTTCCGCTGCTGGCCGGCAAAAGCCGAGCGGGTCAGAATCACCACGCGTTTACCGTCCCTGGTTGCGCGTTGCCCTTCGTAGATTGCCTTCGTTACATAAAGAGGATACGCATTGCGCACCGCGTCACCATTGCCCAGAAATGTTGGCTTGTCCTTGAGCACATCGAACTCCGGCTCGGACGCATCCATCCACCAACCGTCCATTCCGTCCCGGAAAAGCCCGGTTTTGAGTTCCGACCAGAAGACAGTTTGAGCATCCGGATTGAAGAAGTCTGTCCACGGCGTCTCCGGGATCAGAAAAGAATGAGCCGCCATCCTCTTGTAAACATCTGTGTCTTCACCAGAACGTGACCAGACCGAGATCATCATGTGCAGATTTTCGAGATGGAGTTTATCCAGCATCTCTTTGGGCTGCGGATACTGGTCTTCGTCAAACTTCATTGCATTCCAGCCGTACTTGCCCCAGTACTGCCAGTCCTGCACTAAGACATCAACGGGAATCTTTCGCCTGCGAAATTCGGCCGCCACATCCAGGATCTCTTGCTGGCTGTGATACCGTTCGCGGCACTGCCAATATCCATAAGCCCATTTCGGAAAGAGCGGTGCTTCACCGGTGAGCAGGCGGTAATTGGCAATCACGCGATTCAGTTCAGGGCCGTAAAAGAAGTAGTAATCGATCGCCTGCCCCACTTCAGAGCGGAAGGTCGTAGTATCCGATGGAGCCCGGACTGCCAACTGCACGCCTCCGGCGCCGCCGTGGGCCGACACTTGGTACTCCTTGTTCGCCTCAAGATCCACAGCTCCGGACGCCGATGTAGGAGTCCAAACGTTCTGAATGTCAATTACACGCTGCCCGTCGACTTCCAATTCGAGCTGCTTCCGGTTATCACTGGTCAGAACAAATCCAAAAACGCCTTTTGCACCGGTCGTGAACTTCCCCTTACCGGTGTTCGGGTCGATTGCAATCGATTGGTCGGCTGGATTGAAATCTGTCAGCGAAGCATTGTTCCAGAGAATGCCGTAGCCTTTGCTTGAGAGGAGGAACGGAACCGAAATATTCGTGTTCGCCTGGTGAAGACGAATTGGGACACCGCGAAGGTTGAAGATGCCTTCCTGGTGCTGACCAAGGCCATACAAGGACTCATCGGCAGGAGAAAGAAACGTCTGCTGCACTGGCCACGTCTTCGTTTCAAATACAGACGGCACATCAAATGCTTTTCCGCTCTGTTTAGGTTCAGTCAGCACAGGCGTACCATCTCTGGACAAGAAACTCACAGCTCCGCTTGCCGCATCAACCGTCACCGTCATAGCCTGGGTCGAAAGTCTGGTTTCCGTTTGCCCAACTTTGACTTGAACGTTGTTGGCCCTGCACGGCTGCGTGACTATTGGAACTTTGGGGCTGGGGAGTTCCGATGTTCGGCTGACCACAACGTGCACCACTCGATCGCCACATATCTCAATGCGCATCTTTCCGGTCGCGGTCTGAAACGTGACACCGTTCGAATCGGCATGGGCTTGCTTAATGGAAAATTGAGACTCACTTGCCGCCCCAGCTGCTGAAAGAGCAATGAGAGAGAGGAGAACCCCCGCGCATTTGTTGATCATTTGTTATTCGCTGTAAAGATTGTTTCCTTTCACTAGTTCGTGCAGAAAAGACTCATTCGTTGTCGAGCCGAACCCAAGCAGACGGACTATTGAGATTCGCTGTCGTCTTCGCCCTGTTGCATGAAAACGGTTGCTCTATTCAGGCCCTGGGTGCGCAGTCGCTGGGATGCGTCGAGGGCTTGTTTCGCTGAATCGCGATCCCCAACCTTCAAATACAGCCGGGCAATCTGGTAATGAAGCGTACCGTCCTTGTCCTCTGCCAGAGCAAACTTTAGCTCCGCGATCGCGAGTTCCGTGCGGCCCGTCCTCGCGTATACCTTGCCAAGCAATGCATGCACATGGGGCACATACTCTGGCTTGGTGTTCAGACCTTTCTTCAGGTATGGCTCTGCTCCCACAAAATCGTTGCCGGCACAAAGGATTTCACCCATCATGGCATTGAGTTCCGGGTCGTCAGAAGCGTTTTTCAAAGCAGCTTGTGTTATCTGAAAAGCTTCATCAATCTGGTCATCGGCAAGCAGCGCCAGAGACAAGCCAAATAGAGCGCCGGTATCGTGGGGTGCAAGTGCAAGAGCTTTCCGATATTCCTGTTCTGCACTGGGGAAAAACTTTCGTTGGCGATAAAGATCACCTAACAGAACATGCAGCTTCGGCGAACCTGGGTCCATTTCGCTGGCGCGTTCTAAAGCTTGTGTAGCGAGCCTCTGTGCCGATTTTGTTTCCCAGTACAATCCCTCAGCTTCTGTGGCCGGGATTAAAGCCAGTCTTGCCGATGCATCAAACGCCTGCCGGTAATCTCCCGTTGAAAACGCGCAGAATGCCAGTACGCGAAGGTCTTCGCTGCGAAGCATTCGAGCGCGTGAAGCAAGCAGGTCAGTGCATTGCCGATATTTTCCGCTGGCGTACAGGTCGGCAGCGATGCTGCGACTCTTGGGCGATTCAGCAGCAAACGTCCGCCCGCTAACCGTGTGTTGATCGCGCCACTCACTTGCTGAATCGTTGTCAAAGGCGGCCATCGCTTCGACGGACAAGTCCCCGGCCGCCTCCTTTTGCTCTAGAATCTGCTGCAGTTTGGAAGCGGCGGACTGGCTCATTCCAGCCTTTAATTTCGCAATGTTGGCGCGAAAGAAACCAACGTCGCTGTTCCCGATTTCTGCAAGCCCATTTGCGGCTTCGTCTACTGTACCCCACTCGACCCGCAATCTGGCTATACCAAGCTTAGCAATCAGCGAGCCCGGATTTTGTTTCAGTTCCGTATTGAGCTCGCGCTCAGCAGCATCCAGGTCGTGTTGATGGATCAAAACGAAGCCATAACTGGCGTGCGTCCCGGCTGGAAATGTGGACGACATCAGGGCATTCTTGTATGCCTCGGCCGCAGCACCGAATGTCCGTTGGTCAGCAAGATTGTCGGCCACCAACGCCCGGAGATATCCAGAATTCTTATGCCGCGTCAGCAAAATGCGCGCGTCGGCCTCTACCTGCTCCAGATAACTTACACCCAAGTGGTACCAAGCATCCGCATTCTCCGGTGCAATTTGCATTGCACGTAGATACGAAGCTATTGCGAGTCGCGTTTCCCCAGTCCCTGCGTAGGCTTCACCGAGACCGAGCTGGGTTTGGGCATCGCGAGGTTTAGAAAGAACAGCCGTTTGGAGGTAAGGGACCGCGTCTCTGAAGCGCTTTAATCTGACGTAATCGAGGCCGAGAAAGAGATTCGGAACGAACAACGCAGGTTTGAGCCGAATCGCCTGTCGGAAAGCGTTGGCGGCTTGCTCGCTCTTCCCGATCTGGTAATACATCAGGCCGAGGTTAGTCCTGAGTTCGGCACTGTCAGGATGGAGGATAACAGCTTGCCGATAGAAGTCCGCCGCACCTTGAAAGTCACTCCTGGCCTGGGCTTGTTGCGCCGCGGCCAGTAGTGATTCAAAGGCATCGGGCGGCTGCGAGAGCAGCAAGCCCGATGGGAGGCAAAGCACTACACAACCGACAACGACTTTGAGCCCGAACCTGCGCACGCATCACCAGTAGAATTTCAGCGCTGCTTGCATTTGTCTGGCTGTCCAAGCATTCGTAATCTCGCCAAAGCCCCCGCCCTGAAAGTAGTTCGCGCCGAAAAATGTGTTAGGGCTGTAGAGGTTGGTGTGGTTGAGCGCGTTAAACATATCCATGCGAAACTGGAACCGATAACGTTCGTTGAGTGGGAAATACTTTTGAATGCTTATATCCCAATTCTTGTACGCGGGTGCGCGCAGGTCTGAGAAGTACCGGGGCGCATTCCCCAGGTCAAATTCGTTAGCAGTCGTGAAGGCTGATGTGTTAAACCATTCCCGGAAGCTGCGGTTTGAGAGATGATAGTCACCCGCAACATTCACATGCTGGCCCACTCCGAAGGGATTGGCGTTAGTCTGAGTGACGGTTAGGGGAAAGCCCTCTTTCAAAGTCAGTGTGCCAGACGTCTGCCAACCGCCGATGACCGTATTGGCGATTCCATTCATGCCCGAGCCGAATTTCCTGCCCTTGCCGACTGGCAGCTCATAAACGTAGCTGAGAACAAAACTGTGAGGGGTGTCGGTCGCATCGACCGATTTCTCCGCAGCCAGGTTGTATACGTTCCGAATATTTTCCGAGAAGTTGGCGGAAGCGGATGCCCAGTTTTCAGGTCCTCCCACGTTGTCGATAAATCTCGAAAAGGTATAGGACGCCAGCAACGTAAGCCCATGCGAGACCCGATGTGTGTAGTTCACGTCGAGAGCGTTGTAATGTGACATGCCAGCCGGATCCTGGTTCTCGTTGATGTCGCAGAACTCCGGGTACGGCCTGAGCAACTGTCCCTGCGCAATTGTGGGTTGATCAAGGCTGCACCCGCTCGAAGTGATTTTGCCAAAAAATGGATTTGGAACCTGATTCAGCAGGGCGCTGCCCATCGAGAAGTACTTCGGATCGAGCTGATTAAGGTTCAGACCGCTGGAAATGACATGTGCGCCATGGTTGCCAACGTAGGTGATATCAATCACGTCGTTGTGCGTCGGAGCATACTGGAACCCATAACTCCATTGCTGAACGGAGTAGGTCTTGCGATTGCGCGAAACCGCACCGACGCTGAAGCCTACATCTGTCAAACCGCCCTGTGAACTCCCAGTAATCGGCACGAGCCCGCCCGAAAACGCGGTCCCCAGAGTATTTGCCGGATTCAAACCAGCGTTGTTTGAAGCCACGTATGGGGTAACAGAGGTGAACCCCGGCGCCGGCCCGGTTCCGCGAAAGCTAGGCGGATAGAAGACGCCGTATCCACCTCGCATTACAAGTTTCGGCGTCAGCTGATAAGCGAAGCCTAATCTAGGCGCGAAATTCTTATAGTTCGTGTTGAAAAGCCCGCGATTGCCGGAAGTGGCATATTGCAGCTCGCCCTTGTAGTTTTGACCAACCGAGGAACTGATCGGGTTGACTGCGTTGTAGTCAAACCACGCCTGCCGGTTGTAGCGATCTGTCACCGGACGCTGAATCTCGTAACGGAGTCCCAGATTCAGAGTTAGCTTTCGCGTGGCCTTCCAGTCGTCCTGCAAGTACATTCCATGAAACCAGGTGCGGCTCACATTAGAAATGGCGACTCCGGCGCTTCCGCCCGCAGGCACTCCCATCAACATCGAGGCGAATGGACTGCCGGTTCCTGCGCTCTCGGCGGTAGGATCCGGCCCTCCACTAAATACACTGTCGAAGTTAAACCCAGCCTGATAGAAGCGGCCTCCGTTCTCGTCGGTTGCAACCGCCATGTATCCGAAAGACAGCTGGTGCGCTCCATGCACTTTGACAAAATCCGCCGATCCGCTGGCAGCAGCGCGAGGAAATGCACCCTGGCCCGCCCCCGCCACAGGGCCTTCCGGGAGGTAGGGGGTTGGCATGCCAATTATGGGGAACTGGGGCGAGTATGTATCGATGAAACCGGGCAGCCCGAGGGAGGAGGCCTTGAAGCCATGGCTCTGCATGTCGTTGCCTTCCACCCACTTCATGCCGCCCAGGTTCACGCTCATGGTGAAGGTCGGACTGAAGACCTGGCTCAGCCCGACGCCAACATTCCATCGGTTGTTGGGGTTTCTCTGCCCCGGACCGGCGGGGTCGCTTGCGCCATAGAACGCAGCTTCTTCGTCTTTGTATTCCTTCTTGTAGGAATAACGTCCATAAAGACGAGTCCGGTCGCTGAAGTTATGGTCGATGCGGCCGCTATACTCGTCCGAATAATCTGCTAGAACTCCCGACGCACTCCAGTTGGGCGACGTTGGGCTGCCGCCCGCGGTCGGATAGTAATTAATCAGCTTCTGCCCAATGGCGTTGATCAGGTTCCCGGCGGCGCCGGAGACATACGGGGACGTGTACGATGCCAGATTGTTCCCCGGAATTGGGTCGCGAATGTATGCCGTCGCAGACCCTCCACAAGCAGCCTGCACTGTGCGGGTAGAAAAAGGGTCGTATAGCTGACCGGACAGAATCGGCCTGCCACACGCATCGGTTCCGATATTTGAGCCAAGCAATGCCGAGAAATCCCCGGTACGGAAAGCAGGAATCGGTGATATTCCAGATAAATTCCCACCGTTGTGGTCTCTGTGGCCTTCGAAGTTGAAGAAGAAGAATGTTTTGTCGCGCTGCTCATAAATGCCGGGAATGTATACGGGGCCGCCGATGGCAACGCCAAACTGATTTCGATGCGAATTCGGCTTCGGCGCGACAGGGACGCTGAAATGGTTTGCATCAAGCGCGGCGTTGCGCAAATAGTCGTAAATGTCGCCATGCAGGCTGCTACCGCCGGACTTGGTCACCACGTTGATCACATTTCCAGTGCTCCAACCGTACTGCGCGGAGAACGAATTCTGCTGGACCTTGAACTCTTGAACGTTGTCGGGAGATGGCACGTAAATAACCCCGCCCCAGCCTTCGCTGGTATCCCACGCACCGTCCAGAAGGAACGCATTTGTTCCGAAGTACCCGCCACCAAAGTTAAGGAAAGAAACATCCTGGTCGGAGGAGCCTTGCTGTCCGCCTGACGATATGGTCTGCCGTTGCGACAAGTTGTTGACCGATGAGTTCAACTCCACGAAGTTGAATACGTTCCGGAGATTGAGCGGCAATTCAGTAATCTGCTTGGTGGAAACCTCGGCGCCGATGTTTGCATTGTCGGTTTGAAGCAAGACAGCAGCGGCGGTCACCTCGATCTGCTCGGATGCGCCTATCGTCAAGGCCACGGCTTGGCTTGCCGACTGGCCGACCTCCAGGGTGATTCCTTCCTGCTTGAAAGTCTTGAAACCCGGGGCCGAGACTGTCAGGGTGTAGCTCGCAGCCGGCAGGAGCGCAAATGAGAAGCTTCCTTGGACGTCGGTTTTGAATTCCCGCGTGACCCCCTTCTCAGGACTGCTCAAAATGACGTTAGCGTTGGCTATGCGCGCGCCGGAAGAATCAGAAACAGAACCTGAGAACGTAGCGGTAGAAGCCAGCGTCTGGCCTTGAGCGATCGGGTTGGCTATGCTGATGGCGAAAGCAGCAAGGGCTACGAAGAGAATTTCGGAGAGACCACGAAGTTTGGGCATCGACAAGGGCCGCCTCTCTGTTACAGTTATCGGTAACTGTAACGAATTCGCACATTCTAGTATTAAGGCGCTAGAGCTTGTCAAGTGAATTTTTGTGGAGTGATTTTTTGCGGAGTGATTTTTTGTAGAGATGCGAAGCAGCCGTTACGTGCAGATCCGCGGGAGTTCCGATCGGTCTGCACTCGTATCGGGCGCACCCAGGGCATTTGGCAGCGCGCCGGTCCTGAGCCGGCGATGAGGCGCCAGCGTCGTGGAGCGGCGAAGCACGAGATTCGTCTTAATGACAGCCGCCTGCGAAGGTCGTGGGTGCTGACCCTCCACAGATTCAAGCAACGCGGTAAATGCAGTCTCTGCGATCTCGGCCTGCGACATCTGGACTGTGGTTAATGGCGGAATCACGAACTGCGAGAAGCGGATGTCGTCGAATCCAATAACCGATAGATCTCTCGGAACCTCAAGCGCCAACTCGAAAGCCTGCCGCATTACTCCAATGGCAGTCAGATCATTTGAGCAAACGACTGCGGAGGGGCGAATTGGCGAGGAAGCCAGAGCTGACAAGGCTCTCATACCAGCTTCCATCGTGTGGTCTCCCTCGACGAACAGTTCTCGAGGGGTTTCGAGGCCAATCTCGTTCATGCAGCGTTCGAATGCGTGTTGTCGCATGGCTGCCGTTTTCAGATGGGCCGGCCCGCTGACAAAAGCAATACGAACGTGCCCGAGAGCCGCCAGGTGCTGCACCGCATGACGAATACCGTGCTGATAGTCGACGCGGGCGGTCTTGAACAGCTGTTCGTCTGAGTCGGCGTCGATCGTAAATACTGGCAGGTTGCGCTTTCTAAAAACCTCTATCAGTGAATGGTCTCGCCCGAAGGTTAGAATGGCAACGCCCTCTACGCGCCGTTCAATCATCCTCCGAGCGGCAGTTTCGAGTTGTTTGGAATCTTGGCCAATTGAGCTCAGAAGAATCTCGTAATTGTGCTTGATGCCCAGCTGCGTGAACCTCTGGACAATTTCTGGGAAAAAGGGATTACTGATTTCCGAAACAATCAACCCAAAGATCCGGCTGCGGCCACAAACCAGTGCTCGAGCTTGGGTGTTCGGATAATAACCGACTCGTTCTATGACGCGCCAGACTCGGCGCGCGAGCACTGGGTCGACAGTTGGCACGCGGTTGACCGCCCGCGAAACTGTTGCGGTCGAAACTTTGGCGAGTTTGGCTATCTCCGCGACGGTCATTTGCACATCGATGTCGTTATCGCATCGTCGTGTACCTGGCTCAAAAGGCTGAAACCAGCCAGGCTTCGCGAACCTAATGCGAGCTATGGTCAAAAGTTAGGCGAAGCACATAGGCAAACTTGCTTGCAGCTTGCGCGGGTAGGTGGACATGCAGCCCCTCGCCGCGCTGCTCGAATTGCAACTTGCCATCACCGCCCAACAACGAAACATCTTGCACAGTTTCGCTACCGACGCTAGGCGCGAGTGAGTGAATCACCGCTTCCCCGCTTGCCGGCCAGGCAAGGCCTATGACAAAGAGCACCTCGCCCTTTGTCGTGAAACGAAAGTCTTCGGGCGTGTACTTCGTTGTGTCGGTGTCGTGAAATCCGCCAGAGGCAACTTTTGTCGGACCCTCTCCATAAGTCCGCCATGGGCGAGTGCCATAAATGGCGTCTCCGTTCGTATTCAGCCATGCTCCGACTTCCAAAAGCACTTGCTGGACCTCTTCTGGAATCGTGCCATCCGAGCGCGGACCGATGTTCAACAGCAGATTGCCGTTCTTGCTGACAATATCGATCAACTGGTGAACAATGAACTCCGGCGACTTAAAGGTATCGTTATTGATGTAGCCCCAGGATTTGTTGCTAACGGATGTATCCGTCTGCCACGGCAAGGGGCGCAGATCGCCTAACTGCCCGCGTTCAATATCGAGCACAGCGGAGTGGTCCTGCATGGCGTAATCCTTGTAGTTGATCACGCCAAGATGATCGCCATATTTCAGCGAGCTGTTGTAGTAGAACGCTGCAAAGCGCGTGAGGTTTGGCCGGATCGACGACTGCCCGATCCACCAGTCGAAGTACACGATGTCGGGATGATACTTCTCGACTAGTTCTGCAGACCTCGCGAGCCAATCGTTGGTCCAAGCCGACGACACAAACGTAAAGTCGTTATTGAGGGGGGTGCCCGGCGGGTTCAAGAGCCAAGTGTGTGCGGGTCCGTAGAGCATGGCATATTGCGGGTCATTCACGTCCGCAGGAATTGCGCGGCCCGGTCCCAGAAAGAAGTTATGTTCCACGCGGTGCGACGACACGCCAAAATGCAACCCCTCTGCGCGCACGGCTCTCGCCAATTCTCCAGTTGTGTCGCGATGCGGACCCATCTTCGCGACGGTCCAATCACTCAGGCCGCTGTCGTACATGGCAAAACCATCGTGATGCTCCGCCACGGGCACCACATATTTAGCGCCAGCTTTCTTGAATAACTCGGCCCAGGCGGCCGGATCGAAATGCTCGGCCTTGAACATGGGAATGAAATCTTTGTAGCCAAATTTGTCCTGCGGCCCGTAGGTCTCGATGTGGTGTTTGTATTCGGCAGATCCTTTCACATACATCATTCGCGGATACCACTCGCTGCCGAACGCGGGAACCGAGTAGACTCCCCAATGAATAAAGATTCCGAACTTGGCGTCCCGATACCACTCAGGCGCTTCATATTTCTGTAGCGATTCCCAATCCGCCCGAAACGGCCCCTGGCGATCGGCCGTCTCCACATCATGTATAAGAGCGGCGCGTTGTCCGTCGTATTTGCTGCTGGCCTTCTGCCATATCTGGTCAACCTTGTCCGGGTCCTCCGAGGCGGTTGGAGCGATAGGGCTCTGAGAATGCAGGAGAACACCGGTGGCCAAAAGGATCGCAATCGAGGCGAGCTTTCGCATAGATGAAGGCAAGAAAATCATTCCAACTCCTCTGCGCGAGGTAATGAATCAAGCGTGCTGAGTTTTGCCCAGCAGATGCCGTAGAGAGAGACAAAAACAAAGCAGACGAGCGGCACCACAAAGCCGATGCGCATGGAATGCCGGTCAGCAATGTGGCCCATGAATGGCGGAGCAATCGCCCCACCGACGATGGACATCACGATCAAAGATGAGCCGAGCTTTGTGTGCTCACCCAGGCCCCGAATACCGAGAGCAAAAATGGTCGGGAACGCGATGGACATGAAGAAGAATGTGCCGAACATCGCGTACAGTCCCGCCTTTCCGCCGCCCATCGCGATTGCGACGAGCACGACGTTCATCGCCGAGTAAATCGCCAACACGCGGTCAGGCCTGAACTGGCTAATGATGGCGCTGCCACAGAGACGGCCGACCATGAACAAGACGAATCCGATGGCGCCTAACCACCTGGCGGCTTGCAAGCGGGTTACGCCCGGATCATTCTCGAGTACGTAGTTGACGAAGAAACTGAAAATCCCGGTTTGCGCCGCCACATAGAGCGCCTCAGCTACAACGCCCAAAGTAAAGTGCCTGCGGCGAAACATGTCCCAGTTCCTAGAGACCAGAAGAAAGGCAGCGACGTAAGCCCCGAGCAAAAGGCCGTATTTCACTGGCTGGAGCAATGCTTGGTTGATCTGAAGCAGCGTCCAAACCGAGCCAAGAATCGGCGCGATGAAAAAGTAGAGCAGCCCGCAAACCGCGGCCAATACAACAGCGATGCTTATTAAGTGCGCGCCTGAAGGCTCAAACCGCGTCGCGGCCCTGGACGTTGTGCGGTTTTCATCCTCAACCTGCAACTCAGGCACTCGCGAGAACGCAAATACGATGAGCAACAGCGCCACAAAAATGCCGATGCCCATGTAAGGCGTGGAAATTCCAGCGTTCCCGCGCCTCGCCTCGTCGCCGGAAAAAACAAAATAGCCGCCAACGATCGGTCCCAAAATCCAGCCGGCTCCATTAAATGTCTGAGCGATATTGATCCGCGTGGAGCCTGCTTCCGGCGAGCCGAGGACCGTCGCGTAAGGATTGGCGATGGTTTCCAGGCATGTCATACCCGCGCCGATGACAAATAAGCCCAAAAGAAATGCCCAGTAGGTGTCGATCCTGGTCGCGGGGATGAACCAGAAGGCACCGGAAGCGATCAAGCACAAACCAACGAGAATGCCCCCTTTGTAGCCGAATCTCTTCGCAATCAAGCCCGCTGGGATCGCCATCAGAAAATACGCGAGGTAGTTGGCCGCTTGCACCAGGCCGGACTGCTCCTTGCTTATACGCAACGTGTCCTGAAAATGCTTATTCAGGATGTCAATCATTCCGTTGCAAAAGCCCCACAGCAGAAACAGCGAGGTGATTAGCACAAAAACGACGGCGAAATTCGTGCCGTCCGCTGTACGAAATAGACCGCCTTTGCTGGTCTCAGGGACGGTAATGTGTGTCGATTCCGTGGTGTAGGTGCCCATTGAGCTAATCCAGCGAGACCAGAATCTTTGTGAAGCGCGATGGTTTCTCGCTCCAGGAACGCAACGCGTTTGGTCCTTGCTCAAGCGGAACAATCAGGCTCACGACATCGTTCACGGGAAACTTTCGCGTTTCGAGGAGCCGGATCACCGCTCGGAAATCATCTGCCTGAGCATTCCTCGATCCAAGAATGTCCAATTCTTTTTGCACGAACAGCCTGGTCTCATAGCTCACCGGCTCTTTGGCATACCCGATGTACACGACACGGCCGGTAAACGCGACTTCCTCCACGGCTGCGCGGAACGTTGCCGGCGTGCCCACTGCCTCAATCACGACGTCGGGGCCGCGGCCATCTGTCATTTCCAGCAAACGATCATGCAGAGATTCCTTCATGCTGTTGATGCTGTGATCGCCGCCAGCCGCTCGCGCCAGTTTCAGCTTGTTGTCATCCACATCGATACAGATCGTGGTCGCGCCACGAGCGTTCGAAGCGGATACTGCTCCGAGCCCGACTCCGCCGCAGCCGAAGATCGCGACCATGTCGGTGGCAGTAACTCGTCCGCGAGCCACCGCATGAAATCCCACCGTCAGTGGTTCAACCAAACATAATTCCTTCGGCGTGAGCGTGGCCGGGTACAAGTTCTCTGGCGGCATCGCGATGAATTCGGTGAGAGCGCCATCCCGCTGCACGCCGAGAGTCTGATTGAACTGGCATGCATTCGGGCGCCCTCGCTGGCACGATCCACATTGGCCGCAGCTTGTATAGGGAAAAACAGCGACGTCGTTCCCCTTTGGCACACTGCCGTCTCCCTGAACAACCGTGCCGCACACTTCGTGTCCAGGAATTCTAGGGAAAGACACAAGTGGATTCAGCCCGCGAAAGGAATTCAGATCGCTCCCACAGAGTCCTACCATTTTGACTCTGAGTAGGATGTTCCCATTCGTCACCACTGGTTCAGGAACCGCCTCGATCGACGCCTGCCCGGGCTTATGAAGCACAAGGGCTTTCATGTTCTAGCGTCGACCTCCGACGCCCTCAGCACTGGCTCGGGTGAACGCTTCGCAGCAGGGCGGCCATTTCTAGATCGCATGGCGGCACGAAGCCGCATCTCGGCCTGGCCTTGCCAATAGCCGCATTCCAATTCGAAAAATACCGAGGTATAGGGAATTCGCAGATTGGTTTTGATCAACAATACGCGGAACTTTTTCGCCAGCAGGTCGAGCTTCGTGATGATCTGCTCATGTGGAAGAGCACGCACGTCATACTGACGGAGCAGATTCCCGAGCAGCTCCCGGTAGGAAGTGACTCCCGTCGCATCCGCCTCAGGGACGAAGGTCAATTCTTTATCCACATAGATGGTTGGCCTCACATGTTTCGAGGCGCGCAGGACCGAAAGCACCTTCTTCAGAACAGCCGTTTGCTCCTCGTCTGCAACGATAGTCTCGATTCCCTCCTTGGACTGTGCGGGATAAGCAGAATCCGCGATCACGAGCCAGTTGCGGTGGCCATAAAGGCTTAGCCGATCTTTTAGAATGTCTTCCCAATTTGATGTCATTTAACCGTAAGTTCCTCATCCGCGCAGACCGCAACTTTGCCGCATTTGCCCGAAGCCATGAGCGCATACGCCTCTGCGGCGTTCTGGAGACCGAAGCGGTGCGTGATAATGTCTGCGGGGTGCAAATTCCATCGCACCAACCGCTCAACTAACTCTTCCATCAGCCACGTCGTGGTTACCCATGAACCGTAGATCGTCTTCTGATCGTGAATGATATCCGCTGATGGATTGAATTCCACCGTGCCGCCTTCGCCGACAAACGCAATTTTGCCCCACTTGCGCGTTGCGCGAATTGCCGCGGCGCGTGCAGTGACATTCGCGGAGCAATCGATCGCACGCTCCACTCCAAAACCACGAGTGAGGTCTCGAACCTGAGCTACATTGTTGCAACCGCCGCGCAGCGCGAAGTCACAAAGCTTGAGGGACTCCGCCAATCGCAACCGCTCGGCAACGACATCAATTCCTATGATGGTCTGTGCGCCCATCTTGCGGCAGAGTGCCGCAGCCGCGAGTCCTACCGGGCCCAGCCCGGTTATGAGAACAGAATGGTTACCATTGACTCCGATTTTTTCAATCGCTTCGTAAACCGTCCCAAAGCCACACGCAACCTGGGCCCCGTCCGCATAGGAAAGCTCGTCCGGAAGGACAATGAGGTCTTTCTCTTCCGCGATCATGTACTCGGCCATTCCGCCGTCCCGCTGCCAGCCGTACGCTCGCCGGTACTTATCGCTTGTGCAGGAGATCATGTAACCACGGCGACAGTCGTTGCAAACTCCGCAACCAGAGATATGATAAACGACCACGCGATCGCCGACTCCAAAGCGGCGGCAGCCCGGCCCGGCCTCCACAATCTGACCACTGGGCTCATGACCGGCAATGACTCCTTGGTATCCTTCCGGACCTTTGCCGAGGTGCTCGTGATAAATGCAGCGAATATCGGACCCGCAAATCGTGGACGCTTTCACCCTAAGCAACACTTCTCCATGTCCGGGGCGAGGTACGGGCAAAGTGCGCAGCTCGACCTTGTCGTTTCCGGGTAGAAACGCCGCTTGCATATGCTCCTGGTTGACTGCGATAGGTTTGGCCTGGCGCAGGGTTGTGGAATCCCATGTCATGGAGAAGTGATTTCCCCGTTGGGGTCCCAAAGATCCTCCCAGGATTGTCCTTCTTTCCAGAGAAAGACTTGGCCTTTAATAAGGCGGCAGTTCCGGTCAATCGCGCTGATTTCGCGCATTTCGGCTTCCGTCAGTGGTTCGCCGACAACCCCTTCGAGATTGGCGAGATAATGGTCGCGATTCGTTGAGAATGGAATCGGCACTTGCCCGCGCTGGACGGCCCATTTCACGCACACTACTGCAGGGTGTACACCATGGCGATGGGCAATTTTGACGATCAAGGGATCCTGCGTCGGCACGGTGTCTTCGGGAGCGCGATCTCGCTCTGGCCGGCCTGGTGAGCCGATCGGGCAGTAGCCGACTGGAACCATGCCGCTGGCTCGAACCAATGCGAATAGCTCCGGTTGCTGAAAGTGCGGATGCAACTCCATTTCATTCACTGCTGGCTTTATGCGGGCATCGCGCATGAGATGCCTTAACTTGGGGACCGTCATATTGGACGTCCCAATATGCCGAACCAGGCCGAGATCTGCCAACTCCTCCATCTTCCGCCAAGTTTTCATGAACTCCGCGTGGATGTAGGCTTTTGCGTCCTTGCTGCGGGAATTCACATCACAACCGGGAGGATGGTAATTAGGAAAAGGCCAGTGCACTAGGTACAGATCCAGATAATCGAGCCTGAGATCGGCGAGAGACTGCCTGCACGACGAAATCACATCCTTTTCGCCATGTTTGTCATTCCATAGCTTGGAAGTGATCCATAATTGCTCGCGCTTCGCACCGCTTCGCAAGATCGTTTGTAGCGCGTGGCCAATCTCGTGCTCATTCCCGTACACCGACGCGCAGTCGAAATGACGGTATCCAACCATTGCTGCCCCTTCGACTGCGGCGGCGACTTCGACGGCTGAGACATGATCTGAGCCGAATGTGCCCAGGCCGATTGCTGGCATCTGAGCTCCGGTGTACAGAACCCGCCGGGGTATAAGGGCGGGATCGATGGCTGACCAGGCGGTCTTCATCGCGACTTTGCTCGTCCGAGAACCCAATCTCGAGAATCTGGACTGATTAATCCGAGCCAGAAATTCCCATCACCAGAAGTCAACATATATCGATAAAGTTACCGATGTCAATTGTAAAATACCGCGGGAGCATTTTCATCTTTTCATCGTTCTATATACTGAGTGACGTGTATGAGCACACGAATGAAGGACATCGCTAGAGATCTAGGAGTTTCGGTTATCACGGTCTCCAAGGTTCTGCGCAATCATCCTGATGTGGGGGACGATACTCGCGAAAGAGTTCTCGCCCGCGTTAAAGAGCTGGATTACCGTCCCAACCTGGCGGCACGCAGCTTGGTAACCGGACGCACTTATTTGGTGGGTCTGGTTGTTCCTGACCTGCTCCATCCGTTCTTCGCGGAAATCGCCAAGTCTCTTTCTGAAGTTTTGCGTCAGAGTGGTTACTACCTGATTGTTTCCCCATCCGACGAAGATCCTGATCTTGAGGAACAGGAGATCAACCAACTGCTCGCGCGTCGGCTCGACATACTGATCATTGCCTCTTGTCGGTCGACGGTTGAGCTCTTTTTCCGAATTGAAAAGCAACAGACGCCTTACGTGCTGATCGATCGTATTTTGCCCGGCCTTTCGGCGAACTTTGTCGGCGTCGACGATGAAGTCGTGGGAATGCTGGCCACCAAGCACTTAATTGAAATCGGCTGCAAGAGAATCGCACACATTCGCGGGCCGGAAACAAGCCCTGGGAACCGCCGGGTGGAAGGATATAAGCGAGCTCTGCTCCATAGCGGACTGAAGGTCATTGACGATTACATCATCACCGAACCCAAGGGTGACGTGGAGACAAGGCAGCGTGGCGGGGAAGCGATGCGCGAACTCTTGAACCTCAAGCCACGACCCGATGGAGTTTTCTGTTTCAACGATCCCTTGGCTATGGGGGCAATGAATTACGCGCTGGATCAGGGGGTGCGCATTCCGGAGGATATCGCGATCATTGGCTGCGGCAATCTTCACTACGACGATGCGTTGAGCGTGCCACTCTCAAGTATCAATCAACACAGCCGACGAATTGGACAGGAAGCTGCGCGCATCGCCCTTGGGATTTTGAACTCGAAGATTCCTCCTAAGCCCGAAACTGTGGTGCTGCAACCAGAATTAATCGTGCGTCGGTCAACACAACGACATCCTGCCAAAGCGATCGGACGGATGAAGACGCGCGTCTAGGTGTGCAGATCGAGATCAAGCCCCGCGTTTCGAAATGAGACCGGCGGAATCCGCGTTTCGCCGAAAGCTCATCACGCTAGCTTCTCAACAACCAAAAATCAAGACCCCGCTTACGCCAGGTTCGACGTAAAGCGGGGTCGGGAGCAAGAGCAATTCCAATCAGAAGAAGACCTTCGCGCCCAGCTGGAAGGTACGCGGATCCGCAACCGCATTGACTGCCCCAAAACCGGATCCGTCGAAGAGCCCGGTGTCAACCCCAGTGAACTGCACATGGTTCCAGGTGTTGAAGGTCTCGGCACGTAGTTCGAAGCCAGCTCTCTCCGTGAACTGGAAAGTTTTGTACAACGAAAGGTTCCAGTTGTCGCGTCCGGGCCCTTTCACGATGTTCCGGGGCGCGGTCCCGAATGTGAGCGGAGCAGGCTGAGCGAACGAACTTGTACTGAACCACTGGTTCCAGCTTTTTGGATAAGTGATGGGTGCCACGAGGTCCGCATGGTTGGTTGTGGCGCCTCCGAGGCCTAGGTTGTCATTGCCGGCATTGACATTCAGCGGAGTACCGGTCTGGGCCATCACAACACCGGAGATTGTCCAGCCTCCCAGCAAGGCCTTGGTCACCCGACCCGAGTTCTGGAAGATCGGCAAATCGTAAATATAGCTAAAAGTCGCTACGTGCCGCCGGTCATATCCTGCAGTGCCGTAGTCGTAACGTGGGTTGTAAGGATCCCCGATATTGTTAAACAGCTGGCCGTCGATGACGTCAAAAGCGTGCGAGTAGGTGTAAGTAGCGTTAACTGTCAGGTGTTTCCAGGCACTGGCCCGCAGGCTGGCCTGCAAGCTGTTGTAATGGGAATTCCCCTCGTTTTGCACCTGGTTAATGCCGCTCCAGCCAAGAAACGGCCGATCAAAGTCGGCCTTAACTTGCTGGCCGGTGTAGTTACAATTGCCGCCACAGATTGCCAGCCGGTTGGGATCGTTCAGCGGGACGAGGTTGATATCGAGGGTTTGCGACAGGTGATCCGCCGTGTTGCCAACATAAGCCAGGCTGAACACAGAGCGACTGGTCAACTGTTGTTGAACTCCAAAGTTAAACTGATAAACCGCGGTTATCGGGTATCCACGCGGTATGGTTGAGAAGATGCCGTGCGGAGTGTAAGGCGTGCTTCCGGCGTTTGCCCCAGTTGTCCAATCGACGAGTGGATTCGTCAAGTTGGGCGTAATTACCTGCTCGTTGTTGGTGAATGGAACGCTGCCACCCATGTTATATTCCTCGTTACCTGCATTCCGTTCGTAGAAAATTCCGCCTCCGCCTCGCAGAATAGTCTTCTGGTTTCCAGTCAGGTCATAGGCAAAGCCAAGACGTGGAGCAAACGTGTCCCAGTGGTTGTCCACCAGACCTTTTGGAATCCCGTTCCGTCCGGCGAGGCCAATACCGTTGAGATAGAAGCTTACATTCGACAAGGCGATTCCGGGGACTGTGCCGAACCCCGGGCCGTTGGTGTCCATGGATTCGTTCTGCGACGGATTCAGGAAAACCGGTTTCTGGTTCGACTGGTACAGGTTAGGGTAGAAATTTGACAAACGATTGTGTGTGTCATAGGCGTGTGGCAGGCCTTCCCAACGCAGGCCCAGATTGAGCGTCAGTCGTTTGGTGACACGCCAATCGTCCATGGCATAAGCGTTATACGTATTGAAAGTGATTGAGACAAAATCCTGCAGCTGCACTTGGGTGAAATTCGAAGCATCACCCAGTAGAAAGTCGCCAAGCCCAAGTCCGGTGGCTGACCCATTGAACTGGTAATTCCCAGCAACATCCGCGAAGATTTCCTGGTTCTTGTGCGTGTACAACCAGGCGCCGCCAAACTTAAAATTGTGTGTGCCACGCGTCCATGAAAGATCGTCTTTGTATTGGTAGCTACGCCACGTGTTCGTCCATGGCCAGTTGCCCGGGTCGTAGTTGAAACCGATGCCGCCCCCGCTGACGTTAATTGTCGGCATCTTATTCAGCTTATTGACGCCCGAAAACAGGGGTGCCGTGCTCCAGCCGCTCGGCTGAGTCCATTTGCCATCGTCCGCCAACGTAATATTGTTGCCGTTGTAGTTGAACGAGGCCTCGTTCAACAGGTTGGGGTGAATCACGTAGGTGACGCGTACAACACCCGCCCAGGAAGGAACGTCTTCCACCGATCCCAGCGTTGTAAACGTCGTACCGGTCCAAGCAGGGGTGGGTACCGTCTGATGGCCGGAGTCGTATATTAAGTGACTCATCACGCTCAACTTATCGGTGAAAGTGTGGTCGACTCTGGCGGCTTCCTCGCGATAGAAGGTATCGGTATTAGCCGATGAAAAATAACCCAAGCCATTGGGAGTATTGGGCGTCACTACAAAACCGGACTTCAAGAACAGAACCGCATTCGGATCGAAAAGGTTTGACGGAATCGTACCGCCGGGGAATGGTTGGCCGGGAGTTAGCCCGTCTGCAGCGAACGCCGCGAGCTGGACCGAATCCGTGGTCGTAGGCACAATAGGGGTGCCCATCGTGCTCAAGTTGCCGCCATACTCTGCGGCAGTTGGTACTCGGTTGACGAGCTTGCTGCCACCCTGAACTTCCCTGCGCCATTCCTGGTTATAGAAGAAGAATGTTTTTGGGTTGGAGGACTTAAACTCTACCGGTCCGCCGAAGTTAAACCCGAACGCGTTGTAACGCAGTTCTGGCTTTTTGGTTTGGCCGCTACGCTCCGCCAGGGTGTTGAAAGCCTGTAGGGCGTCGTTGCGGTCGTACTCCCAAGCGCTTCCGTGGAACTGGCGCGTGCCGCTCTTCATCGCCATGTTAACCATGCCGCCCGACGAGTTACCCAGGTCCGCGGCGTAGTTGCTGGTTTGGATCTTGAACTCCTGGAGCGCCTCTTGCGATGGAGAAACGATCAGAATGCCGCCACCTCCACGGTCATACGCCTCTCCACCGTCGATGAGCCAGTTGTTGGCATCTTGCCGCATGCCATTAAAATAGACGCTGCGGTTCTGGAACTGCGCCACCGGCAGGTCGAAATCCGGCATCATGGACGACGCTCCCGGGACCAAAGTCGTTAACTGCAGCACATTGCGGCCGTTGGTGGCCAGATTCGCAATCTGCGTGTCCGTAATTGTCTGGCTGACGTCACTGGTTTGCCCTTCCACCTGAACGGCATTCGCTTCGACGGTCACGCTCTCTTGCACCTGCCCGACCTGAAGCGATAGGTCGGCCCGGATGGTGTCATTCACTTCCAAGGTAACCCCGCTCTGCTCATAGGCTTTAAAGCCCTGCGCCTCAGCATGGATCCGATAGTGTCCGATCGGCAATTCATGAGCGGCATAGCTTCCACTGCTGTTGGTCACGGTGGAACGAGCCAAACCGGTCTCTACACTTGTAATGGTGACCTTGGCGTTGGCAACCGCGGCACCTGATGGGTCCGTGACGGTTCCCACGATGCTGGCGGTCGCTTGACCGTGTGCGGCGCTGCTCAGCAATGCAAGGCCAAGCAGGAGTGATGCGAGCAAGGTGGCATGGCTGCGCATTCTCGGAACGTATGTTTGCATGGAGCCCTCCTCGAAGTTGGCTCGGAAAATATCGATAACTTAATCGATATACCTAGGCAGCCTTGACTTCTAGCGCCAGCAAACAACGGTTGTCAAGAGAAAAATGCGGTCTAAATCGACACTACATCGATTTAGATAAGCCACATCATTCAGCGTTAAGATGTATTCTTTATCCAGGCAGCGCCGGGTCAAACCTCTTGACTGCTCTGCTACAATCTGGAATTTCAATAACGTTATCGATATTTGGTAAATGCCACTGGATAGGCGTCAACTTCTCTTGTCGGGAGGGCTCGCGGCATTCGCGGCTTTTGTGCCGCAACTTTCGACCCTGGCATCGACCGCGGAAAATCCCCAGCCATTTCAGTGGCAAACCGATGAGTTGATCTTTGGCTTTGACTTGCGCCAAGGCAGATTGCGGCAAAGGCGTCTGATTCCAGCCGGCCGGCCCGCCTCCGACGTTTCTTCCGGTGTAGAAGTCGCTCTTCAATGCAGCGGCGAGAACTCTCCCGATCAAGGTATGAAATGCGGCATGGGGCAGCCGGGGTCTCGGCTGCTCTTTGTGGGACATCGCGAGGAATCAACCGCGCGAGGCAAACGCCTGGTGTGCGCGCACGCAGATCCGAAATTAGGCCTGCGAGTCGAATCTGTCTACGAGGCCTTCAATGGAATCCCCATAATTCGGCGGTTTTCAAGAGTCACCAACGACGGAAGTTCACCTGTTGGTATCGAGTTTCTAAGCTCGGCGATGCTGCACGGTCTGGCTGACCCGCAAAATTACGACCGGGAGCTCCGCATCCATGTTGCTTTTAATAGTTGGATGGCGGAAGGACAGTGGCATACGTTGCGACCCTCGGAAATGGGTTTTGTCGAGAACGAGCGCACGAGTTGGTCCGAAGCACGGGCAGGCAGCATCGGGAGTTGGTCGACTGAGCGGTACCTGCCGATGGCGATGGCGGAAAACATAAGGCTTGGTCTGATTTGGTTCTGGCAGATCGAACACGGCGGCTCTTGGTACTGGGAGATCTCGAACGTTTCGGAGCGTGGCAACAACGCAGACGATGTTTATGCATATCTCGGCGGTCCAGACGATCTGCACTCTGCCGCGTGGAAGAATCTAAAACCTGGTGAGACCTACGAGACTGTACCCGTCGCAATTGGGTGTGTAAGTGGTGGATTCGGCGACGCGGTCGCGGCATTGACGCATTACCGGCGTGCCGTGTGTCTGAAAAGCCGGAAGGACAATTCGCGATGCTCGGTCATTTTCAATGACTACATGAATTGCCTCTGGGGCGATCCGACCGAAGCGAAGGAATTGCCGATGATCGCTGCGGCCGCGAAAGCGGGTTGCGAATACTTCGTGATCGACGCCGGATGGTATGCGGACCTGCACGAAGATTGGAGTCAAACCATTGGCGCATGGCAACCCTCTCCCAGTCGATGGCCGCGAGGACTGAAGTTCGTGTTGGACCAAATCCGACAGGCGGGAATGATTCCTGGACTGTGGCTTGAACCCGAAGTAGCAGGTGCCAAGTCAGTGCTCGCGCAAAAACCAGATGACTGGTTCCTCGTACGTCATGGTAAGAGAGTTTTCAAGAATTCTCGGCTTCTGCTCGATTTTCGAAACCCTGAGGTCCGCTCCTACCTCGATCAGGTGATCGCAAGACTTGTGAATGATTACGGCGTTGGCTATATCAAAATGGACTACAACGTCGATTCACTACAGGGAACGGAACTCAACGCGGATAGTTTTGGACAGGGGCTGCTCGACCACAACCGAGCCCACCTTGCGTGGTTAGATGACATTTTGAATCGATATCCCGACTTGGTCATTGAAAATTGCGGCAGCGGAGGCGGGCGCATGGACTATGCAATGCTCAGTCGCCTCCAGCTCCAGTCCATGACGGACCAGGAAGACTATCTGAAGCTGCCTGCCATACTGGTAGGCGCGTCTGCTGCGGCTTTGCCTGAGCAACTTGCAATCTGGTCTTACCCTCTGGCCAACGCTGACGCTGACCAAGCCAGCTTCAACATGGTAACGGCGCTGATGTGCCGCATTCATCAGAGCGGCCGTCTCGATTTGCTCACCCCGCAAGCATTGTCACAGGTGACGGAAGGAATTCGCATTTACAAGGAAGTTCTACGCGCGCACATTCCTGCGGCAGTGCCGTTCTATCCGCTCGGTACGTCAGACGTGACCCACCGCGAAGCGACGATTGCGTTGGGAATGCGCTCGGCTGAAAAAACGCTGCTAGCAGCGTGGAGAGTCGACGGGCCCGCTACGACGAGGATCCCGATGGTCAACCCGGAAGCGAAGCTGGTTTACCCAACTGGTCTTGGCGTCAATGTCGCGGCGGAAGATGGTGCAATAAATATTGAGTTTCCGCGAACGCATATGGCGTGCTTGATCTTAGCGTGACATTTTTCCGTGCTTTGAAACATTATGGAGAAAGATATGAAGCAGGTCGGATTAGCCATTCTCCTTTTCACCAGCTTTTGTTGTGCGCAAGACGCCAGCGACTTTCATCCCGCTGCCACGAACGTCTGGGACGCGGAATATCCCCGCGTCGACAGTAATGGCAGAGTGCAATTGCGTGTCAAGGCTCCCGACGCCACTAAGATAACGCTCAACTTCTGGAGCGGCCCCAAGCTCGAGATGGAAAAGCAGGCAGATGGATTCTGGACCATCACCACTCCGCCGCTTGTACCCGGCCTGCACTATTACACGTTCATTATTGATGGCGCGGAGGTCAGCGACACGAATAGCCGTGCGTTCTTCGGCGGCGGCAGGCCCACAAGCATGGTTGAGGTCCCCGAACCCGACTCGACGTATTATTTGATCCAGGATGTGCCGCACGGGCAGGTGCGCGAGGTTTGGTACAAGTCGAAGGTGACAGGCACCTGGCGGCACGCACTCGTTTATCTTCCGCCGAATTACGATACGCAGACCGGGGTACGATATCCGGTGCTCTACCTGCAGCACGGTGCAGGAGAAGATGAGATGGGTTGGATTCGGCAGGGGCATGCGAATTTCATCCTCGACAATCTGATTGCCGCCGGAAACTGTAAGCCTATGATTCTTGTTATGGGCTATGGCTACGCACGGCGCGCCGGCCAAGTTCCGCCCGATCTGACGGGAAAGCCATTCGGTTCTCCGGAGATGATGAAGGCAATGCAAGACCTGGCAGCAGCGTTTGAAGACGAAGTTACTCAGGTCATGATCCCTTACATTGATTCAACCTTCCGCACGCTCTCCGATCGCAATCACCGCGCGATGGCCGGTCTCTCCATGGGAGGAGTGCAGACGTTTCAGATCACACTGGATCATCTCGATCTGTTTTCCTACATCGGTGGATTCAGTGGAGCAGGCGGAATGCTGGTGCTTGGAAACCGCAAACTGGATCCTAAGACCGATTACAACGGGGTATTTGCGGATCCAGCCGCCTTCGCGAAGAAGGTTCATCTCTTGTGGTTGGGGGTAGGTACAAAAGAGCCTGAGAGGATGCGGGCCGGTTTACTGAGACTGCATGATTCCTTAAATGAAGCCAATATCCAGCACGTTTTCTATGAATCGCCGGGGACAGATCACGAATGGCAAACCTGGCGCCGCGATCTCAAGGATTTTGCGCCGAGGCTCTTCTAGCTGAACTCCTGATGATCAGTTATCGAGGGGAGAAAATCATAGTGATTTCCAAGGCTGTCAATGCCAGCGTGCGGCGAGCAGTGATCTTGTTCGCAATTGTTCTGTCGATGCTTTCCGCGGCTCAACCAATCGCTCAAACGCAAACTGTCACGGTGAACATCGATCTTTCGAAGACTGGCACTCCAGTCTCGAAATATGAATTGGGAATGTTCATCGAGCACATTGGCTCGCTGATTTATCGCAGCCTCTGGTCCGAAATGCTCGATGACCGCAAGTTCTATTTCCCGATCTCATCCAAAGAAGAGCCTCCATCTAGGCAGGCTGGCTTTCGCGGCATGCAGCTTCGCAAATGGCGCCCAGTCGGGCCGGACGAAGCCGTCGTGATGGACAAAGAGAATCCTTTTGTTGCCGACCAGAGCCCCCGCATTCAGCTCGATCCCGCAACGGCGCATGGCATTCAGCAAACTGGCTTGTCGCTGGTCAAAGGAAAAAAGTATGTAGGTCGCATCTATCTGCGAGGCACTCCCGGTTCAAAGGTCAAGGTCAATTTGATTTGGGGAGACGGCGCGAGCGATCGCCAGACGATAGCCATGCCCGCGCTTACCGATCGCTTCAAAAGATTCCCACTCAGTTTCACTGCCGGGAACGACACCGACAAAGCCACCGTCGAAATCACCGGCACCGGCGAAGGGAACTTTCACATTGGCACGGTTTCGCTAATGCCGGCAGACAGCGTTCAGGGATTTCGGCCCGACACGATCGCGCTGTTGCGTCAGCTCCACTCCGGCTTCTGGCGCTTGCCTGGTGGTAATTTTCTTTCCGATTGGAGTTGGTACGACTCGGTCGGCGACCCCGACAAGCGTCCGCCGATGTTCGACTATGCCTGGAACGCAATGCAGACGAACGACGTTGGCTTGGACGAATTCATGACGCTTTGCAAACTGATCGACGTAGAGCCTTACATAACCGTGAACGCAGGCTTTGGCGATGCGCACTCGGCTGCTGAAGAAGTGGAATACTTGAACGGCTCGACGACTACACGCCTTGGTGCGATGAGGGCGCGAAATGGCCATCTCGCGTCCTACCACATCAAGTTCTGGAACATTGGCAACGAACCTTATGGCGTATGGCAGCTCGGCCGTACAGATCTGAAGTATTACGTTCTTAAACACAACGAGTTTGCCAAAGCGATGCGCAAGGTCGATCCGTCCATCACTGTGCTCGCCTCCGGCAACATGCCGGAAGCCATGGATCTCACCGGCGAAATGCGTGCGAAAGATGTGGACAGCCTGAGACGGGTTGAAGGCACACCCGAGGACTGGACCGGCGGCCTGCTCGAACACAGTTGGGGCAACTTCGACGGCATCACCCAGCACTGGTATGCGCGGTCCGGCCGTCACTTTGATATGGAAAAGGCCAAGGCGCTGCCGATGGATGCGCCCACAGACGCGGGCTACGACGATGTTCCACAGACGCCACTCGAGTACGCCCGGTACCCTGCCAATATCGTTCACCTGAACGCTCAGGAGTGGCGGCGGTATCAAGAGCGCTTTCCGGCGATGCTCGACAAACACATTTTTTTGTCCATCGATGAGTACGCCTATTTTGGCGGAAATTTTAACCGGACCCCCGATCTCAAATTGGCTCTGGCCTACGCCATGACATTTAACGAGATGCTCCGGCAGACAGACTTTCTCACGATGTCGGCACATACCATGGGCGTCTCGACGCTTGACTACACACCCACTGCGGCAACCATGAACACGACTGGGCTCGTGTTCAAGCTATATGGCGACCATTTCGTACCCGGTTCTGTGCCGGTTGATCTTTCTGGAAACGCTCCACAACCGTCGCCCAAGTATCCGATCGGCGGCGATCAGCCGGAGACAAATTCAGGCAGCTCGACCTATCCGCTCGATATGTTTGCGGCGCTGACGCCTGACCGTAAATTCCTAACTGTTGCGGTCGTGAATGCCACCGAAGAGCCACAGCAAGTCCATTTGAACGTCGTGGGCGACCGGATCGCAGGGCCACCGAAGCTCTGGCAGATGACCGGGCAAAGCCTCGAAGCGGTGGACAAGGTTGGCGAGCAACCGCAGGTCGGAGTGAAAGAAATTGAGGTCAACAGCGTTCAGCAGACGCTTTCGGTGGCGCCGATCAGCATCAATATTTACAAGTTTCCATTGCACTAGCCTTTGCCAAGAAAGCATGCCAGCTACGGACTCAGCCGTTTTGCTGCCGGCATTTATTGGGAATTGCTGCGAGAGAAGCCACGGTCGTTCGTTATTCGGAACCTATAAATCATTCGGGGAAACTTGATGAATCCATTCAAGACAGCCATTTTCGCGGTCTTCGCCGCGGTTATCGCCCTCATCGCGTGCGCGGCGAGCGCGCAGGACATTTCGGGCCTGCCGTACATGAACACCAACCTTTCGCCCGAAGAGCGCGCGGCAGACCTTGTACAACGGATGACGCTCGAGGAAAAAGCGTCGCAGCTGGTGAATCAGGCTCGAGCAATTCCGCGCCTCAAGGTTCCAGCCTACGACTGGTGGAGCGAGGCTCTGCACGGGGTCGTCGCCGACGGCACAACTGAATTTCCAGAGCCCGTCGGGCTTGCAGCAACGTTTGACACGCCGCGCATTCACGAAATGGCGACGGCGATTGGCATCGAGGGCCGAGTCGTTCACGTTCAGTCTCTACGCGATGGAAACTCGGGTTTTTTTCGAGGCTTGGATTTCTGGGCACCCAACGTCAACATCTTCCGCGATCCGCGTTGGGGACGCGGCCAAGAGACCTACGGAGAAGATCCGTTCCTGAGCGCGCGCATGGCGGTGGCTTTTGTCACGGGTATGCAGGGAGACGATCCGCATTATTACCGCGTCATTTCAACGCCCAAACATTTCGCTGTGCACAGCGGGCCGGAGCCCACGCGTCACTTCGCTGACGCGGACGTCAGCAAGCACGACGAACTAGACACCTACACGCCCGCTTTTCGCGCTGCCGTGGTTGAGGGACACGCGGCATCGGTAATGTGCGCGTACAACGCGATCAACGGCCAGCCTGCCTGTGCCAACCAATTCCTGCTCGATCACACTCTCCGCGGCGCCTGGCACTTTGAAGGATACGTGGTCTCTGACTGCGGTGCCGTGCGCGACATCTTCAGCGGTCATCATTACCGTCCCACGCAGCCCGAGGCGTCCGCGATTTCTTTGGAACGCGGCATGGACAACGAGTGCATTGATGGCGGGGATAAAGTCACGGACGACCACGATTACAAACCATATGTCGAGGCAGAGCAGCAGGGCTATCTCCCCGAGAGCGCGATGAATACTGCGCTCGTTCGGCTGTTTACTGCGCGTATCCGTCTCGGCATGTTCGATCCCCCAGAGATGGATCCATACAGCAAGATTGAGAAGGGTGAGCTCGACAGCGCCGAACATCGCGCACTCGCGCGACAAATGGCCAACGAAGCCATAGTCCTGCTGAAAAACGATGGCGTGCTGCCGCTGAATTCGGTCAAGCGAATCGCAATTGTAGGTCCGCTTGCCGATCAAACTGATGTTCTGCTTGGGAACTACAACGGCAGGCCGACGCACACGGTGAGCGTGTTGGAAGGGATGAGGGCCGAATTTCCCGACGCGAAGATTACGTATGTGCCTGGAACGCAGTTTCTCTCCAATCAGGGAAATCCGGTACCAGCGTCAGTCTTAACTACTCCAGACGGTAAGCCCGGCCTCAAAGCCGAGTACAGCTCCGGGGCAGGTCTTGAAGGGAAACGAACCCCGCTGACCTCGCGCATCGAGTCCGCTATCGATTTGAACGAGAGCAATCTTCCTGAGCAGGCGAAAGGCAACCAGAACCTATCGGTCCAGTGGATCGGATCCCTTCATCCCAACGCGTCAGGCGATTACCTGCTGGGCATTAAGGCAGATGGCTTCGCTCGTATCGCAGTCAATGACCGGCTGGTCACACTGGGGTGGGGTAATGGCACAAAGCTCGGCCGGGTGCACTTGGAAAAGGGATCGGCGGTGAAGCTCGATGTGACCTACAACCGTAACGACCAGGGCAAAGTTCAAGCGCAGCTTATCTGGGCCCCGGTGAACAACACGCCCGATCCAGCAGCAGTTGCCGCCGCGAGAAACGCTGATGTGGTGGTTGCGGTGGTAGGCATCACCAGCCGTCTTGAAGGCGAAGAGATGCCCGTTGACCAACCCGGTTTTCTTGGCGGGGATCGCACCAGTCTGGATATGCCCAAGCCGGAAGAGGATTTGGTGCAAGCCGTTGCCGCGACGGGCAAGCCGCTTGTGATTGTCCTCACTAACGGCAGCGCCCTTAGCGTGAATTGGGAAAAAGCCCATGCCAACGCGATCCTCGAAGCGTGGTATCCCGGCGAGGAAGGCGGAGCAGCAATTGCACAAACTCTCAGCGGAAAAAACAACCCCGCCGGACGTCTCCCGGTGACGTTCTATAAAGACGTGCACCAGTTGCCCCATTTCGAAGACTACTCGATGAAGGGCCGCACCTACCGCTATTTCGAAGGCGAGCCGCTCTGGCCCTTTGGATACGGCCTCAGCTACACAACGTTCCGTTACACCGATCTGAGGCTTCCGGAAGCACCGATCCACGCTGGCGACCCGCTCGACGCGTCCATTACCGTGACGAACACCGCTAAGCTTGCCGGGGATGAGGTCGTACAGCTCTATCTGAAGTTTCCTGACATTGCGGGAGCGCCGATCCGCGCGCTACGCGGATTCCAACGCATCCATCTGGACCCAGGCGCTAGTCAGAAAGTCGACTTCCACCTCAACCAGCGCGACCTCAGCATGGTGACCGAGGGTGGAAACATCATCGTGACGCAAGGCAAGTACACGATTTCCGTTGGAGGTGGGCAACCCGGCACTGGCGCTCCTTCGACAAGCGGGAACTTCGAGATCAAAGGCCAAGTAATATTGCCGGAATAACTGCAGAAAGTGAGGCAACGTGCGTTCGCGACTTTTAACCCAGCTTCTTTGGGCATTGGTGTTGGCAGGTTATGCATCGGCGCAGCAGCAGGCTTCATGCCCTCGCCTAAATAGCTTCAAAGCTCCAGGTGTCGAAATCACGAAGGCGTCAGCGATTGCAGCCGGAACCACGGAGAGTGTCCCATGGGCAGGGCAGATCGGGCCGCTCCCAGCGTACTGCCGAGTGGAAGGCGTGATCAATCGTCGAACCGGAGTTGACGGCGAGGAGTTTGGCATCGACTTCGCCCTGGCCATGCCTAACCAATGGAATGGTGACTTCCTGATGCAAGGTGGCGGGGGCAGCAACGGCGTCGTCATGCCGCCGCTTGGCTTGAATGCCGCCGGACAAACACCTGGACTGATGCGCGGATTCGCAGTGGTCAGTACGGATACGGGCCATAAGAGCCGTCATCCAGGATTTGATTTCGCTTTCGTTAAGGATCAACAGGCGTACCTTGATTTCGCATATCTCGCTAACGCCGAAGTCGCCACGCTGGCCAAGCAACTGATCGCGCAGTACTACGGAAAACCCGCGGCGTTTTCCTATTTCTCCGGATGTTCGACCGGAGGTCGCGAAGGCATGATTCTGTCTCAGCGCTATCCCACGGTTTTCGACGGCATCATCGTCGGCGATCCAGCCATGCGCACTGGTCTTTCCAACCTGGCAATCGGCAAATGGATTCCGATCGCATTCAATCAGATCGCGCCGAAAGATCCCGATGGCAAACCAATCATCACACAAGCAATCACTGACAATGACCGCAAGCTAATTTCCGATGCGCTGTTGAAGCAGTGCGACGCCAGAGACGGCGTGGCCGACGGCATCATTTCCGATCCTCTCGGTTGCGATTTTGATCCAGCGATTCTCAGCTGCAAGGAAGCGAGCAACGAATCATGTCTGGCTCCGGAGAAAGTCGCAGCGATCAAGAGGGCCATGGCCGGCCCAATAACAAGCGGAGGAATCCGGGTCTATCCCGGCTTCTTATATGACACAGGGATTACCGCCAGCGGTGGCATCCGTGGAATTCTTTCACCTGGGCCGGGCATCTTTGGACCTGCGACAACAGCGACCGAAGTTGATGTCGAGAAGGAAGCTGTATCAGATACTCAGCCCCTAGTGGACTCGATGTCAACGAACCTGACGACTTTCTTCGAACACAAGGGAAAACTGATCTTTTATCACGGTGACAGCGATCCCTGGTTCTCGCCGCTCGACACGTTTGCCTATTACAGAGATATGACGGCCGCGAATGGCGGCGTGGAGGAAGTGTCGAAATGGAGCCAGTTTTACTTTGTCCCAGGCATGAGTCACTGCGGCGGAGGTCGAGCACTGGACCAATTCGACTTCCTCGGAGCAATGACGAGTTGGGTCGAAAAAGGAAGCGCGCCTCGATCCGTGATCGCGACTGGGAAGGTGTTTCCAGGCCGAAGCCGTCCGTTGTGCCCGTTTCCCAAACACGCGCATTACAAGGGAGCGGGTGACACCGAAGACGCCAACAATTTTGAATGTCGTTAATTCCGGAAATCACTCCGATTATGCTCGCATTGACTACGTCAGATCGAGAGCGACTTGCCCATGCTTTTCTTGAAACTGCACCGGCACTCTCGTCGGATGAGGACGGGAGGCCGTTGTCATAGGAGCCACGATAACGGTTCGCAAGTGCTGGTTCATCTCGTTGGGTGAAATCACGAGACACGGTCGGGTTTTCTGAATCTCGACTCTCCGTGTTGGATCGAGAGCCACCAGCCAGATTTCGTCGCGGCGCGCCGGGCGGTTTACCACTCCCATTCCTTGCGATCAAACTCGCTCGGCCCGAGCTTGTCTAGCAGGAGTTCGTCATGCCTGGCGGAACCCGCTGCTTGAAATGCTTCTTCCCAACCTTGGCGGGGCCGGCATTCGCGCGCAATGACGCCGACGAGCCGATATACTCCGTTGAGGCCCGACGCAACGAATTCTCTCCGAAAAAGGTCAACCGCGACAGCCATTCCTCTTTTACCGAGGGAGCTGTCGTAAGCTGAGACCGAACAACTTTAAGGAGGACGCATGCAGAGGAGGGAATTTGTGAGATCAGCGTTGGCTACCGCGGGAGCGGGTGTTGCGGCGTTTGGGAGCGAAACAGGGCCTGGGGGAGGACCTCGTCAGGAATACTATCAGCTGCGAGCCTACACCCTGCGAACGGGGCCGCAGCTTGCGCTGACCCAAGGCTATTTCGAACAGGCCCTGATTCCGGCCCTGAACCGGCTCGGCATGTCGCCTGTCGGGACCTTCAAGCTCGATATTGGGCCAGAGACGCCCACCTACTATGTGCTGATTCCCTCAACCTCCGTCGAGACACTGCTCTCGCTCGACACCCTGCTCGGAAGGGATCCGGAGTACGTGAAGGGCGCATCCGGGTTTCGGGACGCCCCGGCGTCAGCGCCTGCATTTGTACGCGCGGAACGATCCATTCTCTCGGCCTTCTCGGGCTGGCCGAAACTGGCCGCTCCGAAGCTTGAAAAACGCATCTTCCAGCTGCGTACCTACGAGAGCCCGAGCCAGGTGGCGCATACGCGCAAGATCCAGATGTTCAACGAAGCGGAGATCGGGCTGTTTACCAAGGCAGGGCTGAATCCGGTTTTCTTTGCGGATACGGTGATTGGCACACGCATGCCGAGCTTGACTTATATGCTGACCTTCCCTGACTTGCCGACTCTGACAGCTCATTGGGCAGCGTTCTCGGGCGATCCGGCGTGGAAGGAACTCTCGCACAGGCCTGGCAATACCGATGCCGAGATCGTAAGCAACATTACGAACCTGTATCTCAGCCCATTGAGCTGCTCACAGATTTGAAATTGATGGTGACGGGCCCCGTAGTGTCCGTAAAATCGATCGTTCTGTCTTGGCCGGCCCTAACGTGGGTCGGTGCAGTCCGACTGGTGTACCGGTATGCTTGATTTCCGTCCTGACCGTTTTCACTCCGAAACTGATTTTGTTTTTCCTATAATGAGCAAGCACCATCACAGCAGCCTGCGCGCTTACTTGATCTGCTGTAGCGCTCGTTCTGCATCGGAGGTCCGGCCCAACCCCTGGTAGAGATTGGCTAGATCTTGCCACCGCCGGGCATTGGGGGCGAAACGGACCGCTTGCTCCTGGAATTCGACGGCACGCGGTGTCTCTCCCATGGCAAACCACGCGTGGCCCCGACCCTCGGCGAGAGCGGCATAGAATTCGGCGCCGGCGCTAGTGGAGCTGTCGTGCGCCACACCGAATCGCGCCGCCTGGTCGAACGCATCGAGTGCCTGTTGTGGGCGCTGACGCCGAGCCTCGAGGAAGCCAAGCTTAAGGTACAAATTGTCGGGCGAGAACGCGATCTCAGCGGCCTCACGCATTGCGTCTATCGCTTCATCGTAACGTTGCTGGGACCACAGCAGATCACCTAACAGCTCCCAGGCTCCGGCACGTGGTGCCAGCACAATTGAGTGCCTGTACTCCTTTTCCGCCTCGTAGTTTTTACCCATCAGCATCAGGACCTGCCCGCGTTGCAGATGCAAATCGGCGCTGTCGGGAAATAGGCCCTGGGCTCTATCCATCGCGTCCAGTGCTTCCTGCGTGCGACCGAGGGCAGCCAGGAGGGATCCGGAATTGCTCCAGAAATTGAACATGGTCCCGCGTTGCTGCCGGGAAGCACTGTCCCCTGGCGGAGCCGTGAAGTGG
>Ga0126381_100000799_pt1 | contig 34248 bp, 27 predicted proteins | sample PanSoiMetPlot_28_FD_96465 | JGI IMG/M metagenome (GOLD analysis project Ga0126381, IMG submission 96465) | Tropical forest soil microbial communities from Panama - MetaG Plot_28 | ecosystem: Environmental > Terrestrial > Soil > Tropical forest > Bulk soil | place: Panama | collected 2016-02-17 | reverse complement strand
TAACGCCAGGGTTGCTGATAGAAGGCGTTGTATTTGTAGCCGATCAGCCACGGCTGGGTGACGATGTTCTCGTAGCGGTAAGCGTGTAGTGTCCACGGCGCGTAGACCGCTACCAGCTCCGACATCTTTTGCAGAATCTTGGTGCGCTCCGGGCTGTCTTGCATCGCTCGCGCCTGGTCATGAAGCTTGTCGAACTCCGGAAGCTTGAAACGCGACAGGTTGGAAAAGCCGGCGTGCGGCCCGTAGAGTAAATCGAAAAAATCGAATGGATCGGTGGTCGTGCTGGTGTTGCCAAGTCCCCACATCTGTAGCTGGCCGAAGCGTCCCATCTTCAGAAGATCGGGCCACTTCTGCTTGACGAACTCGATCTTGAGGCCCACGGCGTTCATGCTTCTCTGCCACAGCTCGTCGTACTGCCGCTCCAGCGCGCTGGGAGACGAAGCGTACTTGAGCACCAGTGGCTTGCCATCGGGCATGTCGCGCCACCCGTCTCCGTCTTTGTCGACATACCCGAACTTGTCGAGCAGCGCCTTGGCCGCCGCGGGATTGAATTTCGCGCGCCCGTCGAACTTAGGATTGTAGGCAGTCACGCTGGGAGGTATGACCTGCGTCGCCGGGATCGCCTGGCCCTGGCGCAGCACGCGAATTTCCTCGTCGGTGTTGTACGCCATGCCGATCGCCCGCCGCAGCGCGATCTTGTCCGGTGTGTACCCGCCGACGACCGGATCTTCCATGTTGAAATAGGTGTAGGTGATCGCCGGCTGCAAGCCGCGGCCGAGGCTCATTCCGGCTTTCGCGTATTGAGGCTTGAGCTTGTTCTCCGCGTCGAGAACATTGGAAACAAAGTCGGACGGAATGGTTATGTAGTCGAGCTGGCCCTGTTCGAAAGCAAGCCAACGCGGATTCGATTCCTCGATGATGGTGATCTCGACAAAGTCAACGATCGGAATCTTCTTGCCGCGCAGCTTGGACACGATCGCTTTGTCCGCCGGATCGCTGCTGTCCGGATAGCGCTCGTCGCGAAAGCCGGGATTCTTCTCGAGGACGATCTTCTGGCCTCGACGCCATTCCTTGAGGCGGAACGGCCCAGTGCCGACCGGATTCGCCATCACCATACCGCTCGCATCTCCGTAAGCTTCGACGACTTCGCGCGCCACCGCCGACGTGGCGGTCTGCGTCAGGTTCTGCAGCAACTCATAGTCCGAGTACTTGAGCTTCATGCGGATGGTGTAGCGGTCGACCGCCTGCAATCCTTCGATCGGGACGTCATAGTCGAACTTGCCCGTTTCCTTGGCCTGGCCCATCACTTCGTCAGCGCCGATGAAGTGCTGGTCAAATATGCCGAGAAAGTTCGACCGCGTTTTCGGGTCCAGGATGCGCTTCCACGAGTAGACGTAATCGGCAGCGGTGAGCTCGCGCTTGACACCTTTGAACGCGGGGTCGTCCGCGAAATAGATCCCCGGCTTGATTCGAATCGTCCAAGTCTTGCCGTCGGGCGAAATCTCCGGCATTCCCGCGGCGGTGTTCGGTATCACCTTGTAGGGCCGCGCCAGAAGCTCGTATCGGTAGAGCGGATCGAACATTTCACGATTGACGTAGTTCGAATACAGGTCGCTCGCGGCGGCGGGATCGAAGCCCGTCTCGGCGATGATAAATGCGACGCGCAACGTCTTGGTAGCATCAGCCGCCACGGACGTGGACGCTGCGACGAGCAGGCATAAGCCCGATGCGCACAGCAGGTAGCGCAGGCATTTCATGTTGGCGGCTCCTGATTCGATTACTTCGCCGCGGCTGCACGCCGCGGCATGTCGACATCGAGATACAGCCATGGGTGCTGGTCGAAGACGTTGTGCTTGTAACCCAGCACCCACGGATAGACGAGCACCGTTTCGTAGCGAAAGGCGTCGAGCTTCCACGGGGCGTACGCAGTCACCAGCTGCGACATCTTCTGAAACAGGCGAGTCCTTTCGGGTGAGTCCGGCAGCTGTCGCGCCTGATCGAAGAGCTTGTCATACTCGGCGAGCTTGAAGCGCGCCAGATTGGTCACGCCGGCGTGCGGGCCATAGAGCAGGTCGAGGAAGCCAAACCCCTCGGTGGTGTTGCTGATATTGCCGAGCGTCCACATCTGGAGCTGCCCTGCGCGGCCCATCTTGAGCAGATCGGGCCACTTCTGCTTGACGAACTCGACGCGAATGCCAACGGCGTCCATGCTTTTTTTCCACAGCTCGTCGAGCTGCCGGTCGGTGGCCGAGGGCGGCGAGGCGATGGTGAGGATCAAAGGCTTCCCGTCGGGGGTCTCGCGCCAGCCGTCGCCGTCGCGATCGACGTAGCCGAACTTGTCGAGCAGCGCCCTGGCTCCCGCCGGGTCGAAGCGCACGTGGCCGTTGAACTTGGGATCGTAACCGGTGACGTTGGGCGGTATCGGCTGCGTCGCGGGCTCACCCTGACCTTGGCGCACCACACGAATCTCGTCATCGGTGTTGTACGCCATGCTGATCGCGCGGCGTAACGCGATCTTGTCCTTGCTGTAGCCGCCGACGACCGAATCCTCCATGTTGAAGTACGTGTAGCTGATCGCCGGCTGGACCGCGCGCCACATTGTGATGCCCTGCTGCGACAACGCGGGCTTCAACTTGTCCCCCGGATCGAGGACGTTGCGGATCAAATCGGTGGGAACGGCAATGAAATCGAGCTCGCCCTTCTCGAATGCCAGGAGCCGCGGATTGGACTCCTCGATGATCGAGATTTCGATGCGTCCGATTTGCGGCAGCTTTTTCCCGCGCATGCGTTCGACGATGGACCGGTCATTGGGATCGTTGCTGCCCGGGAAGACGAGCTCCCTGAAATTCGGATTGGCTTCGAGGACGATCTTCTGCCCGCGACGCCAATCCTTGAGCCGATACGGTCCCGTTCCGACCGGATTCGCCATCGCCCAGCCGCTCGAGTCTCCGTAAGCGGCGATTACTTCGCGCGCCACCGCCGCGGTCGCCGCAGTCGTAAGATCGGATAGCAGATCGTAAGAAGGGTAGTTGAGCTTGAGCCGGATGGTGTAGCGGTCGGTCGCTTGCAGCCCCTCCATCGGCGCGTCGTAATCGAACTTGCCTGTCTGCTTCGCCGCGGCGATGACCAGGTCCGCGCCTACGAGCTTGCCGTCGAAGACCAGGTTCGAAATCGAGCGCATCTTGGGATCGAGTACGCGCTTCCAGGAGTAGACGTAGTCGGCCGCCGTAAGCTCGCGTTTTTCGCCTTTGAACGCTGGATCATCGGCGAAATAGATCCCCGGCTTGACGCGGATCGTCCAGGTTTTGCCGTCCGGTGAAATATCGGGAAGCGCTTGAGCGGTGTTGGGTACGATCTTGTACGGCCGCGCGAGGTAGTCGTAGCTGTAAAGCGATTCGAAGATCACGCGGTTGACGTAGTTCGAATAGGCGTCGCCTCCCACCTGGGGATCGAAGCCGGTCTCTGCGGCATTGAATGCGACGCGCAGGACCTTGGCCGGATCGGCCGCCTGGCCGGGCACGGCCGAGGCAGCCAGGATCGCCGCGGCGAGCGCCCACCACCAGCGATGGATGCGCATCAGAGAAGCTTTTCGATGTCTGCCGTGATCGCCTGCGGCTCGACATTGGGCGCGTAGCGCTCCACGACCTTGCCTTTGCGATCGACGAGGAACTTGGTGAAGTTCCATTTGATCGCCTCCAACCCGAGCAACCCGGGCTTTTCCTTTTTCAGATACTTGTACAGTGGAGCGGCGTTGCCGCCATTGACCTCGATCTTGGCAAACATGGGAAAGCTCACGCCGTAGTTCAATTCGCAGAACGCCTCGATTTCCTTGTCCGTGCCGGGCTCCTGCGCACCGAACTGGTTGCATGGAAAGCCGAGCACCTCGAGACCGCGATTGTGCATTTTTTCGTACAGCGCCTCGAGTCCCTTGTATTGCGGAGTGAAGCCGCACTTGCTGGCGACGTTGACGATGAGCATGACCTTGTTCTTGTACCGCTCGAGGTTCTGATCCTTGCCGTGGATGTCCCGGACGCTGAAGTCGTAGACGCTGGCCATCGAAGTTCCCCGCAGGTTCTCAATCGCGAAATTATGCACCTGCAAAGCGCTTGACGGGAGCACGCGGGCGAAGACCCAATGCCTGGCGGGTGTGGAAAACAGCTGCCCACGCCCGCCCGAAGATGTGGCATCCTTTCGGCGAGGCCGCGGGCAGGGGAGCCCGCACGCCTTGCCCCCTTTCTTGACGCGGATCGGCGATGGACCCGAACGTCATCATTCTCGCGTTCTCCGCAGTGGTTATCGCCGCCTACGCCTTTGACATTCTGTGTCGTAAAGCGCGCCTGCCCTCGGTGATCCTGCTGCTGCTCTCCGGCATTGCGCTTCGGCAATTCTTCGACCGGCTCGATTGGTCGCTGCCCTATCTCGACGATGTGCTCCCGATCTTGGGGACCATCGGACTGGTGCTCATCGTGCTCGAAGGCGCGCTCGATCTGAAGCTGCGCCGCGACAAGCTGCCGCTGGTCGCTCGAACTCTCGTCGCGTCGGTCTGCGGATTCGCGCTGTCGCTGGTGGCCATCGCTGCAGCGTTGCACGCGCTGTTTTCAACCGACTGGACACGCGCATTTCTCACCGCCTGCCCCTTCGCCGTGATCAGCAGCGCGGTAGCGATCCCTAGCGTCTCCACGCTCTCGGCACAACGCGCGGAGTTCGTCGTCTACGAGAGCTCCCTTTCCGACATCGTAGGCGTGCTCGTGTTTTACGCTCTGCTGGAAGCGCACGGAGACGTGGCTGAGTTCGCCCTGGGCGTCGGGCTGACCGGCTTAGTCAGTCTGCTACTCGGGCTCGTGTTTACTGCAGGTCTCTACGTGCTGCTCAACCGACTTACCGGCCACGTGAAGTACCTGCCCATTTTCTTTGCGCTGATGCTGCTCTACACGCTGGGCAAGCAATTCCATCTCTCTCCGCTGGTACTGGTGCTGGCATTCGGGCTGCTCCTCAACAACACCTTCCTCCTCGATGGACTGAAATGGCTCAAGCAGCATCAGAGCGAGAGCTTCGATGTCGATCTCGCGCATTTCAAGCAGATCGTTGTGGAAGGCGCATTTCTCGTGCGCACCTTCTTCTTTATTTTGCTGGGCTTTTCGACCGATCTCGCCGATTTCGGCGCCCTCACCGCGTGGACGGTCACCGCAGCGATCCTTGCGCTCACTTACGTCACCCGGTGGCCGCTGCTGCGCGCGCTCTGCCCCGCCGATATTCAGCCGCTACTGTGGGTCGCGCCTCGCGGTCTCATCACCGCCGTGCTGTTCCTGAGCCTGCCGCGCGATCTGCACATCGAGCACTTTCCCGCGGGCGCGGTGATGTTGGTAGTGCTGCTGACCGCGCTTATCTTAAGCGCCGGCGTTCGCTCCGTCGTCGCGCGCGGCGACGCGGCAACTCAGCGTGTGACGGAACCGTAGCCGCCGCCGCCCGGCGTCTGGATGACGAATACATCGCCGGCTTGCATCTCCACTTGGCAGGTTGCGCCGTATTCCTCACGTGTCCCGTCAGTGCGCTCTACCCAGTTGCGTCCGACTGCGCCTGGCTGACCGCCGGCGACGCCGAAGGGCGCGACGCGGCGGTGATTGGCGAGCATGACTGCGGTCATCGGTTCGAGGAATCGCACGCGGCGCTCGCCGCCGTCGCCGCCGCGATGGCACCCGGCGCCTCCGCTGCCCGCGCGAATGCGGTAGCTTTCGAGCCGCACCGGAAAGCGCCACTCCAGCACCTCCGGGTCGGTGAGCCGCGAATTGGTCATGTGCGTCTGCACCACGCTGGTCCCGTCGAAGTCGGGGCCCGCGCCCGAGCCGCCGGAGACGGTCTCGTAGTATTGATAAACGTCGTTGCCGAAGGTGAAATTGTTCATCGTGCCCTGCGAAGCCGCGAGCACGCCCAGCGCGCCATAGAGCGTGTCGGTGATCGACTGCGACGTCTCCACGTTGCCAGCAACCACCGCCGCCGGGTAGCTCGGCGAAAGCATCGATCCCTGCGGGATAACGATATTGAGCGGCTTGAGACAACCCGCGTTCATGGGAATCTCGTCGTCGACCAGGGTGCGGAAGACATAAAGCACGGCGGCCTTGCACACCGCAGAGGGCGCGTTGAAGTTGGTTCGTTGCTCGCTGCTGGTGCCGCTGAAGTCGATGGTCGCCTCGCGCCGCGGCTTGTCGATGGAGATCGTCACCGCGATCCTGGCGCCGCTGTCCATTTCGTACTCGAAGTGGCCGTCCTTGAGCACGTCGAGCACGCGGCGCACCGCTTCCTCGGCGTTGTTCTGCACATGCCTCATGTAAGCGCGCACGACGGCAAGGCCGAAATGCGCGACCATCTTCTTCAGTTCCTCGATACCTCTCGCGCATGCCGCGACCTGCGCGCGAAGATCGGCAAGATTCTGCTCAACGTTGCGGCATGGATAACGCCCGGAGGTCAGGATCTCGCGCAACTCGTCTTCGAGAAAACGGCCGCGCGCCACCAGCTGCACGTTGTCGAGCAGCACGCCCTCCTCGTCGACTTCCTTGGAGTCCGGCGGCATCGATCCCGGCGTGATCCCGCCGATGTCTGCATGGTGACCGCGCGACGCGACGAAAAATTCCGGTGGCGTTGCCGCGCCGAGAAATACCGGCGTGATCACGGTCACGTCGGGCAAGTGGGTGCCGCCGTTGTATGGCGCATTGAGCACGAAGGCATCGCCAGGCTGCATGGTTGCCGAGCGGCGCTCGATGATCGTCTTCACGCTCTCGCCCATCGACCCCAGGTGCACCGGCATGTGCGGAGCGTTGGCGATCAAATTGCCTTCGGCGTCGAACACCGCGCAGGAAAAGTCGAGACGCTCCTTGATGTTGACCGAGTACGCAGTGTTGGCGAGCGTCACTCCCATCTGCTCGGCGATCGCCATGAACAGGTTGTTGAACACTTCGAGCAGCACCGGATCGGCGGTGGTGCCGATGGCATGACCGCGTTCCAGCGGGACGGTGCGCTCGAGCACGAGGTGGTCGCCGGCGCTTAGAGTCGCGGCCCATCCGGGCTCGATCACTGTGGTCGCGTTCTTTTCCGCGATCACGGCGGGCCCGGCGAGGCGGTCGCCCGGCCGCAGCTCTTCCCGCGTGTATACAGGAGCATCTTGCCACGCGCCTCCGGTAAAGACGTGGTTGATCTTCCGCGGCGACAGCTCCCCGCGGCGCGGCGCGAAGATGCGCGGCGCGTCCTCCACCGTAACCGCCGCGCCGATCGCTTCGACCGCTACCGCCTCGATCACCAGCGCGCGGTTGGGCATCAGGAACCCGTAATGGGTCTGGTAGCGTTGCTCGAATTCGGCAACGAACAGCGCCACGGCATCATCGTCGGCAATCAGCGTACTGCGCAGCGGAATCTCCAGCGTCGTGTCGGTTCCGTCGTATTTGAGTTGGAGAGACTGGTTGAGCGAGATTCGATCTGTGGTGATACCCTGGCGCTCCACTTCGCTCCGCGCGATTGCCCCGAGCTCTGCGAAAACGGCCTGGCAACCGCTCAGCGCCGTGTTCGACAAGCGTGCTTCGACCGCCTTTTGCCGCAACGCACGCACATCGGCGAGCCCCATGCCGTAGGCGGAGAGCACCCCGGCCAGTGGATGGATGAAAACGCGAGTCATGCCCAGCGCATCGGCAACCGCGCAGGCGTGCTGGCCGCCGGCACCGCCGAAGCAGCACAACGTGTATTCGGTCACGTCGTAGCCCCGCTCAACCGAGATGTGCTTGATCGCATGCGCCATGTTCTCCACGGCGATTCTCAAGAATCCTTCGGCGATGGCCTCCGGCGAGCGCACGTGTCCGGTTGCTCCCTTGAGCTCCGCAGTGAGCGTAGCGAATTTCTCCCGCACGGCTTGTGCATCCAGCGGTAGATCGGAGCCTGGCCCGAAGACTCTGGGAAAAAGCTCCGGATCGATCTTGCCCACCATGATGTTGCAGTCGGTGACAGTGAGCGGCCCGTCCCGCCGGTACGACGCGGGGCCGGGATTCGCCCCGGCCGACGCGGGACCGACGCGAAAGCGAGACCCGTCGAAGCTGCAGATCGAGCCGCCGCCGGCCGCCACCGTATGGATGCGCATCATCGGCGCGCGCAGGCGAACTCCGGCGACTTCCGTGTCGAAGGCGCGCTCGTACTCTCCGGCATAGTGGGTCACATCGGTGGACGTTCCGCCCATGTCGAAACCGATGATCTTGTCGAAGCCCGCCTGCCGCGACACCTGCACCGCACCGACGACGCCGCCGGCGGGCCCGGAGAGAATCGCATCCTTGCCCTGAAAAAGGTGCGCGTCGGTCAAACCTCCGGACGACTGCATGAACTGCAGGCGCAGCGCGGAATCGCGGCGGCTCCCCAGCAAGTCCTCCTCCACCTGCGCGACATAGCGTCGCAATATCGGCGATAGATAGGCGTCAACCACGGTCGTGTCGCCGCGCGAAACGAGCTTCATCAGCGGGCTCACTTCGTGGCTGGCCGACACCTGGCTGAATCCGATGGCGCGGGCGAGCCTCGCCAGCGCCCGCTCGTGCTCCGGGTAGCGATAACCGTGCATCAGGACGATTGCGCAGGCGCGGATGCCGTCACCATGCGCCGCGCGCAGGTCGCGCTCCGCCGCCGCGAGATCGATTTCGCGCTCGACCTCTCCGTGAGCACCGACGCGCTCGTCGATCTCGACCACGCGCTCGTACACCAGCGCCGGCAGGACGATGCGCCGCACGAACAGCTTCGGCCGATTCTGATAGGCGATGCGAAGGGCGTCGCCGAAACCGCGGGTGATCGCGAGCACGGTGCGCTCGCCCTTGCGTTCGAGTAACGCGTTGGTCGCAACCGTCGTTCCCATCTTCACCGCGTCGATCAACTCGACAGGAATCGGCCGGTCCTGCGGCACGCCGAGCAGCTCGCGGATGCCGGCGACTGCGGCATCGCGATAACGCTCGGGATGGTCCGACAGCAGCTTGTGCGTGGTGAGCGTCCCGTCGGGACGGCGGGCGACGATGTCGGTAAAGGTGCCGCCGCGGTCGATCCAGAATTGCCAGCGGTCGAGCGCGTTGCGGGTTTCGGACATGATCGTGCTAGCCCTGATCGGACAGTCTACAAGCCGAGATAGGCACGCCGCACCTCGTCGGAGGCGCCGATTTCCTGCGCGCTGCCATGCAGCTCGATGCGTCCACTCTGCATCACGTAGGCGCGCGATGCGAGCTCGAGCGCCTGCACCATATTCTGCTCCACCAGCAGGATCGATGTGCCACCACGATTGAGATTCGCAAGCGTGTCGAACACCGTTTCCACGAGCCGCGGCGAGAGACCCAGGCTTGGCTCGTCGACGAGCAACAGTCGTGGATCGCTCATCAGCGCACGACCGATCGCCAGCATCTGGCGCTCGCCGCCCGAGAGCGTTCCGGCGATCTGGGTCCGCCGCGCGGCGAGGCGCGGAAACAGGGCGTAAACGCGCGCGATGCGGTCGCGGCACACGGCTTCGTCGGCGACAACGTACGCGCCAAGCCGCAGGTTCTGCTCGACATTCTGACGTGCGAAGATGCGCCCGCCTTCGGGGATGAGCGCCATGCCGTTGCGGACAAGCGCATCCGATGAACGCCTCGTGACATCGACGCCGTCGAACCACACGCGTCCACTGCTCGCCGCGACGGAGCCCATGATGGCAAGCAACGTGCTCGACTTCCCGGCGCCGTTCGCGCCGAGGAGAGCGGTGATCTCGCCTGCGCGCACTTCGAGCGTGACGCCGCGCACGGCCTGGACCCCTCCGTAAGCCACATGCAGGTCGTCGACATTCAGGATCGCTGCGTCAGGCATCGCGCTTTCTACCGAGGTAGGCTTCAATCACCGCGGGGTTGCGCACGACTTCCTCGGGGCTTCCCGACGCGATCAGCTCGCCGAAGTCGAGCACCAGCACCCGGTGGGCGAGCTGCATCAGCACCTCGAGCACGTGCTCGACAATCACCAGCGTGATCCCGCCCGCATGCACTGCGCGCAGGATCGCGACCAGTTCGCGCGCTTCCGCCGGATTGAGCCCACCCGCGACTTCGTCGAGCAACAGAATCTTCGGCGAGGTTGCAAGCGCGCGTGCAAGGTCGACGCGCTTCTGGCCCGCGAGATTCAAGTTGCCTGCACGCGCCGCCCCACGCTTTCCGAGGCCCACAGCATCGAGCACGCGCTGCGCCTCGGTTCTCGCATTCGCGGGATCCGGGCAGCGCAGCAGCGTACCGACCATCGTGTTCTCCAGTACGCTCATGGCGGTGAAGCAACGCGGAATCTGCCAGGTGCGCATGAGGCCGAGATCGGCGATCGCCTCCGGCGCGCGACCGACGAGCTCGGCGCCGCTTAAAGCTACGCTGCCCGAGGTCGGCGTGTCGTGACCAGCGACGCAATTGAAGAGCGTGCTCTTGCCCGCACCATTGGGACCGATGATGCCGACGATCTCGCCCGCGTCCACTGCGAAGCTCACGTCGCGGTTCGCGACCAAGCCGTCGAAGCGCTTGGTGAGCTTGTCAACCTGGAGCAGCGGCACGACGCAACCTAAGGGTGATCAGGCCTCGCGGCAGGAACAGGCTAACCAGCACGATCGCCAGCCCGTAGAGCAGCAGATCAAAGCCCCTTCCGGAACCGCCCATCGCCACGCGCATGCCTTCGGCCAGCGGGACAAGCAGCGCGGCGCCGAGCCACGGGCCCCCGATCGTGCCCACACCGCCGAGGATCGTTACGAGCACGATTTGGATTGAGAGCGTCAGGCTGAACGCCGAGTCGGGATCGACGAATCCGACATAGATCGCATAGAAGCCGCCCCAAATCCCGGTAATCGCGGCGGACAGCACGAAGGCGAGCATCTTGTAGCGCTCGGCCGGCACGCCGAGACTGCGCGCGGCCGCCTCGTCCCCGTTGATTGCGCGCCAGTAATAGCCCGCCTTGGATCTCGCTAGCGCGTACGTCGCCCACAGCGTGAGCAGTGCAAGGACGGCTGCAATCCAGTAATAGGGAGCGCGCGAGCGAAAAAGCAGCAGCCACACGCTGTTCGCGATCGGCGCCTCGAGTCCGACCGCGCCGCCTGCCCAGCTCCAGTTGACCATCAGCACATGCGCGACTGCGAGCACTGCTATCGTTGCCATCGCGAAATAGTGTCCGGTAAGCCGAAGCGTCGGTCGACCCACGATGAACGCCGTAACAGCCGCAATGAGGCCGCCCGCCGGAATGCCGAACCACGGACTGAGCGCGAGGTTGTGCAGGAGGAGCAGTGTTGTGTACGCGCCGAGGCCAAGGAACACCGCATGGCCGAACGAGACGCGGCCCAGGAAGCCGCCGACCAGGTTCCATGCCGCGCCGAGTGCACCGTACATCAAGGTCATCACTACAATCTGCCGATAGAACGTATCGGCGACCGCGAACGGAAACGCCGCCAGCGCCAGCGCGACGACCGCCACGACGCGCGCACCCGGCGATCGTACGATGGCGCGCCTCGCTGCTCTCATAGCGCTGTCCTCCGGCTGCGGATGCAACCCACAGCCATCGTGATGGCGCCTGCGTCGCTCACCACCGCCCAAACAGGCCGCGCGGTCGATACCACAGCACCAGGAGAAAGATCAGGAAAATGCTCGCCGTTTTGTAGGCCGGTTCGACAAGATAACCGGTGAGCGCTTCGACAATGCCGATCAGGACCCCCGACAGGAACGCGCCGGGCAGCGCCCCGAACCCGCCCATCGCGACGGCGACGAATGCGAGCAGCCCGAAAACGGCGCCGACCGACGGAAAAACATAGAAGAAGGAGGTGAGCAGCGCGCCGGTCACGCCTACCGCGGCGCTGCCAAGCATCCACACCTGCGCGTTGACGCGATCGCAGGGGATACCAACCAAAGAGGCGGCCAGCCTGTCCTCGGCGACTGCCTGGAGCGCGCGCCCCCAACGCGTGCCATACACCAGCTTGAAAAGCACGACGATCATCGCGAGCGCGACGACGCCGGTCACGACCTGCGGGCGGCCGAGCGAGATCTCGCCGAGACGGATCGAACCGGAGAGCCAGGTATCGGGGAGATTGCGGTAGTCGGGAGAAAAAGCGATGAACGCGAGCTGGCGCAACACCAGGCCGAGACCGAACGTGGCGAGGATCACGATCATGGGTGGCGCGCGCTGAAGGGGCCGGATGATAAGCGCATAGGCGGCGAAGCCCACGAACCCGAGCACGCAAGCTGCAACCGGTGCCGACAGCGTCGGATCGACATGCCCGAGCGTGAACAGCCAATAGGCAACGTACATGGCAAGCATCAGAAAGTCGCCGTGCGCAAAATTGATGACGTCCGTGATGCCCCAGATCAACGCCAGGCCGACCGCGACCGCGGCGTAGATCAAGCCATTGAACAACCCGGTGGCGACCGCCTCGAGCACGTCGCTCCGCGGCGTCCCGCGCCGGCCTCAGCGTTTCCAGGCAAAGGGCACTGTCGGCAGGTCCTGCCTCTGCTTGTAGCGCTCGGGCCACACGGTGGCGTACCCGCCATCGACAAGCTGCAGGATCAGGCCCTGCCCCCGCTCATTCTGACCATTGGCGTCGAACTTCACGCCCGCCCACGGCATTATTACGACTTGATCCGCGGAGAGATCGGTAGCGGCGAGCGCTTGGCGGATCGCTTCTGGCTTGGTCGAGCCAGCGCGGTCGATCGCTTGCGCGAGCACCAGCATTCCCTGCAGCGAGCGAGCGCTATTGCCGTTGAGCTCCTTGCCGCCGGAGCGCGCCTTGAACATATCGTTCAGCTGCTTGGTCACCGGCTTCATCGTGTACAGATCATTTGCCCACACGTCGCGGGTAAGCACGCCTTGCACCTGCGGGCCGACTTCGGAGACGAAGCGCGAATCGATGAAGCCCGCATCGTTGGCGAGCAAGACCGGTGGCGCGTAATTCGTCTCGCGCATGGTGCGCACGAACAGGATCGCGTCGGAGGTGTAGCTCGCGAAAATCGCCACGTCGGGCTTTGCGGCAGCGAGCTTCTGCGTCTCCGAATTGACCGAAGCCGTTCCGGCGGAATAGGGGATGCTCGCCACGACCTCTCGGCTCGCCTGCTTCGCGAACCTCTCAACCGCCTTGGCCGTGTTCACGCCGAAATCGGTGTTCTCGTACACCACTGCAATCCTCTTGGTCGGAACGCTCTTCAGGGTGTCGAGAAACTGCATCATGTTGCCGATGAAAGTCTCGTCGTTCGGCGTGGTACGGAAAAACCACTTGAAACCCCTCTCGGTGAGCTCCGGGCTGCTCGACTCGGGGTTGAGATACGGGACCCCGCGCTGCTCTGCGATGCGGCTCGTCGTCTTGGTCACCGCCGATTGATAGGCCCCGATCAGCGCGACGACGTGCTCCTGGTCGATGAGCCGCTCCGCTTCCGCTTGCCCGATTTCGGGCTTGCCTTGCGAATCGGCGAAGACAACCTCGATTTTGGCGCCGCCCAGATGCGCCAGCCCGGAGCCCGTTGCGCCCGGGACGCCCTTCAATTCGGGATGCGGCTGGTTGATCAGATCAACCGCCAGCTCGATCGCTCCCTTGAGTTCGCTCCCCGTCGACGCAAGCGCGCCGCTCAACGGGTAGATCGCGCCGATCCGGATGACGCTGTCCGCCGCCGTGGCGCTATTAGCGAAAGCAAGGGCGCAAGCCGCGAACAACACTGTCAGAAGATTCTTCATGGGTCCCCTTATAGCGTCTTCATTTCCAGCAGGCGTTGCTTCAGGTGGTCTTTCGATGCGAGGCGTCGCTCGCTTGCATAAAATATTATCATCGCCTGGAAGACGAGATGGAGGGAATAGTGCCGATAACCTCGCCTGCCGAGGTGCGTTTGGCCGCGCGCTGCGGTACCTGGAGGGGGACCACTGCGGGGCATTGCCCGGAATACCAGCAAGCCAACCTCGTCGTTCTTCCGAGCGAGGTCGCCAACGAGTTCGCGGTTTTCTGCACACGCAATCCTGCGCCCTGTCCGCTCATCGAAATTACTGCACCGGGCGATCCTGTGCCGGCGCGATCGGCGCGGGAAGCCGACCTTCGCACCGACCTGCCCGGCTACCGCGTCTACCGCGATGGCGAGTTCGCCGAGCAGCGCAACGACATCTGCGATCTATGGCAAGATGATCTTGTCGCGTTCCTCCTCGGCTGCAGCTTTACGTTCGAGCACGCGCTTGCCGAGGCTGGGATTCCGCTTCGAAACGTCGAGCGCAATACGACGGTGCCGATGTTTGTTTCAAATCTCGCCTGCACGCCAGTCGGTCGCTTCCATGGGCCGATGGTGGTCACAATGCGCCCCATCGCCGCTGAGCGGGTCGAGCTCGTTCGCGCGTTATCAGCGCGCTACCCGCACGCGCATGGCGCGCCGGTCCACGTCGGCGACCCACAGGCGATTGGGATCGTCCGTCTCGACCGGCCCGACTACGGTGAACCGGTACCGATCGGCGCGGACGAGGTGCCTGTGTTCTGGGGTTGCGGCGTGACTCCGCAGATTGTCGCGGAAAAGGCCCGGGTCACACTGATGATCACGCACGAGCCTGGTCAGATGTTCGTAACAGATCTTCCGCGCAACGGAGGCCGCGCGCTGATGCAATACCGTTGAACACCGCAGCGTCGGATGAGGGAACCATGCGCAAGAATGCAATTCGTGTCGACTACACCAATACCAGACAACGCCCGCCGACGACTCTCCGCGAAGGTGGCGCCGTGCTCGTAAATTCACCCGCGCCGGTCTATGCCGCCAAATTCAAGGCGCCTTTTGCAATGCTCGGCATCCGCACGGCTCGTGGCGCAGTCACCGGCATCGAATATCTCACCACGCGAGAACGGTCGCAGTCGCCCGCAGATGCGGTTGCCGAGCGAACGTGCCGGCAGATCGAGCGCTATCTCTCAGACCCGCAATGGCGCTTCACCCTGCCGCTGGCGCCGGCGGGCACCTCATTCCGGCGCAAAGTGTGGGAGGCCTTGTCCAAGATTCCGGTCGGCGAGTCGCGAACCTACGGTGAGATCGCCCGAATGCTGCACAGCGCGCCCCGCGCGGTCGGCGGCGCCTGTGGCGCGAATCCTATCGCGCTAGTCATTCCCTGCCATCGCGTGGTCGGCAGCCAAGGATCGCTCGGCGGATTCATGGGCGTTACCGACGGGAAGCCGATCGCAATCAAGCGCTGGCTGCTCGCGCATGAAGGCTACCGCTTCGGAGCGTGATCCGGGCGCGCTGATCGACGCCTTCTGCGACCAGGTCTGGCTGCAGGACGGGCTCGCCGCGGCCAGCCTCGCCAGCTACCGGCGCGACTTGTCCGCGTGGGCGCAATGGCTCGATCGCCACGCCGGCAAGGATCTCCTGGCCGCGGGGCGCAGTGACGTCGAAGCATTCCTCGCAGCGCAATTCCGTGGCAAAGCCAAGGCAAGCTCGATCAACCGACGACTATCTTCGGTGCGTCGCTTTTATCGCCTGCATGCGACCCAAGGCAGTATCGCCGCCGATCCCACCCTGCGTGTGAAAGCGCCGAAGCTGCCGCGCAGGCTCCCCAAGAGTCTTTCCGAAGCGCAGGTCGAGGCACTGCTCGAGGCGCCCGATACCCAAACCACGCTGGGTTTACGCGATCGCGCCATGCTGGAAACGCTCTACGCCACGGGCCTCCGGGTCTCGGAGCTGGTGGGCCTCAAGCTCGCTCAGATGAGCCTGCAGATGGGCGTCGTGCGCGTCCTGGGCAAGGGACGCAAGGAACGCATGGTGCCGCTGGGCGAGGAAGCAATGTCTTGGCTCGGACCCTACCTCTCCACCGCGCGCCCCGAGCTCGCCGGCAAAAGCAAAACCGATGCGTTGTTCCTAACAGGGCGCCGAGCGCCGTTGACGCGGCAAGCCTTCTGGCAGCTGGTGAAGCGCCACGGGGCGAAGGCGGGCATTTCGCGCACGGCTTTGTCGCCGCATGTGTTGAGACACGCCTTCGCCACGCACCTTCTGAATCACGGCGCCGATCTGCGCGTCGTGCAATTGCTTCTCGGTCACTCCGACATCACGACCACGACGATCTACACCCATGTGGCGCGCGAGCGCTTGAAGCAGCTGCACCAGAAGCATCACCCTCGCGGTTGACCCCGCTGGCCGTTAGAATTGCCACAATGGCCGCTGCGCAAACTCCGTCCAACCTGCTGCGTGCGTTGCCACAGCGGATGCGCCGCTGGTTCTCGAGCAGCGCATGGTCCCCGACGGCCCATACGACCACCATGGTCGACTTCCGCTGCAACGTCTGCGGCGCGCAGTGCCGCGTAGCGTCAACCGAGCTATCGCGCGAGACGCCGTCGTGTCGTCGTTGCGGATCGACGGTGCGGATGCGCGCGATCGTCCACTTGCTTGCCGCGGAGCTGTTCGGCCGCGGTATCGCGCTTCCTGATCTGCCCGAGCGCAAGGACATCGTCGGCATCGGTCTTTCCGATTCCGAGAGCTACGCCCGACCGCTCGCGCGCAAGCTCGGCTACACCAACACCTTCTTCCACGCCGAACCACGACTGGACATCGCCGACGTCCCCGTGGAACATGCTGCGCTGTACGACTTCATTGTCTCGAGCGACGTATTCGAGCACGTTGCGCCACCGGTGTCACGCGCGTTCGTCAATGCACGCCGGCTGTTGAAGCCCGGAGGCGTGCTTATTTTCACCGTACCATTTACGCTCGAGCCTGAAACAAGCGAGCACTTTCCGGAACTGCACGACTATCGACTGGTGGAAACGCATCAGGGTTGGCTGCTGGAAAACCGCACCGCCGATGGACGCGCGCAGGTGTATACCGATCTGGTCTTTCACGGCGGGCCCGGATCGACCCTGGAAATGCGCGTATTCTCTCGTGCGGGTCTCGAACGCGAGTTTGCGCACGCCGGATTTTCACGCCTGCGCATTGCCGACGACGCGCATCCCGAACACGGGATCGTCTGGCCAGAGCCATGGTCGGTGCCGATGGTGGCGTACGCCTGACTCGATTCCGGTTCGCTCACGCTTTGACCGAGGCCGTCATGTTGCCCGAGCGCCCCAACGCCGACTTGATCCGCGAGACGTTCATCGCCGACGAAGCGTGGTTGGTCGCGCAGCTGCTGTCGTCCGCAGGGCTTTCCGAGCAGGCTTCAGCGCGCGTCTCTGCACGCGCACGTAACTGGGTCGAGGCGGTGCGTGCCCGCCACGCCGCGAGCGCTGGCATGGAGTCTTTCCTGCACCAGTACGACCTTTCAACCCAGGAGGGCGTGCTGCTCATGTGCGTGGCCGAAGCGCTGCTGCGCATCCCCGACGCGGCTACTGCGGACCGGCTGATCCGCGACAAGCTCTCCCGCGGCGACTGGCAGAAGCACCTGGGCCAAAGCGCATCGCTTCTGGTCAATGCGTCGACCTGGGGCCTGATGCTCACAGGCAAGCTCACGCAGATCGATGCCGATACCGCGCGCGACCCTGCGGCGTGGTACGAGCGCGTGGTCGCTCGCGCCGGCGAACCCGTGGTGCGCCTCGCCCTGCGTCAGGCGATGAAAATCATGGCCGAGCAGTTCGTCATGGGGCGGACCATCCATGAAGCGCTCGAGCGCAGCCGCGCGGGAGGCAATTCCAGGTTTCGCTACTCCTTCGACATGCTGGGCGAGTCGGCGCTCACCACCGACGACGCCAGGCGCTACCATGCGGCGTACGCCACCGCGATTGCCGCCATCGCGGCGACGCGCAAGTCTCAAGCCGATGTGTTCGCGCAGCCCTCGATCTCGGTCAAGCTCTCCGCGCTGCATCCTCGCTACGAGTTCGCGCAACGCGAGAGAGTGCTGGCCGAGCTGGTCCCGGCGGTGATCGAACTCGCGCGTATCGCGCGCGAAGGCGGCATCGGACTCACCATCGACTCCGAGGAAGCGGAGCGCCTCGAGCTGTCGCTGGAAATTTTCGCGCGGGTTCGCCGCGATGCCTCGCTTGCCAGCTGGGAGGGGCTCGGCCTCGCAGTGCAGGCGTATCAGAAGCGCGCACCTGCGGTGATCGACTGGCTGGTGGCGCTGTGCGCCGAAGAGCGCTTGCGCATTCCGGTGCGACTGGTCAAGGGGGCCTATTGGGACACCGAGATCAAGCGCGCGCAAGTGCAGGGCCTCGCCGGCTATCCGGTCTTCACGCGCAAGGCGCACACCGACGTTACCTACCTCGCCTGCGCGCGAAGCATCATTGCCGCGCATCGAACGCTTTACCCGATGTTCGCGACGCACAACGCGCACACGGCGTCGGCCATTGTCGAGTACGCCGCGGAAGCTTCGCTGTCGCATGACGGCTTCGAGTTCCAGCGCCTGCACGGCATGGGCGAGACGCTCTACGACGAGGTCGTGCCGCCGGATAAGCTGGGCATCGCTTGCCGAGTCTACGCCCCGGTGGGAAGCCACCAGGATCTCTTGCCGTACCTCGTGCGCAGGCTGCTCGAGAACGGCGCCAACACTTCCTTTGTGAATCGCATCGCCGACGCCGGGGTGTCGGTCGACGATGTGGTCGCCGATCCGGTGGCGCGCGTGCGTGCTCGGGGCGTGAAGCCGAGCGCGGCTATTCCGCTTCCGCACGATCTGTTCGCCCCCGAGCGAGTGAATTCACGCGGCGCGAGCCTTGCCGATCAGGAGGAAATGGCTGCTCTCGATCAGGCGTTTGGCACCAGCGAAGGCAGGCGTTGGTCGGCAGCACCACTGATCGGCGGCCGGCGCATTACCGGCGGCGACCGTTCGGTTACGAGCCCCGCCGATCATGGCCTTCCTATCGGCAGTGTCATCGAAGCCAATGCCGCGCAAGTCGACGCAGCGCTCGCGCGCGCAATCGATGCCCAGCCGGCATGGGACTCTGCCGGCGGCGAGCGGCGTGCCGAGGCGCTCGAGCGGGCGGCGGACTTGATCGAGGGGGCGCGCGACGAGCTGGTCGTGCTCCTCGCACGCGAAGCAGGAAAGACCCGTGGCGACGCGATCGGAGAAGTGCGCGAGGCCGCCGACTTCTGCCGCTATTACGCCGCGGCCGCGCGGCGACACTTCGCGACTGGACAAGATCTGCCTTCGCCCACCGGCGAATCGAACGAGCTGGTTCTGCATGGGCGCGGCGCCTTCGTCTGCATCAGTCCATGGAATTTTCCGCTGGCGATATTCACCGGCCAGATTGCCGCGGCGCTTGCCGCCGGCAACGCGGCGATTGCCAAGCCTGCCGAACAGACGCCGCTGGTGGCGTTTCGCGCGGTGGAGCTTTTGCTCGCCGCCGGCGTTCCTCCCGATGTCCTCGCGCTGCTGCCCGGCAGCGGCGATCGCGTCGGCGCGGCGCTGGTCGCCGATACGCGCAGCGCCGGTGTTGCGTTCACCGGATCGACCGACGTGGCGCGAGCGATCGCAGGCACACTAGCCCGTCGGGACGTACTGGTTCCGCTGATTGCCGAGACGGGGGGCCAGAACGCACTCATCGTCGACAGCTCCGCGCTGCCGGAGCAGGTCGTTATCGACGCGCTCACCTCGGCGTTCAACAGCGCCGGGCAGCGCTGCTCCGCACTGCGCGTGCTGTTCGTGCAGGACGAAGTCGCGCCGCGATTGATGGAGATGCTCAAGGGCGCCATGGACGAGCTGGTGGTCGGCGATCCGGCAGAGCTTTCCACCGACGTCGGCCCGGTGATCGACGATGACGCGCGCTCGGTCCTCGAAGCTCACATAGCGTCCATGGCTGCGGCAGGGCGCGTTCGCCATCGCGTTGCGCTGCCGGAGGCTTGCCGGCACGGCACCTTTGTCGCGCCGACGCTGATCGAACTCGACCGTATCGACAGCTTGACGCGCGAAGTTTTCGGTCCGGTGCTTCATGTGATCCGCTACGCCGCCGATGCACTCGATCGAGTCGTCGACAACATCAACGCCACGCGCTATGGATTGACGCTAGGCATCCACAGCCGCATCGACCAAACCGTGCGCAGGATCGTCACGCGAGCGCGCGTGGGCAATGTCTACGTCAACCGCAACATGATCGGCGCAGTCGTCGGCGTGCAACCCTTCGGTGGCGAAGGCTTGTCAGGTACCGGGCCCAAGGCAGGCGGCCCGCACTACCTGTTCCGCTTCGCAGTCGAGCGCACCTTGTCGATCAACACCGCCGCCGCCGGAGGAAACGCGGCGCTGCTGGCGCAAGGCGATGCGTAGCCCAAGCACCCAATATAATTCGCCAAGCCGCCATCAACTGCCGGCTATCGCGGGAACTCGTGAATACGCGGATGCCGGGCTGCTCTTCAGCTTTCCGATCAGTTTCGGCGCAGCGCGTTCTACGTGGACAAGATCTTCGAGGAGCAAAGCCTGGCGACTTGCCGGTTGAGCAGCCGACTCGGTTCTATCTCGCCATCAATCGCAAGGCTGCCGGTGCGCTCGGCCTCACGATTCCATCCGATCTTCTGCTGCGCGCCGACGAGAGCATCCAGTGATGCGCTTGAGCGTCAAGCCGGCTTCGAAGCGCTGAAAACAAAGCGGCTGCTGGCAAAGAAGTAGCGTCCTTCGTCGCTAAGCCGGGGAAACTCGGCGGCCCAGGCCGCGACCTCATCATCGCTCATGCCGCCCCGCTTCGCGACAAACTCGCCGATGGTCTTGACGATGCCTTTGCTGTATGCGTCGTCGTCCCATCGGAGATTGACGATCGGGAAGACGGTGGCCGCATCCAGAACGAAACCCGCGTCGCGCATCCGCTTGGGCATGCTGCGGGGAAGCCGGGGTTGCGCGCAGTGCCGCTCCCACGCTTTCATGACGGCAGCCATTCGTTGAGGCGCGTCCGAGTGCCAGATCACGGCATCCCAATCGGTCGCGATGAACAACGCGCGCCCTCCAGGTTTGAGGACGCGAAACGCTTCCGATATGGCCTTGTCGACTTCCGGAATGTACTCGGCAACCTGTGTGCAGGTGGCAACGTCGAAACTCGCGTCGGGTTCGTCGATGTGCGTTGCGTCGTCGACACGGTAGGAAAGCCACTGACGATGATTGCGTTGCGCGGCACGCGCGATGAGGTCCGCGGAGATGTCGATACCGAGAACGCGCCCAGAGGGTCCCACGACGTCGGCCATGCTCTCGCAGAGGAAGCCGGGACCTGACCCGATGTCAATCACCGAATGACCTCTGGCCAGCGGCAGCTTGCGCAGCGTGTCGGAACGCTGAGCGACCACGTCCGCGGTCATGTACAACGCCTCGAGCTGTCTTGCCGCTTGGTCGGTGAACTTGAGCCCGCTCATCGCTGCCGCTGCTATTTCATCGAATTCAGCCGGAGCGAGCTCTAGGAGCGCTTGCCGCGTTCGATCGCGACGCCAATCTGCTTCACTCCGTCGATCGGAGCCAGCTTGGCGACGCGCACCTTCACCCAAGGAGTGCGGAACTCGCCGGTCATGATCCCGGCGACAGCTTCGGCAAATCGTTCGAGCAGCTTGTGCGGATGATCCGCCGCCAGTGCCTGCAGCCGCGCGACGACCGCTGCGTAGTCGACCGCGTCGGCGAACTTGTCGCTGGCAAACGGCGCAGGAGAGGGCAGCTCGAATTCGACGTTAAGCAGCAGCGGCTGGGTCAAATGCTGCTCCCATTCGTAGACACCGATGCGCGTTTCGACACGCAGATCCTGAATGAAAATAGTGTTCATTGGCGGCCGCGAGCTAAGCGCGAGCTTTGCTACAATCCGACGCGATTTGTCGCCCGCCATTTTAGGGCCTGTTCCCTGAATGAATCCATCGTTGGCCACGCCCATTGTCGTCGCTGGTGCCTATCTCATCGGCTCGATCTCATTCGCCGTCGTGGTCAGCAAGCTGTTCGGCCTCCCCGACCCGCACAGCTACGGTTCGGGCAATCCGGGTGCGACCAACGTTTTGCGAACGGGAAATCGCGCAGCTGCGGCATTGACGCTTGCTGGAGACGGCATCAAGGGCTTTGTTGCGGTGTGGCTGGCCAACCGCATCGGAGCATGGTGGGGGGACGCCTCTCTAGCAACCGCCGGCGCAGCAGTAGCCGTTTTCCTCGGCCACGTCTACCCGGTGTTTCACCGCTTCGCAGGCGGCAAAGGCGTCGCGACGGCGGGCGGCGTCATATTGGCGCTGTCGTGGCAGCTCGGACTCGCGGTTTTCGCGCTGTGGATCGTCGCTGCCCTAGCGTTTCGCATTTCGTCGCTGGCCGCGCTGATCGCGGCCGCGGCGGCGCCGGTGCTAGGCTTTTATTTTCTCGGCAACCGGCCGGAAGCGTGGGCGTTGTTTCCAATCTCTGCGCTGCTCATCTGGCGTCACCGCGTGAATATCCGCAAGCTGCTCGCCGGCGAAGAACGAAAGATCGGGCATTAAGGAACCTGAGGCAGCTACGGTTTCGAGTTGCTGTCTTGCGACTCCAGGCGGTAGTTGACGCTCCAGCGGGCGAGGGTTACCGTGGCCTGAAGCGAATCCGGTGACGAACAAAACACCCGCAGAGGCCGATTGATCCGGATCGTCCACCCAAGGAGGACACCATGACCGTGTTGGCTGCGCTGTGGCTCCCGATTTTGCTGTCGGCAGTCATCGTCTTCGTCGTGAGCTCCATCATTCACATGGCCACACCCTGGCACAAGGACGACTATTCCAAAGTGCCGAACGAGGACAAGGTGATGGAAGCGCTGCGCCCGTTCAACCTTCCGCCGGGCGACTACATGATGCCGCGCCCGGCAAACATGCAGGACATGCGCTCGCCCGAATTCGCAGAGAAGCGCAACAAGGGACCTGTCATGGTTTTCACGGTCATGCCGTCGGGTCCTTTTTCCATGGGCAAGAACCTCGTGCTCTGGTTCCTGTATTCGGTGCTCGTCGGCTTCCTCGGCGCGTATGTCGCCGCGCGGGCGTTACCCGTCGGCGCACCCTATCCCGCCGTCTTCCGCTTTGTCGGCGTCACCACTTTCATCGGTTATTCCGTCGCGCTGTGGCAGTTCTCGATCTGGTATCACCGCTCGTGGGGAACAACCATCCGCTCGACCGTCGACGGGTTGATCTATGCGCTGCTCACTGCCGGAGTCTTTGGTTGGCTGTGGCCTCACTGAGTTCGCGCGTCGCTCGCCGGAGACTGGTTGCGAGCCAGCCGCTCGGCAAAGCTTGAAAGCACGTCCGGACTCACATCCGACACCGCAACCCAGTCCATCGCCGAACCAGTCGCGCGCGCGATGTTGAATCCGCGAATGGTGCGCAGCGCCGGCGTCGCGGTTACCGACTGCTGCGGACGCACAAAGACGTCGATGATGTGCTGGTGGTAGCGGTAGACCAGCACTGCCACCGGGTGACCGCCGAGGTAGTCGCGGCGGCCGCCGCTAAGCGCGAACCCGTCCGATGCGAAGTCCGGCACCGGAGGCGAGTAGTCGAGACGCGCGGAAAGCCACGGCTTGACCGTATGCTGATCCGACGAAGCCACTTCGATCAGATGGTTGCCCAGCGTGGCCCGAACGTGCGCGCCCACCGCTTCGGTGGCGAGATCCTCGCCGGCACGCCAATCCAGCACGCTGGTGCCCACGACCCACGCCAGCACGGTGGCGGCGCAGCCGCTCAGCGCGCCGCCCAAGAGCCAGCGCCAACGCTCGCTTGCGCTCGGCCGCTGAGTCTGTCGCGAGGCGCCTGCTGCAGCCGCGGATTGCAGCACGCGGTTGCGCAGCGCCGCAGGCGCGGAGTAGTACGGCACCTCGGCGCGGAGCCTGGATCGAAGATCGAGGATGGCCTGGCGCTTGGCCGCGCAACCGGCGCAGCCGGCGAGATGCTTCGCCAGCGAGTGGCCGCGCAACCGGTCGACCTCGCCGTCGGCATAAGCGGCGATCAGCGAAGCAACTTCATTGCAGTTCATCATCCACCTCCCGACGAGTGTCCGTCGATTGCCTGCAGCAACGGCGAGCGCTGCAGAAGAGCGCGCGCACGCGCCAGTCGCGACATCACCGTGCCGACCGGGATGTCGGCGACGCGAGCGATCTCCTTGTACGACAGCTCCTCCAGCTCGCGCAGGATGAGCACCTCGCGGTATGTCATCGGCAGCGCTGCAACGGCGTCGGCAAGCACGCGCGCCTGGTCGCCGCGCATCAACATCTGTTCGGGCGAAAGTGCAGCGCTATCGACAGCCATCTCGATGGCGGTGCCGTCGTCGTCCGCGATCTCAGGATGGCGATTACGCTTGAACCAGTCATAACACGCATGACGAACGATGGTCAGGAACCACGCTCGAGCCTCGTCGCCGCGTAGCGAACCGACGTACTGCATGGCGCGAACGCAGGCGTCCTGGACGACATCCTCCGCGTCGTGCGCGTCGCGCGTGAGCCATCGCGCAAGGTTGTAGCCTGCATCGAGATGCGGCAGCACCGTTTCCTCGAATCGGCTATGGGCGGTCAACGATTTCTCCTTTCACCTCGGTTCCTACTGAAAGCGACCCCAGGTTATTCCCGGTGAGCTCTGTTCGGTCGGCGCTCAGACGCGAGGTTTGCTATACCCGCTGCCGATGATATTTATTCCCGGATGGCGTTTTATGGAATTTCGCGACCACGAAAGAAGTATTGGGTACTGTGGTCCACCCTGCTCTGAGGAGCCGTCATGCGCAAATCGATCGATCGTCGTGAGTTTCTCAAATTGGCCGGCTTTGGCGGCATCGTGTTCGCATCGGCACTGCGCCCCCGCGGTGCTGGTGCGGCGGACGCCAAGGCCGCGGATGAGTTCTACTTCGTCCAGCTTTCCGATACGCACTGGGGATTCCAGGGCCCGCCCAATCCCGACGCCAAGGGGACGCTCAAAAAGGCCATCGCCGCCGTCAACGCCTTGCCCGAAGCGCCCGACTTCATCGTATTCACCGGCGATCTGACCCATACCACGGACGACCCCAAGGAAAGGCGCCAGCGCCTCACCCAGTTCAAGGAGATCGTCAGCGAGCTCAAGGTCAAGGACGTTCATTTCATGCCTGGCGAGCATGATGCCTCGCTCGATCACGGGGAGGCTTTTCAGGAATTCTTCGGACCTACCCATTACACGTTCGATCACAAGGGCGTGCACTTCATCGCCGTCGACAACGTGTCCGACCCGCGCGCACTGATCGGAGACGAGCAGTTGCAGTGGCTCTCCGCGGATCTCGCCAAACAGCCCGCGGACGCGAACATTGTAGTACTCACCCATCGTCCGCTTTTCGATCTTTACCCGCAATGGGACTGGGCCACTCGCGACGGCGCGAAGGCGATCGACCTGCTTCTTCCCCATCGCAACGTCACGGTGTTCTACGGCCACATTCATCAGGAGCATCACAAAATGACCGGGCACATCGCCCATCACGCGGCCAAAGGGTTAATGTTCCCTCTGCCGGCCCCGGGTTCGCAGCCCCGCCGCGATCCGCTACCTTGGGATCCAGCGCAGCCCTATCGGGGTCTGGGATGGCGCGATGTCGAAGCCGAGGTCAAGACCTCCGAATACAAGCTCACCGAGAAGCCCGTTCAGGGAGCGTGACCATGCGTGCCGATCGACGAAAGGTGGTTGTGGGTCTGGGCTGGCTGCTCGGCGCGACGGCGATCGGCGGCGTCGGTGCAGCGACTCAATCGAAGGAGCAGGTCATCAAGATCACGGCGAGGCGGTTTACCTATTCCCCCAACCATCTTGATCTCAAGGTCGGGGTTCCGGTCGTGCTCGAGTTCAAGACAGCAGACGTTCTGATGGGCTTCAGCGCGCCGGATTTCCAGGTTCGCGCCGACATCGTTCCGGGAAAGGTCGTGCGGGTGCCCCTCAAACCGGACAAGGCGGGTACGTTCACCTTCCTCTGCGACATTTTCTGCGGGTCTGGGCACGAGACGATGAGCGGGACGATCACCGTCAGCGCGTGAGCGGATACAGACCGCGAGCTCGAAGATCACGTCTCGCGCCTACCGAACCCGTTCCATTACTTCGGTAGAGATCGCTCCCGGATGAACTGTGACCTGGACTGTCGCAGCAGAGCTTACGACGAAGCCGTTAGCCCGCGTCCTGCGCGACTGCCGATTCGAGATCCCAGCGCGGATGCACCGTGAAGGCGTAGTCGGTGCGCTCATGGCGCAGTCGCAGCGCACCGACCAGCGCGATCATCGCGCCGTTGTCGGTACAGAACTGCAAATCCGGATAGAAGACTTGAGCACCCTGGCGCGCAGCTGCGCCGGCAAGGCGCTCACGCAACTGGCGATTGGCACCGACGCCGCCTGCGACGACCAGCCGTTTTAGCCCCGCCGCATCGAGCGCGGCAAGCGCTTTCGCCACCAGCACGTCGACGATTGCGTGCTCGAATTCGCGCGCAATGTCGGCGCGGCGCTGGTCGGTGAGCGCCTCGCGACGCGATAACGTCAATACCGCGGTCTTGAGCCCTGAGAAACTGAAGTTGAGATCGCCGCTGTCCTTCATCGGACGCGGCAGCGTCACTACGCCGTCCCTGCCACGAAGCGCCAGCTCCGCGAGCGCAGGTCCACCCGGATACGGCAGGCCGAGGAGCTTGGCGGTTTTGTCGAACGCTTCGCCGGCGGCGTCGTCGAGGGTATCGCCCACCAGGGAGTAGTCACCGAGCTCGCGCACGGCATAGAGCTGTGTGTGACCGCCCGAAACCAGCAGTGCCGCGAACGGAAACTCGGGCTTCGGTTCCCCGAGCAGAGGTGACAGAAGGTGCGCCTCCATATGGTGTACGCCGAGCGCGGGTACTTTCAGCGCGAAGGCAAGTGCGTTGGCAATGCTGGCTCCAACGAGCAGCGCGCCGGCAAGACCGGGCCCTTGCGTATAGGCGACGCCGTCGATGTCCGCCAGCTCGCGACCCGCCTGCGCGAGCACTCGCTCGGCCAGTGGCACGACGCGTCGGATGTGATCGCGCGATGCAAGCTCGGGCACAACGCCGCCGTACGCTTCGTGCATCTCGGCCTGCGAATGCAAGGCGTGCGCGAGCAATCCGCGTTCGCTGTCGTAGAGTGCGAGGCCGGTCTCGTCGCAGGAAGTCTCGATCCCGAGAACAAGCACTTAAGTTGTTCCGATGGCGATGATAAGGATTCGGGCAGTATAGCTTTGCTTGCAGTAGAGCAACGGCGTTGTTATACTCATGGGCTATTTGTTGCTACAGCGAAGAGGACTCGTCATCCATGCCTAGTGTTCGCGTTCGCGAGAACGAGCCGTTCGAAGTCGCGCTGCGCCGCTTCAAGCGGACCATCGAAAAGACCGGTCTGCTTACCGAGTTGCGCGCTCGAGAGTTCTATGAAAAGCCGACGGCCGAACGCAAGCGCAAGCTCGCGGCTGCAGTGAAGCGCCACTACAAGCGCCTTCGCAGCCAGCAACTGCCGCCGAAGCTCTACTGACGATCGGCTGTTTGGCGGACCCTGGGGGCGAAGCGATTCGCCCCTTTGCTTTTTCGGCACCTTAGCTCGCGCATGGATCTGAAGACACGCGTCACCGAGGATATGAAGGCCGCCATGCGTGCGAGGGATTCGGTGCGCCTTTCGACCATCCGGCTGCTCCTCGCCGCCATCAAGCAGCGCGAAGTCGACGAGCGAATCGAGCTCGGCGATGTTGACGTGGTTGCTGTGATCGAAAAAATGATCAAACAGCGGCGCGAGTCGATTGCCCAATTCGAGGCGGGCAAGCGACCCGAGCTGGCGGCGGCCGAGCGCGCCGAGATCGAGCTGCTTCAAGGTTATATGCCGCAGCGCATGTCGGACGCTGAGATCGACGCTGCCATTGCCGCCGCCATTGCAAATGTCGGAGTCGGAGGGATGGCGGCCATGGGCAAAGTCATGGCAGGGCTAAAAACCCAGCTTGCCGGGCGCGCCGATATGGCTTCGGTTTCCGCCAAGGTCAAGGCCAGGCTCGCGGGCTGAAAGCGCCCTTCGCTGAGCCCTCGCGGCGGCGAAATCGTCGCCTATAATGGGTGGATGGGCCCCGTGGAGTGCCTGCAGATCATCATGGCCCGTCGGGGCTAAGGCCATGATTCCTAACGAGTTCATCCAGACGCTTCTGGCGCGGGTCGACATTGTCGCAGTGGTCGACCGGTACGTTCCCCTGAAAAAAGCGGGCGCCAACTATGCTGCCTGCTGTCCGTTTCACAGCGAGAAGACCCCGTCCTTCACGGTGAGCCCGACCAAGCAGTTCTATCACTGCTTCGGTTGTGGTGCCCACGGAACGGCGGTCAGCTTCCTGATGGAATACGGCGGAAAGTCCTTCCCTGACGCGATAGAAGAGCTGGCCCGCGATGTAGGCCTTGACGTGCCCCGTGTCGAATCGGCAGGCAACGCCGCACGGCGCGAGTCGATCACCGACCTGTCCGGTCTGCTTCTGGAGTCAGCGCGTTTCTATCGCGCGCAGCTCAAGGATTCACCTCGTGCCATCGAATACCTAAAAGGCCGCGGGCTCACAGGAGCGGTAGCGGCGCGCTTCGGGATGGGGTATGCCCCCAATGACTGGCAACCATTGGCGAGCGTGCTTCCTGACTACCAGGACAAGGCGCTGGAGACGGCGGGTCTGGTTATCACAGGTGATGGAGGTAAACGCTACGACCGTTTCCGCGATCGCATCATGTTCCCGATTCACGATTCGAGCGGTCGAGTGATCGGTTTCGGCGGCCGAGTGCTGGACCATGGCGAGCCCAAGTACCTCAACTCTCCCGAGACGCCTCTGTTCTCCAAGGGGCAGGAGCTTTACGGGTTGTTCCAGGCGCGACCGGCGATTCGCACTGCAGGAAAGGTGGTAGTGGTCGAGGGCTACATGGACGTGGTGGCGCTGGCTCAGCACGGGGTCGAATACGCGGCGGCAACTCTCGGCACTGCGACGACCTCGACCCATGCACAAAAGCTCTTGCGCATAACGGACAGCGTCGTTTTCTGCTTTGACGGCGACGAGGCTGGCCGCCGCGCGGCGTGGCGCGCTCTCGAGAACACACTGTCGGCGCTGACGGACGGAAAGGACGTGCGCTTTCTGTTCCTGCCCGACGGCGACGACCCGGACGATTTCATCCGCAACCGAGGCAGAGCGGCATTCGAGGAATCCATCGCCGGCGCCGTGCCGCTTTCGGAGTTCCTGCTCTCCGAGCTCACCGCACGACACCCTCCCCATTTCGCCGAGGGGCGCGCGGCCCTGGTCAACGCAGCCAAGCCTTTGCTCGCGCAGTTGTCGGCTCCCGTAATGGGTGCGCTGTTGCGCCGCCGGCTTTCCGAGCTCACCGGCCTGGCCGAACCGGAACTGGCTCCATTGCTTCCCCGTCCCGCGGCTCCGGCGAAAACCAAGGTCTACCCGGAGCGGCCTCGCGTTGTGCCGTCCCTGGTCCGAGGCCTCCTGCAATGCCTGCTCCTCGATCCCGCGCTGGCGAGAAAGGTCGCGGTTCCTAAGCCGACTGGCAGCGGTGAAGCCGCAGCGCTGACCGCACTGGTCGAGTTCTGCGAGCAAAGCTCTGGCCCGCTTAGCACCGCGGGCGCCATGCAGCAATTCGCGGGTACCCCGCACGAAACAACCTTGGTTTCGGCGCTGACCGGAGGCGTAGGTGAGGGTCTTACGGGAGAATTGCTCGAGCTTCAGCTGGTCGAAGGTATAAAGCGCTACTGGTTGAGGGCAAGCAAGCGCGGAGAGACGCCTGAGGGCGCACCGGTCGACCTCTCGCCGGAGGAAGCCGAGCGCGCGCGCCAGCGCGACTTGGCCCGTCAGCGGGTGGGAAGGAGCGCCTGAGGCAGACAAATTGTCCGTGATGAAGTAAGGGCATGTTATAATTTGAAGTTTTCCCGAGCGCCCCCATCTCGGGAAGGATTGATATGACTCGGCGCGTTCGTGCAAGCGAGCGCCCCAAACTGCAGGACGACCATGGCCAAAAAGCAGACTAAGCCCGGTAGAAAACAGCGCGCGAAGGCGGCAAACCATGCCCGGCGCAAGGTCAAGGCGAAGCCGTCACGCAAATCGGCTCCTTCGAAAGCCAAAGTGCGCAAACTCTCGGGGCCCGCGCGCAATGCCAAGCCATCCAAGCGCAAGACCGCACCGCGCGGTGCGCAGAAGGCGATCGCCACGCCGGCGAAGAAGGGCAAGGTCGCAAAACCCGTCGCAAAGACCTTGAAGGTTGCATCGAAGCCGCCCGTCAAGGCACCGCTCAAGGCGGCGCCAGTCAAGCCGGCGGCGACTCCCGCGATCAAACCTTCTGCCGGAGAAATCGCCGCTCGACTTTCTGCTCGACGCACTGAAAAAGCACTTGCCGAAGGCAAAGCGAAAAGCGGCAGGAACGGCGGCGTCGAACTGCGCAAAGTCGAGTTGACGCCGGCGGAAGCAGAAGCGCGCAAGACGCGCTTGAAGAACCTCATCGTGCTCGGCAAGGAGAGGAGCTACCTCACCTACGCAGAGATCAACGATCACCTCCCGGACGACATTCTCGACGCCGAGCAGATCGAGGGCATCATCTCCATGATCAACGACATGGGGATCCAGGTCTACGACGAGGCACCAGATGCCGAGACGCTGCTCATGTCGGAGGCGGCGCCCACGACTGCAGCCGATGATGTCGACGAGGAAGCCGCCGAAGCCGCGGCGTCAACGCTCGATTCCGAATTCGGCCGCACCACCGACCCTGTGCGCATGTACATGCGCGAAATGGGATCGGTCGAGCTCCTGACCCGCGAGGGCGAAATCGAGATCGCCAAGCGGATCGAGGAGGGGCTCAAGCACATGATCATGGCCATCTCGGCCTGCCCGATGACCGTCGCGCAGATCCTCGAACTCGCTTCCAAGATTGAGCGCGACGAGCTCAAGGTCGACGACGTGGTCGACGGGCTCATGGATTTCAACGAGCAGCTCGCGGCGATCGGCGACGAGGACATCGAGGAGATGGAGGAAGGCGACGATGAGAGCGGTGCCATCGCCGCGGAGAATCTGGAGCGACTGAAGGTCGCGGCGCTGGAGCGCTTCGCGGTGATCCGCCGCCTCTACACGCGCATGCTGGTCGTGCTGCAGAAGGAAGGCCACAAGGCGCCGAAGTATCTCGATCTGCAGAAGAAGATTTCGTCCGAGCTGATGCAGATCCGCTTCGCCGCCCGTCAGGTCGAGCGTCTGTGCGACAATGTGCGCCGCGAAGTCGACAACATCCGCCAAACCGAGCGCAAGATCCAGGACCTGGTGGTCAACAAGGCAGGCATGCCGCGGCCGGACTTCATCAAGAAGTTCCCGGAGCACGAGACCAGCCTGCGCTGGATCGATCGCGAGATCACCGCCAAGCACGCCTACAGCGAAGCGCTCAGCCGTTATCGCCAGGCCATCATCGAGCAGCAGCACAAGCTGCTCGAACTGCAGAAGCGGGTGATGATCCCGCTCAAGGATCTCAAAGAGATCAACAAGCAGATGTCGACGGGTGAGGCCAAGGCGCGCAAGGCCAAGCGCGAAATGACCGAAGCCAACCTGCGCCTGGTGATCTCGATCGCCAAGAAATACACCAATCGCGGCTTGCAGTTCCTCGACCTGATCCAGGAGGGGAACATCGGCCTCATGAAGGCGGTCGACAAGTTCGAATACCGTCGCGGCTACAAGTTTTCGACCTACGCCACGTGGTGGATTCGCCAAGCGATCACGCGCTCGATCGCCGACCAGGCGCGCACAATCCGCATCCCGGTGCACATGATCGAGACCATCAACAAGATGAACCGCATCTCGCGGCAGATCCTGCAGGAAACCGGACAGGAACCGGATCCTGCGCTGCTCGCTGAGAAGATGGAGATGCCGGAGGAGAAGATCCGCAAGATCCTCAAGATCAGCAAGGAGCCGATCTCGATGGAGACGCCGATCGGCGACGACGACGACTCACACCTCGGCGACTTCATCGAGGATGCGAGCACGGTCGCGCCTGTCGACCATGCGGTGAACGCGAGCCTGCGCGACGTCTGCAAGGACGTGCTGGACACGCTCACTCCGCGCGAGGCGAAAGTCCTGCGCATGCGCTTCGGCATCGAGATGAACACCGACCACACGCTGGAAGAAGTCGGCAAACAGTTCGACGTCACGCGCGAGCGGATCCGTCAGATCGAAGCCAAGGCACTGCGCAAGCTCCGCCATCCGTCACGTTCCGAGAAGCTGCGCAGCTTCCTCGAAGGCGAAGGCTAGCCCTCACGCCGCCGGACGCTGCGGCCAACTCGCCCGGCGGGCGGGAGGCCGCATCCGGTCGCCGAAGGTGCGGCCTGCGTACGGCCGACACCGCCCCGCGGCCGAACGCCGCAATCGCCCGCACTACGGGTCCCGGCGCGGGCCGCCGCTCGGCCACCCACGCCTTCGCTTGCCGCGCCACCCGTGACGGCGGGCGCAGCTCACGGCCGCCAGTCGGCTTCGGCCGTACGCAATCCGAGGTGAGCCGCGGCGGCGCAGATGCGTTGGGGCGCAGTCGTCGCTAAGCGGGTGGCTCGTGCGCGGCCACTCGTGGGTTGAGTGGCCGCCGCGAGCCGGGACCCGCTCGACGACCGCATTTGCGCCCCAGCGTCAAGCCGCTGCGGCTCACCTCGGGGCACTGGACGGCTTCGCCCCTAACGGCGTGAGCTCCAGCGTCACGATCATCTGCTCAGGATCGGTAGGGTCGCGCTGTGCAGTGAAACCGAGTGCGCTCACCATCGCCAGCATCGACGTGTTGATCGCAAGCACGGCACCTAACAGGCGTTTGAAGCCGCGCTTTCTTGCGCAGTCGATGAGGATTCGCATCAGCCCGGAACCCACGCCGCGTCCCTGCCATGCGTCGCCGACGACGACGGCGAATTCCGCACTCTCGCCGTCCCAGTTGGCGATGTAGCGTGCCACGGCGACAATCGCTTCGGCCCCCGGTGCTCCGTCCAGCGCGACCAATGCAACTTCGCGGTCATAGTCGACCTGGGTAAAGCGCGCCAGCATCTGCGGAGTCAAGCTCCGCAGGTGCTGCATGAAGCGAAGGTACCTGCTCTGCTCTGAGAGCCCGTCGACGAAAGCTCGCTCCATCGCCGCATCTTCGGGCCGGATCGGCCGCACGCGGAGCTCGACACCCCCCTTGAGCTTCAAGACCGTCTCGAGCTCCGTCGGATAAGGGTGTATCGCCATATGCCGGTAGCCCTCGGACGACGTCGGTCGGCGCGGATCGATCACGATTCGCGCCGCCACCACGCTCGCTTGTTCGGAGTTGATCACCACGCTCGCAAGCTCGAGCTCGCTTAGCCACGGCGCGGCACACACCAGGGCGGAAACGCGGAGCAGCAGCGTGACCAGCAAATCGAGCTCCGCGGGCGTGTGCCCTCCATTCGCAGCGCTGATCACGTCGAGCGCCAGCCTCTTGTTGAGCGGGGGAAGCATCAGTGAAAGCTCGGACGCCGCGGAGGCCGCATTGCGGAAGGCGATGACCGGCCCGAAGACAGCATCGGTGTACACGCCGACATTGGCCGCGGTTGACAGAGCAACCCCCGGGTCCTTGCGAACGACCACCGCACGTTTTTGTCCGTCGGACCGAAGCTGCGCAAAAGCACGTCGGACCGACGCGGCACTGAGCAGGCTCGCTCTCGACGTCGTAATCGCCGCGTCATCGTCGATCTGCAGCGTGACCGGATAGCCGATGCGACGCGCCGCGGCTTGCGCTCCCCGTGCGCTCCTGGCGACGGCGCACGGAAGGCCGACGATACCAAACGCTATCAGCAACTCCCGCGCTTCGTCCGGCCGCAACGTTGTGCGCGTGGCTTCGACCGCTCTCGATCGCACTCGAAGCGCTGCGGCAATATCGGGAACACCAAGCTCGGGAAGCGGAGGCGGCACTTCCAGCAACCATTGCTGATTGCGCCGATAAGACGCGACGAACGAAAAAGCATCGACGGCATTCTCCGGCGTGTAGAAGTTGATGACTCCGCCCGCTTCAAGCGCGGCTCGTGGTTCGGCACGATCGATGGACCCCAGCCATGCGGCCAAGACCGGTTTGGGCGCGTCCTTCGCCGCGGCCGCGACTGCGCGTGCCGTGTCGGTTGGCGGTGCGGTCGGCGTCGAAACGTGCAGGCACAGCAAAGCGTCGACGCCATGGTCGGCGAGCAGCGCAGGCACGGCAGCGGCAAATTGAGCCGGGGTCGCCTCGCCTTCGAGATCGAAGGGATTCTCCAGAGTGCGTTCGCGCGGAAGGAGCGGGGCGAGTACAGCGCGTGTCTCGTCGCCGATCTTGGCAAGCGCAATTCCGGCATCGAGCGCACGATCTGCCGCCATGAGTCCGGGGCCCCGTCCATTGCTCATGATCGCCAAACGATTGCCACGCGGCAGATGGCCTCCGGCGAGGAGCGCC
>Ga0126381_100000798_pt1 | contig 34262 bp, 45 predicted proteins | sample PanSoiMetPlot_28_FD_96465 | JGI IMG/M metagenome (GOLD analysis project Ga0126381, IMG submission 96465) | Tropical forest soil microbial communities from Panama - MetaG Plot_28 | ecosystem: Environmental > Terrestrial > Soil > Tropical forest > Bulk soil | place: Panama | collected 2016-02-17 | reverse complement strand
TCTGGCAAATGGGAAGTGTATGTCCAGCGGTTCCTCTCGCCTGGGGGCAAATGGCAAATCTCCAGCAATGGAGGCAAGCAGCCACAGTGGTCCCACGACGGTAAGGAACTCTTCTATGTGTCTGCCGACCAAAAGCTAATGGCTGTCGCCGTACACTCAGGCCTATCGCTGGATCCAGGTATACCAAAGGAACTGTTCCAATTCCGCGGGACAAGCGATTTCCTCGGTGGTTCATATGATGTCGGTACCAATGGCCAGCGATTCCTCGTGAGCGCTCTGGTTGGAGAGGAAGCCTCGCCGCCGCTCAACGTGATCGTCAACTGGACCGGGACTTTAAGAAGCCGTTGATCCGGATCAAGTGCGCTCGCAGATCAAATCTGTGTTCAGATTAGCAAGTACGGCGCGATGCAAGAAAGGCGGCCACGTTAGCAGGATCAAATTTCAGCTTCGCGCCGATATGGATCGCTGTGAGCAACCCCTTCTTCCACCCCCCGGTGCAGTGTCTTTTCGTGGCAGCGCAAGATAGCGCCGACCTCGATCAGGGTGTGCCGCTGCTGTGCCACGTGTCGCATTCGGATCAGTTGCAAATCCTAGATTTCTCGAATCGTGCTCGGAATAACTTCCGTGCGGGCTGGCTGTCGGCAAGTCATTGATGTCAGTGGCTATTGTAACCGAAAATCCTTTCAGGTCGAGTAACGGCCGATCATCCGCTGTCTTGGCCATCAATTGCGTCTTCGCTCCCTTTGCGGCCAAAAAACAATTGTTCGAATAATCATCGACCACGAACTCAATCACCTAGCCTCAAAATGAGTGCAGATTGGCCGGTCAATCGGCCGTTATACGTCCTAAGGGCGTTCTCGACTACAATCGCCGTTAACATCAATGACTTGCCAGCAACCAGCCCGCACGGAAGGTACTCAGTGCTCGATGCAAAGAATCTATGATTTACAACTGATCGGAACACGAGATGTGGCACAGCAACGGCACACCATTTGTCGGTAGGCATGCTCGACCATTAACACTGACTTCCCTTGGCTAGATGGGCCTTGAGCTTGTGCCCTTTGGGTGTATGTATCAAAACAGATTTACCCTTCACGTCAATAGCGATTTTTTGGTCGATTGCGGAGGTGACATCTGCGATTTCGTCCAGGATCGGAGTTTCATACTCGGAACAATACGTTTGATCGGAAATGCTGAGCGAAATGTACAGCAGATAATAGTGGATCTGAGGATAGCGGCCGAGAAAGTACTGGTCGCGCAAGACTTTTCGGACACCCAACACCGTCGCGGTCTGATTCCCGTTTTGCAGTGATCCACTGGGATGTTCCGAGTCGGACGCCGGTGCTGTGGTGGCAATGAGGACGCCGAGCAGAACGGCGAAAAGTGGGACACGCTCCAGGAGTATCCACCGGGTCATGGAAGCAAACCTATGCAGTGTCGAAAATCAAAGTCATATTAGGTCTCGGTAGCGCTCAAGGGCAACTCGAACCAACTGACTTCGGGTGCGTACCTCAGTCTTTCCAAACAATTGCTGTAGCGTGTTCTTGACGGCGCTTTCCGACATCTCCATTCGCGATGCAATTTCCTTATTGGACAACCCTTGCACTACGAGTCGGAGCGCATCCAGCTCTCGACTACTGAGTGACGGTCTCTCTTTGTGATCGAAGGATGGTGTCGTTCCATTCGCAGCCACTTGCTCCTCCGATACGTCGGCGATGATCGCCGCCAGCTTTGGCGTCGTGCCCTCCTTGTAGGTAGAAAACCAGACTTCAGCCAAGAAAGATTCCCCATTGCCGCGATGGCCGCGACATTGCATCGACGTTCGGAACTGGGGTCCCCCTTCCGGGCGCAAAGCATGATGAAGTTCAGGCAGAAAAGCCGCGACGGGTTGTCCCACCAATTTGCCGTCATGCGGGACCATGAGCTCGTTGGCAGCTTGGTTCGCCAGTTCGATAAATCCACGCTCGTCCACTGTAACGATGGCGGCGGGGCTCGTTTCAACCAATACCCGCACCCGTTCCTGAGCCTCAAGACTAAGACGTTTGTTCCGTACGACCTCAAACGTCAGTAGCCCACAGCCGCAAAGTGCCAGTGTTTCGAATCCCAGCCGAATATTGGCATCCGCTGGATCCAGGTTGCTGAAGCGTTCGCTCAACAGCGCGCAGGCCAGCCCCAATAGAACGATTGTCCAACGGGGCAGAATCCCCGCCACAAGCATGATCGGGAAGAGGTAGAGGAAGCCCAGTGAGACATATGGCTTCGTCCACCAATCGACGGCAGCGATGGCAATAACGATGACACTGCTGGCCAGAAGAACGGGAGCGCGATTTCGCCGATCCCAGATCCAGTCCAAAAGGAGCATGTTCTTGGTGTCAGACTTTCGATTATGGCACGCAGCGCCCGCTCACCAAAGGCAATCAAACGATTTGTCCAGAAGATTAGTAGCTTTACATTCAAGGCCTTAAGCGCCGATTGCCTTAGGGATGCCAACCGCTGTCCGATTGGCCAAGCGGCCAGCTCAAGAAATCAAAATAGTTGCCTATCTGGCTATTGAGTGTCTCCCGCAAAAACACCACGCAAGGTAGATAGAGTTCATGCTCTGTCGCCGAGTACCCGCAGACGTGTCGAACGGGTGGGAAGCTAGCGAGACGCGACGGGTTTGCCGAGTGTGACGTGAACCTGGAAGCCCTGAACCGCTATGTCCTTGTCGTTATCGGACTGTTTGGAATGGCGTTGTACATCGTGATGGTTTGTGCCGGAGTGTCAGAGCTGCTTTCGCGACTGCCAAAGCCTAAGAAGTCCCGGAAACGCTCTACAACGGTCGCTCGTTCGAGGCTAAGAAACGCCAAGAAATCGATGTAGATCCGGACGATGCTTAGGAACAGTGAAAACGCAGATGGCCGCTCGACATTCTATCGCTCTTGTGGAAAACCCCGCTTCAATCTCGGGCCACCCGCATAGGCCCGTTCTGATAAATGGGTTTGTCTGGTTGCTCCTGGTGGTCACCCCTTTGGCGAATACGGCTCATGCCCAACAGAACAGCTACACGTGGCAGCAGATTCGAGGTATGTTCGAGTCTTCAAATCCGACGCTGCTGGCGGCGAAGCTCAGTGTCGAGGAACTCAGGGCTCAGGAGATCACGGCTCATCTGCGGCCGAATCCGGATTTCACTCTCTCAGCCGACGGTACACAGATTGCTCCAAGTAAAGGCGTCTGGCAACCGTTTGCCGGGACGTTCGTTTCACCTGGCCTCAGTTACCTTTTCGAACGCCGCAATAAGCGCGGACTACGCTTTGAGAGCGCCAAGGAAGCTACGGCGATCGGGATTGCGCAACAGTCGGATACCGAACGCAGCCTGCTTTTCAACCTTCGAGCCGCCTTTGTCGGCATACTCCAAGCAAAGGCCGTATTGCAACTCGCACAGGACAACCTCGACTATTACGACAAGATTCTGAAAATCAGCCAGGATCGGTTCAGCACGGGAGACATGGCCAAGATCGATCTCGATCGGCTTCAACTGCAACGCTTGCAATATGAGTCCGACCTGCAGACGGCACTCGTCAATCTCCGCACTACCAAGATAAATCTCCTTGCACTGCTCAATGACCGTAGGGCGGTGGACACCTTTGACGTCGAGGGATTATTTGAGTTTCAGGAGAACATTCTCTCCCTGGACGAATATCGAAAAGAAGCACTCGATGCCCGACCTGACTTACGTGCAGCGCTGGTTTCCGTGGCGCAGGCGGAGACCAACTACAAGCTTGCGGAAGCGAATGGTTCAACCGATCCAACCGTTGGCATCTGGTTCACGCACAACGGATCGTTTAACAACCCTGGTGCGCTGAACACATTGGGAGCCAGTATCAGCATCCCGCTTCGCATTTTTGACAAGAACCAGGGCGAGAAGCTGCGCACGAAAATCGAGATCGGGAGGAGCGAAAAGCTGAGGCGGGGCGTTAAGACACAAGTGTACAGTGACGTCGACTCCGCTTACGCCCTTCTTGTGAGTGACATCAATCTGCTCAAGCCATACAAGCGGCAATATCTGCAACAAGCGGTACAAGTGCGCGACACGATTTTCTTTTCCTATCAGCACGGCGCAGCCTCACTGCTGGATTTTCTTAACGCAGAAAGTGAATACCGAACGGTTCAACTGAGCTACGTGAACTTGGTTGGTTCATTCCTAACCGCTGCGGCACAGATGAATCTATCGGTCGGTCGGGAGGTCATTCAATGAAGACACTTTCGTTCTGTCGGATTGTCTCAGCCGGAATTGTAACGGTCGCGTGTCTACTGGCGGCCGCCTGCACCACCAGCAAAGCGGATCCGAGTGCGGAATCGCCCCCCAAGGCCGTGGTTGAACCGGACCTGGATGCGAACAACTTCAAAGTCGAGCATCCTGAACGATTCCCGCTGGTGACCGCGGTCGAACACAAGGCCGTACCCACGCTCAACGTAACTGGAGCCGTTCAGCCTGACATCGCACGCGCTGTCCCGGTGGTTTCTCTGGCATCAGGACGAGTGGTTGAGATTAAGGCCCGGCTCGGCGACGCAGTGAAGAAGGGACAACTCCTGCTTCGAGTGCAAAGCAACGACGTCTCGGGAGCGTACCAGACTTACCTGAAGGCACAGAATGACGAGCGTCTGGGTCGCACGCAACTGGAGCGAGCTCAGATTCTGTACGACAAAGGAGCAATCGCCAAGAGTGCTCTTGAACAGGCGGAAGCAACAGAGGCCGACCTCAAAGCAGACCTTAACGCGGCAACGGAACAACTGCGCCTGCTCGGCATCGACAAGGAGCATCCTTCAGGGATCGTTGACATCGTAGCCCCAATTTCCGGCGTTATCACAGATCAACAAGTCACGAATTCGTCAGGCGTTCAGGGTCTGTTGGGGCCAAGTCCCTTCACAATCGCGGACCTCTCTTATGTGTGGATCGTATGCGATGTCTATGAAAACGACGTCGATGCCGTTCGTGTTGGGGAATACGCTGACATCCACCTAAACGCATATCCCAATCAGGTGCTCAAAGGACGCATCGAGAACATACTCCCCATCCTCGACCCCAACATTCGTACTGCTAAGGTACGGATCGAAGTGGCGAATCCAGGAATGCTGCGGATCGGCATGTTCGCAACGGCCACTTTCTATGGGAAACAGCCTGAAATGCACTCCTCGCTGCCTGCTGGTGCAATCCTGCACCTTCACGATCGAGAGTGGGTCTACACACCGCTTGGAGAGGGACATTTCAAGCGGGCTGCGGTCGTCACAGGAAACATGTTGCCCAATAACCAGCAGGAAGTCGTGTCGGGAATTAAGCCAGGCGACCAAGTGGTTTCTAACGCACTGGATTTGCAGAACACGGTGGAGCAATAGGTGATTCGCCGCGTCGTTGATTTCGCCCTGGCCAACCGACTACTGGTGCTCGGGCTCGCCTTTGTGCTTTTTGTCTGGGGAATCATCTCTTTCCACAACCTGCCGATTGAAGCCTACCCAGACGTAGCTGACAACTACGTTGAGATCATTACGCAATGGCCGGGAATCTCTGCGGAGCAGATCGAGCAACAGGTGACTATTCCGCTCGAAACGGCAATGAACGGCATTCCTGGAATTGTGCACCTTCGCTCGTTCTCTCTGTTCGGCCTATCCGATCTCAAACTGATCTTCGAAGACGGCTCAGACAATGCCTGGAACCGGGAGCGAGTCCTGGAACGACTGAATCAGGTTACACTCCCTCAGGGCGTTTCACCGCAAATGGGCACGGATTGGAGCCCCGTCGGCCAAATCTATTTCTTCACTCTTCACAGTACGAATCCGAAATACGACCCGATGGAATTGAAGTCGATTGAGGACTGGGTCGTCGAAAAGAATCTGAAATCGGTCCCCGACATCGTCGATGTCGCAAGTTTCGGTGGTCCCACCCGCGAATATCAGGTTCGCGTGGATCCCAATCGACTCATCGCGTATGGGCTAAGCCTGGCCCAGGTCGAGCAGCAACTCACCAATAACAACGCCAATGCTGGCGGCAGCTTTATTCAGGCAGGTTTGCAGCAGATCAACGTTCGTGAAGTCGGTCTCGTGGGTCGCGTTCACGACATAGAACAGACGGTGATCTTGACCAAGAGTGGCACGCCTCTCCGGGTGAAAGACATCGCCGTCGTGTCGCAGGGGCCCAAGATTCGGCTAGGGCAGTTCGCTCGCGCCATCCACCGCGAGAACGGAAAGATCATCGACAACGACGACGTAGTCTCCGGCATCGTTCTCCTGCGAAAAGGCGCAGCGGCAGATCCGGCGCTGAAGGCGCTGCACGAGAGGATTCAGGAGATGAACGATCACATCCTTCCCCCAGGGGTGAAAGTCGTTCCTTTCATTGACCGAAGTGACTTGGTCCACTTCACCAGTCATACGGTGTTGCACAACCTGACTGAAGGAATGATCCTCGTCTCGGTCATTCTTTTCTTGTTCCTTGGGAATGTTCGAGGCGCCATTATCGTCGCCGCCACCATTCCATTCTCATTGCTATTTGCCTCGATCTGTCTTGATCTGAAGCACGTGCCTGCGAATTTGCTCTCCCTTGGCGCACTGGATTTTGGCATGGTCGTCGATGGTGCGGTAGTCATGATCGAGAACATCGTGCGTCACATGAGCTTTGCTCATGACACAGAAACGCCGATTGAGCGGATCGGAGATGCGGCACACGAGGTGCAACGCCCTGTCTTTTATGCCATCGGCATCATCATCACCGCCTATCTGCCCATCTTCACTCTGCAGCGTGTCGAAGGCCGGCTTTTTCAACCTATGGCGTGGACCGTCGCCTTTGCGTTATTGGGAGCGCTTGTCTTTTCCATGTTGATTGCTCCAGTGCTTGCCAGCTTCGTCTTTGCGAAGGGCGCCAAGGAATGGCATAACCCGGTGATGTCGTTTCTGACAGAACGGTATCGAATTGCGGTACGTTGGGCAATCCGCCATCGCGTAGTAACCGCGAGTGTCGCAGGACTCGCGATTCTGGGAATCAATTTCATAGCTTTCAGCGGAATCATAGGTTCCGAATTCTTGCCCCATCTCGATGAGGGTGCGCTTTGGGTGCGGGGGACACTCGCGCCTAGCACCGGGCCCGATGAAGGAATTCGGGTTGCGAATCAGGCGCGCATCGTACTCTGCTCGTTTCCCGAAGTGCCGCAATGCACCAGCCAAGTCGGACGCCCGGATGACGGTACCGATACCACCGGCTTTTTCAACACCGAATATTTTGTGGATCTGAAACCTAAAGAGGAGTGGCGGCCGATCTTTCATGAGAATAAAGACGAACTCATCGCCGCCATGCAACGGGAGCTCGGCAAGATTCCCGGCGTCGTTTGGGGGTTCTCTCAGCCGATTGAAGACAACATGGAGGAAGCTGTAAGTGGCGTGAAGGGAGAACTCGCCACAAAGGTCTATGGCGACGATCTCAAGACTCTTGAAGTGAAAGCCGACGAGATCGTTGCGATTATGCGCAGGGTTCCGGGAATTGAAGATCTGGGAGTCTTTCGAGTCTTAGGCCAACCTAACTTAAACGTCACAGTAGATCGTGATGCGGCTGCACGTTACCAAATCAATGTGGCGGACGTGCAGGACGCGATTCAGACCGCAGTCGGAGGCAATGCACTCACACAGGTGCTTCAGGGTGAAGCTCGCTACGACCTCATAGTCCGATACCTGCCACAGTACCGAGACACGAAGGAGGCAATCGAGAAGATTCGATTGCTCTCAAGCACCGGAGAGCGAGTATCGCTCGCGCAGCTCTGCAACATCCAGATATCCGATGGCGGTTCGGAAATCTATCGCGAGGGCAACCAGCGATACATCGCGATCAAATACAGCATCCGGGGTCGAGATCTGGGAAGCGCTGTGGAAGAGGCAATCTACAAGGTGACAAACCAGGTGAACCTGCCCACTGGGTATCACCTCAAATGGGAGGGAGAATACGCTAGCCAGAAACGCGCTAACGCCCGCTTGCTTATCGTGCTGCCGATCACGATCTTCATTATCTTTGTCATTCTCTACACGATGTTCAAATCGTTTAAATGGTCAATGCTGATTATGGCCAATGTCGCCATCGCCCCTATCGGAGGTGTCCTAGCACTTCTCGTAACCGGAACGAATTTCAGTGTGTCATCGGGGGTTGGCTTTCTAGCTTTGTTTGGCGTCTCAGTCCAGACAGGCGTAATCATGCTGGAGTACATCAACCAGTTACGGGTGCGACGTTATTCCATCGAAGATGCCGCGGTCGAGGGGGCCGTTTTGAGGCTACGCCCTATTATGATGACGATGCTTGTAGCGACGCTGGGATTATTGCCCGCCGCTCTATCACTCGCCATAGGTTCGGATTCACAGCGGCCGTTTGCAATCGTTATCGTCGGCGGTCTGTTCGCAGCGCTGGTGATGAGTATCTTTCTGCTGCCGACTCTTTATGTGTGGATTGCTGGCGATCATGACGTACTCCCAGCGGCTGATGGAGCGTTCGCTGAAGGAGAGCATGTCGACTGAGAATCCGAGATCCCGTTTCCGTCCGTGGGTGAGATTCGAGAACCAGTAAGTTATGATATAGCCCGTTCTCACGGTTACATTGTGCAGAACATGCGAGTTCCTTCCGTGCGGGCAGTAAGGAGGAAACTCGTGAAGCTCTTTCGAAAACCGAAATCGAAGTTCTACTGGTATGACTTCACGGTGCGAGGCTCTCGCTACCGTAGGTCAACCCAGGAAACGAAGTCCGTTAGAGCGCTGCAAGTAGCAAGTAGCAAGTCTCAAGCTGGCTTCAGTGATGGAAAACACCGATCCACTTCCAAGCAAACCTGCTGTTCTCCGGGAGATTGCCTTGCGCTTTTTCGATTGGGTGGATAACAGCAGATTGGAGGAGAAGACCAGAAAGTTCTACCGCAACGGCTGGCGATTGCTGAAAGCAACACCTGCGGCGGTATTGCGAATTGACCAGATTACCGGTGATTGCGCCGATCAATTGAAGTTTCCTGGCTCAGCTGCAAATGCCAATTGTGTTTACGAACGTTGCGACGAATGCTTCACAAAGCTGAGGAGTGGAAGATGATCGGCCATGCTCCGAAAATCAAGATGATGAAAGAGCATGGACGACACCTTCGGCTCGACGATGAAGCGGAAAACAAACATCTCGCGGGAGCTTTGGCCTGGAACTGGCGCCAGCGAACGCGTGAGCTTTTTCGTGACATCGTCATCTTGATGCGCGATACGGGAATGAGAAACCAAAGGGAGCTCTATCGCATGCGCATCGAGAATCTCGATTGGGAAAACCGTGTGATCTTTGTGCCCGATAGTAAGACTGCCGAAGGACGGCGACTTGTGCCCATGAGCCGTCGTGTCGTCGAGCTTTTGCGTGCACGATGTCGCACGAGAATAGACGGCTGGGTGTTTCTGTCCAGCCGTGCCGCGTCCGGGCATTTGCGATCAATCGATCGCCTGTTCAGGGCGGCTCGCCGCCAAGCCGGCCTTCCGGAGGAACTCGTTCTTTATTGTGCCCGACATGACTACGGCACTCGGGTTCTTATGCGGACCGGGAACCTGGCCGCCGTCATGAGCGCGATGGGCCATCGAGACGTAAAAACCGCGATGCACTATCAGCATCCGGAAGTAGAAGTCGTTCGCGTGGCACTCGATTACGGAATGCCGAACAACATTGGTGAGATGCGGGTTTAACCAAAACGTGGTTGCGACACCTTTTGGGTCACACCCGATAAACAATAACCCCGGCAAGTCATTGACAACTCTGGCGATTGCGCTTGAGAAGAAACTCCTTGGCCGGTCAATCGGCCGACAAGTCGTCTGACTCAATAGATGCATGAACTCTAAGTGCTCGCTACACTGGGAAGGCACCTTCCCGACCCGACGCCTCCGGATGTCGTCCAGCCGCATAGCATGTTGGAACGAAAAAGGCGCTCCGATCAGGAGTCCCAACAGCCACAGTTTCGAGGTCAGTTGTTCCTCGAGGTCCGTAACTCGCTGAAGATAATGGGCAGGCATTTCAGAGCTCCGCAAATCGTGTAAATTTAATGGAAGGAATCTGCTGGGACCTTCGAGGCTGCCCGATCATCGGTCTTTCGCCGTCCCGGCTTGCGCTCAGAACATGCTCGATGTCGGCTCACGTGCCCCCGGACATGATGGTCATCGTTGCGGAAAGCGGAAAAACCTTCCATGTCGCTGGATGCCCGTTCATTCACGACAAATCCAACCTGCACACGATTCCCGCGCGCGAGACCGAGAAGGAAGGCTATGCGCCCTGCGTGCGCTGCATGAAAAAGTACCTGGATGCGGATGCGATCGCCGAGTTCGAAGATGACAGCCTTGACGACGTTGCGGGTTCCGGAGGAGCAGAGCAAAAGTCGGAATAGCCGCGGTCCGACCTCGATCTCAAGGGATGGAGTTATTTCGAAAGCCTGCATTCGAAGGCCGCGATTAGGTTCGGGCCAGAGTCGTTGTCAAACCTCCAGACACGGGGTCCGTGCGCGCGCGGTCGGCACGTCACCCCACCTATGGGTAATAGTGCGTTTGATTGGGTAGCCGCGGTCCGCTGAAGAACCTACGGCTACCCGAAACTCGAAGTGGGGGCGGAGCGGCTAGTTCTGTTTCATGCTGTCATCGTGCTTCATCGTGTCGTCGTGCTTCATGTTGTCATCTTTTTTCATGTTGTCTTTCTTCATCTTGTCTTTCTTCTTGCTCGCCTTCTTGTCGTTCTTCGTCTCGTCTTTCTTCATGTTGTCGTCATGCTTCATCTGGTCCTGCTTCATGTTGTCGCCAGACTGAGCGAAACTAGCGAGTGGTGCTGCCAATACACACATCATCATCAACGTGCAGAGCATCTTCTTCATAGCCGGTCTCCTTTTGCATTGCTTTATGGAATTTGAAGAGCGCACTCGGGCGCACGAGTGGGATGTCCCGGCGGGCAGAAAGTTACAAAAGCCGGATTTTCGTGAGCCATAGCGGACAGGGTTTCCCTATCTGTGTCTGCCGGCCTGGCCGCCCGGTACCCGCTTTGCCTTCGGCAGCAGTAAATAGCTCGTGAGCAGTTTGCGCAGTCGCCGGCTGAAACCTGCGGGCAGTGGCAATGCCCTTGGGTCACTCATCAGCCGGACGACGTTCTTGATGCCGGCTACAACCGAAGAACACCGCCGGCATATTCTCAAGTGCGCAGTGATCTTGGTTCGAAGCACGGGCACCAGATCGCCGTCGATGAAATTCGAAGCCTCTTTCCAGGTCATAGGGCACCCGAGTGTTTCCCTGTTTCCGGCGGGTGCACATGCAAGTCGCGAGCCAAGCGTTCCGGCGATGAGGTCCCTCATTTTCATGCGCGCCCGACTGAGGCGAGTCTTCACGTTGACCTCTTGGATGCCAAGCACTTTCGCTGTCTCGCTGATACTCAACTCTTCCACATCCCGGAGAACAAAGACCTCGCGATAGATGCGGGGGAGAGATTCAAAAGCGCGCAGGAGAATTTCTCTGGTCTCTTTGCGTTCGAGCACGCTCGACGGTATGCGCTTCCACTCGATCAAATCGCCACGACGGTCTCTTGCTCGAAGTTCATGCTCACTTCCTCAATCGAAACGGAGCGGCGGAGGCGGTCCCTCCGCAAGCGCATGCGAGCCTCGTTGATCGCGATCTGTATCAGCCAAGTCAAGATTCTCGACTGCGCACGGAAAGACCGCAGTGCCGCCAGGCCGTTGAGGAAGGTCTGCTGCACCACATCTTCCGCATCGACTTCACTTCGCAGGATGGAGAACGCCGATGCATAGATCATGCGCTGGTACGGCCGGACCAGTTGATAGTAGAGCTCGGTCTCGCCTTGGAGAATTCGCCGTACGAGCGCAACTTCGCTTTCAAGCAGTTCATGATCGCTCATCCCGGTTCCGTGCCGTGATCCGCTCCTGTCCGCAAGTGAGATGTAGAACCAACCTCGAAGTTTCTGTGGGGACAAGGAAAATATCGGCGCGGATCGAATGCATAGGGTGCGGCCGGAATGCGCAGCAATGCGATATTTCAAACAGCAGTAACGAAACGAGAGTCGAGTTGTCGATCGCCAGGATGGCGTCTCAAAACCGTAAAACCAGTCCACCCGAAAATACGACGTTACGCTGGAACGAGCCGCCGGTATTGACGTTGTAAGTGGGCTTGCTGGTGTAGAAATCTCGCGCCTCCAGCCGGACGCCAATCGGCGCGAGAACCTTGATTGGAGTTTTCATGTCGATGCCTCCACCAAACTGAACGGCTCCTCCACTTGTTCCTCGCGTGAGGTTATGAGTGCCATCCACCCGCTCGGCGCTCTCGTCGAAAAGGCATACCCGCCACCTGCCGAAAGCCACGGCGAAATGCGAGCATCGGGAACAAGTTTCACCCGTAGGCCAGGGGCGATAAAGAAGGAGTCATAGTTCCGAGGCGCGGATGCAAGAGATGTCTTGATGCTCTGGAGCGGCACGGCCAGTGCAGGCACCTCAAGGTAAACACTTGTGTTCCGGCCCTTGCTGAGTTGCCGAGCGTATGTCAGCTGAAAAGTGATTCCTGATCCGATCTCGAGGTTCGCCGGAGTAGGCGCGCTTGCTTTGAGCTCAGGAGTAACGGTCGCGCCTAACAAGAGTCCGAGTTCGTTCTTCCGATTCGTTTGTGCTTGCGATTCGGCCAGGGCAAATGCAAGGCAGGCCAAGGTCAAGCTGATTTTGGTAAACAAGCGTCCCTCCACACATCGTCCATCCGATTTCAGAGCGGACCGAAAGTTACGCTTGCATCCGTTTCTGTAACTTTGGGGCTGCCGGGGAATCCTATGCCGCGTGCGAGTCAGAATCGTGCTAGCAGTTGCCCTGATCTGGTGGCTCGTGGCTTCTACAGGAGCCCAGACAAATGAGAATCACCTGGCAGGCGCCGCGTCGCCTTATCTGAAACGAGCGAGCGGCCAGCCTGTCGATTGGTACCCTTGGGGGCCCGATGCCTTCAAGCGGGCACAGGGGCTCAACCGGCCGGTCCTTTTGGATCTGGGGGCGGTATGGTGTCCGTGGTGTGGGCTGATGGATCGCGACACGTACAACAACACCGATACAGCGGAGTACATCAATCAGTGCTTTGTCGCCGTGAAAGTCGACTTCGACGCATCGCCCGAGCTCGTTGCAGAAATTGAGCGAGCCCAGGCCGTTTTAAATCGACCCGCCGGGCTCCCCCTCACAGCATTTATCACGCCAGACGGAAAGCTCTATTTTGGTGCGGGGTATCTTCCCGCAGTGCGCGAGGCTGCAAAGCGTTCGTTTCGGGAAACCGCCGAGGAAGCTCTTCGTCTGTTCTCGGACAAGCAGAAGATCGAGGAGGAAGCGGTTCAACTGGAGGTACAGAAGTGATCATGAGAAAGACGGCAATTGTTCTGGTGTTTCTCTTGCTGAGTTCATTCGGCTTCGGCATCGACAATCTGAAGCTCAACCCCAAACTCGATTACGCAAGCGATAGCCTGGATGGTCCATTGATTACCGGCGACGACTCGCAATCCGGATTTGTAGCAGGCAAGCCGAATTACGTCATCATCTATGGAGAAGGATGCTTCAACTCCAAGCGGCAGGCCCGGCGTACGGTTGAGCTCTACAACAAATATCGCGACCGCGTGCACTTTGTTGTGATCGACCTGGACGTTCCCCGCTCACCGGAACAGCAGAAGTTGGTCAAGCAGTTTTACAAGGGATACATACCTCATGTCGTGGTGTTGAATGTTCGCGGCGAATCTCTCTACAACCAATCGGGCGAGGTGGACTCGGAGCGCATCGAGGAGATCTTCAACAGCTCGATCAATCGGTAGCTGGAAGGATGGTGACGATGTGGCGCTTGGCCAAACCCGAAGACGATGACGCGGTCGTCGAGATGTGCATGCGACTCTGCGATGAGGATCCGGGGCATTTAACGGTTTATCCAGAGAACATACGCGCAACCCTTCAGGCTCTGCGTCGTGAACCTTGCCGCGGGCACGCAGTCGTTTTGGAGATCGAAAACCAACGGTCGGGTTACGCTTTGCTCATTGCGTTCTGGTCGAATGAGCTCGGTGGCAACATTTGAGAGGTAGATGAGCTCTTCGTCGTGCCGGAACACCGGAGCCAGGGGCACGGGAAGTCGCTATTCGAAGCTATTTCGGAGGGCGACCTGTGGCCCACTCCGATCGCCGGCATCGTGCTCGGTGTCACACCGGACAATGTCCGCGCCCGACGACTCTATGAACGTCTTGGTTTCCGAGCGGCCGGCATCTCGATGGTGCGCCGTCTTCCATAGGATGAACGGCAGTTCGAAACCATGCCACTCGACATCTCCCGTTTTTTTCTTTGGGGAACATTCCTTGTTTTCCGACTGAAGAATTAGAGGACGAACGGTGCATTCTCTCGGACAGCCGGTTCCCGATGAGCATCAAGGGCTCGGTGCCATTGCCATCGAGGACTCCCAGCTGGCGGCTGCGGTTCTGGCAAAGGACCGGAAGGCAACGGCGGAATTCGTGGCTCGCTACACAGACGCTGTGTACGACTATATTCATGCGCGTCTGGCGCCTCGACATGACCAGGTGGAGGACCTGGTTCAAGAGGTCTTCCTTTCCTCGTGGGAGAACCTGGAACGATATCGTGGAACAGGCCCTCTCGGCGCGTGGGTCATGGGGATTGCGCGGCACAAGGTTGAGGACTACTACCGCGGGCGCCTACGTGCACCGGAATCGATCGACGATCCAGATTACATCTCAGCTGTCCCTGTGGCGACTCCCGAAATCCATGAGTTTCTTGAGCAGGCCGAACTCCGCAAGAAGACCTGGGAGGTGCTCGAACAGCTTACCGAACCGTACCGGCTGGCATTGATATGGCGTTATTGGGACAAGGCTTCGGCGCGCGAGATGGCGCAGAAGACGGGCAAAACCGAGAAAGCGATCGAACGTTTGTTGGCAAGGGCCCGGGAGGAGTTCCGCGGGAGGTGGAGCTATGGCCAGTGAGCAGAACGAGCGATTCGTGGAGCGCTTGATGGAAAGCATCGCCAATAACGACCTTCCCAAGGCAGGAATGGCCCCAAACTCACTCAAGGCGCGAATCTACTCGGCATTGGTTCGCCAGCAAGCACAAACCGGCCCGATCGAGAGCCTCACGCGGAGCCACGCCCGCGGGCACGAGCTCTGCGTCTTTGAGCAGCTTGTCCGCATTTCTCCGGTCGGCGAAGCAGCCAAATCCCTCAACATCTGCCGGATCTGTCACGCACGTGTGCTCGCTGAACACATGGACAATCCGCCGATCTATTGGCCAGGCTGCCCCTATGTTGAGTTCAAGAAGCCGTGATGAGCGATGAGCGTCAGAATCGCCCAACGAACCCGAACAGATTCTGGAAGTTCTTGAAACTATGCTGCCCGGATGGAGATAACCGATCGCTGATGGGATTGCCGCTGATGGTTTCACTGAAGGTGTAGCGAAACGCCCAGCCCTTCCCCAAATTTACGTCCATACCGACTGGAACATTCAGGACAACTCGGTTTGCACTGAAGCGGTGAGGAGGCAAAATCGGCCCTCCCAGAACTTGTTGGATGCTCTCCTGAGTACTCATGAAATGCACGATGCCGGTCCCAACTGACAAATAAGGACGCAATCGGCTATTTCGTGCCCGAAAGTAAACAAGCAGATTTCCGAGCACAGTTTGCTCGGAACTACCCCTCGTTTCCTGGTATGCCTGCTCGGTTCCGGCGCCGGAACTTCCTGCACTCAGGCTCAGTTCGTTTTCATTCCACGTGTAGCTCCCTTGTGCACTGAAATAATCCGAGAAGTGCTTCCCGAAAAGAAGGCTCAAGTCCCCACCGTTCTTCGGATCGTAAGACCAGAATGAAGTGGACCCGGAGCTAACAACCGAACGGGCGTCACCCGAGAGGCTCGAGACTCCTCCCAAAACGCCGGCATACAGTTGAGCGCGAGCCAGCGCAGGTGCGTAGCAGCTTAGAAGCACAATTGCCAGAACCTGCAGTGCCTTCGGATGTTTGCTCTTAGCTGGCTTGACCAATCCCACCTCGCGCAAATTGCTTTCGTGTTTTGCGAGGGGGATTTGGCCCCTACGTTCGACATTCCTAGCAGCGCCATTCAAGCGGAACCAGCGAGGGACTCTGCGCGGAGTCCTAGCGAACCGCGAAACACACTACCCCTGAGAGTCGATGATCGATTCTCGGAAAAGTTACAACGCACACATGTTTTTTGGCTCCAGAGGTGTGGTTTCGAGCATCGAGAGGCCGGTCCGGGTTCACCATTACATCGCTATATCAAGGATCTCAACGAGGAAAAGGAGTGGTCGATCATGAAGACAATTCGCTTGCTATTCATTGTTATGTTGGGAATCGCCGCTGGATGGCCAGCCAGGAGTAGTGCCCAGGAAAGCAGGAACTCAGGCGCGGTGTTCGTCATGACGAATGCCGCCGATCGAAACGATGTTATCGCCTACAAGCGGAATGCTGACGGCTTGTTGCAGGAAGGGCGAAGCTTTCCGACTGGCGGCCGAGGGAGTGGAGGGACGACGGATCCATTGGGGTCTCAAGGCTCTCTCACACTGACACAGGATCACTCGATTCTCCTTGCGGTCAACGCCGGAAGCGGAGACATCTCGGTGTTCCGCGTGCATGGCGCTGACCTTTCGCTGGTGGATCGAGTTCCGTGCGGCGGCAGCGAGCCAGTTGCAGTGGCTCAACACGAAAATCTCGTTTACGTGGTCAATGCAGGCGGGACGAGTAACGTCACCGGTTTCCGACTGGATCGAACCGGAAGACTCCGGCCGATTCCCGACTCCATCGCTTTCCTCAGCACGGGAAATTCGGGAGCGGCTTCTCTGTCATTTAGTCCGGATGGCCAATTCCTTCTCGTGACCGAGAAGCTCACCAATAACATCGACGCCTTCCACATCCAGATCGACGGCACGCTCGGTCCTATCGTCACCAATCCGAGTGTTGGCCCCGGAGCTTTCGCCGTAGTGTTCGCACCGAATGGGGCGGCACTGGTTTCGGAAACCGGACCCGCCGGCGGCCATAATGCTGCGGCGATTTCCTCGTATGCCGTCGCCCCCAACGGGACTCTCTCAGCCGTCAGTGCTAGCGTCCCCACGCTCGGTGCGGCAACCTGTTGGCAGGCAGTCACGCCCGACGGCCGCTTCGTTTATACGTCGAATTCGGGATCAGCGACGATTTCAGGATTCTCCATTGCGGCAAATGGAACCTTGACGCCGCTGTCGGATACCGTGGTCGCGACTCTCCCATCGGGAAGTGTCAACCTCGACATTGCCATCAGCGCCGACGGGAAATTCCTTTACACGCTGAATTCGGGAACGGGGACGGTCAACATCTTCGCGATCAATCAAGACGGCAGTCTCACAGGCCTCGGTGATGTTGGGGGGCTATCTGCGTCCGCCGGAATGAACGGAATCGCTGCAATCTGATCGATTTCGGTTGTGGGCCGCAAGTGCGAATGCGGCCCACAGCAAACCACTCGGTGTCTGGCCGCGACTCCGAATTGGCGCACAAAAAGCCGTCACTGATGTCACAAACAGAGCTCTTATCCGGTCTTGTCCTAGGAGTATTACGGCCGGAGTCCCAAACCAATGATTTCCGCGCAGAATCAGCAGAATCTTGAAACGTTCTCGCCAATGTTGAATCGAAAGATTTGTGGCGAGGCACCCCGAAATCGAGCGGAGCGAACCAGACATACAACCTGAAACTTCCCCCCCAGCTCCACTTACAGACGTCGCTCCCACTCCCCGCATCGCCGAACAGGACCGGTTGCGAGCTTTCGATCAACACCGTCCGCTCTTGTTTGCAATCGCGTACCGCATGCTGGGAAGTTCAGCGGATGCTGAAGACATCCTGCAGGAGACTCTCATTCGGTGGCTGCAGACTTCCGAAATCGACGTCGAATCGCCTCGCGCGTTGCTGGTGACGATCCTAAGCCGTCTCGCGCTCAACTATCTCCAGTCGGCCCGGATGAAGCGCGAGGAATACTTCGGGAATTGGCTTCCCGAACCCATGGTGACGACGCCACGCCAGAATCCGCTTATTTCGTTCGAGATCGATGAGTCGGTTTCGCTTGCATTCCTACTACTTTTGGAGCGATTGACGCCGATGGAACGCGCGGTGCTGATTCTGCGCGAAGTTTTCGACTACGAGTATTCCGAGATTGCCCCGATTCTCGATCAGACTGAACCCAGCTGTCGACAGATCCTGCGACGGGCACGGCAGCACATCAAGGAGGACCGCACCCGCTTTGACACATCCAACCAGGAGCGAGAAGAGTTATTACGCAGGTTCAGCGAAGCCTCTTTACAAGGCGATCTCGAAGGACTCCTTGCCCTTCTCTCGAGGGACGCGGTTTTCTACTCTGACGGCGGCGGCAAAGCGCCGGCACTGCCTCGGCCAATTTATGGATCTGAGAACATCGCCCGAGGCGTGCTGGAAGGCCTCAAAAGGCTGGTCCCGCCGAACCTGGTACGCCGATTTGTTGAGGTCAATGGGCAGCCCGGAATCGTCTCATTTCTTGACCGGCGCCCGTTCAGTGTATTCACGCTTGATGTTGCCGACGGACTCATCTCGCGAATCTATGTGGTGACGAATCCGGATAAGCTCGTGCGCGTTCCTCCGCTCGAATCTCTGCCTGCCTAGCTTTCTTTCAATCTCGCTTCACAACTGTCACAGATTCGCCCTCTCGCTGGTCTTAGGGAAAACAACCTCGAACGCTGCATGGTTGGGCGTCGGTTGTCTCGCCGCCTTACGGTAGCGCATACCGCGGGAGCCGGATCAGAGGCATGAAATGAACGGAAAAGAAGCAGTCTGTCTGGAACGCGTATCTCGAACCTACAAGCGCGACGACTTCGAGGTGCACGCTCTCGATAATGTGACTCTCACCATTCCCGAGCGAAGCTTCGTGGCCATCATGGGGCCCTCCGGATCAGGCAAGACGACGATCCTCAACCTGATCACCGGAATTGATCACCCGACCTCGGGGCGGGTTTCCGTCGGCAACGAAGAAATCAATGGGATGAATGAGAACCAGCTGGCGGATTGGCGTGCTCGCCATATCGGACTGGTATTTCAGTTTTACAACTTGATCCCGGTTTTGACAGCGTTTGAAAACGTCGAATTGCCGCTCCTGCTGACCGGTCTCGGCAAAGCAGAGCGCAAGACCCACGTCGAAGCTGCGCTCGAAGCAGTGGGCTTGGCCGAGCGGATGCAGCACTACCCGCGACAACTCTCGGGCGGGCAGGAACAACGTGTGGCGATCGCGCGCGCCATCGTCACCGATCCCACGATTGTGGTTGCCGACGAACCCACCGGAGATCTCGACGCGAAATCGGCCGAGGAGATTCTCTCGTTACTTGCGGAGCTCAATCGGCGCTTCAAGAAAACCATTGTGATGGTGACGCACGACTCGCGAGCGGAGCGCTTCGCGGACACGATCCTGCGTTTGGACAAAGGTGTCTTTGTGGGGGCGGAGAGCAGCCTGGTCAGCGGAGGAGCACGGTGAAGTTCACGACGCTGGTCCTCAAGAACTTGTTACGCAGCAAGCGCCGGACGATTTTGACTGTGCTGTCGATTGCGATATCGCTCTTCATTTTCTCCGCGCTCGTGAGTTTGCCCACGGTAGCGAACCACGTGTTGGCGGACACAGCCTCTTCGGTTCGCATTGCCTGCCGTACGAAGATGGGCCAGGCCTATCCACTGCCTGAGGCGTACAAGGCCAAGATCGCTCGGACACCACACGTCGTAGCGGTCACGCCGGACAACTTCTTCGGTGGCGTCTACCACGAGGTCTCGGACCAATTCCCCAACATCGCCGTCGATCCCGAGCAGATCGACGTGATGTGGCCCGACTGGGGATTCTCTCCAGGCGGCGTGGAAGAGTTCAAGAAACTACGCACCGCTTGTCTGGCCGCCGAGGGCACGATGAAGCGCTTCCATTTAAGTGTCGGACAGCAGATTCAACTGCGCGGAGCGACGTACTACCCCGTGAACGTCACGCTCAAGATCGTCGGTACAATCGCCAAAGGCCCTGCGCCGAGTTTCCTGGTATTTCGTCGCGACTATTTGGAAGAAATCGAAGGCCGTCCCGGCCGAGTGGATAACTTCTGGGTGCGTGCCGACAGCTCGCAGGCGGTGCCCGGGATCATTCAGTCAGTAAATGCTAAGTTTGCGAATTCTTCGGCGGAAACTCAGTGTGACTCCGAAGCAGTTTTTATCGGTAGCGTGATCGGACGCTTCCGCATGTTCTTCACCCTGGCCAGGATTCTCGGGTTGATTGTGGTGGTGACGATTGGGCTGGTCGCAGCCAATGCTGCAGCCATGTCGATCCGGGAGCGCCGTAACGAAATCGCTGTAATGCGATCCATCGGTTTTCGCTCTCCCCTGATATTGCGGCTTCTGATTGCCGAGTCGGTGGTGACGGCTCTCGCCGGCTGTGTTTTGGGCTGCGGCGCCGCGTTCGCCCTGCTCAAAGTCTTTTCTGTAACCTCCGACGTGCTCGGGCCATTCGTCGGCGCGATTCAGATCCCTCCCCCGGTTGTTCTGGAAACGCTCCTCGCGGCGATTTTGATTGGCCTGTGGAGTTCGTACGTCCCGGCTCGGTCAGCCGTGCGGCGCAAGATTGTCGACGCGCTAAGGATGGTGGACTGATATGGCCATTCCACTGAAATACAACCGACGAAGCCTGCTCGTGCGGCGGGTCTCGAGCGCCATGACGGGCGGCGGAATCGCGCTGGTGGTTGCGGTATTCGTCGTCGTGATGGCGGTGGTAGCGGGACTCGCTCACGCGATACAGCACACCGGCTCCGACGACAACATGATTGTCCTGGCTCGCGGCTCAACGACGGAGACCGGGTCTTCGCTTCGCCTCGATCAGTTCGACGCGCTCAAGTTCCTGCCCGCCGTTCGGCGCGATAAAACGGGCAATCCGCTGGTTTCCCCGGAACTAGCCGAACAGATCCTCATGCCGAGCCCATCGGGAACGCTCGACAATCTGGCGGTTCGCGGAATCCTCCCAATTGGCTTCGCGGTTCATGATCAAGTGCGGATCATTTCCGGGCGACAGTTCACGCCGGGACTAAGCGAGATCATTATCGGCAAAGCCCTGATCGGGCGATACCCGGGATGCAATCTCGGATCCAGCATGCGTTTCGGCCGCAGATCGTGGCAGGTGGTCGGTGTGTTCGAGGCTGGCGGCAGTGCCTTCGAATCAGAAGTCTGGGGAGACGTTCATAGTCTGCAGGAAGACGCCAATCGTGGAACGGTCTTCAACAGTGTTCGCCTCCGACTGACACCAGGCGCCGATGCACCGGCCCTTGTTCAGCGCATGGCCGATGATCCACGGATCAATCTGCAAGCGGAAAGCGAATCGGAGTACTACCGGGAGCAGTCGGCCGTCGCAAATCAAGTCCGTGCGCTCGGTATCCTGGTTGCGGGGATCATGGGATTTGGTGCGGTCTTCACCGCGATGAATACCATGTACGCGGCCGTATCGGCGCGAACGACCGAGATCGCGACACTTCGCGCCATGGGTTTTCGCCCGAAGGCGATCCTGACGTCGTTCCTCATCGAATCACTGGTGCTGGCGCTGAGTGCCGGGATGGTTGGCGTGCTCCTGGCAATGCCCATCAACCTGTTCTCGACCAGCTTCAACGCCGGCTTGACCTCCGCAACCCTGGAGTTCGATTTCCGCGTCACTTTTGCGACCGTCCTCGAGGCGTTGCTATTCGCAGCCATCATGGGTGTCGCTGGCGGTTGGCTACCCGCCCGCCGCGCGATGCGGATGAGCGTCGCCGCAGCGTTGAGGAGGAGCTAGCCAATGGACGCGATCTCAACCCATAAACTCGACGCTCTCAGAATTACCCGCCCTCCCGAACGGGAACGCGGAACACAAAAGCCATATGGCTTCGTCCTTATCAGCCTGGTCATCGCGCTTGCGGCTTCGGGGGCAGGCTATGAGCTCTATCGCCACGTTTGGACGCGACCCATACCGGTAGAGACGGTAGTGGTCGCCTCCCGCCAGACTAGCCAACCGGCGACGCTTCTGACAGGCTCGGGTTACGTCGTAACCCGGCACAAGTACATCATCGTCGGCACCAAGATTCTGGGACAGATTGTCGAGGAGCCGATCGAAGAAGGCCAGCGCGTCAAAAAAGGAGATCTGCTCGCCCGCATTGATGACCGGGACTATCAGGCGCAACTGCGGCAAGCGATCGCCGACCGCGATCTAGCCGAGGCCAACGTCAAACTCTGGCTCGGGAAAGCAGCACGCCAGCGAGAACTGTTTGCGAGCGGAGTCACCTCGAAGGATGACTACGAGACTTCGGAAAATGCCCTTTCTGTGGCACAAGCCACATTGAAGCGCGAGGAAGCCGCCATCGATTACGCAAAGTTCCAGGTGAGTCAGTGCCTCGTCGCGTCTCCGATTGACGGCGTTGTGCTGCAGAAGTATCGCGAACTCGGCGACACCATCAACTATGGTGGCCAGGTCCAGGCAGGCGGCGGAGCCGCTGACATCGCCCAGTTAGCCGATACGGCAGACATGCGGGAGGAAGTGGACATCAACGAGTCCGACATCGCGAAACTGTCGCTGGGGATGCCGTCCGTGGTTGAGTCGGATGCTTATCCAAATGCTCGATTCGACGCGACTCTCGTGAAGATCTACCCCGAAGCGGACCGACAGAAGGCGACGGTCAAGGTTGAGGTGCAAATCCGCCAGCCGAATCTGGCGATGATCAAACCGGAGATGAGCGTGAAGGCGAACTTCCTGGAGAAGCGCGATTCCACCAAAAAAGAACCTCCGGTCATTGTTCCAACGAGGGCGTTGCGGCGTGAAGGAAACAGTTCGTACGTCTGGACGATACGAAATGGAGAAGCGAGAAGGGTTTCTGTCCTTCGAGCCGGTGAGACCGAAGGCGGTGTTGAGGTGCGCGAGGGGCTCGGAGACGGTGACGTCGTCGTAGCAGCGCCTGCCGCAACTCTCAGCGAGGGACAGAAAGTGCGGACGATGAATCTGGGTTCGGTTGCTCATTGAGAACCGCGCACAAGACCGGACGGACAGCATATTAAGGAGGACACAATGGATCGGGATGAAACCCAGACGCGCGGAAGCCGGATTGCCGGAAGCCTATTGATCTACCTGCCGGGTTTGGCGGTCGCGATGAGTGCAATCTTGAAGTTTGCTGGCGTGCCCAGCGTGGTTCATCAAATGGCAGCGTCCGGCTTCTCTGACGGCAAGCTGACACTCGTGGCATCCGTCGAACTTTCGAGCGCAGTCTTATTTCTATATCCCCGCACCAGATCCCTTGGTCTGCTTTTGCTGTCGTCCTTTCTGGGTGGCGCGATCTGCACACACGTGCAGATGGGCGAATACGCAAAAGGGATCGGACCTGCCGTCCTGCTAACCGTGGCATGGATTGGGATCTGGCTGCGCCATTCACAGTCTCTGTGGAGCCTGAATCGCGGCGCAGTAGAGACGAGTCAACTTGCTCCCGAAGGCACAGGCAAAACTTGGGCGTCGAAGAGCGCCTGACCCGAGTTGTGCTGGCCAACGGCAACCACCAGCCATGACCTCGAACACGGGTTCGGAAGAACACACAGAGGAAATCCAATGAACCCGAGCACTATGAATGCCACGACAACGCTCGCTCCCACCCGAAGGCACTGGTTCTTCGCGCCCTGGTTGAGCCGGCTGGTCATGCTCCCACCGGTCCTGGTTTTTACCCTTATCAGTGTTCGCTTCCTTACCAACCCCGGTCATGCCACGCCTGGCGTTACCCTCAACACGCCAGAAGCGTTCACGGACACTCGCGTGATGGGAGCCTGGATGATCACGTTGCTGATCATGCTGATCACGTTTCTCGTTTCGGAGGCCCGGCTCTGGCTGGGGCACTTACAGCTAGCCCTCTTCATGGGGGTGACGCTTGTAGTGAGAATCTTCGGCTTCATGAACGATGGCACGACTTTGGCCATGGGAAATCAAAGGCCGATCACCATCGTGGAAATCGTCTTTCTCACCCTGAACACGGTGGGATTCGTCGTACAAACCCGTCAGCGCAATCAATCCGGAGTCAAGCAATGAAAAGTGTAGTGATTACAGGCGCAAATGTGGGGATCGGCTTCGCAACCGCGAAGTTTCTCGCCGCGATTCCCGAATGGCACATCATCTTGGCATGCCGCAACGAGCCGAAAGCGAAAGCGGCGATTCGTGACATCAAATGGGGCCATCCCAATGCGCACATCAGTTTTGCGCCGCTCGATCTTTTTTCGTTGTCGAGCGTACGCCACCTGCCTGCAGCCTTGGCTTCTTTGAATGGATCTCCCATCGATGCCCTCATTCTTAACGCCGGCGGCATCAACATGAAAGCAAAGTCGCTCGAGTTCAGCGAGGACGGTTTTGAGCGAACGTTCCAGCTGAACTTTCTTGGTCACTTCCTACTGGCCAATCTCCTCGTCGACGAGATGCCCACGCCAGCACGTATTGTTTTCGTCTCCAGCGACCTTCATGATCCGGCGGCGACGAGGATGGGCAAGTTGATGCCTCCGAGGTATGGACCGGTCGAGGACTTGGCTCGCGGGACCGGCACGGCGGCGAAATTGCAGCCCATGGCCCGCTATGGGACGGCGAAGATGTACGCGATGATGGCAGCCTATGAACTCCACCGAAGACTCAGGAAGGCCGGCAAGGCGATTACGGTCAACTCCTGGTCTCCGGGAGTCGTTCCCACGACTCAAGCCGGCAGAGACATGAACCCCCTGATGAAGAAAATCATGACCAGCCGCTGGTTCGTGAATTTCATGGGTTCGCATCTCGAGACCGAGGAGACAGCGGCGCGGGCACTCGGCGGTCTCATCACGGATCCGAGGTACTTGGGCCTAAGCGGCAAATACTTCGACGGCATTAAGGAGATTCCATCATCGATCGAATCGCGGGACGAAACCAAAGCCCGAAGTGTATGGGAGCAAAGCAGTGCGCTTGCCGGACTTCCTCAGCATGATGCTCGAAACCTCCCCTCTCAGCCGCTGCAGCAGAGTACAGTGACTGTCGGCGGAACCAGAACGGCTGCCACGGGATGAAGAGTCTGCATGCTGCCAGCGGCAATTCCGTTGACCAAATCTTGAGAACCGCAGCTCGCTCGTACCATCAGGCAACAACGATTGGAATGGTGGCGGCAACAGGCCACCAGATCGGTAGGAGGAAATCCGACAGCAGTCCCAAGATCAAGCAGATCAACCAGAAGATCTTCCGTTGCATTCGCGCCTATCTTGATTCGGTCTCCCGGGGTAATTCAAAACCTCGGGCTACACTTCTTTGCCGCCAACTACCTAACCTGGCCCCCTTGGCTAACGACGACTACCCGCTCCTAGCCCCACCCAAGCCGGGCGCCAAGAGGTCGCGAAGCATCAGCCGTGCGCGGAGTAGGCGAGTCTTGACCGAGCTAGTCGATATTCCAAGCGCTCTAGAGGTTTCCGCTATACTCAACTGCTGCATGTCGCGCAGCACAAAAACTTCCCGATAAATCTGCCCAAGAGAACCGAGCGCTTCAGCCAGCGTCTCACGAACCTCTTTGCGTGCAAGTGCCTCGGAAGGAATCTCCCGCCAGTCCGCAAACTCGCGAGGCGCGAAGGTAGCCTCTCCACAGTCACTGCCAGGAACCGGCTCCATCACGTGTGCGTGCACTTTCCTCCTAAGCATACGCGCCTCATTGACAGCGATCTGAATGAGCCATGTACTGAACTTGGCTTCGCCACGAAACTGCCGGATGTGTTGCAGGGCCTTCAGCACGGCCTCCTGGGCAGCATCTTCGGCATCGACCTCATTGCGCAAAATCGCAAACGTCGCCGCCCACACCCGCCACTCGTAAGGCCGTATCAATTCGTAGAAGACCTCTCCCTCGCCGTCTCGAACACGTTGGATCAGTTGTTCTTCTATGTCTTGAGCTGGGGGAAACACGATCCGTGCCTTTCTTGTCCGCACCGTTCCTATCGATTGAAACTTTCTGACCGCGAGTACTCAGATCTCGAAACCGGACGACCTTGCAGGGTACGTTCTGATTGGACTGGCCGTCGTGCTTCATGCCATCGTCGTGCTTCGTCTGATCCGGTTGGGCAGTTCTTCACCAACTCGACCTCGTCGCCCACACGGATCTCGCCTCCCTGAATCACGTAGCAATTCAAGGCAAGCTTCCCGCCAAATTGCTTGATGATTTTTCTTAGCACTCCGCGGTCTTGATGCAACGTGTCAGGATCGAATGTAGTCATGACACAACGAGTGCGAAGATCCTCGATTCCAATGCGCACGTTGCTAATACTCAAACAGTGATGGGGCCACGAGCGCTCAGCCATTCCATCCACACCGCCAATAATGATGTTCGGTCTCAGTCGCCTGCCGTCGTGGCCGAAGGCTGCTATGGCACCGTCGGTCGCTATCAAGAGAGGTAATATATCGAAACGGCCAGCGGAATCATCCCCAACCAGCCGCGCCCCAGTCCCCACGATCCCTTCAGCTATCTGCAACACGTGCGGATCGGTCCACCGCAAACCGTCTACCGTGGGCTCGTCCGAGGAATCCAGCGACGCGCGGTGACCAAGCAGCCGCGGATGAGTTCTGGAAGTTATGAAACTCCCGTGGGCGTCTTCCACGTGAACCAGACGGTCGCCTGCGATCCCGAGGGCCCCAATGGAGGCTTGTTCCAGTTGCTCACCGCCCATCGATTTCACCGGATAGCGCCAGATTTGAGAGACGTACATAGTGCACTCGCTGGATTGGACGTAGCTCTGCGCCAGATGTCGCCGTCAACGAGATGTAAGGAGGCTTACAATTTCGGGACGGGACCAGGAGGCGGCCGAGTGCCTGGCGATAATCAACTGGACGGCTCAGGCATACCGGTGCGTACACCTGTAATGCATCGTTTTATTGGTTAGCACATCCAAAACAATGACGTAGGAATCGCGTTAGCAGTGCTTCCGCCAGCGATCCATCTGTCCAGAACTTTCTCGGAGTATCCGTTAGGCGAGTGCATATGTTCGTAGCCGAAAGCAAAGCGCAAGACAATGGTGGAGGCAACACTGCTTCGGAGCAGAGCCTTCCGACGGGTGCGCTGGACCTGTTCGAAGGGCTTCCGGAATGCTCCCTACGAACGGTGCAAGAGCGCAGCAAGACGGTTAATTTTCAGGCCGGTCATGTCTTCTTCAGACCGGGCGAGCGCGGCCAAGTCTTGTTTCTCCTGGAGAAAGGGGAGGTACAAACTTTCCGAATGTCAGGAACAAAGAAGCTGATCATCGCCGAGCTGAAGGCACCGGCTGTGTTCGGCGAAATGGGATGCGTGGGTCAGGGTGTGTACTATTGCTGTGCTCAGGCGACCCAGCCTTCGCGAATTCGGATCATTTCGCGATCTGATCTAGATGCCCTTCTCGAGAGACATCCGAGCATCACTCGCCGTCTTCTGGACCTGGTCAGTCGCCGCTTCGTTCGCGTCCTCATGGACCTGGACGCGACCTCCTCTCGCAATCTGATCCCGCGCCTGGCGGGCTTGCTGCTAGAGAGAGCGGATGGCGATCTAGTGCGCAATACGACGCACGAACAACTCGCGCACCACTTGCACGTTTATCGCGAATCAGCCACAGCTGCTCTGGGACAGCTCAAGCAGGCGGGCATCATTGAAATCAAGCGCAAGCAGATTCGCATCCTTCATCGTCTGCGGCTGGAGCGTGCTGCCCGCGAATAAAGGATTGCAGGCCCAAGCCGGATTGTGAACCCGGTAACCGGGGAGCGCTAGAACTTCATTGGGCCCGGCCCTTCGTTATCGGCTGCCTGCCCAAACCGAAGCGCCGCGAACTGTAAGCGACATTACACCCGTCAATTGCAACCTCTTTCACGTCACCTCGTCCAATCGAGCAATCACGACACAAATCGATTTTGAGACAGCTACAAGGAGGTTCGATTATGTCTGAACACCAGTTCGCTGAGCAAAGTGCAGTGGCAATCACCACGGCCGGCAATTCCCATAAGCGGAACATGACAGCCAGCCACGCCATTTTTTGGGGTGGACTAATCGCTGGCATACTCGACGCCGTCGACGGCGTCATTGCCTTTGGCACTCAAGGTTTGAATCCCGTTCAGGTATTGCAATACATCTCGAGCGGAGCGCTGGGACAATCCGCATTCCGAGGCGGCATGGCGACTGCCGCTCTTGGCGCGGTCTTTCATTTTCTTATCGCATGGGCTACAGCAGCCGTGTTTGTGTTGGCCAGCCGCCCGATACAGGTCCTGAAAACGCAAGCGGTACCTTTCGGGTTGCTCTACGGCGTCGCAGTCTACTTCTTCATGAACTACCTCGTCCTGCCCCTGTCGGCGGTTGCGCCCAGCCCATTCCATATCAGCCTGTTTCTTAACGGCGTGATTGGACATGCGCTTTTTGTGGGTCTTCCCATTGCTCTCTACTCCCGGAGGGTCCAGTGACTCGAACCAACGTTAGCGGCGCCACCGCGGTTCTTGTACATGCTGCCTGGGCGGATGCATCCAGTTGGAACAAGGTCATCGTCCCGCTGCAGCAAAAAGGGATGCAAGTCGTGGCGGTGCAAATTCCGCTGACGTCACTGTCCGACGACGTTGCCGCCGTCCGGCGAACACTGAAGAGGCTGAGCGGGCCGAGCGTACTGGCTGGCCATTCTTATGCTGGCGCGGTCATTTCCGTCGCTGCGAATAATGACCCAAATGTGAAAGCACTCGTCTACGTTGCAGCAATCGCTCCGGATGGGGGTGAGACCGTTGGCACGCTTTTCCATCGAGCCGCGCCCCATCCAAGCGCTCCGCAACTCTCCCCGGATTCCGACGGGCTATTGTGGCTTCCACCCAATGCAATCGCGAACGCGGTCGCCCCCGATGCTTCTCCTGACGAAACTGCTGTCATGCAAGCCACCCAAAAGCCGATCGCGCTGCGCTGCCTGGGCGAGGTATTGCCTCATCCAGCCTGGAAAGACAAGCCTTCGTGGTTCATCATTGCCGAAAAAGACCGGATGATTTCGCCTGACACACAGCGTTATATGGCTGAACGAATGGGGGCGCGCATTCATTCGCTTCCGGTCGATCACACGCCGTTGGCGTCAGCGCCGCAGGAAGTCGTCCAGGTGATTGCTGAGGCCGCACATGCGGTGGTTTGAGGATCAGCGTGTCCTCGTCACTGGGTCAGGACGCGGCATCGGGAGTGCCATTGCACGCCGGTTTGCCCAGGATGGCGCGCGTATTCAATTGGTCGCGCGGAGTGCGGACGAATTAGAGCAGACTCGGTCTGAGCTTGCGTTGCTCACATCAGAGGTCCGAGCCATGGTCTCGGACTTGGCTTTGCCGGGAGCCGCCCGCCAACTAGTTGACAAAGTGATTGAAGCGTGGGGCGGACTGGACATTCTTGTGACCAACGCTGGCTCGGCTGCCCAGGGAGGATTCTTGGAGTTGGAAGACGACGCCTGGCCCGCAGGGTTTGGCCTCAAGATGTTTGCCAATCTTCGTGTCATTAAACATGCCTGGCCGCTGCTGAAGGCCTCTTCCGGTCACCTCGTGATGATCGGCGGCGGCACTGGACGAACGCCTGAGCGTCAGCTCTCACTTGTGTCCGCGGTGAACGGCGGCCTCGCGTCTCTGTCGAAGTCCATTGCTGAGCAAGGAATTATCGACGGCATTCACGTTAACCTGGTCCAGCCAGGTATGGTGAGGACCTCGCGCCGGCAGAAGCTCTTCGAGAAAAGGTCATCCGAGGAAGGCGTGCCCGTCGAAGATTACATCGAGCGTACGATCCGCGAGCTTCGCGTGCTTCGTCTGGGCGAGCCGTCCGATGTCGCAGAGGTGGTAGCGTTCCTATGCTCCGATCAATCTCGCTGGATGCAGGGATCGATATTGGACGTCGATGGCGGACAGAATAAGAGCGTGTGATCGGAGGCGTGAGAGATCTTTCCCGCCTCCCTCAGGCGCTGCTGCCCTTTCGGCGTGGCTGGTTGCGTTCTCGGCGACCCCGTTGCCGCGCTGCATAGGCTGCGACCTTCAACCGATTACCGCAGATGCGCATGCTGCACCAGCGTCGTGTTCCTTTCTTGCTGGTGTCACGAAAATGGAGCACGCAGTGATCGCATTTCCGTACGCGGGTTCGATCTACATTCGAGAACAACTGCGCAGCGCCGTACGCCAGGGGGCAAGCAGGTCTTCGGGCTGCTGCGCCACAAAATACGGTTGCGTCAGCAACTCTTTTCCACTTGTCTGCAATCGCGTGCGCATGGGATGGCGCGCCATCCATCGATTCAGCTCATCGATTGCTGAGCGATGCACAATGCCACCCCGTTCCCACGCGAGGATTTCCTTTCTCATCTTCTCCCGCAACACCCGTATCGCTTGTACGGTTCGCTCAGCGCGGACCGAATCCGCCCAGCGTTGTTGAAGGTTTGCAGCGTCTCGAACGCTAACCAGGCCAGCCGCGCGAAACCATTGTATGAGCCCCTTGAAATTAGGGATGAGTTCCCTCGCTTCAGTGTCTATGACTGGACGGGTGTTCAGGAAGTCGAGCACCACATCGTTCCCCAGGAACAGAAATCCGTCTTTCCAGTCCGCCGATTGTCTTGTCTGCTTCATAGTCTTGTTTTGTAAGCAATGCTACACACCAATCACGAATCATTGCGCGGGTTAGCACATCTGATGCGTTGAGTAAGCCTGATGGTGCACGTTCCATCAGGCGCCGTCTAGAGGTTATTAGCCACTCTCGGAGGTTCCATCATGATCAAGCGGTCATCCAAGGCGGTGAAGTCACATCGCAAAAAGGAGAAATGCATGTTGAAATGCAGGTGGATGGTATTGGGAGCAGCGATGCTTCTGGGAATAAGCGCGTTTGGCAATCGCCGGGCGCTCGCGGCAGACAATCCGACGGATGCTCAGATCGTTGGCATTGTTTTGGCCGCGGATCAAATCGACATCGATTACGCCAAAATCGCCCTAGCAAAATCAAAGGACAAGCAAGTCCGCGAATTTGCCAACCGCATGGTGACCGATCACTCAGCAGTGCAGAAGAGCGTCGTTGCCCTGGCGGAAAACCGCGGCGTGAAGGCAGAGGACAGCGGGACAAGCAACGGTCTGAACTCCGGCGCAGCCGATGTTACGGCGAAGCTGAAAAACCTAAGGGGCAAAGAGTTCGACAAGTTTTACATTGACAACGAGGTTGCGTACCACAAGAGCGTCACCGACGCGGTGGACACGGTCTTCATCCCGAGCGCGCAGAACAGCGAACTGAAGGCGGCACTTCAGGGAGCTCAGCCGCTCTTCCTCAAACATCTTGAGCATGCGCACTCGATCCAGTCGGGCGGAGCCATGTCCCACTGAGCACCGATGATGGTGATGCGGACAGAATGGTCTTTCTCGTTGTTAGGCGCTGCGCTTCTCGTGCTGCTCTATGTGTTCGGACCGGCAGCACAAGGGCAGCAGACAAGTTCACACAAAAACTACACTGTCTCGATCAAGGGATTTAAGTTTGTGCCGGAAAAACTTGAGGTGAACGCGGGCGACACCATCACTTGGAAAAACGAAGACATCGTGCCTCATATCGTGACCGGCGACAAATTTAGATCCAAGAGTTTAGATCAGGGCGACAGTTGGACCTATACCGCAAATCAGAAAGGAGATTTTCCCTACAACTGTCACTTCCACCCCACCATGAAAGGGGAAGCGGTTGTCCACTAACCACAGGACGGTCTGGCGTTAGACAGCGAGGGGAGCAGTATCGCTCCTTGTTTTTCGCGTTATGGGCTCTCTCCTCCCCAGTCCCCTTTGAGAAGACCCGGAAAGCGGCAGCCCACGGGCCGATGCTCGCAGAATCTGGAATCGATGAGCCGACCCTCCAGATACTTCAACGGGCATGCTTCAAACTGCCATTCGGACGGAGACGAAGTGCCGTGATACAGCAACGTAGCGCCAGCCTCGTAAATCATTGAGAACGATGTGCTGTCTGCTCCCAAGATGATGAACTTTTCGCGATGGACCGAGTAATGCCCCGAGGGACAAAGCCAGATCCTTGACTTGATTGCGAAGGAACTCGAGGCCGGTAGCATGCCGCCGAAACGGTACCTCGGACTTCATCCGGAAGCGAGCGGTGCTTGGCGGGTCGAAGTAAGAATTCTGGGAGGAGACGTTCTATGAGAAAGCTGGCAGGAGTGATCCTGATCGTCGCCGTGGTGGTCGGTGCAAGGTTGTACTTGGGTCGAACCACGGTTCAAGCGGTTTCGGACGGGCCGTCTTATACAGCGGACAGCAAGCTGATTCTGCCGGTAGGGTATCGCAAATGGTGTTTATTGGCGCGCCACTCACACCAAACAGCTTGAATGGCAGTAAGGCGGGCTTTCCTGAATACCATCACGTCTATGTCCAGGAAAAGAACTTGCAAGCATACCAGCGCGACGGAGTATTTCCGGAAGGGACCGTAATCATTAAGGAACTTGTTCTCCTGAAGAAGGCAGGCTACCCGGATGGCTCATCTGACTCGCCGTCGGGCAGGGGTTTTGGCGCGGGGGAGTTTAACGGCATGGACGTCACCATCAAAGATACTAAGCGCTACGCTAAGACCAACGGGTGGGCCTTTTTCAATTTTGGGCATCACGCGCTTCCCTATGAAGCAACCAGTAAAGAAGCTTCGGAGGCCGAGTGTGCTGGCTGCCACAAAGCGGGAGCCGGCAAGACTGATATGACGTGGGTGGCTTTCTACCCTCTCTTGCGCGGTCAGAACTGAATTACTAGCCCAAGCAGTTACCAAAATAGGGGCAACCGCCCTGCCGCGCTCATAAACCGGGGACCGGTTCCTTCTATGCAAGCTCACGGCGTGGGCACACAGGCTTTTAAGTGTCTCCAAGCTCCCGTGAACTGATTAGAACTTTTGAACTCTTCCAGCATCCGACCCAAATATCTAAATCTGGAGTTGGCTTGGTCACGTATGTATTGTCGAATGACGTGTAGTGCCACCCCGGTCCTTGTCATTCGCCAGAACCGTATACGCGTCATTGCACACCTGAGTCACACCAATAGCAAATAGGTTGGCCCTGCACTTGCGCCCACAAGGATCGAAATCTAAAGCCAATCAGACCGGCCCTGGACCTGCACGCGAGGTAGCAACATATGATGTGCACATACTTCAGGCGATCAGCCCGACAGCTACGCAGGAATTATGTGGCTCATGATTCAGGCGGCGCGCTCGTAACGATGATGAAGACCACCGAGACGAGGCCACGCTACCACATTTCCTCGGCCTGAGCAGCACGTTCGCTTTTCCGGAGTCTGCTTCTCGAGTCCACAGTGCGTGCGATCCTGGTGGTAGTACGCGACATAGGAAGAGAGCAGACGCTTCAGATGCGAGTCACTAATGGCAATGAGGTGATCCAGCAGTTCGCGACGGCAGCTGCCGACCCAGCGCTCGGCTACCCCGTTCTGCCAAGGACAACCAATTGCCGTCCGAACCGCCTTGATGTTCATGGAGCGAATCGCGGCGGACACTTCAGCGCCGTACTTGGAGTCGTGATCTAAAATGAGAAACTGGGTCGCCGGTTCGTATGGAAAGGCTTCACGCAACTGCTGCACGATCCAAGCGCTGGTCGGATGGCGGGTGACGTTGAAGTGGAGAATGCGCCGCCGATCGTGGGCAATGATGAAGAAGCAGAAAAGCACTCCGAAGGTAACGGTCGGTACGGAGAAGAAATCCATGGCCGCGATCGCTTCGCGGTGATTGCACAGAAAGCTGAGCCATCGACGAGCGGGTTCTGGATCTTTGGATGCGCGTTTGATCCAGCGAGATATGGTTCGTTCCGAGACCGCGAAACCCAGCATGAGCAGCTCGCCGTGAATCCGAGGAGCACCCCAAGTCGGGTTCTCGGCGACCATCTGAAAGATCAGATTCCTGACCTCCTCGGACACGGTCGTTCTTCCCACTTGCCGCCTCACCCGGGAGATCAGACTCCAGTACAGACGGAAACCAGCACGATGCCAGCGGACCACGGTCTCGGGAGTGACAACCAGGAGAGCCTGCTTCCAGGGGACCAGAAGCGGCGCGCGAGAACCCAGAAGAGGCGGTCCAGAGGGCTAAGCCTAGGCCGGGGATGTCTGCGTTTCAAAACAGCCAGTTGTTGTCGAAGCGCCAAATTTTCCAGCAGGAGACTTTGTCGTGAGTGGAAACAGCGGGAAAGCGAGCCCAAGCAAAATCCAATGACGTTGAAC
>Ga0126381_100000797_pt1 | contig 34270 bp, 25 predicted proteins | sample PanSoiMetPlot_28_FD_96465 | JGI IMG/M metagenome (GOLD analysis project Ga0126381, IMG submission 96465) | Tropical forest soil microbial communities from Panama - MetaG Plot_28 | ecosystem: Environmental > Terrestrial > Soil > Tropical forest > Bulk soil | place: Panama | collected 2016-02-17 | reverse complement strand
TCGTTTCGAGCCGGCCGGCGAGTCGCATGTTCCGCTAGTCAGGGCACTGCCCCGGAACACACCTCAACGAAAGCACAGGGATGGTGATGGGAGCGGCGATCACAACCAAAACAATAGCGGCTGTTTCGACGCCGCGGACAAATTTCTCGCCCCTGGCTTCTACCCGGCGCGGGACGGAGGTAAGTTCGGCGTATTTGACTCGGGCGACCGCTTTCCGCGCGCGGAATTCCGGGCTGAACCTTGAATGCGCGGAAAGTCCGCTGAAAATTTTTTCTGGCACCGTGAAGCTAGGGTGTCGGCCAGAATTACCACGTTTGACAGCACGCCGCCGGCCCGGCACTCTGGTTGGTAGCGAGGAATATCGCATGGCAAAGTTGGCGTTGATCTACGGAATGCGATTGCTACCGGAAGAGGACTTGGGAGAAGTAAGGGATGCCACTGTGGTGCTGAAAAATGGCCGAACTGCCAGAATCACTATGCACTTAATCGAAGGCAGCAAAGAAGAAATTGAAGTCACCTTCCACCAGTCGGTGCAGGCGTTCTTTGAAATGTATCCTGAGATTTGAGCGACAATACGCGCTAGCGGTTCCCGAAATTTTCCGGGTCCGCGTTGCGGTCGCCGAGATTGTCGTTGATCAAGATTGTGGATTGGCCGGTCAGTTCAATACGCTTGCGGCACTTGTGGCAAGCCAGCAAATCGTCCAGCCGCACCATGTAGGAAGTCGCTTTTGAAAACTTGATGCGGTCCTCGTTGCTCGCTCCGCGCGGCAATTCCTTGCGCTTGGTGCACACTTTCCAGCGCACCGACGCTGTAAATTCGTTGCGGCAACTCGGGCAGACCAACTTTTGCGCCTTATTTTCTTCCCGTTCCGTATAAAAAGAGCGCTCGTCCATAGTCAGGTCGCGGTAGTGTGCACCGCTTCCGCGATTGTAACAAATTTCAGTCCCAAGTCGCGCCAGCGCGGAAGCCAATATTCCAGCGCACCCAGCGTTCGGCTTCGGTCGCCGCCCAAATGACGGTGCGCGCCATCATGCACACACAGGATGTCGCCGGAATTCCGGCGAGTCGCGTTTTGCGCGTTCTCCGCGATTTGTTGCATTCGCGGGGTAAGCCATTCAACAGGCTTTTCCCGCCAATCGCCCGGCAGCAACGTCCATAGTACGGTTTGCATCGCGAGTTCGCGCGCCGTGCTGATTACCCACGGATTCCGCAAGCCGAACGGCGGACGGAAATATTCCGCCGGGCTGCCCACAATTTCCTGCAAGGCGTCCTGGCATTGCCGCATTTCATTGCGAATGGCGTTCGGGCCTAGCCAGAAGAGATTGGGATGGGTCTGGGTGTGATTGGCAAGCAGGTGTCCGCGTGTGGCCACCTCTTTCGTCAGTGCCTGGCATTCGCGCACGAAACGGCCAATCACAAAAAAGGTCGCTCGGGCATTGAATTGGTCCAGCAGATCCAATAGGCGTGGCGTAATCGCCGGATTTGGACCGTCATCAAACGTAAGCGCAAGTTGCTGAGCACTTACGGTTCGACAAATCGTTGTTCCGAAAATTTGTGAACGTGGATAAAAGGCGGCGTAAGAAACGGCTGCGCCCGAAAGCGCAGCAGCCGCAGGCACGGCGATCAGCGCAGGATTCATGCCTCTGATTTATTCCGGTCTGCGCAAGGATTGCAAGTCAATTCCCAGTTGTTGGCATTTCTTGTACAGGTGGCTGCGTTCCAGGCCCAGAGAGCGCGCGACGTTGGTCATGTGAAAATTGTGCCGGCGAATCTCAGCAAGCAAAACTTCCTTTTCGAACGACTCCGTACGCGCGGCCAGAGTACCAGTTCCATCCGCCAGCGATGCGTCTGCATTGCTAGTGCCCGACGAGTTCCTTCCGGGCAGCGCCAGTTGTACATCCTCTGCGGTCACTTTTTCGTCTTCCGCAAGAAGCACCAGGCGCTCGACCACATTGCGCAGTTCGCGAATGTTTCCCGGCCAGGAATACCGCTGCAAGCAGGCAATGGCCGCCGCGGAAAACTCTTTTTCTTTCCAATTATTTTGTACCGCCACTTGACGGGCAAAATGTGCCACCAGTTGGTCGAAATCTTCCGCACGCGCGCGCAGCGGTGGAAGAACCAGCGGAAACACATACACGCGGTGGAACAGGTCGCGGCGAAAGCGATCTTGCGTAACCAGTTCCTCCAGATTGCGATGCGTGGCCACCACCACGCGCACATTGACCTTGACCGGCTTGTCGCCGCCAACCCGTTCGACTTCTCCTTCTTCCAGCACCCGCAGCAGCTTGGCCTGCATGGCTACCGGCATGTCACCAATCTCATCGAGAAACAGCGTCCCGCCCTCGGCTTGTTCGAATTTGCCGATGTGCCGTCCCGCCGCTCCAGTGAATGCTCCTTTTTCGTGCCCGAATAATTCGGATTCGATCAACTCCGCGGGCACCGCCGCGCAATTCAGAGTGATAAACGGCATTTCGCGCCGCGGCGACCGATCGTGAATCGCTCGCGCCACCAACTCTTTCCCTGTTCCCGTTTCACCCAGAATGCACACGCGCGTCTCACTTCCGGCTACACGATCAATCTGCACCACGAGCTTTTTCATCGCCGCGCCGGTGCCGACCAGTTGATGTTTGCCGAGACGGCGTTTCAGTTCGCGGTTTTCGTCTTCCAAGCGCGAAAGCCGCAATGCATTCTCTACGGTCACCAGCAACTTGTCGGTCGAGAGCGGTTTCTCCAGAAAATCCAGCGCGCCCAGCTTGGTCGCGCGAACCGCCATTTCGATGTTCGCCTGCCCAGAAATCAAAATTACCGGAGCTTTTACGCCCGCATTTTTGATCTCTTCCAGAAATTCTAACCCGCTCTTCCCTGGCATCACCACATCGGAAAAAATCAGGTCAAACCCTTCCGTGCGCAACAGCTCCACCGCACGGCCAGCGTTATCGCAAACAGTGGCCTCGTGTCCAGCGAGTCGGAAGGCACGCGACAGCGAGGCCAGCGTGTTGGCATCGTCGTCCACCAGAAGCAGATGAGCTTTGCGGTTCACAGGAGGTTCCGAATCTGCGGGCTCAATCGCTGGCCGCGGCGGTTTCTGGCGCAGCAGGAGCGGATTGGTCGGTCGCCGAAGCCGCAGGCAATTTCTTGGCGCTCACGCCCGGCTGGCGGCGCGGCAATTCGATTCTAAAAGTCGTGCCGTGGCCTTCCTCACTGGCCACCGAAATCGTGCCGCGGTGATCGCTGACCACCGACTGCACGATTGCCAGTCCCAGACCGGTTCCCTGCTGCTTGGTCGTGTAGTACGGCGTGAACAACCGCGAACATTCTTCCGGCGTCAGCCCCTTACCGGTGTCGGAAACTTCCATGCGAATCCCAGACTGCGTTTCCAAGGTGCGAAACGTCAGCGTTCCCCCGGCAGGCATGGCGTCCAGCGCATTCAACACCAGATTCTGAAACGCTTTGTGCAGCAACTCTGGATCGCCATCGATTTCCGGCAAGCTTTCCTTCAAAAAATACTCCGTGCCAATGGTTGGCTTCCCAACTTCGTGGAATTGCGGTTCGAACAGCCGCACCGCGCCGCGAATCGCCTCATTCACGTCCACGCGCGAAAATTCGGGCGGTGGCATCTTGGAAAAATCATTGAACCGGTTCACGATGGAGTTGAGGTTGGCCAGTTCCGCCCTCAGCGTCGCGGTCGATTCATTGAACACTTCCAAAAATTGATCGTGACCGAGCCGCTGCGCCCGCTGCATGTTTTCCACCGTGATCTGCAGCGGAAACAACGGGTTGCGCAGTTCGTGCGCCAGGCGTCGCGCCAGTTCGCGCCACGCAGCCACCCGTTCGGTCTGCACCAGGCGCTCGCGTTGCGCCGCCAGCGTCTGCGTCATGTGATTAAAGGCACTGGCAAGCTGTCCGGTCTCGTCGCGCCCGCTTAAATTAATCCGCGTGTCCCAGTGCCCGGCAGCCACTTCCCGCGCGCCTTCCGCCAACTCCTCTATCGGACGCGTGATGCGCGCCGACACCCAGAAGGTAACCAGCAATCCCGCTAGGATCGCAGCCGCCGCAACCGCCGCGGAAATTTTTACGATGTGGCGGGTCAGCAGCACGATTTCGCCGCGCGAACTTCCCACCAGCAGCGCACCCAGCAGTTCCCCGTTTCGCCCGGTTAAGGGCAGCACATGGAATAATTCCGCCGAGGTGGCGTTGTCGTTCCACTGAATGGTCTGCACCAACGGGGCCGGCTGCTTCTGCAATTGTGCGATGATCTGCGCGAAACGCTCCGGTTGTTCCACCTCACCTGTCGCGCTGGTGATATCGCTGGGAACAAACGTCTGATCCAGATTCAAGTACAGCAGCGTGCGCATGCCCGCCGGCGCTACCAGCGAACCTAGAAAATTCTTGTCCAGCCGCCGCCCGCCAACCGCATAAAATGGCTGCTTGACCTCTGGCTGCGTGCGCACCGCCACCAGCGCCACCGCAACCTCGTTGGGCAATTCTTCTCGCCGCAAAAAAGCTTCTGACTCGTTCCAATCCTTGCCGTCGATGACCCAGGTTTCTTTGTAACCCACGCGCGCCGGATATTGCGCGGAGGAAATCAGCGTGCCATCGGCCAGCACGAATTCCATGAAGTTCAGCCCGTGCTCTTGCGCGGCGCCAACCGCGTCGTGCACATAAATAGACTGATCCGCATTCGGCTTGATCACGTCGATGGCCATCTTCAGCGTCATCTCCGCATTGGTAACATTCTCGACTTGCTGCACTACCAGCTGTTTCTGCTGTGCAAACTCCTTTTGAAATTGTTCCACCAGCGCCTGCGTGCGATGCGCGTCGGCTTGTTCGTAAGCTGCCTGCGTGTAATGGGTCACGCTGTAAGTCACCGCGGACACCGACGCCAGCACCGTCACTAGAAACAGCAGAAAAAGTTTTGTCCTGAAGCTCATGGCTTGGCACCGCCAGCGGATTTTCCTTGCGCACCGCGCGCGCTCGGCGCCGGCTCGATCGCATCCAGCCACACGTCGGCCAGCCGCCACTCCCCCCACGGCGACGGCGCCCAGTTGCGCACTCGCAGGTCCAGCGCCGCAAAGTCAGGCACCGCCACCAGCGGCAAAATGTCTCTTTCGTCCATCATTTGCTTTTCCCAAGCATAGCGCGCCTCGGCGTCTGCAGGCACGCCGCCTTCCGGAATTTTCCAGCGCCAGGTAACTGCAATCGTTTCCAGGTCTTCGCGAGGCGACAGCGAACCATATCTCCAAGCGACAAGCTGGGCCTCGCTTTCCGCCTTCGCCGCCGCACCATCGCCGCCCGGACGCGCCGATCCCCGCAACGTGACTTGCAACATCAGCCCCGCGGCCCGCGCATTTACCGCCACCCGTTCGCCAATCAGCTTTGCTAATTCATTATTCGCATCCAGCCCGACCCGCAGCGGCTGCGCTGCGCCCACTGCGCTGGCGGGCAGTCTTGCTCGCAACTCCTTGGCGCGCTCCAGATTGTTTTTCATATTGACCGCTTCGCGGTCATCCATAAGATCGAAGAGAAAAGCATATCCCGACACCCACTGCGGCAAAAAGGACGACGCCGGTTCCGCTTGCTTCTGCAGCAATACCCCGGCCATCGCGTTGCGGTCCAGCGACCAAGCAAGCGCTTCCCGCAGAGTCCGTTCACTTTCTGATTTCGCGTGCGCGGCGAACTTTACCGCGTACAAAGTGAGCGGCGACGACGCCCAAACTTTCACGTTCGCTTGTTGGGCCCGCCGTGCGGTGTCCTCCGATAATTCCGCCAAATCCGTTTTCCCCAACTGCAAATCCAGTAGCGCGCGCTGCGGCGGCACGCCCAATGTGACATCGACGGTATCGACAAATGGCCGTCCGCTCCAGCTCAATTCGTTGGACCGGAATCGCAATCGTTGGGAGGAACTCGCCGCTCCATCAGAAGAATTCTTCTCACTCGCCGGTTGCAGTTTCGTCGAATCAGTTTCCAGAACAAAAGGCCCGGTCCCGACCAGCGTGCCCTTTTCATCATTCCGGTAAATAAAAAGCGGCCCGGAAGCCAGCATCTCCAGCAGATCGCCCATCGCGTTCGCGGACTGAATCACTACTCCATTAGCAACTGCTGAAATCCTAACACCGTTGGGTAGCATCGGTTGCAAGGCAGCAGCCACGTCGAACGGCCCACATAAAGTCCCGTCCGAAAATCTAACTCCCTGCCGCAGCGTAAATTGCCAGCGCTTGGCCGCGCCGTCGCGGCTCCACTGCGTCGCCAGTTGCGGTTGAAATCGTCCGTAGTTGTCCAGCGCAACCAGTCGGTCAAACACCAGCTCCGCCAACCGCTGGTTGGTCGCAAAGTCCGCGGACCCAGCCTTCCATCGCCGCGGATTCAGCGTGATCGCCGGTGCCCGCACTGCAACTCGCAGTACGCCTCCATACTGCGGTCGCGTCGCGCCACACGCGCCCTCGGCAAACAACAGAGCGCAGGCCGACACGCAAAGCGTTTTCCTAATTTCCGCAAGCCAAGCCAACGCGATACACCTCGTAGTTCCCAGTGGAAATATTGCGCACCACCACAACCGCGCTCGCGCCGTCCGCTCCAGCTCCGATCGAAAACACCGGCCCGGTCACGCCTAGCTCCGCCACCGGTAGCGCATTGCTCCCGGCTCCTGAACTTCGCAATTGCAGCCGGTCTTCGCTGTTCCAATCCGTACCGTCGCTTTTCAGCCACCAGGTCTGCGTTCCACATGCTGGCATCGCCAACAGACGCCCCTCTCGCCACTCGCTGCCTGCAGCCGCGCAGGCAATCGGCAAATCATCAGCCAAGTTCGCTTCGCAGCGCCGTCCGGGCAACAAAACAACCGCCTGCTCCGGATTTCCTTCCGCCACCAGAAGTTGCCCGCGTGCGACGCGTGGTGCCTGCCTCGGTCCTGGCACAAATTTCGTCTTCAGCAGCTTCCAGCTTCCTTGTTCTTCGTGGTAAACCAACAGCGCCTCTTCAGTGAGAACAATCAATTTCTTTTCGCTCATCTGCGGCGAAGCCTGCAAAGCCGCACTCAAAATCTTCGTTTCTTGCTGCCACACCAACTCTTTTTCGATCCGCACAGGGCTGGCTGCCCGTTCCTCAGCTTCAGCCAATGCTCGCGCAACCTGCTCCATCACCACATTGCTGCTGCCTTCGGCCGGCACCAGTGCGGTGATCACAATCTGCGAAGGCGTCTGTTCAACGAACACCCTCAGTGCCGGAGCCGTCTCGCCCTGCACCAGTCGAATCTGCGCGGCTTCCAATCGCCCTACGAAAACTCCGCGCAAGTTCTCCGATCGCTCCTCAGAAATCGCGGTATGGTTGGTCCATACCAACGACATCTTCCGTTCATGCGGCAACGCAGCCGCCTTCCGCGCCAGCCGTTCGACGCTTTCTTCCAGCCCTTGCGACTGCGGTTGTGCAAAAATCGGATAGCCGGCCGTAAAAACAAAAATGGAAAGGGAAAATACGGTGGTGAGAACAACAACCAGAAACCGCCGGACCAGTAGGTAGTTCACGGGACTGAATGGAGAGTTTACCACGTCCCTTCGCAAGGGCACCGGGCCCGCCACGCTTCAGCCCTGAACTTGCCATGGCGGACCCGCCCCTGTTCTCCATGCCCGCAGCCCCCTTGCTCTGGAGCCGTTCGCATGGGAGAAACTTATTCATGGCCGCGAAGTTCGGCGTTAATGGGCACCCACACAATCGATTCCGTTTTCTTGGCGATCGGCAAAAGCCAGTCGAACCTGGCCACCGTTACTCGGTAAATCGCGCGTCCGCCCAGCGGCGCCCATTCAAACGTCATGCGGCCGTTCGAGCCGCCAGCGACCGCGTCTTCACTCATCGCAGTCATCTCCAATCCATCGCCCGAAAAATCCGGCGCCAGCCGCCACAATTCTTCCGCTGCCACCAACCGGGCGTCCTTGCACCAATCCGCATGCCCCGCCGAAACCCAACGTTGCAAATTCTCCACACGCGAGCGATCAATTACCCGCTCCTGTGAAATCCGCTCCACGTGGCGCGTCGTCGTAGCGTCGGCCAACGGTGCCAGCGCTATCGCTGCAACCAGCGCACCAGCCATCCCCACCACGGCTGACCGATCCATCTTCCATCTGGGTGTTCTCATCTCATCCTCCAACTTCACTTTTCTACTCTTGCGCTTCCTCTTCGCCAACCGAGTGGCGCGCAGTGCGGCGCAGGGTTGCGATGGAGAGCTTGGCCGATCCGGCGAAGCGCGGCGGTGCTTGCCCGGATCTCAGGGCCGTACTTACTTACAGGCCCTGAACGAAAACGCTGCCCATTTCCCATCCCTGCCAACTCCGCTCGACGCGCCACTCGCAGGGGTTTTGGCTGGCGCACTCGTGCGAACTTTCCTTCGCACGAATCCCGATCCCTCCCAACTCGTATCCATCGAACCGGTCATCCTATTGCGCCAGGCCAAAAGCGTCATTCCGAGTACGCCCCTGGCGGTGAGGAATCTCTCTTCGTTTCTATCCACGCCCCGCGCCCTTACCTACGGCTTCTGACTCCCGCGCTTCTGTGGACTCACATTTGCCGCCTGCGCTTTCCCGTCCCCGTCTTCCTCCTGCGAAGCCGCGCCCGCCGGCAATCCGTTAAATGCCGACCGGAACACGTCGTTTGCGAAGAAATTCTTCCCATCGACCGGAACCATCATGATCTGCAGCTTGTCCGACAACCGCTCCGCAATAATTTTCTGAATCAGCATCGGATTCTGCTTCAGCACGGCAGCTTCAAACTTCATCCGCTCCGAATCCGCCGCCGCGGTCACGCGAATCCGATTGGCCTCGGCGTCCGCGGTCACGCGGATCCGGTTTGCTTCGGCATCCGCAAGATTCTTCTGCCGCTCGATTTCCGCCTTGCTGTCGATGATTTTTGCCTGCGCCGCCGCTTCCGCATTCTGCAGTGTCGCTTCCTTGCGTGCTTCCGCCTCCAGTTTCGACTGTTCGATCTGTTTCTGTTTCAGCGGCAACGTGTATTGCATCGAATCCGCTTGCGCCTTCGCCTGCAGCACCGTTACCTGCGCCTGCGCTTCCGCCTGCTTCACGTCGCGCGCCTTCTGCGCCTCGGCCTCAAGCTCCGCGATTTTCACTTCCTTCGCTTTGATCTCCTGCTCCGTACCCAGCCGTTCGCTCTCCTGCTCTTTCAGCAGCAATCCTTCAAGCCCCTTGGCATATTCTTCCGGCAACTTGATGTCGCGCAGCACCACTTCGCGCACCAGGATTCCATCCGCTTCCAGTCGGGTCTTGACCGCATCGGCAGCTTTCGAACGCAGCTCTTCGCGCTTCAGCGCAAAAATTTCCCGTGTCATATAGTTCGGGGCCAGGGCGCGATATGTGGATGCCACGACCGGCGCCACCACGTCATCTCCCACCGCCCCCGGCAAGTTGGCGTGGATGTACGACAGCCGTCGCGGATCCAGGCGATAGCGCACCGCCACCGCGATCCCGATGTTCAATCCCTCGCGCGCCTGCACCGTCAATAACTCCTTCGGCTTTTCTCTACTGCCTGAGGGACTCACCGGCACGTTTTGGCCGGTTGTCGGCAAGCGCCAGGGGGCCTGTTCGGTCGCCAGAGTCAAATAAACCTGCTCCCGCGTGTCATACAACGCCACGCTGTCCACGAACGGCGTAATCACATGAACGCCGGGATACAACGTGCCCGGCCGCACGCCCCAAAACTGGCTGACACGTACTCCCGCTTCGCCGTCCGGCACTACCACCAAACTTTCCGAGATCAGAAGCGGCACGACCGCCAGCGCGGCCAACTGGAGTGCGCGCTGCCAGCGCACCGGTCCGAAAGGGCGCGCGGGCAACCAAGGCGTTGCGCCAGCCACACCTGCTCCGGCCGCGCCCGCGGCTTCCTCGCGCTGTCGCCGCAGCAATCGCCGCAATTGCGAACTCAGGTAAACGTCATAGACCAGCAACGCCCCCGCACTTCCAAACAACCCGATCCCCGCAATCACCAACAACCACTTCAAAGCAATCATCGCCGCCTCCCTTGCTGCACATCCGACTTCACTAGCTTCATTCCGGCCGCCTGCCTACCGCGGGCTGGAAGCGAGGAATCTTTTGCTCTCTCTAGCGCCGCGCCAGAAACTGCCGCGCCATCGACCGTGTGCCATGCACCAGATAGGAACGCACCGGCCGTGCTGGCCTCGCCACCGCCTGCTCCATCAACCGAAACGCCCCGCAAAGACACGCCCAAGCCATCAGAAAGGCCGCCGCACCCGCAAAAACCGTAGCCAGTGTCAAAATCCCAAGCTGTGCCAATGAACTCATGGTTGCCTCCTGCCGTGCACACCAGCCAATGGGCAGGCCAAGCTCCAAATCTATTTAATTGAAAACAAGCCTCTTACAGGAAGGAACTTTGACAAATCCCGTGTGTCGGCGCACACAGCGTGTGGATGCTGACCCAGGCCCTTCTTACCGAGCCTTTAACCTGACTCGGATCCCATTTTTCGGTCGCAAGGTGATCGACGCCAGCGGACTGACCCTGTGCCCCGGCATCAGCGCGAACCGGTACTTCTGCCCGATCGTCGCCAGCACTACACTGGCTTCCATCAGCGCAAAAGTATTCCCGATGCACTGCCTGGGACCGCCGCCAAATGGAAAATACGCAAATCGCGGAAGGTGTTTCGCCAAGCCGTTTTCCCAGCGCTCCGGACGAAACTCCAGCGGCGCCTCGAACCATCTCGTATCCCGGTGCACCACCCACTGCGCGAACGCCACGCCATAACCAACCCGTACCGGGTAGCCCGCGATTTCGTGCTCCTCCGCCGCCAGCCGCGCCATGCCCCACGCCGCCGGATATAGCCGCAGCGATTCGGTCAGCACGTGATTCAAATACGCCAGTTTCGGGAGATCCTCGACACTAGGCGCGCGCCCGCCAAGAACTCCATCCAGTTCTTCGTGGAATTTTTTTTCTATGGGCGGATTTTGCGCCAGCAGCATCCAGGTCCACGCCAGTGTATTCGCTGTGGTTTCATGCCCGGCGAGAAACAGCGTAATCGTTTCGTCGCGCAACTGGCGGTCGCTCATGTGCGTGCCGTCTTCGTCTCGCGCCTGCAGCAAAATCGAAAGCAGGTCGCCGGTATCTTTGCCGCTTGCTCTGCGCTCCCTGATGATGCGGTAAATCACTTTTTCCAGCCGCTTGATTCCCAGTTTGGCGCGAATATTGCGCGGCGTCGGCAACCACAGCGGAATCAGAATCGTTCGTCCAAAATTTGCCGCCAGATGCAGTAGCACGTCGAGCGTTTCACCGACCTCTCTGGCGTCTCGCGTCACGTCCGCATCGAACAGCGTTTTCCCCACAATGCGCAGCGCCAGTTGCATCATCTCTTGGTGAATGTCGCGCTCTTCCCCGTTGCGCCACGTCGCCGCCATCTGTTCTGCGTACTCGGCCATCGTCGCGGCGTACGCGTTGACGCGCTGACGATGAAATGCGGGCTGTGAAAGCCGCCGCTGGCGAAGCCAGAAATCGCCCTCACTGGTGAGCAGACCTTCACCGAAAAGATATTTGTTTGCCTGCAGGATGCGCCCTTTGTGATATTTGCTGGCGTTATTCACCAGCACGCCTTCGATGAGATCGGGATGATTGACGAACAGAGAACGGAATCTCCCGATGCGCATCCCGGAAACGTCGCCATACTGCTGCGCCATCGCGGTGAAGTAGTCGAGCGGATTCTGCTGCATCGCGCCAAACAGCGAGCGAATCAGATTGGGAGGTGGCCCCGGGGGAAATTTGTCTTGAGAATCGTTCATGCAACGATGCTAGTGAACACGGGCAAGATGGTCAACGCATTGAGCGCGGGTAATTTGCAGCTGCCGCCTTCCGGGGCGGACAGGGTTTTGTTTACGCTTCGACGGCGCGCAACGCGCAAACGCGAAACGCCGTGCGCTCGATATCCACAGCGATGCGGGAAAAGCCGGCGATGGTGAGCCGAGCAAAGGCCGAAGCCGGCGAAACGGGAACGAACGTGCTGCGAATGTGGCCGACACGATGCAGCCATCCGTCGCGAATCTCGAACGCAAAAAACATTCCGCCCGGGCGCAGCACGCGATGAAATTCCTGGAAAGCCGCGTTCTGCTGCTCCGGCGAGCGAAGATGGTGCAGCACCAGCACCGCCACCACAGAGGAAAACGTATGGTCGGGAAACGGTAATGTCGCGGCATCGCCGCGCACCACGGTGACTCGCGATGCCTTGTGGCGTTCGGCAAGTCGCGCCACGAAAGACGCGTCGTACTCCAGGCTGGTGACCCGGCCGGCGCGACGCAGCAATTCCGTGGTAGTGGCGCCCGGCCCCGCGCCGACTTCGAGCACGTGATCGCCCAGCGGGTAACCGGAAAGAATCCATGGCAGCAGTTTGCGTTCGGTGACAAAACGCCAAAGGGAAGAGCCGCAAAACCAATTTTCGAATTTGTTCATGGGAGTCCTGCCGGGACGGCTAGTTGATATTAGACTCCGACGGGTGGCTGGGGAAAGCAAATTAATTTAATGCAACAAATCGTGAATTCGGCTGAGGGACGAAGCAAATTGGTCGGCATTGTAACTGGACGGATTTTCAAGCTGTTGGAAGAGACCGTTGATGGCCGTGCGGACCTCAGGTGCATTGCGCGGCGTACCCTGTTTGCTGTACGCGATATAAAGCGAGTCCAGCGCCATGGTGGCTTGCTCGGCGGCGCGTTCATCGCCCAGCGAAATATTCTCCGCATCCTGTGTGATTCCCTGCATCGTGCGCAAAGCGATCGCAGCATCGTAAGACATGCCGGCCAGGCGCTCGGCAAATCGCAGTGCGACCGGCGCAGCGGAAGTCGCCGCGGCGACCACCACGTTGCGATCCGGATTCAGTTTGCTCATCTCGTCGGAAACGGCGGCGAGCCGCCTGTCGAGCTCCTGCGCGGCAGCTGCATCAACCTGCTTTGCCAGGATGCGGAATACCAGATAACGCGAAGCATTCCACGCGGGTTCTCCGGGACGCCGGCCGGCGTATTCATGTCTCTGGCGCCAACTATCTTTGGCAGGCCCGAGAGAGTGGTGACAGGCTATGCATGATAACTCTGAGTACTCCGGCCAAACGTCTTTTTTGTCTGACCGCTCGTTTTTGGCACGCCACGTGAGGCGTTCGATCGCGGCGCGAAGTTGTACTGCCTGCCCCACGCTCCAATCGCGCACGCCGACCCAGTTCGGGTCCTCGGCGGGCTTGCCGGCAGCGGATTCCCGCGGCTCTTTCCAGTGCCGCGGCATCACCGCGGAAAACGAATCCAGCTCGAAATAAAGATCGGGGTGCCCAGCAGCAATCATTTCGTGATCGACGAATTTTTCTCTGCTGCCCAAGTGGCACTGAAGACATTTTTCCGTGCGATGAATCACATCGCGGGTGTCGTGCATTCCCAGCGCGACCGATTCTTCGTGCCGCCAATCGCGGGTGGTGTGCGGACCGAGCCACGCCGACGCCGGTCCGTGGCAGTTCTCGCAGCTTACGCCTTCGGAAATTTCATATGCGCGGCCGCGCTGTTCCGGCGTGGTGTAGAGCGCGTGACAGACCAGACACTTTGGCGACTCCTCGGCTTTCGCGCCCAACTTCAGAATGCGTGCCATGCGTTCGCCGACTTCGCCAGTGAGCGCCTGGTAGGCGCGGCTATGCTTGTCCCTCAGAATCCAGGTGGTGTATTCGGTCTGGAGAATGCGGCTATCTGCGACTGGTTTGACGCTGCCGTGGCAACTGGTGGCCGCGCAAGAGCCAGGCCCGATGTATTTCTGCGGTTCCGTCGCAGCCCTGGGAGTTTGCGCGGCGGCAGAAAGCGCCATAAGGCAGAAAATACCGCTGCTGGCCCGCGCAGCGCGGAGACTTGAGCGGATGGTAGAAGGCATCGCGGGAGAGCGCAAAACAATCCTCGAGCACTGCATTGCCTTTTCGGCGTGCTTCGCTTATATCGTCGGAGGGCCAAAGAAGTCAACGCCTGCGAACAGCGATGTTCACAAATCGGACCAAACCGCCTACGGCACACTTTACAGGGTCTCCTGCGCTGATTAGTATGCAGGGTAGTTTTCGCTCTGTTTTCATGCCAGGCTTGTAAAACAAACGGTGTTTTTCTCGCGAGGCGCCATACTGTGATTTTCGACGACCTGCGGGCCATTCAGCTGCGCCACGGCTTTCTGCCCAAGGCAGAACTTGAATCGTTGTCCTCGCGCACGCAGACGCCGCTGTACCAAATTCATTCGGTCGCCAGTTTCTATCCGCATTTTCATCTTGTTCCGCCCGCGAGAGCCGAAGTGCGCGTGTGCGCGGACATGAGCTGCCATTTGAATGGCGCTTGCGAATTGCGCGCGGAACTAGAGAGAAGATTCGCAAATACGCGGCGCGGCGAAGTGGAAATCCGCGACGTTTCGTGTTTGGGACGATGCGATCAAGTGCCAGCAATCGCCGTAAACGATCATATTTTCACCGCGGTCCAGGCGGACCATGCGGAATCGCTGGTGCGTTCGGCACTTCGCGGAGAAGATTTACATGACCGACATCCGGAACAGCCACGACTGCCGTGTGCTTCCGATCCCTATCCCGAGGCGGAGAAATACGGGGCGCTTCGGGCCTTTGTCGCAACAAAAGATCGGGAAGCGCTGCTCGCACAGCTGAAAGAGTCTGAATTGCGCGGGATGGGCGGCGCGGGATTTCCGACTTCGTTGAAGTGGGATTTGGTTCGTAAGCAACCGGTGGCGGAAAAATATATCGTGTGCAACGCGGATGAAAGCGAACCGGGCACGATCAAGGATCGCTTCATCATGACGCACCTTCCGCACCTGCTGGTAGAGGGGATGATTCTGGCGGGGCTGGTGACCGGCGCCAAGCAAGGCATTCTCTACATCCGGCATGAATATCATCTGCAGGAAGAGATTCTGGGCGAAGAAATCCGCCGTTGCTACCGAGCTGGATTGCTGGGAAAAAATATTCTGAGTAGCGGTCTGGAATTTGAGTTGCGAGTGTTTGTTAGTCCAGGTGGTTACATCTGCGGTGAAGAAAGCGCGCTGATCGAAGCAATTGAGGGACATCGCGCGGAACCGCGGAACAAACCACCGTTTCCGGGCGTTGTCGGACTGTGGCAAAAGCCGACGGTGATCAACAACGTGGAGACATTTATCAATGTGCCGCAAATTTTGGCGCGCGGAGTGGAGTGGTACAAAAAGGCGGGGCGCAATGGATCGCGCGGATTGAAATTTGTGGGAGTAAGCGGGCACACCGCCAAGCCGGGAATTTATGAAGTGCCCCTCGGCATTTCCATGCGCCAAGTGCTGTTTGACTACGCCGGTGGGGTACGAGGTGGAAGAACATTGAAGGCGTTCGCGCCCTCCGGACCATCGTCTGGATATTTGCCGGCATCGATGGTGGATGTACGGCTGGATTTCAAGGCGTTGGCTGACGCGGGATCGATGCTGGGCTCAGGCGCGATCGTGGTTTGCGACGATTCGACGTGCATGTTGGACATGGCCTTGAATGCGGTGCGTTTTTATCGCAACGAATCGTGCGGGAAATGCGTGCCATGCCGGGTGGGTTCGCAGAAAATGGTGGACTTGCTGGTGAGATGGACGCAAAGTGGGCTGCCGGAAATGCAATACCGGGCCGACTTGGCGTTGCTCGATGAACTCTCGCAGGCCATGAGCCAGGCATCGATTTGCGGGCTAGGGCAGATCGTGCCGGCGCCGATTCAATCGGTGCTGAAGCATTTTCGGGCGGAAGTGGACGCGCATATTTTGCAGGGAAAGTGTCCGAGCGGGATTTGTTTTACCGCGGCGGCGCGGGCGGGAGAGGCGAATCGCGTGGGGATCAGGCCGTGAGAACACAAAAACAGAAACGATACCGCAGAAGCAGAGAACGCACAGGATATGCGGAGAACAGACATTCCTCGCTGAGCCGGCCTGCGCCCTGCAGGCTCAGAAGGACGAGGGACAAGAGAGGAAGCCAAACCGCAGCGGCATAAAGCCGCTGTTACATGAAGGGCACAGAAAGCAAAAGAGATGTAACGGGCATTGCGACGAGATGGCTGAGACCACAACTTCGGCAGGGATGGTTGAGATCACAATTGATGGAAAAGCCGTGCGTGTGCCGGAGGGCACCACGGTGTTTGATGCCGCGCGGACGCAAGGAATTTCTATTCCCACGTTGTGTCACCTTCAGAATGAAACCCCGGTGGGCGTGTGCCGGTTGTGCCTGGTGGATACCGGAGCGCGGGTCCTTGCGGCGGCGTGCGTGCGGCCGGTTGAGCCAGGGCTGAAGGTGGTTACGAATTCGGAAAAGGTTCTGGCGGCGCGAAAGACACTGCTGGAACTGATGATGTCTGATCACCCTTCACCCTGTGCACGGCAAAAGAATTCCGGGGACTGCGAACTGGAAACCTTGGCTGCGGCGGCGGGAGTTGGCGAGCCGCGTTACGCAAAACGCACGGTTTCGCGCGGGCGCGATGATTCTTCCCTTTCCATCGCGGTGGATCACGATGCGTGCATTCTATGCGACCGCTGCATCCGTGGATGCGATGAGGTCCGAAGCAATTTTGTGCTGGGGCGAATGGGCAAAGGGTATGCAGCGGATATTGCATTCGATCTGAATTCGCCGATGGGCGATTCGACGTGCATTTCGTGCGGCGAATGCATGGTGTCTTGTCCGACCGGAGCGCTGACCAACAAAAGCGTGGTAGGTACGGCGATCTCCACGGGGCCGGGCGCGGAAGGTTTCGAGGCGGAAGATCTGCTGAAGATTCCTGTGTTCCATGGCGTATCGGGAACGTTTCTGGAATTGAATCGCGGTGCGATTGTCAAAAGAAGATTTCGCAAAGGCGAGTTGATCTGCAAGGAAGGCGAATTCGGTTCGACGGCGTTTTACATCCTGGAGGGTAAGGCGCGGGTTTCGATTTCTTCGCCGATAGCGCACGTTAAGACGCAGGGCGGGGCGCAGGGATTCTTCAAGAGGTTAACCAGCACCCTGGCGCCACGCTCGTCGGACAAACGAGATGAGGAAGCGCGGGATCGCACTATTCCGATTGACGCTTCGGTGGACCTGAGTTACGAGAATCCTGTGGCCGAACTGGGGCCAGGAGATTTACTCGGGGAAATGACCTGCATGAATTTCTACCCGCGGTCGGCGACAGTGCGGGCGGAGAGCGATGTTGTTGCTTACGAGATGTTGCGTAACGTTCTGGACATCATGCTGAAGAACAAAACGTTTCGCGCGCAGGTGGATCAGAACTACCGCAAACGGGCGCTGGAAAATCATCTGCGCGGGGTGCCGATGTTCGCGGATTTGTCGGCGGATTTTATCGAGCACCTGAAAGAGAGCGTGGACCTGCTGCGGTTCGCGCCGGGACAGCTGATCGCGCGGCAAGGCGATGCGGCCGACAGCTTTTATCTCGTGCGCATCGGGTTCGTGAAGGTCTCGGAAACTTACCCGGGTGGCGAATTGGTGCTGGCGTATTTGTCGCGAGGGGATTATTTCGGGGAAATCGGATTGCTGGGCGGCGGAGTACGAACAGCGACATGTACAGCGTTGGATCATGTGGAAGTGGTACGGGTATCGGGCGAAGACTTCCGGCAGATGGTGGAGCGTTTCCCAACCGTGCGGCGGGGGTTGGAAGCGGTTGCGGAGGAACGCCGTTCGGCCAATGCGCAGCGTATGCAGACGCTGCACAGCGTGCCGATCGATCAATTTCTATCGCAAGGGTTGATGGAGGCGCAGAGTCTGCTGGTGCTGGATTTGCAGAATTGCACGCGCTGCGATGCGTGCGTGAACGCGTGCGCCGACGCGCACGATGGAGTGACGCGACTGGTGCGCGACGGATTGCGATTCGATCACTATTTGGTGGCCACGAGCTGTCGGCAGTGCCGCGACCCGTTGTGCATGGTGGGCTGCCCGGTGGGATCGATTCGGCGGCGCAATTCGCTGGAAGTGATTATCGAGGACTGGTGCATAGGCTGCGGGCTGTGCGCTCGTAATTGTCCGTACGGGAATATCAACCTGCATCCGTTTGAAGTGATGGCGGACGACCCGGAGCACGCCGGGCGGCAGAAGGCGGTGGTCAAGCAGAAAGCGACTTCGTGCGATTTGTGCACGCATTTGAAGGAGCCGAGTTGCGTGTATGCGTGCCCGCATGATGCGGCCCATCGGGTGGACCCGAGGAAGTTTTTCGCGGAGATTTTGGCAGCGGGAGAGGCGAAGTGAAAAAAGGTGGTCAGCATTTGCTTTGGGACAACGACACACTCGTTAAGAAGCTGCACGGAGTGACCGTTGAGATCCTTCGTGCCCGGAAAGAATCGGGACACTTAGGATGGCCAACTTAGCGGTAGCGGTGAAATGAACAGAGATTCGTCGCTGCACTCGCAATGACGGTGCGACAAACGCGCAAATAGAGATGCTGCTTGATCGTTCACAACACGGGTGGGGGATTGCTTCGCTGGGAATTTTTACCGCGGCGCTGCTGGTGTATTTGTACGAGGCGCGGAGTTCACCTCAAGGCGCCCGCGGGGGGAGCGCTATTGGGCTCTTGTTCGGCGTGCTGGGATTTGCATTCATGATTTACGCGGCTGCGCTGGGGGCGCGCAAAAGAGTGCCGACCTGGCGACTGGGGCGGGCGAAAGCCTGGATGCGGGGGCATTTGTGGCTGGGGCTGCTCGCTCTACCGTTGATTTTGTTTCACGGAGGATTTCATTTTGGCGGGACCCTGACACGGATTTTGATGTGGTTGCTGATTATTACGGTTACCAGCGGCGTGTACGGGGCGCTGTTGCAAAATTCGATCCCGAAAAAGATGACGTCGGATATCCCGCTGGAAACGATCTACGACGAGATTTCGCATGTGCGCGGCTTACTCTGTGAAGAAGCGGATCGTGCGATGGAATCGCTGTGCGGGAATTTTGGGCTGGCGAAGATTTCCGGCGGTGGTGCGCAGCGCGCAGGAGGATTTACGGCGCTGCGGCCGATCGCTGCAAGTGCCGCACCGCTGCGAACTTCCGCCGCGGTGAGTGCGGGAGCCAGCGCTGCGGTTGCGCCTGCGCCGGAAATTTTGCTTCTGAGTGAAGCGGAGAGCGCGCCGCTGCGAAAATTCTATTTGCAAGAGATGCGCCCGTTTTTAGAACAGCCGAAGTCGCGTGGACAACGGTTAACAGATGCCGGGCGGGCAGCGAGCGTGTTTACGGGATTGCGAACGTTGTTGCCTGCGACGGCGCAGGCCACGCTGGACGATTTGCAAGACATTTGCGACGAAGCGCGGCAATTGTTGCGCCAGGAACGATTGCACCGCTGGCTGCATGGCTGGTTGCTGCTGCATATACCGCTTTCCCTGGCGCTGATTTTGCTGGGTGCGGTGCATGCGGTGATGGCGCTGCGGTGGTGAGCGCGGAAGTCGAAAATCAACAGTCGGAAGTCGCAAGAGAAGATTGCCACAGAGTTTGACGAAGAAAGTGAAGAGGGAACGAGAATTAAACTCTATTTGAACCATGGCGCGAACGCGAACAACTAAAGCGGTGGCGCAGCGGATTGACCTGAATTATTTCAAGAGGCCGACTCCGTTCAAACGGGCCAAGTTGTGGCTGGCAAGTCTTGCGCCGGTGATTGCTTTGGTGTGGATCGGTGGGCATTTTTTGGGACGCGACAATCGCGTGTATTCGAGTGGGCAGTTGAGCGAAGCTCATGCCGTTCTAGAGAGACAATGCGCGGCATGTCATGTGCAGCAAGCGGGTGGATTCAGCGCGACTGCGGCGGATTCAGCGTGCCTTGCCTGCCACGACGGGCCACAGCATCACCCCGAAGTAACGGCGAGCAGTGCCCCGAAGCAGGCTTGCACGGACTGTCATCGGGAGCATCACGGAAGGATCAATCTTGCGGCCGCGATCACGCGCAATTGCGCGGAGTGCCATGCGGACCTGGCTACCGCGGGCGTAGGAGCAAAGTTTGCTAAGCGTATCCAGAGCTTTGGCGACGGCCATCCGGAGTTTGCGGTGTTGCGCGCGACTGCGAATGGTTCGGCGCGAGATCCCGGGACCATCAAGCTGAACCATGCGTTGCACCTGAAGGCGATTCGGCGCGGGCCGAACGGACCGATGGTGCAGTTAGATTGCCGCGATTGCCACCGACCGTCTTTATCAGGGGACTCACATTGGGAATATGGCGACAAGAATTATGCTGCGGCCATGGTTTCATATACGGCGGGGCAGGAATTTGAGCCCGGCGGGTCGCGAGGATTGCCGACAAAGCGGCCATGGAGCGACCGGCAGTTAATGGCACCGCCAAAATTTGCCAACGCCTGCGCGGGCTGCCACTTGCTCACATTTGACAAACGATTTGACGAAGGCGTGCCGCACGATAATCCGGAGATTATTCGCGCCTACCTGGTGAAGAAGTTCGGAGACTACATCGCGGTGCATCCGGCGGAACTGCGGGAAGTGCAGGATCCGCAGAGGAGCCTAACCGGGCGGGTCCAAAGTCCAGCGGGGCGCACCGTTTCGGCGTCACAGTGGGTGGCCGAGCGTGTGGCGGTTTCCGAAGAGCTAATGTGGCACAAGACCTGTGCGCAATGCCATGCCATTTCCGCGACGCCGCTGCAGGACGTGAAGATTGCGCGATGGGAGGTAGCCGGCAGACCAGCTAGCCCAGCGCCTGCGTCGAGCGGCGGCGCTGCGGGATCGGAAGCCAAACTGCCGGCGATCGCGGCGGCACGCACTAAGTTACAGTGGCTGCCGCATGCTCGATTTGATCACGACGCGCACACGGGATTTTCCTGCACGAGTTGTCACCAGAACGCGCGGCGGAGCACCGAGACAGCGGACATTTTGATTCCTGGCATTGCGGTCTGCCAGACCTGCCATGCGCCCGGGGCGGGTCATGCCGAGTCGGGTTGCTCGGAATGCCACACTTACCATGATTGGGCGAAGCGAAAAGAAGTGAAACCGACGTTTACGATGCCGGAGCTGCGCGGCGCCGGACAATAGCGAAAAAGGCGCTGCAGTGCTGCGCCCCTGGGAGCAGACGAAGAAGAATCACGCACGCTGGACCAGAGCCATCATTTGCGGAGTATAGCGTTCGCCGACGATTTCGATTTGCTCCAAGCGGGCGGCAATTTTCTTTAGCTCGGCATCGCCCAAGCGAACGTGGAGTGCGCCCATGTTTTCTTCCAGATAGCGAACGCGTTTTGTCCCTGGTATAGGAACCATGTCTTGACCCTGAGCGAGCACCCAAGCAAGAGCCAGCTGTGCCGGACTGATGCCCTTTTCGTTGGCAATTTCCTTCACTGCTTCGGCGAGTTTCAGGTTGGCTTGCAGCGCTTCCTCCTGGAAGCGGGGATAGTTGGTGCGGCGCCAATCGCTAGGGTCGAGATCGTTGAGATTCTGGATGGCCCCGGTGAGGAAGCCGCGTCCCAACGGGCTGTAGGGCACGAATGTAATTCCCAGCTCGCGGCAGGCGGCCAGCACGCCGTTGGATTCGACATCACGCGTCCAGAGCGAGTATTCGCTTTGCAGGGCGGCAATAGGATGGACTTTGACTGCGCGACGCAGAGTTTCCGGCCCAGCTTCCGATAAACCAAGAGCGCGCACTTTGCCGGCGGCGACCAGTTCGGCCATGGCGCCTACAGTCTCTTCGATCGGCACGCTGGGATCAACGCGGTGCTGATAGAAAACGTCGATGGTGTCGATTCCCAACCGGGACAGACTGGCGTCGCAAGCACGGCGAACGTTTGCCGGCGAACTGTCAACGCCGCGTGCGCCGTCAGGATGTACTTTGAAGCCAAACTTGGTAGCGACGACCACGCTGCGGCGCGGAATTTCGCGGAGAAACTTTCCCAGCAGTTGCTCATTCGTATAGGGACCGTAGACTTCTGCCGTATCCAGGAAATTACCGCCAAGTCCGAGATAGCGGTGAAGAACGCGGAGCGACTCTTCCTCGTTGGCAGGACCGTAAGCGAAAGACATGCCCATGCAGCCAAGACCGAGCGCCGAAACTTGTAAGCCGTTGTTACCCAATTTTCTGAGTTCCATGTTGCCTCCACAGCGTGGGTTCAATTCCTAAGATGTAGGAAATGCGCGGAACGGTACGGCTGGCGGAGCAAAAAATGAGCGGCCGAGCTTTTCGACTTTGCTCGGTACATGAGATAGATTCGATGTTTGCGTAAGCGCCCCAATGGCATCTCCTTCTTCCATTTCATCGTCCGCGCAAAAGATCCCGGCACCACAGGAACCGATGGCCAGTCCCCTGCGAGCACTGTGGCGGATTGTCACACACATCGATCATTCGAAAATCAACCCGTGGCAGGCGCTAAGAAACACGGTGGGAGTGGTGTCGCCGTTGATCGTTGGCTACACCCTAGGAATGCCGCGCGGAGGACTGGCGATGGCCAGCGGCGCGCTGAACGTTTCGTACTCGGATGGCAGCGACCCCTACGCGCAACGGGCAAAGCGCATGCTGGCGTCAACGGCATGGTGTTCGATCGCGGTGTTGCTGGGCGGACTGACCGCGCACAGCAACACCGTCGCGGTGCTGGTGGCAACGCTGTGGGCGTTCATGGCGGGAATGCTGGTGTCGCTGGGACCTACCGCGGCGGACGTGGGAGTGATCAGCACGGTGGTGCTAGTGATTTATTCGGCGCAAGCGCTGAGCCCGGAGCAGGCGCTGCAAGCGGGCGGACTGGCGCTGGTCGGAGGATTACTGCAGATTGCGTTGTCGATCGCGCTGTGGCCAGTGCAAAGGTACGAGCCGGAACGGCGATCGCTGGCGGCGCTGTATTTTGAACTGGCGCGGATCGCCACGCGTCCAAGCGAGGCGACCGCGGCTCCGCTGGCCACGCGAGAGATTGCGCAGGCAAACGACGCGCTTGCAAATTTGACGACGGACATGTCGCTGAGTTCGCTGCGTTATCGCTCGTTGCTTTCGCAGGCGGAGCGGATCCGGTTGAGCCTGTCAACGTTGGGGCGTTTGCTAAGCCGCCTGGTGCGCGAGAACGCCGCCGATCCGGCAATCGCAATCCTGGATCAGTTTCGCGAAAACGCCGCAGTGTTGCTGAACGCAGTAGCCAACAGCCTGATATCCGGGAAGGAAATCACGCTGCACAACCGGTTGGTGCTGGGAATCGCTCGGGCGGAACAATTGCGAACGGCCGCGGTCACGGGCCCGCACAGTTTTTCAACCGCCGTGCTGCGTGACGCAAAGTTCCAGGCCGATGCGTTGGGAGGGCAACTTCGAGCGGTGATGGAACTGGCGCGCAATACGACGGTCACCGGCGCGGCGGAGTTTGAAAAACGCGAGGCCGCGCGGCCGCTGTGGATGCGTTTCACGGGCCGTGTCGCCACATTGCGCGCCAATCTCAACCTGCAGTCGGCGGTGTTTCGTCACGCGGTGCGCTTGATGATATGCGTGGCGCTAGGCGACGCATTCGGGCGGGTGATTCACCCGTATCGCGCGTATTGGATTCCTATGACCGTCGTGCTGGTACTTAAACCGGAATTTGCGGTGACTTTCAGCCGTGGGCTATTGCGGATTTTCGGGACGCTGCTGGGGTTGCTGCTGGCGACGGTGCTGTTTCATTTTCTTGCGATTCATACGGCGACGGAGATTGCGCTTATCGGAGCGTTCACATTTTTTATGCGGTGGATCGGGCCGGCAAACTATGGAATCTTCGGCGTAGCGGTAAGCGCGCTGGTGGTACTGCTGAGTTCCGTTGCCGGAGCTGCGCCCAAGGATCTGATCGCGGCACGCGGCATCAACACCATCGTAGGCGGAGGATTTGCGTTGCTGGCCTATGTGGTGTGGCCCACTTGGGAGCGCAACCGGCTGCCCGAACTATTCTCGGCACTGTGTGAGGCCTACCGTCAGTCTTTTGTATCGATTACCCGCAAGCTGTTGGAGCCTGGTTCGGCAGCGCCCAGAGAACGCGAGCGAACCCGGCGGGCGGCGAGGATCGCGCGTACCAATCTGGAGACTTCGATTGAAAGACTGGCGGCCGAGCCCGGGGTAACGGCAGGTCAGTTGGCGCAAGCGAACGCGATGCTGGCGTCATCGCATCGCTTTGCGCACGCCATGATTGCGATGGAAGCGGGCATTCCGGCGTCGAAAACGCAAACGCCGCCCCTTGGGTTCCAACCCTATGCCGCGGCAGTGGAGAAAACGCTTGAGCTGCTTTCGGCAATGCTGCGGGGAAAGCGAGTTCCCGAACGAGAGTTTCCGGACCTGCGTTCAGAGTACGCTGGATTGGTTGGCAACGGCGATCTGCAAAATGACAGCTATGCATTTGTGGGTACAGAAGCCGACCGAATGGCCAACAGTTTGAACACGCTGCGGGAGCAAGTGCTCGCCTGGCAGCGCGGGCCAGGAGATAGGGTATAGACAAGTCGCGGTTGACATATCGGTGTAGCGCGAAGAAAAAAGAAGCCAGAAATGGATTCAGCCGAGTGGCTCAATGCCTCACCCGCAGGGCCAGACAATGGAGGAGCGATGAGAGAGACTCGACGCCGATTTCTTTGTTCGGCAGGTGCGGCAGTTTCAGGAGCTGCATTTTCCATGCGGGGATTAGCGTTTGAGGCACAATCCCACAAGCAAAAAATGCCGACGCCCCCTCTCCCGGCTGATTCAACGCAGCAGAGCATTCCCGACCGGCCCGTAGATGCGACTTCACCGCGGGCGATTCTGCTGCAGCACGAGAAGGATTTTCGTGAATCGCTGGCCAGTCTTTCCGCACGCGTCAACGAGCTGCAGGCCGAGGTGGAACATCTTCACTCTTCCGAGATCTTTTCCGTTAAGATTTACAAAGAGACCATCGAAATCGAGCGTCTTGCGAAACATGTAAAGTCGCTGGCAAAAGGTTGAACGGTGACCGGATGGCCGAAACGCTTCCCCAATGTGAATTCGAAAGCAGGAACCTGATCTTGAAACTGCAAAGAACGCTGGAAGGACGCATCGCAGCCGTTGCACCGTTCGTTGAAGAGATTATGGAAATCGTTACCTCGACGGGCTGCGCCGCCGGCAGAGAGCGCGAGGTGGAGATTGCACTGCTGGAAGCGCTAGCCAATGCGGTACAACATGGGTGCAAAAACGACCCCTCGAAGCTGATCGAGGTTTGCGTGGCGTGCGACGAATCAGGGGGATTATTGATCATGATTCGCGATCCCGGTAAAGGGTTCGATCCGGCATCGATTCCCAGCCCGATTGTGGGGCAGAATCTTTATTCCACGCACGGGCGCGGGATCTTCTTGATCAATCAGCTGATGGATGAGGTGCGCTATGAAAAGGGCGGAACCGAAATCCATATGAAGATTTCCTAGGTCATTTCTAGCCGACAGCAGGGCCCCATGGCTCGATCTTCGTGCCGAGAACCGTTAGAAATTTTGCCAGCCAGGCAGCAAGCGCAGGCCACGCAGGAGCGGTGACGAGATTGCCGTCCACCACCGCTTCGCTCATCGCGACATCCACAAAAGTGCCGCCGGCGCGAGTCACATCCGGCCCGACCGCGGGATAGCAACTGCACTTCTTCCCCTCCAGCACTCCAGCGGCGGCAAGAATCTGCGCCGCGTGGCAGATCGCCGCGATGGGCTTATTCTCTTTAGCGAAATGCCGCACGATTTCGAGCAGGCTGGGATTCAAGCGCAGGTATTCGGGCGCGCGGCCGCCGGGAATCACCAGCGCGTCATAGTCTTCCGCCTTGGTTTGCTCAAACGTTGCATTCAATGAAAAATTGTGGCCACGCTTTTCGGAGTAGGTTTGATCGCCTTCGAAATCGTGAATGGCCGTGCGGACCTGTTCGCCGGATCTCTTGCCGGGGCAAACGGCGTGTACCGTGTGTCCGACCATTTGCAGCGCCTGGAATGGCACCATGATTTCATAGTCTTCGACATAGTCGCCGGCCAGCAGCAAGATCTTCTTTTTCGCCACGATGTTCTCCTCGAAATCAATTGCATACCTCGTAGAGCGATCGAAGCTATATTGACACATCCTATATCGATGCCCCGCGAGTACGAAGGGGCGAAGGCGCGGCGATCTTTGTCTCAACAAAGACCACCGCGCCTGGCAATCGACTGGCTAGGATTCTACGGCGTGGTGACCGGCGCCTGCACAGACGCGGTCTCATCCATTGCCGGGGCGTCCGGCGATTCCTCGATGGTCAGATGGTCAGTGCGCATTTTGCCCCATTCGCGCAGCATCAGCCCCAGGGTGGCAAAGTAGCGGCGAATTTTTGAGGAGTCCCAGCGTAGGACTTCTTCGAGCACCGGAACAAGAACGCTCATGGCGTTGTCGCTAAGCACGGTGCGACGCGCGATGCGGGTAATGTATTCGGCTTCGCTGACCGCAATGGTCAAACCGTCATACTGATTGACATGCATCATCACCGGCAGATCGGAACTGCCGTCGCCCATGTACACGATGTGATCGTGGCTGATGCCCAGCTGAGCGCGAATCTCTTCGAGGACGGTGACCTTGCCCCAGCCGGCCGAGGCGCGGACGATGGCTTTCACTTCACCGTTGCCGGGTTCGTAGTAGAACTTGGTGCCGTGAATGTTCTCCGGCAGCACGATACCTTCCAGCGCCGATTGGATAATTTCCTGCGGAGCGGCGGAGATCACATGGAAATTGAATTTGTAGCCGTCCGCGAGTGTTTCCAGTGTTTTCGCAAAGAGCTTCACATCGTGCTTTAAGCGAATGAGCTTGCCGGCTTCAATCAAGTGCTCACGCCGAATACGACGGAACTCAGGATCGTGCAGAATCAGATAGGAGAGTTCCGCGCCCTGCTGAACCAGATTGATCTGCGCAAGCCCCTTTACTTTGTCATGGAAACCCTGCACGCCGATTAGTTCGGCGAGAACGACTCCGGAGTCGTTGAAACTCAACGTCTGGTCAAAATCACTTGCCAGAAGATACTGCACCATGGGTAGTACCCCTTTCTTGCTGCCCGCCGTTTGCGAGCTGTTTTAGACGGCAGGGTTGTAAGTAAAAAACCCTGCTACTTTGCCGCCGTTTTTTCCTTTGGCGGCCCATTAACCCCGTTCATTACACCTTACCTGCGTTCACCCTTCGGGGTTCACGAATAATTTTGATGGGTGCGATGCACAGAAACGTGAACACTGTGTTGAATGACAATTAGATGCGGGTTAAGGGTAAAGGGTTAAAAGCAAAGAATTTAAACACTTTAGCGATGACTCTCACACACCCACAAGCGAAAAGGGTACGAAGGTACCAGGCAAATAAAAAGCAAAACTATTTCTGGGCGTCATGCGAAAGCCCGAAGCAACCCGCTGTGCGCCCCATCCACTATGGCAACCGTATGCGACTTGCGGAGTCAGCGTTAGTCGAACTCCGGGACTCTGCTGCTTCGTCGCTCACAGTGTAAAGATGACCGGCGCGAAGATAAAGTCTCTGGGATTCGTTGAGATTCAACGGGCGGGCACCGCGCCGGCCGAAGACGGAAATCTGATTGCCGGATTCGTCCACCGCGCGATCGCGATCAATCCCCTTTGAAATGGTCAGCGCCGGGCCTTTGGTCTTGGCGGTGGCGATCAACTTGGGACTTGGCCGTGGACTGAAACCGGAGAAGTGCGCGGGATCGTCCCACGGCGAAACGATTTGCAGGATGCGCAGCCCGTTGAAACCGTCGGCCACAAACGCGAACGCGCTGGCGTCCACCATTCCAATTTTGACGTCGTTGACTTCGTGCATGGCTTGGTTGGCGTTGAAGACCTGATCGAGGCGCGGAGCCTCGGGATTCTCGACGTCAATGATGCCGAGACCGTTCTTCCCGGCGGCGATGTAAGCGTAGGTGCGAGCCACGTAGATGTTTCGCGAATCGTCGAGTGCGACTTTAGCGTTCTCGACAGGCTTGGGATGCGCCAGGTCGGTCACGTCCAGCACTCTTAGTCCAAAGCTGTCCACGATAAATGCGTAGCGGAATTGCACCGCGATGCCGCGAGGATCGTCGAGCACAGGCGCGCCGATAGTTGCGGTCACTCTCGGCTGGAGAGGATTTTGTAAATCGACGACCACCAGATTTTTGGGGGTGAGAATATAGGCAAAATTTCCGGCGATGGTAATACGGCGCGCACCCGTAAGAATTCCATCGGGATTGAAGGCCAGCGCGCGCCGCAGAAAATTGTTGGCGGGATTTCCGTCGAGCAACGTGCCAACGCCCGGACTTTTTGCTTTGAGACTGGGGTTGCCGATGACCAGCAGGCCTTCTTCACGGTCGGCAACGTAGAGAAAACCGTAGAACAACGGAATTGGCTGCTCTTCATTTTCGGGAAGTTGAACGCGCAGGGGATCGACTCCGAGCGTGGTGGGAGAGGCAAGGGCAACGGCGTCCTTTGTCGGCACAAAGAATTTCTGGCCAATCGGGGAGAACGGCGCGGTAGTGATGCGCTCGGAAAATCCCTTGTTATCGATGTTTGCAATATCGAAAACGCGGAAGCCGCCCTTGCCTTGCGCCGCATAGGCATATTCGCCGCGCGCTTGAATATCGAAAACCGTGCCGGCGTGCTCAATGGAATTCCTGATTTTGCGACCGCCAGCGACGAATTTTTTGTAGTCGTCTGGATAAGCGATGCGTTGCAGGTCGCTACCGTAAATCGCCGGCGGCTCATCGTGTTCGGCAACCGCGACCGCTTCGAGTCCATACACCCCGGTGGCAACAAAAATGTAGCGGCCCATGAAATTCATGAAGTTGGTGCCCTGCAAGAGGAGCTGGGCCATCCAAGCGTTGTTGTCGTTGGCCGCCGAGACGTGGCAATCGCTACACTGTTTTGTTTCTCGCGCGCGGACGGTATGCGGAACGAAGGTGCTGAAGGCCTGTCCGGAAAGGCCCGGGCTAGAAATCGTCTGCTGCTGGTAGTACAGCCATTCACGATTCGCATTTTGCGAACTGACCAGCACGGCGCAGGACGAGCGCGCCGGCGCAATACGGTGGCCGGTGACGGTGCCATCCACGCCGAGCATATAGATGTCATCGCGCAACACCTGGAAGTTGTAGCTCGTGTAATTGCGCGTGGTGAGGCCTTCGTTGTGCAGCATGTTGCGCTTCACGTTTGCCGTCATTTGCAGGTGGCAGCCGAAGCAGGTTGGCGTCCACGAAGTGTGGCAGGAGTAGCAGGTCATGGAACTGTTGGGGTGCGCCAACGCGGTTTCGTCGTTTGGAAACGCGCTCAGGATTTGGCCGGACTTGCCCATCAGTTTCGCGCGATAGGATTTCGGACTGAAGTGCGCGTTGCCGGGAGTGACGGTGTCGCGCGTCTGCACTATTTCCCATTCTTTGTCGGAGCTGCTCATCGACCGCTGGATCAGCGTGTCGGAGCGCCATTCGAAACGGCGCAATCCCCACGGTGTGCGCAACGTTTCCAAACGACGGCCACCGGCGGGCGCAGCGGGACCCGAAGTGATGAGATTCGCGCGCGCGCCGATCGTGCCGTGGCAATCGATGCAGTCAATTTCGACGGCGGCGCGCGGTTCCCCGTAAACTCTTCCATTGCCGTGATTGTCCTGGCCGAAATGGCAATCGGTGCACTGCATTCCTTTTTCCAGGTGAATATCGGCAAGGTGAACAGCTTTGCCGAAGCGATCTGCATCACCAAAGTCAATTTGTTTGCCGTCCTTGTCCAGCCAGTTACCCTTGCGGTCGTGCGCGTAAACGCCACGATAGACCCAGCCGTGGCCGTGGAAGTCGGCGAACTGGGTGGTTTTCAACTGTTTGTTGAATTCCGGGCTGCCCGTCTGCTGCAAGAATTTTTCTTGGCCCCAGAGTCCCCGCGCGGCCGCCGCCTCCGGATTTCTCAACGCCGCCTGATAACGATCTTCCTCGGATGGATTTTTTTGTTTCGCAGGATACATTTTCTCGCCATCGATTTCGTTGTCCCACCAGGTAACGCCAAAATAGGTGGTAAGCATGTTCGTGCCGGGATGCATGTGGCAGACCATGCATTGGCTGGACGGAATGGAGCGCGTGAAAGAGTGTTTGATCGGATGACCGGATTGTGTTTTGTCGATCGTGGGATCGACTGTCGCGCTAGTTCCGGAATGTCCGTAGGCCGCATACGCCGCGGAATGCGCGGGTTCGCGGTCGTTGGCGTAAACGACGTGACATGCGGAGCAGCCGCTGGCGCGGTAGTCGCCTGAATGATCGTTGGTGCCGGGCAAGGACATCACGGGATCAACGAGTCGAGTTTTTTGCAAACCGAGAAAAACCGGATCGGTGCGCAATTCGGTTCCGAAGCCGCGTTCGCTTAGCTTGTCGTCAGGTTTGCCGGGATCCTCGTTGCGCGAGGGATTGCCGAGTTCGGCTTTTTTCTCGCCGCCGCGCTCGAAGACGCGTAACACGTTGCCCGGCTGGGAAATTTCCCACCGATAGAGGGGCGTTAGTTCCGCGATCACGCCTTTGGATCGCGTTTCTTCGGAGGTAGGCGGTGGAATTGTCTTGATGGACTGCGGTTTGCCGTCGCGGTCGTAATTTTCACCGAAGCGTGTATTTTTTGTGGGAATTGCTCCGTTGTTGTAGAGTGCTGCTCCCCACAAAAAGCCGGTGTGGGTCATCATGCTGGTGGAGACAGCGCGTGTTTCGTTCCCATGACAGCCGGCCGCGCCGCAAGTTTCACCCGCCACGCGCAGATCTCCGGGGTTCACGAATTTTACATATTCGGGAGATTCTTTCAGCCATTTCGCGAAGACATCCTGAGGCATGGCCCCGCGATTGCGAAAAATTGCATCGCGCGGATGAACGTGCGCTTTTTGTTTAGTGGCTAGATATACGGGCGAACTGGCCGGCGTGCCGGCAACGATACCAGCGGAAGAATCCCCGCCGTGGCAATCGGTGCATCCCAGCTGGACGGTTCTTGTCGGATGCATGGTCGCTTCGTCCATGGGCGAGTGGCAAGTGATGCATCCCGTGGATTTCTGTGCCGCTGCATCCTGAGATTGGCCGCGGACTTGATCCTTTTTTTCCTGCGTCACCGAAGCATTTCCGTAGATTCCCAAACCAAGAAGCACCGTTGCGACCAACGAGAATGTCACTACGAGCGAAGTCCCGCGCGACGCTATGCGGAACGACTTGCAGAGATTGTTGTTCGCAGCCATTAGAAGGTCAATTTCACCGAGCCGAACAACGAAAACAATGTTTTGCCACCATAGATGTCGCGAAAACCGTCACCCGGAGTCAACATCGCCGCGCCTCCGGTCAATACCATATTTTCAGAAAGTGGCGGGCGGTAGGTGACTCCGGCGCCGTAGTCCACTCCGATGGTATGGCGGATGCCGCCTTGCAGGAGAATATTTTCGAGCGATTCGGTGCGCTCGAAGCGCAGATAATTTGCGTTTGCGAAGCCTTTCAGCTTTGGCGTGATGTCGAAATCCGCTCCGGCGTTGACCAGGAAAATTCCTGGGTTCACAAAGTTCGCCTGGCCTTCTTCCTTGCTGGCGCGTAGGGAAGGAATCAAGCTGCCCGGAGTGGTGAGCAGCACCCCGGAGCCGGTTAGGCGAATGCCCTCACGATTCCAAAAGCTGAAAAGACCACCGGCAAAGGAATCGAGATCGAGGATGGAATCAAAGCCGCGCGCTCGGCTGTCGCGTGGGTTTGCATCGCCGCTGGTATAAAAGGCGGAAACGCGATAGCGGACCCAATCTCGGTCATAGGAAAATTCCGCGGCGGCAAGTTGCGCATTGACCGTGACCGGTTTTCCGGCAATAGGATTGAATGTGTCTTCGCCCACCGCTTGATAAAACACGTGGGTGAGGTTGATGCGCTTGATGTGGCCGCTGCCGAGCCAGCCGATATAGCCGACACGGATGCCGTGCGGGATCGGGCCAGCGCCGGGATTTTGATTGATGACGTTGCCGACCGGAGCTGGCCGGACCAGAAATCCATTGTCGTCATAGTGAATTGTGGGGTCGTCTTTGTTCCACGCGGCAACAAACTCCGCCGTGTACCCGGGAAAAAAGAAGTCTTGCCAGTACACATTGCCTAGCACGACTTGCTGATGGCGCCGATCGAAGGTATTCAGCCCGCTATTGGTATTTTTTTCGAGAAAGTGGAAATAAGCGGCGTTGTACTCGATCCTGTCGGAATGTAAGTCACCGAAGACCCGCACCGCGGGCTGCTCATCAACGAACAAGAAACCGCGAAAGTCCGCGTTGAATTGCTGGATGCCAGTGCGCAGGCTGACGAAGTCGTAGTTGGGCCCCAAGTCGTGCAGCTTTACCTCGGCAAAAGCCTCCTGCAAGCCTACGTGGGTGTCAAACCGGTTGGTGCCGCTGCGCACGTCGGGCCCTACGATACCTAGTTCGCGAACATTTAAGTCATTGATGCTTATCTCCGGAGTGATGCGGATGCGCCAGTCCACCGGCTTGAACGAAGCATCGCCACGGAATAGGTCGAATGTGAAACGCAGTGTCTGATCGACAAATTCCTGTTCGCCGCGACCAAAAAAAGTGGAACTGCCGGGATTCGCTGCGCTCACGTTACTGGGTGAAGGCACACGGCGAGCGTCGAAACTGGTGTCTGAGATGGCCGTCAGGTTCAGGAATACCCGTTGTCCCAGACGCTCGGGCCAGATAGGCTGATCCCCTTTGAGACGATTGCGATTGAAGGGATCGTACCAACGGGATCGCGTGTAAGGGTATTCGCCTTGCGCAGAATATCGCCGATATTCCGGTTGCCGCAGCGCCCAGCGGTCGGGAACCGTTGCGAAAACGTCGGCGACAGGTGGCAGACTCTCCGGAGCGGGATTCAAAACGTAGTTGGGGTCAGAATCCAGGCGATGACGAAATTGGCGGTACGACCCAAGAAGCGCACCGGCCTCTGCGGGAAGCGGCACGCCAAGCTCGGGGCGGCGCGGCAGGCGGGAATAAAGCTCGTCGGATGGTCGCGGGAGCATGAGAATTTCCAGCGTGAGCACTTCATTGGCGCGAAGCGTGATTTTTTCCAGCGCCAAGGTATCATACCCTTCGGCCTGCACCCGCAACGCGTAGTCGCCCGGAGCGATTGGAAAAATGCGGAAGACCCCTTCGCCATTCGCGAAATACTCTGTGCTCGAATGAGAAGAGAGATCCTGGAGTTGCAGAATCGCGCCAGGAACCGGGAGCTGTGAACCTGCTGGAGACGCCGATCGTAGGGTCCCGTCAAGCGCGGCGCTGGATTGCGCTTGCTGGCGCGGCAGGCGAAGCTGACCGCCGGGCTCTCGCGATTGTTGCGTTTCCTGGACGCCAGCGAAGGCAATGGGAAAGAATGCGGCTGCTGAAAAAATCAGAACTAGTCCGGAGTAGCGGCACAAGCATAGACGCCGGCGAGAGCTGCATAGTAAATTCATGTTCATTCAGTTTGCCTGCGAGCGCTGCCCAATCACCAAGAAACAGTTGGCAGCGAAGCGGTCTGTGTGCAACAGCAAGCTAACAACAGGAACGCAGCGCGAGCAATGTTTTTCGCGAGCGGTGAGAACTTTCTATAACGGCGCGGCAAGAAGAATCGTTCACTGATTGGCGGCACCAGCGCGCGCGAGCATTGAGCGCGTTTCAGCGATATGTTACCAAGTTACGTGGCCAGTTTCGTTCCAAAACTACGAACGCTGCGCAAACCGGTGGCGGCGCACCAAGCGCTGGATCACCGGAAAAGACTATTGATGCTGGGTCTCGCGCTTACTTTGCTTTTTGTGGGCGCGCTGGCTCTGCTGCTGCTGGGGTGCGGAGGAGGCAACAGTACCGCGATCGTACCTCCACCTCCGACCCCCGCGTTTCAGCCGCTCAGTCAAGCGGAAGTAACACAGATCGTGGCCGCCGCGGCGGTAGCCGCGTCAGCCGACACCATGGTCGTTGCGGTGGTGGACCGGCAAGGCAAAGTTTTGGGCGTCTTCCGCAAACCGCATGCGCCAACCACTGCGCTGGGCAATTTTTCCAGCATGGAAGATGCGAACGACGTGGCCGTCGAGCTGGCGCGCACCGGGGCTTTTTTCAGTAATAATCAGGCTCCGCTGACGTCACGCACCGTTCGCTTCATCAGCGGAATTCATCTGCCTCCCGGAGTGATGAACCAGCCGCCCGCCGATCTGTACGGAATCGAAAACACCAATCGCGGCTGCACGCTTTCGAGCGAACTGGAAGGAAACGGATTTAAGCCTTCGGCGCCGATCAGCGGCGCGAAACCTCTGGGAATCATCACCGGCAAGAAAGACACCAGCGATTCTGACCCGAATGCCGTCAATCCGGGAGGTATCCCGCTTTATCGCGGAAGTGTATTGGTAGGAGGGATCGGCGTGACCGGCGTC